>Ga0302326_10003255_pt1 | contig 38418 bp, 34 predicted proteins | sample Palsa_T0_3_FD_202264 | JGI IMG/M metagenome (GOLD analysis project Ga0302326, IMG submission 202264) | Peat permafrost microbial communities from Stordalen Mire near Abisko, Sweden - Palsa_T0_3 | ecosystem: Environmental > Terrestrial > Soil > Palsa > Peat permafrost | place: Sweden: Abisko... | reverse complement strand
TGCCCGCAGGTAAGGGTCGGGCAGCAGATTCCAGATTCCCGTCACCTCCGAGAGGAAGTATAGAAAGACCGCTGAATGCAGAAAAGCAGTTATCTGCACGCCCGTCTGACCGAGCGAAACCACGGAGCGCAAGTTGAATTTGAGGAGCTGTGGCTGTTCATGAACCACCCAGTTGTCGCTTGATGGTTCCGGCATTTCATCCGTCAGTTTTCCCAGCAATTCGTCGGAGAACAAATCGTCGAGTATGAGATGAGGGAAAGGACTAGCAGTCCTATAACTGCGAGCGAGGCTTCCGACGCTGGCCGGTAACGATAGATGACCTTCCAAAAGGGAGTCTATCCCTGTTTTGGCGCCGACCAATCTATTCAATGAGCGTGGACCTCCCTATTCTCTAACCTCGCGCGGCCGCACGGGCTTGGCCGGATAGCCGTAGCAAATCATGCCTGGTGGCAAATCTTCCAGGACCGTGCTGCGCGCTCCCACCACGGTGCCGCGTCCGATCCGGACGCCGGGGCCGACGAAGATGTCATTGGGCAGCCAGACTTCATCCTCGATGTGGATAGGTTTCTGTTCAATGGGAAACGCGATTTTCGTGTAGTCGTGAACGCCTGTGCATAAGTAAACATCATGAGCAATAGCGACGTTCGAGCCGATCACTATTTCACCCAAATTGTAAAGGACGCAGTCATCTCCGATCCAGACGTAATCTCCTACCGTTAACTTCCAGGGATAGGTGACGCGCACCGTTGAGCGAACCTGCACAGATTGTCCTATTTTTGCGCCGAAAAGCCTCAAAAGAAAGTTGCGCCATGGATAAAAAACCTGCGGAGACCAGCGAAACAGCGTGTCCTGTAAAATCCACCAGATCTGGACGATGACGGCGGACCTGCCTCGGAATCCCGCCGGCATCCGGAATTGCCGCAAGTCCTGAAACCGCGCCGCTTCATCCATACTGTCTGATCCACTCCACGGTAGCCTGAACGCCGTCCCTGATATCGTACGGGCAACGACCGGCTACCTCTTCCGTTGCGGACATATCGTATACCATTTGAGTCTGGAGATTACTCAATCGAAAAGAAGTGAGAGGTGGATTACTCCATCCGATTTTCTTGAATCCGTCACCCGCCTTGGCGAGTACGCGAAGAACCCCGGCAGGTACCTCTCGAACTGGTAGAGAGCCGAACGCCTCCCGGATAATTTCCGCCATCTCCCGGACCTCGAGCGGCTGATAGTCGGCAACGTAAAATGTGCGCCGATGCACCCGCTCGGCCGGAACGGCGAGAAACTGCTTTATCTGATGTACGACGTTGCCCACATATCCGTATGTTTTATAAAGCGCTTCTCCGCGCGGGTGCAGGTATAGCCCTTTCCGCACTGCGTCAAAGAATCCGCGATACGGAACGCCGAACCATGGCCCCCAGATCGAAGTTGGCCGGATGATTATCCACGGAATCCCGAGTCCGGAAGCCCGCACGATTTTCTCACCTTCCGCCTTGCTCGCCCCATAGTTCGTGAAAGGACTGTATTCGTCCTCTCTTTCAGGTTGGAGTGCCGTTGCATGAACATAGCGAGACGACGCAAACACCACCCGCTGAATTGAACCTGCGCTTTCCATAGCAGAAATGACGTTCTGAACGCCCATCGTGTTGACGGAATATTCGGCATGTGAGGAGCCGTTGAGATCGCATCGAGCAGCCAGGTGAACCACCAGATCAGGCTGGAATGCTCGCATGGCTGACTTCAAAGCGGTCGCATCGAGAAGGTCTCCAGGCCGATAGAACGTCTCGTGCTGGCGATTGACAGGGGGACGATGATCGAAGTTGACGACTTCGCGGCCGTCATCGACCAACGACTGAACAAGATTGGTGCCGATAAATCCGGAGCCACCCGTCACAAACACTCGACTCATTATCGAACCTCAGAATCCGGCATTAGTTGTGGAATTCGACATCCGCGACGAACTTCATTCGCCCCCAGAGCTGGGGAGTGAGTTCGGCCTCGCTGGGAGCGTCCGAAACGAGGCCCGTCGCTTTGTTGGACCAGTACACCCGCTGAATTGCCCGCACCCCGTCGCCGCGCAGCAGCCCCACGTCACCTCGCAATTCCATCCCGGGGGTCGGGCTTAGTCCCAGGACTTTCAGCGGAATCGAGAACACGAAATTTCCAGCCGACGATGTAGAGGGGTCGGCGCTGCCCTTTGCGAGCTGCACGTAAGCGCTGACGTCTTCCACGTCATCGAAACTCAGCTTGCTGATCGGAGACTCGAAGGTAGCGGGATTTCTCTCGCCTGTTTTTGCGATCGGACGATACAGTACAGCCGTCGGCTTGCCCCTTACGAGCGAAACTAGCAACCGGATGTCGCCCGACGCAGCGGACCTTCGCACTGGGTCAGCTTCCGGATCGATTCCGAGCATCACATCCAGAGCCCCACCCGTTTTGAATAGGTTTTCTGGAGACCCGCCGGAGTTCACAAGCGCCTCAGGGTCTTGCGTCTTGAAGGCTGCGAACAGACGGTCTCCCGCTATCCGCAGGGAAGCCGTGGTCTTTAATTCTGTGCGGCTCCAATCTCCCACCTGCTTCCATCGCTCGTCGATGATGACGAAGAGTTTCGGGTCCCAGTTCGAGAGGTCTGCGTTTAGAGCTCGCGGAGCCGGGCTGACTGGCACCGTCAGCGGACCGGTAGCTTGCGCGAGCCGCTGCTGCCGAGAAATCTCCAGCTCATCGAAATATGCTTTGGCCTGCTGAAGCACCTCTGCGGTCACGTGGATGGCTGAAGGAGGGATCCGTCGAATGGAATCGAGGCCATCCACTCGTATGATCGCCGGTGAATCTGTCGCTACATAGACTTGCGCGTCATCGGTGTGCGTGATCGAAGGCCAGAAATTCTCCTCGCCCGTCGTCAAGTCCGTAGCAGACATTCCACGAATGGCTCTGCTGCGCTGTGCCCAAGAAGCGCTCGGCACCCGAGAATCCTTAAACAGTGTGGCGACAAAAAGACCGTCGGTTGTAAACAGATAGATGTTTCCCTTGTTTCCATTAATGGCCCAAAGCTCGACATCACTCTGATTGCGGACCCGGAATGAAGGGCCGAGCAGCCGAGTTGTTCCAACCAACTCTCCGTAATACTCGGGCAGGGGGGAGATGTGCGAAGCGTGCAGCCCGGGCCACAGGCTCGGATACGACCATGTGGGAATGCCATTTTCGACCCCCGCCATGGATTGAGATGCGAAGGGTTTTGGTCCGGTGGTGAGGACGGCCCGCCCGTCCTCTGTGGCGAGGACTTGGCCGCCGCCGCTTGTGGTCGGTAATTGGGTTTGCGACGGGGGGGCCAGGGGCTTGGGCTGGCCGTATCGGGGGGCGGCGTTGACGGTGAAGGAGATAGGCTGATAAGTTAGGGCGGTGTCGGTGGTGAAGGCTAGGTTTCGGGAGACTGTGACCCTGTTTACGACGCCCTTAATTAGGGTTACTTCGCCGGGTTGGGCTATTCCGTCGCCATTTTGGTCGGTCCAGAGGAAGGTGTAGCCGGAAAGGTCTATGGGCTTGGTTGGGTCGGGCTGGTTCAGGGGCAGGTGGGCCTGGAAGGCGGTGGTTAGGAAAAGCTGGCGTGAGTCGGGGCGACCCATGGCGGCTACGGGGACGGCGACGCCTTGCTTGTCGAGCCAGATGCCGGCTATCTGGGCGCCGGTTACGGCGTCGGAGTTGTAGGCGTTGGTTAGGTAGCGATGGCCGTTGGCGTAGAGTGGTAGGTCGGGGTTAGCGCCGGAGGGGAATTGGGGGTGGGTGGCGTTCTCGTCGTAGGGGGGCTTGTGGGGGTCGACTGGGGTCATGGGTGCCTGGTCGGACTCGCCAGCTTTGGGGCGGTGGTAGATGCCTATCAGGGTGCTTTCGCCGGTGGTCCAGTTCAGGCGGAAGGTCATGCCGTCGAGATAGAATAGTGTCTTGTCTTTGGGGTCAAGGTTGCCGCCGCCGCCGTAGGTTACCGGGCCGTAGTAGGCGCGGAGGAGCTTGCCGTCCAAGGTCCATACGCTCAGGCGCTTGGGCTGGAAATCCTCTTCGGCTATCCATAGCTGGTTGCGGCTGTCTATGGCGATGCCTTTGGGGTGGTGCATCAGGTTGGGGTTGTAGGGACCTGCGGCGGGGATGCCTGCTGCGCCTATGGTGTGAAGGGGTTGGCCTTGGGGCGAGTAGACCTTCACCTGGTTGCTGGCTCCCCAGTCGGCTATATAGAGTTTACCGGTGCTGTCGGTGGTTACCTGCTGGGGATCGGCTAGGCCTTCGGCTACTACTACTTGGGGTTTGGGCCAGGATTCGAGGTTGGCCGGGTTGTCCGGTACGTGGAGCTTTAGGAGCTTGGTGGCGCTTAGTATATACAAGTTGCGGTGCTCGTCGATCCAGAGGCCTTGGGGCTTGGGGATTGGGTAGGTGCCGAGTACTTTGGCTTGGGCTGCGTCTACCAGCAAGAGCTTGTCCTGCTTGGGGAGGCTTACTACTAACTGGCCGTTGTAGGCGGCTAGTCCTCCGAGGGACTCCTGGGATGGGAGGGGGAACTTCCAGGGTGGGTTGAGAACGGGTTCGTCTTCGCCATTGCCGCGCCGCGAGGCTGCTGAGCCTGACTGCTCCGGCTTTTCGGTTACCAGCTTGGTTAGCCTTAGCTCTGCGTCGGCGGTGGAGGCTAAGTAGGCGTAGGTGCTGCGGACGGGGTTGGAACCTGCGTCGTGGGCTATCTGCTGGGCGCCTGTCCAGTCGCCGCCTAGCCACATCTGCCCGTGGAGCTTGTGACCGTCAAGGTCGAGCCAGGCTACTCCGCTGCCGCCTTCGGTAACCGCGCTGCCTACCAGGACTTGGGCGGGCTGGTTGGCGTCATGCTGGCCGTGGACTGGGACGGTTCCCTGCGGGAGGAAGCAGACGGCCGATGGCGGAGTGTGGTTGGCTAGCCACTCGCTGGAAGTGTCTGGTGTGGCCCACGGAGGATCGCCGGGATTATAGATTGCGAATTCGTAGACCAGATCGATTTTATTGCGGTAAAGGCCTCTGAATGTGTAGGTTCCGGGGGCTACAAATTTACCGGGAATGTTGTAGACGGCGTGGGCGGCGGAATTGGTGTCGCGATCCAAGTCGTCGAGGCCGTCCCACCAGGCGACCTGGTCGCCGGCGGGGAAATAGGTTTCGCTGACGAGATTACGGACGCGGATGCCGCTTTCATTTTGGATGACGAGGGTAACGTAGCCGGGGTGGTCGAGGTGGAAGCGGACGGCGATGGGAGGGTGGGGCTGCCGCGGAGATGGCGGCGGGGCGGCGAAGAGGGCGGCCGCAAGGGGGAAGAGGGGGAGCGCGTTACGAAAAACCCTCCGAATTCGGGGTCCGATTTTCATGCGTGCCGAGGCCTTTTAAATTGACGGATAAGGATGACTACTCTTGCTCGGTTTCAGCGAGATAGGAGATGAATTTCTCGACAGCGGTTGACGGATAACCTGCGCCGATTTGAGGCGGATTCTTGGCGCGGGGGTGGTGTTTTTCAGTGCTCGTCCAAGTGGCATCACGAGCGGACTGTAGGGTAGCCGGGAGCATTTGTAAAATTGTAGTTGTCGTGGATTTTGGGGAAAATTTACCCTTCGGGCTGGGCTATTATGGCGGTACGTTCGTTTCTGACCCGCTTGGGAGATTCTCCTTCGAGCACATTACGAAGCCATCGCCGGCCCGGGACTTCGATGTAGGTGTAACTCAGCCAGGCAGCGGGAACGGTGATCGCTATTCCGACTGCCGCAGCGCAGGTCTGCGCGTGGACGATGCCGAAGGAATGTGCCTTGGCATGCACGAAATTGAGCAGGTCAGCCGACAGAAAGTGCGTCATATAGATACTGTAGGACAATTTACCTGCCCACTCAGCGAGAGAGGATGCCAACAGGCGAGCAGCGAGATGCTGCCCCGACGCCAGGGTCACAACCAGCAGGGGGAAGCAGAGGACAATGATCAAATCCGCCCGCGGTATGGTCAGAAGCAGCAACGTTGCCGTGCAAATTGATAGAGCGGGTCGTGGGCTCGCTGCAAGGTAGCTTCCGAAACGCGTGGCTGCCAACCGGTAAGCCAAAAGACCTAACACGAATTCCGGGAGGCAGCGGAACAAAGCAACCACACCCTCATAATAATTGAGTAAATCTCCTTGCGGAAGGTGGTAAGAGTGAACTACCGGTGGGAGGCATATTACCGCCAAGCAGCCGACGGAAACCACTGCGGACAGCAGGGCTGAGAGGGGTTTGCGGAAGAGAGTGGGCACAATCAGAAGCGGGAACAGGAGGTATGCGGCCCATTCGGTGCTGACTGACCACGCCGGCAGATCAAAACTATTTGTGAATCCCCAACCCTGGGCCATGGAGAGGTTCAGAGCTAGATTTCCAAGGGTATGTTTAGGAACCGGGAACATGCTGTCGGTGACGAGAAAGAAGCCTGCCACGGTTCCGGCAAAGTAAAGCGGGTAGACTCGTGCAATTCTGCGACCGAGAAACTTTCGATAGGCCGCAACGGGCCGGCAAGAAACGAACATTTCGGCGTAGTTCAGCGCCATTACGAAACCGCTGAGAACGAAGAAGAGATCCACCGCCAAATAACCATGCGAGAGGAAGGTTGTCGCCGGATTCGAGAGCGGTGTCCCGCCGAAATAATGAAAGATCATGACGTACAGGGCGGCGATGCCACGCAGCCCTGTCAGGGGCCGGATTTCGGTGCTGGCTGTCATTGGTTTTCCTCGTTGCGGCGGAAGGGCGGACGCTGGGTTACGCCATCGATTTCTACTGGACTTGAGAATCGCACCAGAGCCACGATTGCTCTCCGCCTCGGTATTCATTCAGCAGGGCTGCTGAGTCGGCCCCGGGGATTTGGGCCAACTCGGAGAAACCGAGCCCGACGCGCGATTCGGTGGCTATGACCCGGCACGAACCCGGCCATGAGAGGGCCGGTAGCAACTTCTGGGCTGCCCCGTGCAGCTCGACAATGACGTCCCACCCAGCCATGCTTTCAAGTGTTGCCTGGGTGAAGATTTGAGTTTCAAATCCTTCGCAGTCGGAAATCATGAGGACGCGCTTGCCGGTGAATCGAGGCACGTCCGATGGGCTGAAAAAGTCTTGAATTGTAACGAGATGGGAGACCCGGTTGAGACGCGCCATCTCAGAACAGAAGCGTTTTTCGATCGGCTCCGGATCAAAGGCGTAGACGGGGATACCGGTCAGACGAGCCAGCCCTACGGCGTAGTATCCTTCCGCGCTTCCCACATCAATGATGCAGTCATATTTGCGTCTCGAAACGATTTCCAAAACGCCGTGGAGTTCCTGCTCGTAGGTTCCGAGGAGCTTAGGAATGATGTGGCGGTTAAGCGCGGCTTCGCGGGGATAGACCAGCCCCTTGAACGGTCCGTTTCTAACCGTCGATCCATATTCGTTGACGAACTTTCCGGCGGCCCTCACCAGCCCCAGACGTTTGAACAGTTTGACCTGGTACCGGCGCGAGGAGATTGCCCGCATTCGTTCAAAGGTCTGAACAGGGAGAATTGCTCGAGCGATGGGGCTAAGCGAACCTAACATGCTATTCATGTATTTTCCTTCCTTTGGCTTGGCGGACCGCTAGCACCTGTATCTCGTAATGGTGGGTTATTTTTCGGTTGCCGCGTTTGTAAGAGAGCAGGCGTTCTGGCGTTTCGTGAACGCAATTGCCGGTGGGATGTTCACAGTGGCGCCTTGGAGTGCCGCCCTGCGCGCTTGGAGGGCTTGGGAGTAACAATTAGAGGTTGTTAACGCGATGTCCGCCCAATCGAATGCGCGAGACCTGATCCGTGCGGCGCGGCGGGCTTGCGCCAGGCGAGACGGCTCCGACAGGAGCTGGATTACCTTGTCGCCTAGCGCCCAAGCGTCGCCCGATGTGACAAGATGCTCCGGGGGCAGCATTTCGGGAGGACCGGGTGCGTTGTAAGCAATAACGGGAACCGCAGCTGCCAACATCTCAAGCACCCCGATGCCGAATCCCTCGAGACGCGACGGGAAGATGCCGACGGAGCAATCACTCAGAAGGAACGGTAGATCTTCGGGTGCGAACCGGGGCACGACTTGAATGCGGAGATGAAGGGATTCCGGGAAATGGGAAAGGACTTGCTCGACCGTCTGGAACATACCGGCCGTTCCGAGCAGTTTAAAGCGGGCTTTCGGGACAGCTTCGACGATGCGAGTGAAAATCCGGTGCATCTCGCGCGCTCCCTTGCGATAGTCAAACGTTCCGACAAATGCGACGCGGGGCTGTTCGGGCGAGGCTTCGCTTACGGCCTCGAACATGGGACGGCGATCCCATCCGATACCGTAGGGGATGACAACGATCTTCGAGGAGTCTATGCCCCACTCGATCAGTTCACGACGGTCGTGCTCATTGGCAACGTTCACCAAGTCCGCTTGCTGAACGGTGCGGTGCGCGGCCGCCAGCCATCTTCGATGACGAGAGCGTTCAACCGGCTTTCGCACGATGCTGCCGAGCCGCTGGTGCAAAGTAGGGCCGCAGGGAATACGAATCTTCAAGAGATGGTGGACAAGCAACACGCTGCGGGCGACCATCAGAGTTTCCGCTGCGAACTCATCGCGCGGGTATGGCAAGTAAGAATGGTCGTATTCGACCACGTCAAACTCGCTTGCATGTTTGGCGAGGTAATCCCGGAGAGCCTTTCCATACCAGTCGAAGAGCTTGCCTGGATTCGGCATCCCGGAACGAAGTTGCTCGGGGCCTTGCAGAGTAACATCCCACCCGCGGCGTTCCATTCCTTCGGCAATTTCGGAAAACACCTTTGTCGTGCCGATGGTTTTCGTCACTTGCAGGTGGCTACAGAACAAAATTCTCGGCGTTCGCTCGGGCATGACTTCCTTAAGCGTAATCTTGAGGGTCTTAAGAAATTAATGCTGTTTCGTTTAGAGGAAGATATGTTGCTTCCTCTTCGACGGCGAGTGCGACACGCGGCCCCTTCTTCAGCCCGTAGGTAAGGTTGATGCATTGTGCGATGAAGCTTGCCAGTACGCTCACGAAACCGAACTGTACGGCTTGAAGGGTCGTTTGCACACCTGCCAACAGAATGAAGGCTACTTGTGCGGCCACAATCAGGCCGATATTAAGGAATGTGGAAGTCCAATAGAGTAATCGCCGAGCGGATATGGCGGTCCAAGTAAGCGCCGTAAAATAGCCGACACAGACTGAGGCTACTGTCCACGCAAGCTCAAGGTCTAAGTTCTGGTAGTTCTTACCTAGTATCCACAATAGGTACCGCGGGCAGACAAGAGAGAAACCGACGAATAGAACGGAGAAACACACGGCCGCGCCGAAAACCAGCAGGTATTTGGGGAGAACCTGCTTTTCGTGCGATCTCGCGAGCCATGGTTCAACAACCACACCGTTGAAAGCGTATAGCAGGAAGGATAGCTGGCCCAGGCGTGCCAGGGCCGATACCTGAGCCACGCCCTTGGCGTGCCCCAGGATTGCTATGAGAAACAACGACAACTGCCCCTGGAGAGCGTAAAACACCACCCCGGGTATGTTGGGCATAACATAGCGGAGCATCTGGCGGGTGGTCGACGGGTTTGGACGCCGGGGCTCGTCGATAAGCTGTCTGGATGTCACCCTATATGCCAGGCCGGCTGCGACCATTCCCGCGGCGTTGACCCATACGGCGCTCATGGCCCCAAGATGTCCGGCGGCATGAAGTATTGCGCATCCGGCAAGGCGCGCCAACGAAACGCCTACCTGAACCCGGTAGTAGGTGCCCAAGCGGCGGGATACGATCAATGGGGCGCCGTAATATGCCTGGAGACCCGAGAAATAGATCGATATGAAGATCGAAAGGAGGAGTCCGATCTGAGTGGGGACGGTCCAACCTAACCTGCGAGTTATAAGAACAAAGGCAATTCCAGCAACGGGGATGACGGCGACCAACATGCGCAGCCGGAGTTGGCGCCCGGCCCTCACGTAGTCGCCAATTACACGTCGATCGGCAATGCGGTGGCCTACGAGCGCTATGATGGTTGCAGAAAAGCCAAGATCCGTAAGTATGTTGGCCGTGGATTGGAAGCCGTAGGTCAATCCATATTTCGCATAGGACCCCACGTCTAACCAATGCAGGACAGCAAGCCCCATGAAGAGGTTTAGAGCCTGGGCGGTTCCCTGCCCGGCGAGAAAAGTGAGCAATAGCTGCGCTTTCCGGCTAGCTCCTTCGGTGGTAAATACATTCAGCACTGTCTGTCGTCTCCCGCTCCTAATGATCTTTGGGGCTTAATTGCGTAATATCGTGAGTGGCCATGCGCATCTTATTCGTCTCGCACGCTCCGAAAAATCCTGATGGCGGAGCTTCCAGGGTCTACCACCTATTAGAAGATGGACTGGCTTCTCGCGACCACGCCGTTAAAGCGCTTCATTACGAGGACCTCGAAATCACAGGACGGAGTAAGAAGCTTGTGGACCGGCTGTTACTGCCGACGGCCGCGAGTCGACGGGCTGCGCGTGAACTTGACGGACGATACGATGTGATCATGTCTTCCAATGGCACGCTCTACCCGCTCTTCAGGAAGCTTCGGCAGCGGAAAGACCGACCGCTGTTGGTGAACCACCTGCACGGCCTCGTGTTCTTCGATCATCAAGCTATCGTGACCGAGACGATGCGAGGCCACATGACCACTTCTTTGCTATTCGATTATGTGAGCGGCCCGCTGGGCCGGAACTGGGACTACAAAGGATCTCAGTACGCAGATTTGACGATCGTGCAGAATGGGCGCGACCGCGATTTCCTCGCGGAGCGCGGGATCGACCCGCTGGTTTCGATTCCGTTGTCTGTGCATCCTGAGATTCTGGCAGCGAGCATGACCGCACCTCTCGCGGAAGGAAGGGACCCGCTTTCGCTGCTGTGGTTTGGCTCATGGGTGGAGCGTAAAGGAATTTATTACCTGCCTCGCGCATTCGCGCAGATCGTGGCGCGATTCCCGGAAGCTCGGCTTACGCTGGGCGGCACGGGCGTTGCTGCAGAGGTCGTAAAAAGTCACTTTGAGCCCGGCCTTTGGCCGCGCATTACGTGCCTGCCACGAATTTCTTTGAAAGAGCAACTAGCCGAGTACGAAAGCCATGCAATCTTTCTCTTCCCGTCCCTATCGGAAGGTTTCGGGTTGACGCTTTTGGAAGCCATGGCGATGGGGCTGGCAGCGGTCACTACGCACACGGGCCTTGGCGGAGACTGGTTAAGAGATCGGGAGCACGCCCTTCTGATTGCGCCTGTAAATTCCACGAGTCTGGCCGAGGCGGTGGTAACCCTCATCGAGGACAATGAGCTGCGCTATCGCGTTGCGAGGAATGGACAAGAGCTGTCGCGACTTTTTACGTCCGAGCGTCTGATTGACACCTACGAAGCCGCCTTTGAGAAGTATCGACAAGAGCGAAGCAGCCGCCCAGACACTTAAGCGGGGCGGGAATTTATGACCTCGAAGCGTTGCTTCAGTTTGAGGAATGGCATTTCGAAATACGTGTATGAGAGATGGGCGGCGAGGATGGAGAGGGTTAAGCCGAGGCCATCGCAGACGATCATGTTCAAGGCTGGGTGCGCGGCTAGATTGAGCGTCAGGTGGGCACATCCCTGCATGATTGACGCGTGGAAGACATACAGCCCATAAGAAATCTTGCCGAGGTAAGAGAGTGAGCGAGGAACAGAGGAGATGCCCAGTATCGCGCAGAAAATAAGAACGCAGCCCGCGACCACCCCAGCATATCCGACGAAGGGACGCGTGCGGGTTATCCCTTGGGCATTATTCCTTACAAAGGCTCCAAACTGCGAAGCAGCAGCGAGGGAGAGCAGGCCCGCGATCAAAAGCGCCCCACGAGTGACGACGCTCGTACAGCGCGCAGGCTTCCCGTGGGCTACAAGCGCGATGATGGCCCCTGCCGCAAAGAATAGGAATTCGACCGGCGTGTCGTACCAGAGCAACCAGGTTTTTCCGAAGAAAAACCACAGCCATACTATGGCCGAGACAATGAAGCCGATGGAGGCGAAGAGCGCCATCGTCTTGCCGCCGAATTTCATGATGGGCGGCCAGATCAGGTAGAACTGCTCCTCGATGGAAATACTCCACAAATGCGCCAACAAGCGACTGGTTAGCAAGTTGGGAAACCAGTTCGCAACAAAAAAGAACATCGCTGCGATCCCCGGGAGACGAAGCCCGGTGTGATGGGGTAGCGCTCGAGGGATGGCTATGCCAATGACGAGGGCTGCGTAATAGAGCGGCCATATTCGCAGCGCACGACGGGTAAAGAAGAGACCCCAGGCAACCGTCCCCGATTGTTCGCGCTCCCTAAGAAGCAACTCTGTAATCAAGTACGCGCTCAGCAGGAAAAACATCGACAATCCGAAGCCTCCGGCCTCATTGGCGACGTGGAGGAAACCATGGGCAGGGGCAGGGCCGTGGTGGATCAGGACCGCCAAAAACGCGAAGAACCTGAGAGCGTCCAACTCCGGGCGATAGAAGCGCTTCGCAGCGGTGCGAGCGGGCGCAGCAGCAATATCAGCAGCAATATCGTGGAGGGGCAGTTCAAGCCGCCCAAGGGCGTCGGGTAGCAAGTCTGCGCTAGAGGTCTTGGTCGCTGACATGGCGGATCTCGCTTCGTTGATTCAGTTCTCTCGGGGAGCCGGGAGGCGGTCGCAGTAGCGTAAGATCGGGGCGACCGGCTCGCGGGCGGGCCAGTAACGGGTTGAGGAAACCAACCCTCCTCCGAAGTCTACCGAGCTTCGTAGAACATCGCCTGTGATCGCTAAAATGCCAGTGAAAAGGGGCTGCGGAGTCTTTTGGCTATCGGCAATATTATGCGTTCCTCTGTAGGTCATTTTCGTGTCATACCAGCAATGCTTTGGTAGATTCCCAGCTTAAACAGGATGCCTTTGGCTGCTCGGGCAATCACTTTTGGCAAGAGTACGGGCAGCGGCAGCAGATAAAAGCGGATAAGCAGCTTCGGAATTCCTTGCGGGTTAGAATGTGTTTGATAATACCAATCGTTGTCCCCTGTTCTGCTACTGAGGGCGTAGCCCGCCCTGTCGAAGTACGTCAGGATGCTCCAAACGGGAAAAAGGCCGCAGCGCTCTACCAAGACCAGTTTGGGATTCCAGCGCTTGATGTGGAAGCCCTCGAGCACGCCTAATTCGTGTCCCTCCACATCGATTGATATAAAATCGATCTGCGTACAGTTCGACGCTTCAAGAATGGTATCCAGGGTACGCGCGGATGTTGTTATTTCGCGGATTGCCAGCCGCCCGGCGTGGCCTGTAATCCTTCGACGACTGCTGTTGTCCAAGGCGATGGAGGACATGCCTTTGACATCCTCGGAAACCTGGAAGGAGACGCGGGAGGGCGAACCAGGGGGTACAACCGCGCAATTCACAACGGTGGCAGCGGGCCGGTTCTGGCGGCAGATTTCGGCCATTTCCGGGTCCGCTTCAACGAGCAGGCATTTCCAACCCAGCTTCTCAAAAACGTAGGTGTTGCTCATGTCGACGCCGTCGTAGGCGCCCACCTCTACGCAAACTCCTGATTTCTTGTCAGCGAAGTGTTGCATCAAGATGCGATCTTCGCCGTTCTGCGCCTTAAACTCGTGTTCGCGGGTCGACTGCTGCAAAATCGTCGTGCGCTCAGCGGAAATGGCGTTAGCCAGTCTCATGGTTGTGGCACCGGGAGGCGGTCGCGGTAGCGGAACATTAAGGAGACTAGTTTGCGGGCGGACCAGTAACGAGGGATGAAGCGGGAGGGCTGGGAGAGGCAGCGGAAGAGCCAGCCGATGCAGTGGATGGCGGGAAGAGGGCGGAGGTGGCGCTTGAGGTAGAGGCCGAGGCGCTCCTGGGTGCCGCCGCCGAGAGCGACGACGATGTGAGCGGGGCGTCGGTGGCGGAGCGCGAGGAGGAGGGGCTCGTCGGAAATACAGGAGCTGTAGATGGGGGCGAGGTAGACGTCTTCGGGGGAGACGGGGATGCCGTGCTGGCGGAGCCAGGCGAGGTTGGTGTCGGCGCTGGCGGGGCTGGGCATGATCCAGAAAGATTGGCCGGGTTGGCGGAGGGCGGGCAGGCGCAGGAGGGCGAGGAGGTATTCGAGGCCGGAGAGGCGAGGGATGGAGTCGCGCTGGAGGAGATTCCAGAGCAGGACCATGAGGGAGCTGTCGGTTAGGGCGACGTCGGCTTGGAGGAGGGCTTCGCGGTAGGGAGCGTCCCAGGGGAGATTCTTCAGGGCTGGGGCGGCGGGGACTACCAGAAGGCCGCCATCGGAGAGGAGTTCGATGGCGCGCTGGGCTTGGCCTACGAAGAATTGCACGCCGAGGATGCGGCGGAATTCTTCGGCGCGCGGGTCGACGGGCGAGGGGACGGGCGCTGGCGCTGCGGGCGCTTTTGCTCGCGCCGCGGCGGCGGCCGATGCTGATGCGGCTAGGCTGCGCATTCGCCTGCGGCTCTGGCTTGCGTTTGCGATTCCGGCTGCGCCTGGGATTGGAGCATCTGGGATTCGATCCAGGCGTAGGTTTGGGCGAGGCCGTCGCGGAGACGGGTGGAGGGTTCCCAGCCGAGATAGTGGAGGATTTTGGCGTTGTCGCTGTTGCGGCCGTTGACGCCGCGGGGGGCGGAGAGATTGTAATGGCGCTTGAGCTTGATGCGGGCGATGTCTTCGACTATGGAGACTAGCTGGTCGATGGTGACCAGCTCGCTGCTGCCCAGGTTGATGGGCTCGGGGATGTCGCTTTCGAAGATGGATTTAATGCCGCGGAGGCAGTCGTCGATGTACATGAAGCTGCGGGTCTGGCGGCCGTCGCCCCAGATTTCGATCTGGTGGCTGCCGGTGAGCTTGGCGTGGAGAACTTTGCGGCAGATGGCGGCGGGAGCTTTCTCGCGGCCGCCGTCCCAGGTGCCGCCGGAGGTTGTTAAGGGTGCGTTCGACCCGGCTCTTTGGCCCCGCATTACATGCCTGCCGCGAATTTCTTTGAAAGAGCAACTGGCCGAGTACGCAAGCCATGCAATCTTTCTCTTCCCTTCCCTGTCGGAAGGATTCGGATTCACGCTGTTGGAAGCCATGTCGATGGGGCTGGCGGCGGTCACCACGCACACCGGCCTCGGCGGAGACTGGGTGAGAGACCGGGAGCACGCCCTTCTGATCGCGCCTGGAAATGCAACAAGTCTGGCCGAGGCGGTGATCGCACTCGTGGAGAATGATGACTTGCGGTGCCGCATCGCCAACAATGGGCAGAAACTATCGCGGCTTTTTACAGCCAAACGCCTGGTCGATGCGTACCAAAGCGCTTTCGAGGAGGCGTGCGAAAGACATCGACGAGCTGTGAGTGGACGAATCAATGTCTAGCTGCTCTGGCGCGAGACAGACGGGCGTCGTGCTTTGACGCTATCGAGCAGACGACGTCGACGGAATCCGACTCGGTAAGGCGTTCAAATCCTCGTATCTTGGTCAACCGGCCGTTCTCAGCCACTTCATCGAAACGATCGTAGCCTGCCTCTTGGAGGGTTGTGAGCAATTCAGCTGGCTGGTACCCAAAATCCTTGGACCAGCGAGGGCTCACTTCCAGCATCAGTATCGGCTTAAAACGGTGCAAGCTCTTCAGAAATCCGCGCACTACAAGCAGCTCCGCCCCTTCCACGTCAACCTTCACAAAGTCTATTTGGTGCAGTCTTCGAGCTTCCACATACTCGTCCAGCGCGACGACCTCGCATGGTGAGTGTGGACCTCCGGGCTGTCTGACCAAGAACCGTCGGTATGCTCAACTAGCGAAGCCTGAGCGTCATCAGTTCCCGGCGTCCGCAGTAGCGCGTCGCCCTTTGCTTCGCCGACTGCGCAACAGTTTACAGTGACGTTGTCGTGTAACGTGCGCAGAAGCAGCGCCGCTCGCAGCGTCTCGCAAGTTTTGGGAGACGGCTCGAAAGCATGCACCTCGCCGCGCGATCCAACGAGATTGGAGAAGTACGAGGTAAAAATGCCTCGATTAGCGCCGACGTCGAAGACAGAATCTCCGCGCTTCACCGTGTCGATAAATAGGAGCTTCAGTGACGAGGGCGAGGCGAAGGACCGCAGCGCAAAGGAATAGAAGCGAGGTGTCGCTGCGGCCAGGGCTTCGACGCGATATTTTAGTTGGGGCAGCTGATTCATTTCGATTGACCTCTCATTGAATTGCTGCGACTTGCTCGACCGACATCAGGCTCCTCACAACCCGCAAAGCAGCGGCGGCGGAGGTATAGTGCTCAAGAGCCCATGCGCGACCAGCTGCTGCAATCTGGCGCAGCATCGCATTGTCTTCCTGTATCGGCCTTAGGCTAGCGGCGGGATTATGCAAGTCCACGGCAATATAGTGCTTCATTGGCGTGGGGAGCGGACCAGGGAGAAGGAAGCCATGTTTTTCGAAATCCACGTGCAAGACTACGGCGCGAGCCGCAAATGCCTCCCACAGCCGCCAGCTATCCCATTGGGCTATGGCCATGGTCTTCCATCGGGTTGCCATGAGCAACTTCCTTCCCAGCTTGCAAATGAATCCCTCCTCCTCTTGCACTTTGGGAAGAACAAACCACCCTCCAAAACACGCGCAGAGCGCTACCCGTCAAAGATTTTCGTAATGCCCACGCATATGACGACCGCCAGTTTGGACTCGCATGAGTTCATCGTAGGCGTCGTCTTGGGTTTCGTATGGTTCATTTGTTGACTCCCGCACATCAAATAGCGCGGAAAGGGCTGGCTTGACCTCGCGCTCCGCCCACTGACGCACAGTGTGCACATACCGTTGTTTTCTAAAGTTCCACAAGAGGCCGTTCCGCGCTCCCAAAGGGTACGCTGCACAAGCGTGCCGGATGCGTTCCGATATGCCGAACACCATGGGCTTTACATTCGAAGGATGAGAAAAGTATCGCGACGAGTGGCACCGGTAGATCGCATCGAACCGGCGAAACTCTCGCCCGTAAAGCTGCCTGGTTGTTTGTCCGAGATCCGATTGATCCAGATAGACAGCCGGCTTTGTTTTGAGGCGGGCGAGAGCGCTGGAAAGCCGGGCGCGCCCCCGGATACGCAAATAATCTTCGGTCATTATTACCAGATCCGCACCCTGCGCGCGCTCTTCGCCATTGCCCGGGAAGAGAAACTCGGATTGTGGGGCGATTTGCCAAGCTTTCACATCGGACGATATTTCCCATCCGATGCTGCGCAGCCCCTCGGCCAACGACACCGCAGTGTGAGGATAACCAGACTGGTATCCATCTGGCGTGCCGCCGAGGAAGAAGAAGGCGCGATATATCTTCGGGCTCATACTTGCGGGACCGGGAGGCGATCACGGTAGCGAAATATCAAGGAAATTAGTTTGCGGGCGGACCAGTAACGGGGGATGAAGCGGGTGGGCTGGGAGAGGCAGCGGAAAAGCCAGCCGGCGTAGAAGCGGTCCGCCCACATGGGGATGCGGACCTGGTCGCCGGAGAGGAAAGCGATGGCGGCGCCGATGCAGTGGATGGCCGGAACCGGATTCAAATTGCGCTTGAGGTAGAGGCCGAGGCGCTCCTGGGTGCCACCGCCGATGGTAACGATGATGTGGGCCGGGCGGCGAACGCGGAGGGCCTGCAGGAGGTCTTGGTCTTCGATGGCGCCTTTGTAAATGGGCGCGAGGTATACGTCCTCCGGCAATACCTCGATTCCCTGCCCTCGCAGCCAGGCGAGATTGGTGGAGGCGCTGGCGGGGCCGGCCATGATCCAGAACGAACGGCCGGACCGGCGAACTTCGGGCAGCGCCAGCAATTCGACCAGGTATTCCAGGCCGGAGAGACGGCGAATGTTGTCGCGCTGGAGAAAGTTCCAGACCAGGACCATCAGGGAGCTGTCGGTGATGGTTACGTCGGCTTGCAGCAGGGCCTCGCGATAGGCGGCGTCCTGCGAGAGGTTTTTGAGCGCGGGGGCGGCGGGGACTACCAGCAGGCCGCCATCGGCCAGGAGTTCGATGGCGCGGCGGGCTTCGCCCACGAAGAATTGCACGCCGAGGATGCGGCGGAATTCGGCGGCGTCGGGGCGCGCGGGGGCGGGCGCCGGGCCGCGCGCTGGCGCTGCTGCTGTTGCTAGGCCGCGCATTCGCCTGCCGCTCGCGCCTGGAATTGCGCCTCGGATTGCGATTGGAGCATCTGGGACTCGATCCAGGCGTAGGTTCGGGCAAGACCGTCGCGGAGACGGGTGGACGGCTCCCAGCCCAGGTAGTGGAGGATTTTGGCGTTGTCGCTGTTGCGGCCGTTGACGCCGCGGGGGGCGGAGAGATTGTAATGGCGCTTAAGCTTGATCTGGGCAATGTCTTCGACGATGGAAACCAGCTGGTCGATGGTGACGAGTTCGCTGCTGCCCAGGTTGATGGGCTCGCGGATGTCGCTTTCGAAGATGGATTTTATGCCGCGGAGGCAATCGTCGATGTACATGAAGCTGCGGGTCTGGCGACCGTCGCCCCAGATTTCGATCTGGTGGCTGCCGGTGAGCTTGGCGTGAAGAACTTTGCGGCAGATGGCGGCGGGAGCTTTTTCGCGGCCGCCGTCCCAGGTGCCGTGGGGGCCATAGACGTTGTGGAAGCGGGCTACGCGACACTGGAGGCCGAAGTCTTCTTCGAAGTGGCGGCACATGCGTTCGCTGAAGAGCTTTTCCCAGCCGTAGCCGTCCTCGGGCATGGCTGGGTAGGCGTCTTCTTCCTTCAGGGGGATTACGTCGGGAGTTAGCTGGCGGGCGGCGTTGTAGACGCAGGCGGAGGAGGAGTAGAAGAAGCGCTGGACGCCTAGGTCGCGCGCGGCCATGAGCATGTTGGTGTTGATGAGGACGCTTAGCATGCAGAGGGCGCGATTGTTTTCGATGAAGCCCATGCCGCCCATGTCGGCGGCTAGCTGGAAGATGGCGTTGACGCCTTCGGCGGCGGTGTAGCAATGCTGCTTCTCCTGGAGGTCGAGGCAGAGATTCTCGGCGCCGGGTAGGAGCTGGTACCAGTCGTCGAGGGGCTTGACGTCTACGGCGCGGACCTGGGCGGCGCCGCTGGATAGCAAGTCTTTTACGAGGTGGCCGCCTATGAATCCGCCGGCTCCGGTTACGAGGATTTTCTGGCCCTTGAGTTTCATGTGGTTAATGCTCCTTTTCGGGTTGTGAGCTTCAGAGAGGATTCTGGATGACGGCGGTGGCTGCGCCCGCTGCGATGGCGTTTGCTGGCCATGCGGGAGATTGGCGCTGCCCAGGTCGGCGTCCGACGGGTGCGACGGGGACGGCGCGGGCCGCGGGGATAGCGGCGAGGCAGAGTCCGCTGACGAATACTACGAAACCGAGGTTCGTGGGCTGGGAAAATTGTTCGGTAATTAGGTTGCGGCAGGCGTCCCAGGCGAGCAGCCAAGCGAGCAGGTGCTGCTGCTTTGCGGCGGCGGCGGCCCGGAGGGCGATGTCGCCGGCGATCCAGATGCGATAGGCGACGAAAGAGAAGCCGAGGATGGTGCCGGCTTCGAGGATGATGCGCGACCACTCGGATTCGGCGAGGAGGAACCGCACTGTTCCGATCATTAGCGCGGAGCCTGCATTCGTGCCCACGCCGAGACCCTTTCCCAGCATTCCCGCTTCGGTGAAAAGAGCGAACGAGTCGGTGAATCCGCCGAGGATCCGGGTGCCCAAAGCTACGGTGGCGCTTGCTCCGCTGGGATCATTCCAGCGCATCAGGAAGAGCTCTATGGCGTTCTGGAAGAAACTTGTGAACGAAAGCGCTACGAAGGCGGCGCAGATCAGCGCGGCTACCACCAAGATGCGGCCAGCGCGTCCGCGGTTTACCACCGAGAAGACCACTGCGGCGGCGGCCTCGAGCGAACAACCCAGCACCATGGTGCGGCTTCCCGAGGCGGGTTGCACGATCAGCACAGCGACCAAGGCGGCGAGCAAGAGCCAGCGCGGGTAGGGGGAGTTGGGTTCCGCGAGGCCGTAGATCAGGAAGGCCGACACGAGAATGAAAAACTGGGACGCTCCGGTGATGAAGGTGAAGGTGCCGGCGGGACGGATGGTGCCCATGGCGAAGGCGATCTGCTGCGCGTCTGGGGTGGAGGCGGCGTTGATCCAACTATCCGGCGGGGACATGAACTGCCAGATCATCAGGGCGGCCATGGGGAGAGAAAGAAGAAGTGTCCATTTGCCAAGCTTGATGACGTCGGCGTAGGTGAAGACTTGCGGGATGACGAAGATCAGCGGCAGATGAAGGAAATTGGTGCGGATGCCAAACGCGGCGATGAGCGGGCCGCCGCCGATGCCAGCGATTATTTGAACGACCGCCAGGACGATAAAACTGGAAAGGAGCAGGAAATAGGCGGCGATGGGTCCGTTAACCGGAAAGCGACGGCAGCGGATGGCCTGCACATAGATGAGCAGGACAAGAGGGTCGCGAATGATGAGCAGGGGCGCGGTGAGCGAGGGGAGGAGCCATTTGCGGAGGGCCCCTTCGGCGAGCAGGAGAGCGAAGTAGACCCATATCATTTTGCGCAGAACGGATAGATGAGGATCATCCGCCGAGATGGCAGGGCGGAAGCTTTGAAACAGGGCTGTCGTCGGGGTCTTCGCTGGCATGGTTACGTTTTGCACTATGCGCGGGCCTCGAAATGTGATGGGGCAGGCGGGAACTGAATGGGCGCTTCCGCCGCAATGGCCTGGCGCACGATCGCCGCAAAGCGCTCGCGGTAGTACTTCCAGGAATGCTGTTCGGCCTTGCGCTTCGCAGCGCGGCCCAAGGCTGCGAGGCGGTCGCGGTCGCCCATCAGTAGTACGAGTTTTTCCACGATGGCTTCGGTGTCTCGAATGGGGACGATGAAACCGTCTTCGCCGTCGCTGATGAAATGCGTGCCGCCTGTGTTGGGGGTAGCTATGACCGGAACTCCCTGAGACATCGATTCGAGTACAACCAGCGCGCATCCTTCGAACAGCGAGGGAAGAACCATCACATCGTGTCGAGACATTTCTTCGAGAATCGCGGGGTGCGGAAGCGTGGGAATCCAGCGGTGCCTTTGCAATGCCGCATCCAAGGCGGGACATTCCGCGACTCTCTTGCCGATCAAGGTGAACTCTACCTGAGAACCAAGCTTACTAACCGCATCGACCAGATAGCTCACGCCCTTACGCTGGCTGAGGCCGCCCACGAACAATACCTTCAGCCTGCCACTTCCTGGACACCGCTCTTTCGGCGCGACGCGCTGCAAGGGCGGAGCGCCGTATGGCAAAACCGTTATCCTCGCCTCGAGAGGACCGGCACTTTGCAGCGTTTCGCTCACGAAGTCGCTGGGGACGACAATGTGAGTGGCCAGCGCGAGTTCTTCGTCTTTGCGGCGGAGTTTTTCGTCGCTGTCGCCTCTTCCTTGCAACGTGACCGCCCAATCCGGTTGAAGAATGGCTTCTTCCCGCATCAACTCGCGGTAGCGTTTCCAATAGCCGATGGGTAGCTCATAGATGGCCTTTATGCCGAGTTGCCTGGCCACGCGAAAGGTGGACAGAGCTCCGTCTTCATAGGCGTAGACGCCCCGGACGCCGTCGGTTTCGCAGAGTCTGGCTGCCACTCTTGCATCCAGGCTCTGATACACGGCGTCCACACAAAAGATTCCGGTCTCATGGCGCAGCACGCGAGGCAGGTTGAGCTTTTGGGCTGTCAGGCGGCCCACTTCGACCCAGGGATGGCAATGCAGTTGATTCCTCCCGATGTGCGAAAACGACCTGCGCCCCAACTCGCTGCTGACGGAGCGCGGCAGAACGCGGTTGAGCGGATGACGCTCGTTCCAGGAGACGGAGGTCCAAAACTCCGAGAGCAGGCCCGCGTCATTCAGGGCTCGGATGGCCTCTCGGGAGAATTCATTGCCCGTGGGATGGCTTACCAGAATCATGTTGCAGTGGGAATACTCAGGTGCCCAGTTGGTCGCCCGGGAAAGCTCCCATCAACCGCCGATACAGCAGCAGGTGATTTTCGATCATACGTTCGGTGGTAAATAGCGAGCCAGCCCGGCGGACTGCCTTCTCAGCGGTCTGCTCCGCAAGCTCGTCGGACTGCAGCACGCGCCTGAGGCAATCCGCCAACGCATGCGCGTCTCCCGCCGGGAAAACAAGGCCGGCGTCGCCTACCACCTCGGTCAATGAACCGAGCTCTGAAACGATCAGCACTTTTTTTCGGAGCATGTTTTCCAGAGCGACCAATCCGAATACTTCGCCCCCGAGCGACGGCATAACCACCGCTTTTGCACCGGCGACCGCCTGCTCGACGTCATCCGCTGGCAAATAACCCCGGAAAGAAACATGTCGCTCCAACTGACGCGAACCGACCTCGGCTTCCAGATGGGGGCGTTCGGGGCCGTCCCCAATGATCTCCAGCCGGAAATCGAGATTCCGCAGCTGTTGCACGGCCTTCAGCAGGACGTGAACGCCCTTCGTGCTAACCAGACGGCCAAGAAAGAGGATCGTGGGCGTTCCCTGCGAACGCTGAGTGGCCAAGGTTTTGCCGGCGGACAGACCGTGATGGATCGTGACCATTCGCGGGAGTTGCAGGATACCGCCCAGCCACGCCGTAGGCATCACATTTGCGCCCGCGCGAGAACACAACCAACGGCGCGGGGACGTCAGGAGCCACCGTTTCAGGCTGAGGATCACTCCGCCCGACGCATTGCAACGCAAGCAGTGAAGATGCTTTCCGGCCATGTAGTGCCCGGGGCAAGGGAGACGGGCCGGCTCGAAGAACATCTGCCCGTTCGGGCAAACAGTTTGAAAACCATGATGCTCGACCACCATACGCCTCCGCAGAAGCCAGCCGAACAGCAGGGGCAACATGTCGGTGCCAGCAAGGTGCAATATATCCGCGGTCGCGATGAGTTTCAGGAGCTGCAGCGGGCTGGGTTTGCGGACAACGGCGAATGGGAGATGGCTTTCGTTAGCCGCCGCTTGTGGCCGGGGAGTGGCCACGGTCACCCGGATTGATTCCTGCGCGGCGGTCTCAGTCTCGCGCGCTAGTCTTTGGGCTAACTCCATGGTGATCGTTTCCATGCCTCCCACCATGGGCGGAAATACGTTTGTGCAAATGACGATATGCATCGCTTGTCTTGGTCTACTGTTGTTTCAACTGCCGGTACGGTTCGCTTCCCCATCCCCAAAGTCAAGCGCCGAGGAGGCGATCCTCTCACAGTGTCGGCGTGCGAGCGCTTGGGCACGCCTACCCGCACGGAAGCCCGCCAAGCCGTATCGATAGGAAGTGACCAGGCGTCGGCATGCGTCGCTGTCACCTTTCAAACACCACTTCAGGCACGCGAGAAGACCCGGCATGGAGTGCGAGCCGAGCACGCGTTCATTGCAAAGATAAGCTAGCGCGCTGGCGAGACCGAAATGTTTAGCAATGAGGTAATGATTATTAAATGAGATATCGCGGAAGAGAACGCCGTCGAGGTCGTTTCTATCATCGCCGGGCTGCCGCGGGGCGCCATAGTGTTTTACAATTATTCGATCGTCAAAAATTACCCCGAAGCCCTCCTGTCGCAGGTACAAGCACAAATCCAACTCCGTGCCTACCTGAGCGCCGGAACCATGAAGAGCGGTATCAATACGATAAGAGCCCAGAGCACAGCTGCGCAGAGCCATGTTGACGCCCTTCAAGAACATGACTTTCTTTACGTGGCCGCGCAGCGGGCAGTGATGATCGCCGCGCAGGAAGCCGTACCAAGTGAGGATTCCGACACTCGAAACCGGCGCAGGGTCGAAGAGCCTTGGCACGTCTGGAAACTGCAACCAGTCGCGGCCTCCGACGGCACCGATGGAGGGATCGGCGAAGGCGGCTTCGATTCGGGCGAGCCAGTCGACCAAGGGGCCAGCGTCGTCGTCGGTGAAAACGAGGAGGTCGCCCGCGGCGTGGTCGAGGCCGCAATTCATGGCTGCGATGAGGCCGGGTTCGGTGACCGGGACGATGCGAAGAACGGGTAGCGCGTGTTGGAGCAACGAGATTACGCTCCATGTGTCAGCGTCGCCCAGCCTGCCGACCACGAGAACTTCGTCGGCGGGCCGGCTTTGCAGGGCGACGGCTTCGAGACAGCGGCGCAGGTCGGCGGGACGCTTAAAGGAGGGGATGATTACCGAGATGGTTGTATTTGGCATGCGTAAAAGTAACTGGAAAGCGGCCCGACAAACCGCAGCTGCATCGTTGATGGAAGGACGATCAGGACGCGGGTTGCGCGGCCTCCGGAGCCCACCACAACTTTTTTGTTGCGAGCCACAGCGACAAAAACACGCCGGGAACCCAGGAATGAAAGGCGCCTCTCATGACATGGCCGTCATGAAATCGCGAACAGAAGTTCTCGAGCTGCGCTTCCGTCCACGCCCCGGTTGGTTCCAGGTTGGCTCGCCGGCAACACAGCCAAAGAGTGGGCACCACCCCGGGCGAAGTTTGCCTTCGTCCAGGTAGTCGTGCACAGGTCCTCGGATTCGCCGCCAGCCGCTGATCCTGCGCTCGCTGCGCAAGAGCGCAGACGCCTTCTACCGGCAACACGATGCTGGCCACTGACACCTTGCATTGGGAAGTTTTTAAAAACCGCGGACTGTCATCCGAAGCCACAGCTGCAAATGCTTTCTGCGTTCGTTCACACGCGTATCATTTATACGCATATTTCCTGCAGGGATAGCCGTAACCCGGGCGGCGCGGGTCGAGCTTGTTGACGGCCATGCCCAGGATTTTGGCGCCGGAGGCTTCAAGGATCCTGCGCGTGCGGACGAGACCGCCGCGCTGCGTGATGCCGCTGGCGGCCACGAGCAGGACGCCATCGATCAGGCTGGACAGGATCGCCGCGTCGGTTACGGCTAGAACCGGGGGCGAATCGATGATTATGAATTCGAAGCGCTCGGCTGCTCGTTCGAGCAAGATGGCGAATTCCTGGGAGGAGAGCACGGCAACGGAATCCGACGCCGCGGCGCCGGCCGGAAGCACCCAGAGATTCGGCTGCATCGCGACGAGCGCGTCGGAAATGTCGATTTCGCCGGAGAGCACATCGGTGAGGCCTTTGTGGCCCTTTTCGCCGATGGCTCTGGCCAGCTCGCCTTTGCGAAGGTCGCAATCCATGATCAGGACCGGGCCTTTGCGCTGCGCGAGAGCCTGGGCGAGATTGAGGGCGGTGGTGGTCTTGCCTTCTCCATTTTGCGAGCTGGTAACCAGGATGGTCTTGAGCGGGCGGAACGGGACCAGGACGGCCGTTCCCAAGGCGCGAAATGCTTCGGATAAAGAGGAGTTGGGATTTTTTGTGAGGCTCAGCGCGAAATGGCTGCCTTTGGAATTCTTCGCGAGGGCGCGCGATTGAGACCAGGAGAGGCGCTCGAAGGGAATGACTCCGAGAGCCGGCGAAAGCATGAGCGCTTCAGCCTCCTCCGCGGTTTTGATAGAGGAGTCGGTGGCTTCCTGAGCGAAGACGAGGATCACGCCTACGATGAGACCAGCCCACAGCGCCACGACGATATTCATGAGCTTTCTGGGCTTGACGGGAACGACGGGCGGGAGGGCGCTATCGACGAGATGGATGTTGGTGGAGCGCAGGGCGGCGGAAACGGTGGCGTCTTTGAGGCTGCGCAGGACGCTTTCATACAGCTGCTGGTTGGTTTCGTATTCGCGGCGGAGCATGTTGTCGCGCACCATCAGTTCATTCAGCCTGCCAACGGAATTCTTTTGCCCGGCGACGTTGGCGCCGGCCAGGCGTTCGCGGCTGGAGGCGGCTACGTAGTCGTCGCGCATGCGGCTGATGATGCGGTCCTGTTCGCGCTGAACCTGGTCCTGATTTTCGTTGATCTGCAACTGGATGCGCTTGACGCTGGGAAAATTCGGGCCGTACTGCGCGACGGTTTGCGTGTATTGCTGCTTGAGGTCGGCGGCTTTTTCTTCGAGCGTTTCGAGAAGGTCGTCGTGGACCAGGGAGGCTGCCTGCGCGCGGTTGTCGAGCACTTGGCGATAGAGCGATTCTTTCTGGATGCGGTCGCTTTGGGCGGCGGTAAGGTCGCGGCTCTGGTCGGCTAGCATTTGCTCGAGGACGTTCTGCTTTTCGCCGGAGTCGACGATCTGGTTTTGCTGCTCGTAGCTGACGAGCGCCTGCTGCGACTGCTCGACATTTCCTTTCAGCGACGCGAGTTGCTGCTCCATCCAGCCGGAGCGGCGGATGGCGTCGTCTTTCTGGCGGAAGTTGTATTCAAGGTAGCTGTCGACGAGCGTGGTGGCCACTTGTGCCGCGAGGTGCGGATCAGAATCCTGAAAGCTGACCGCTAGCATGCGCGTTTTCAGCAATTGCTCGACCTTGAGGCGGCCGCCGAAAACGGCCAGGAGTTGGGCTTTGCGCCGGTCGGGATCCTGTAAGGCAACCTGGGCTTGGTTGGCGGAGAGGGGGCTCAGATGATTGGCTAGATTAAGATTCTCAATGGTCTGCCAGGCCAGGCTGTCGCTCTTGAGAACCTGCATTTGAGTTTGCAGGAAGGCGTCGTCGGCGTCTACTTTTTGGTAGGTGTCGCTGGAGGCCTGCGCTTGCAATTGAGGCGCCTCGGGTTCGATTTCGAGGCGGGCGGTGGCCTCGTAAACGGGAGTCATGCGGAAGGATAGAAAAGCCGCGACGGCGGTGAGTAGCGCCGCGGTGCCGATAACGGTCCAGCGGCGCTTGAGGAGCACGTACCAGTAGGTCGCGAGCGGTGTTTCCCCGGGGAGGTTTGGGGCGCGTTCTTCGAAACCGAACGGGGCGCGCGGCTCGATGACCGTTTCGGGACGGTAGGTGATTATTTGATTGGGCGGTACTGGATATGCTTGATCGCTCATAGTTTTGCAGCCTTTATGCTTTCTTGCTTATCCCGGCGGGCGCGATTTTTAGCGGGACCGGGGCGAATCGGGATTAGTGAAGTAAAAATTAAAAGCGGTAAATGAAGGCACCGGTGGAGGCCAACACTACCGACTCGGTGGTCCTGAGCGCTTCCTTGCCGGCGCTGTCGGGCACGAAAAGAATATCTTCGGCTTGCAGCAGGGTATCTTTGTCTTTGCCTCTCAGGATGGCCTTCAAATCTACAGGGATGCGCTTGCGACCGTCCGGGGCGGTGGGGTCGCTGCGGAGGATTACCGTTTGGTTTGTCTTGGCAGTGCCCTTGGGGTTCTCGGCCAGAGCGACCGCTTGAAGGACGGTCATGCCGTAGGTGCTGCTGCGCATGGTGAAGCCGCCGGGCCTGTTTACGGCACCCACTACGTAAACAACTCCGGCACGCGGCACCGTGATGCGGTCGCCGGGATAGATTGCCGGGTTGAGCGTGGGGTCGCCGCTCTCGATCAGTTTCTTTAGATCAACGGTGACGGTGCCATCCGGCTGGCTTTGACCGGCGTTTTGCGGGTTGTTGCCTGCCTGCACCGCGCGCATACCTATGTCGCCGCGGCTTATGATGGCGGTGCTTCCGGCGTCGTCGGCGAGGCCCTCGGCTTGGGAGAGTACGTCGAGGAGCGTGGTTTGGCTCAGGACTGAATATATTTGCGGCCTTTTTACGGCCCCCGCGATTGCGACCGAGTGGAGGCGGGACTGGTCGATGGAAAGGGTGATGTGAGGATCGCTGACCAGACCTTGCGCCTTGAGTTCAGCTGCGAGATGGTCAGAGAACTGCGAAAGGGTGAGGCCAGCCGCGGTGAGTGGCTGGGCCAGAATGGGAAGAGTTACGGTACCGGTGGCGCTCACGCGGTACGTGCGGGAGAGTTCGGGAACGTCGAGAATGTAGACGTTCAGCACGTCGTCGGGACCGATGAGGTAGTCCTCTGCCGGAGCAGGGGCTGCCGCTTTCGCGTTTGTGGACAATTGCGCGTCCCGTGAGGACTGTGCCGGGTTGCTGGTCTGCTCCTGCGCGCACGCACAGGTTGCGGTCGCGCTTAACAGTAGGACAAGCGGTATCGCGAGTGGGGATCGGCGGGCTTTCCCCAGGTTTCTTGCGTGATTTGCGTTCGTGAACATACGTTGCTCCGATGTTTCTCGTGACGCCTAATTCACTCCGGCGAGGCCGGCGAGGGTTTGATGCAGATTGCTTGCGGCCTTCCTGATTTCAAATCTTCGATCGAAGCACTGGCGCGCGAGTTCGCGCATGGCCAGCTTCTTCTCATCGGACAAGCCGAGGTAGGAACGAAACAAGTCGCAGGCTCCCTCAAAGGTATCCTGGAACACGATGCCCGCTCCATCCCTTTGAATCTCGCGCCATATGTTGACTTTGTATGAGATCAGCGCCGGGGTGCCCACCGCCAGGGACTCGGCCACGACGAGTCCGAAGTTTTCCTGGTGCGAAGGCAGCACGAAGATCTCAGCGGCACGAAGCGCTCCCCACTTTATGGCGCCGCCGATCATTCCCGCCCAGGTGATGCGCGAACTCACGCCGAGCTGTTCGGCCCGTTCCTGAAGTTTCTTCTGCCATCCCAGTTGATCCGGGCCAGCCATCACCAGATGCCATTCCGAGCGCTCCGCGAGGACTTTAGCAAATGCGTCGATGAGAAGATCGCAGCCTTTCTTGGGGTGAATGCGCCCCAGGAAGAGAGCCAATGTCTTGCCCCGCAGTTCAGGATAACGGCTGAAGAATTCATTTACTTCGTGCTCTGGGTTGCCAGTCGGATGGGCGGTGCCAAAATTCACCACCACTTCCTTGCAGTGATACAGCCAGAAAGACTGGCGGGCCAACACTCGCTCCTCCTCGCAGGTGAAGAGCACGGCATGCGCGTCGCGAAGCACGCGATATTCCGCCCAGGGCCAGTACATCCATTTCTTGAGGTGCTTCAGGGGATACTCTCTCTTGAACCAGGGGTCGAGCATGCCGTGGGTGAACACGACGTAACCGGTGCTCGAATGGCGGAGGGCTCGCCAACAGGCAAAGCTGTGAAATTGCCAAAGCCCGTTTACTATGACAGCGTCGTAGTGGTTCCGGTTTTCTTTCAGCCAGGGAATGAGCCGGTCGCTAAACGCATACTTGAGCCTTGCGGGACCCAAAGCGTGCACCGTCAGCGGGAAATCTTTGACGTAGGGCGCCCCAGGCGGATCAAGCGTTGCGACTTCGATGTGATTCCCTTGCGCAACCAAGGTAGAACCCAGTTGCTTGACGCCTTCGATGGGGCCGCCGCCCGCGGGATCGACCGAGTTGATCACCTGGAGAAGGTTCACTGCACACCGCTCGCCGAGCAACTGGATGCCTGAGTTACCGGTTGCTTTCGTTCCCGGATCGTCGTGGCGGACTTTTCTGCGATCACATCCTGATACAAAGACAAATAGGATTCGAGCATGCCCGTGCGAAAGCGGGCAGCGTTGGACAGGCTCGGGCCGCGCATGGCTGGCGCCTTTTCGAGGGCTTGATTCAAAATGGCAGCGGCCAATTCCGGATTCTTTGGATCGATGTAGACGGCAGCGGAGCCGCCTATTTCGTTCATCGGGGCCCTGTTGGATGTTGCCACCGGGCAACCGCAAGCCTGCGCTTCCAGGATGGGCCAGCCGAAGCCTTCGTACAGCGACGGGAACAACAACATCGTGGCCGTGGAATACAAGGCCCGAAGATCTTCGTTATCAACTCCGGCCAGTTCGAAGGCCAGATTACTCAGTCCGTTTTCGAAAATGAATTGGCGCATCCCGGACGTCCATGGCTTGCCCGCCAGGACCAGCTGGAGGGCATTTCCATTGGCGAGTTTGCGAAGGATCGAGAAAATACGCAACACCCCGAGGCGGTTCTTGTACCACTGGTTACCGCCGACGTGCAGAAGGAAGGGCCCGGCGAGACCGGGCAGCAACCGGTGGATCCGCTGCCGGGCCTCGTGCCGTTCCATCGGCGAATACGGATGGTTCAGAGAATTGTAAACGCGCGATACGCGCTGCGCGCTGACACCCGCTACCCGCAGAAGGTCACTGCGCGTGGCTTCGGATACGCAGGCGATATGCTGGGCCCCTGCCAGACCCGCAGAGATCATTCGTTGCAGCCTCCTGCCTGTCCAACCGGTCTTATGATCGGAAATCTCGCCCAGCGCGCTCCGCACCGCCAGAAGATCGTGGCATGTGACCACGTGAGGCACATGCCGGAGGTGCCGTGTGTAGAACGCATTGGAATGATCGCAAATGTGGACTACGTCCACTTTTTGGGCCGCAGATTTGAGCGCCGGCGGGAAAAAACCGAACTTGTCGGCGTAGCCTAGCCACTTCCCCACGCCATGCCCCGCGGGCTTTAACCGCCCGACAATCGAAGGCGGCGCTACCACCTTGACTTCGTGGCCAGCGCCGGCCAGGCTTTGCGCCATCATCGTGGCGAACCTTTGCATGCTTTCCTGCCCGTCGTTTATGTAATTGCCGAGCAGCAGAACTTTCATTGGATAGCCCGGCGAACCTGCGCAGGGCGCAAATCCTATGCTGCACCGGTTCCCCGCAGAACTGCCGGTACCGTGCGCGCAAGAATTTTGATGTCGAGCCACAGAGACCATTTATCGATGTATTGCATATCCAATTCCATCCATTGCTCGAAGCTAATCGAATTGCGGCCCCTCACCTGCCACAAGCAGGTGATCCCCGGCTTGACGCTGAAGCGGCGCCGCTGCCAGTCTTGATCGAACAGCTGATAATCGCGCAGCGACATGGCTCTCGGACCGACCAGACTCATGTCGCCCTTCAGAACGTTGAGCAACTGCGGCAGTTCATCGATGCTGGTTTTTCTCAATATCCTGCCGAGAGGCGTGATGCGTGGATCGTTTTTAATTTTGAACGCCGGCCCCGTCATCTCATTCATGGAGAGCAACTGATCCTGCAGTTGCTCGGCTTCTGCCACCATCGTGCGGAATTTATACATACGAAACTGGCGTTTGTTGAGTCCCACGCGGACCTGGGTGAAAAACACCGGGCCGGTCGATGTCAGCTTTATAAGGGCCGCTATCAGCGTAAAAAAGGGAGCGATCACAGTCAGGAGCACGGTCGACAGAACGCAGTCGATGGTTCTCTTCACCAGGGCCGGCCACAGTTCGGGTGAGCCGGAGATCGTCAACGTGTGGGAGTGCTCGTCCAGGTCCTGCGCCTGGACCTGCCGACCGCGGACATTGAAGCTCTGCGAACTGAATCGAATCGCGATGCCATGCATCTCACACTGCGAAACGAGCTGGGAAGCATGCTCGTAGTAGGACCGCATCGGTAGATAAATCGCGGCTTCGTCCACCACGTTCTGGCGGAGGAATCCGGCCAGGCCGGGAAAATCGCAGCAGCGGGTGTAGCCGGTTGCTTCAAACTCCGGAAGACCTTCCCAGACATCATCAACGAAGCCCAGGATCTTGTAGCCGAGTTCCGGCCGCTCGGTGATCTGGCTGGCAAACTCGATCGCGCGTTTGTTCGTCCCGACAATGAGCACGCAGCGGCTGTTTCTTCCCCGGCTCCTCAGCATCAGAAGCAATCGCCGCGTCGCCAGTCGGCCCGACACCATAGCCGATGTGCAGCAAGCCCAGAAAACCAGAACAAAGGCTGGCTTCACAATGCCGATGTGAAACACCTTGGCGGATAAAAACAGGAATACAGAAGCGAGCAGGGATGCTTTGCACACTTCGAGGAGCTCCGCCCGGCGAGAAGTCATCCGCTTTGAGACATAGAGGCCGCAGGCGACAAAAATGTTGTGCCATGTGATAAGAAGCAGAGCAAATAGCAGGCAATTCCCCAGCGTAATGCGCAAACTCATCAACCGCGTAAGCGTCAGCCGCTGGGGCGATGAATAGACAACCACCCCGGCAACCACAAAGGAGAGCACCAAAACACCCAAATCGAACAACTTTGCGAGGTGTTTCAGAAGTTGCCTTCTGCTAAAGACCATGGTTTGTCGGATTCAGTAACGCGATACCAATGGGGCTTATAACGATTCAGCGAGCTAGGCGGCCTCTATTCGATAGCCGGCAACCCGAACCGATAGAGACCTTTGGATGATCTGGATGGAAACAACGAGGCTGAGATCGTCGTTTTTCGACACCAGAATGCCTTCGACGCCGTCGAGACTGCTGCCGCGAATTCGGACGCGCTGACCGATGTTTAGGAAGGAATGATCCTGGAATGCGATTCCACGAGCCAGCAGAATCCGAACCGACTCGATCTCACTTTGCGGAACTGGCGTACCCACATTCCGAGCACCCACAAAATTGATGACGCCGTTGGTCCGTAACACCGATATTCGCGAGTCGAATGTTTCCGGGGCTAGAATAAACAGATAGGTTGGGAATAGAGGAACTTCAACCGTTTGGCGCCGATCACTCCACTGACGCTCGGATTTCACAAGCGGAAGGAACACTTCTATTTGTTTCTTCTCAAGCTCGGCGGCGACTCTCTTTTCGTAGCGCGGCCAGGTTTGGACAGCGAGCCAAACAGACGCGCCCGTCGCATCGCGAGGGACCTCAGATTCATTAATGCTGGCAAAGTCTAAAGTAGGCATGGCTCCGCCGAGACCACTCACATCTTTCTAGTGTATTTACTGTAGAAATACTAACGTTGCGATAGAAGGGGAAGTTGACCTACGTGAATGCTTGCGTGATTGGTGGCAACAGACATTTCGTTTACGCAAGACATACTGGCCTTGTCCCCGCTTAAAATGCAAACAGAAACTTCGAATGGCATCGATTACAAGTGCAAATAGAAAGCCATAAACGCACAAACAATCGCAACACGATGCCTTAAGCGCGAGGATTCGGGCAACGGTCTTCTCGTGCTGGTCTTTTGTGTAGAGCGCGTACCACGATGCGAACAGCCGAACGTATTCTCTTCCTTGAACATGGAACTCCGCCCTGTGGCTTACAGTTCACCAGAAAACCGATAACCTGTGTGTGTTACGCCTACGAACAGCCGAAATCGCAACTCGGCGCGCCTATCGACCTAATATGTTTCCCCAGGCCACCCATTTCGGATGAACTTAAGATCCTTTTAAGTTTCTTAAGTTGCAGTGCGCGTTTTTATTTCTGCGTCACGTTCGGAATCTCAAAGCCTTCGCTGTCAACGGCAAAACCACCGTCCTGCGCGCTAACGGAAGGGTGTTCCACCCGCACCACGCGACCTTGGGCGACCAATTTCAAAGACCTACCTGCGGCCCGAAACGACGAAAACAATATCTCCATTCTCACAACCGCGCCTGCCGGAGGGCAGCTAGGAGTTAAAATAAACGCTCCAGACTTACTGACGTCGCGAGTCACCCCTTCTCCTTGCACGCGATCATTGCTGGAGCCTCGCCAGGTGAACACCACCGGAGCCGTCAAGCGATACCGGATCGCGCTTCTAAGCTCCACTTGGAGGTACACCCTCTTCAGTGTGTCAGTAACTGGCCACCGATTTTTTAACAGGCGGGTACGATATTCTCAGTTCGCGGGATTGCCAAGATGCAGGCGGTCACTCACGTGGAGCTTAAGTGTCCCCATTGTGAGTTCGCTTTTATATTTGCTTCTGGTGACAGGAGTAGTACACGCCAGTGACAACTATACTCATCGTTTGTTACAAGAGGGACTGTTTTCCACAACTTTGTCACTGCTGCTGTCACATGTTTGTTGACTAGTTACGGTTCGTCACTGAATATACACACCTACAGCCCCTAGTATGAAGCTTGCTAGTTTACTGAGGAGCGGACTCTTTACAGCATGTCTTCTACAGCCCTTAGCCGAAGTGATCGAATCCGTGTTTTCGTCGCGGAATCGAATCCGATGGCCAGCCAAATGATGGAATCCGTTTTACTCAGAAGCCGGCAGAACTTTGAAGTTCAGACATTCACCACAAAATGTTCACAAACCCTTGAGGAATTGGAGAAAAGCGAGGCCCATGTTGCTCTCATTAGTGCTGACCTCCAAGACGGTCCTTTGTCGGGATTTCATGTCCTCCGTCACATTCAAAACGCGAAGTTGAATACGGCCCCAATCATGTTGCTCAATTGTACGGATCAAGATCTCCTCATCGACTCATTTCGATGTGGTGCAAGAGGAATTTTCACGCGAACACAACCGATTGACGATCTTCCGAAGTGCATCTGTGCCGTGCATAGCGGACAACTATGGGTTAGCAACGAACAGATCGAGTTACTTCTCGATTTAGTCAGTCGACTGAGGCCGCTGCAAGTGTTACGTCCCGGGGGTATGGCCTTGTTAACTGTTCGAGAGCGAGAGGTCATTGGACTTGTGGCCGAGGGCATGACAAACAATGAGATTTCTCAAAAGCTCCGGCTGTCCGAGCACACGGTCCGCAACTATATATGTCATATCTCGGAGAAGCTCGGCCTATCGAGTCGCGTAGAGCTGGTGCTCTATGCTCTCAGCCGATGAAGTTTCGCCCTCTCCGGCACTCCACAATGCACTCCGAAACACCAAATTCGAGAACTCGAATCTACGAACAGAAAACCGCGGGAGCGCGAACATCGGCTGCACTGCTCTTAAGCGGAACGATTCTGGCGCCGGGAAGTGACGCTTGTCCTGTCTCAGACAAGCTCGAGGCTAGCCTAGTTGACCTAATCCAGGCCGACTAAGTCTCATGGACAGTGGACTGTGTTTTACTACATTGATATGTTTAGTCTTTCAGTACTTCTCAACAGCACCGGCAGTTCCACGACTTGTGACCACCCAGGGGCAAATCTCAAAGCACCGGACATTCGGACGTAGGAGTGGGCATATGAAGCATAATTGGCGTATTACCTGGACCTTCGCAGGACTTTTCTCGTTGATGGCCCTCCCGCAAATTCTGCACGCAGACACCGTCTACTCAAACTTCGGGCCAGGCCTTACGAACAGCAGCAATGCCGTCAGCGTGGCTGGTAATGACTTTGGCGGCGAGTACTACGCTCTGGCGTTTACACCGAGCGTGACCGTGACATTCACGGACGCACTTACGGACCTGGTGTTGTTCGCCGGAAACAATACCGTTGACGCGTTATTGCTCTCGACCAACAACGGTATTCCGGGGGCCAGTCTCGCAACACTTATCCAGACCTCCCCCATAACCAATGGCATTGAGGAGTTCACTTGCACGGTTACTTGTCCGGTCCTGCAGGCGGGAACGGAGTACTGGCTGCAACTGAAGGAGTTAGATCCTGGTTCGTCGATCGGTTGGTATCTGAGCTCAAGCGACATGAGCAATGGCACTGACGAGGCACTCCGCTATACCTATTACGATCCTAACTCCCCCATTTACTGGCCTACGGGGCCCAGGCCAGTTTTTGAAATCGACGGCACTTCTATTGTCGCTTCAGAACCTGGCAGTCTGATTCAACTGTTGGCCGGCGTGGTAGTCCTTTTCTGCGTATTCTATCGGCTGACGAAGACTGCTTCGCTCAGGGTACGAAGCGGGCCATGCCACCATCGGCGAAACTCTTCCTGTTGCCAAGTTCCGGTGGCTAACCTTCTGAGGACGTTCCGCTTTTAGACGATCTGCCTCCTGATCTCCTCTGAAGAATGCCGTCGCGGTGTTCTTCCCACGCCTGCTGGCTCTCGATTCCCGGCAGAATCGGATTCCCGGTGAGCACCCATGCTTTATGGAGTTTCTTGAAGACCTGGCCTTCCCCCTCGCCAACCGTTATCAGGGGATAACGTACGCTATTTTTAGCACGTTTGAGGAGGGGTGGGTCTGGTTGGTAGAACAGAAGGGCTGAGGAAGGCCGAGAGGAGAGGCGATGGAGCCGACCAACCAGGGAGAAGCGGCTAAGTTGAGCCAGGTGATCCAGATTGATGAGGGGAAGATTCAAGAGCACCTGGGAGAAGTGGTTCGCAGCACGGTGGAAGAGACGCTAAACGCCATGCTGGACGCCGAAGCCGACCGTCTTTGCCAAGCGGAGCGGTATGAACGCACCGAGGCGCGGAAGGATACGCGGGCAGGATCCTACCAACGGCAGCTACAGACTGAAAGCGGGCGAAGTCACGCTGGAGGTGCCGAAGCTACGCACGCTGCCGTTTGAGACGGCGATCATCGAACGCTACCGGCGGCGAGAAAGCTCGGTGGAAGAGGCTTTGGTAGAGATGTATCTTGCCGGCGTGAGTGTACGACGAGTCGAAGACATCACCGAAGCCTTGTGGGGCACGCGGGTGAGCCCGAGCACGGTGAGCGAGCTGAACCAGAAGATCTACGGCCAGATCGAGGGCTGGCGCAACCGTCCGATCGAGGGGAGCCATCCTTATGTGTTTCTGGATGGTTTGTGGTTAAAGCGTAGCTGGGGCGGCGAAGTTCGCAACGTATCGCTGCTGGTGGCCATCGGCGTGAATGAAGAGCGATTCTGCGAGGTGCTGGCAGTGGCGGAAGGATCGAAGGAAGACAAGGCGAGCTGGACGCCATTTCTGCGGCATTTGAAAGACCGCGGGCTCAAAGGCATCCGGATGTTTGTTTCCGACAAGTGTTTAGTACTGGTGGAGAGCCTGGAAGAGTTTTATCCGGAAGCGCTGTGGCAGCGGTGGGCGGTGCATTCTTACCGGAACGTGTGGACCGCAGTGCCAACCAGCAAGGTGAAAGAAGTGGCCGCGATGCTGAAAGCGATTCACGTGTCAATTCCGGTTGAAAAATCCCCGTTGTGCCGGTCGAAAATTCCCCACCCCTGAGCTTCATTGATGGGCCTCCTTGGCCTCGGACGGAGTGGAGCCCAGCGTCGTCTTTTGGCGCGTTTTGGGCGCAACGGAGTCCGAGGCCAAGGAGGTTGGCGGTCGAAGACCCTTCCTGTCCGCGTGGCGGCACCAGACCTGCCTTGCGACGGTCCTTCAGCCGGTAGCTTTCCCCGCGAATGTTGATGGTCGTCGAGTGATGCAGCAACCGGTCCAGGATCGCCGTGGCGATGATCATGCGGGACTCAGTAGGTATTCTGACGGGCACCGACCAGCAATAAAATCAGGGTGAGCCACTTCAGAGTTCGGGGCATGCATTGACCGCTGCTGCTCGCAACTTCGATCGCAGCCGTACCGTGTAGATCTAGCCGGTCAAAAAAATGCCGGGGGGGGGCGGGGGGAGAGGGCCAGGCACCATCAATTATGTTGAGGTAGCTGGGCCAGTAGTTTTCGGACCTCGTCGGCTCGGCCGAAACTGGGATTGATCTGAAGGGTGTACTCGAGCTGTTTCTTTGCCATCGCATAGTTGTCTTGCTTTTGATATGCCAAGGCAAGGCGGTAGTGATACGTGGGATTCTTCATGTTTCCCTTGATCGCTTCCTGGAAAAGATCAATCGCTGCGGAATAGACACCCTGGTGGTAATAGGCCCAGCCCAGGGTATCCGCAGAATTGGGGACGTTCAGCGAGGCCTTGCGGGCAGTTTGAGCCAGCGACATGGCAACGTTAACATTGCCGCCGTGCTCAAGCATCAGATATGCGAGGTCGTTCGCGGCCGGTGGGTAATCCGGCTGAATTTCGAGCGCCTGCTGATAATGACTTTGAGCCTCTTGCCACCGGTTTTGAGACTGGAGCAGGTCTCCCCATTCGACTTGTATGCGAACGTCCTGCGGGTTGGCATCGAGAGCGCGTTTGTAGCCGTCCAATGCTTTTGAGATTTCCCCGCGCGAACCCTGCACTTGGGAGAGAAACAGGACAGCGGGCACGTTATTTTTGTCTAGATCGACGGCTTTTGCGAGCGTCTCTTCGGCCTTGGACAGATTTTCGTTTTGTAGCTCCAATTGCCCGAGTAACAGATAGAACTGGCTATTATTGGGCACTCGGCCAATCTGATCCCGAAGACGCCTCTCCGCTTTGGCAGGGTCTTTTCGTTGCAGGTCAATCCTCACCAGGCCTACGAGGGCCTCTGACGCGGAAGGATTCACCGCAAGAGCTTGATTGTAGAACTTCTCGGCCTCGTCCGGCCGCTTCTGAACCATACGCATTGTTCCCAAAAGGGAATAGGCGGCTGATTCCTGGGGAGCGATTTCGATCGCCTTCTTTAGCTCGGCTTCGGCGCCCGCATCGTCCTTGTTGCTGAGTAATAGGCGCGCATGGAGTACGTAGCCCTCCGGGGAGTTGGGCTCGATTTTCATCAATTGGCTGCTGGTGTCGTTCAGTAGCGTCGCGTTCCCCTTTCGCAATGCCAGTGCGGCAAGCACGCGCTGGGCTTCGAGCACGTTCGGCCGCAACCGCACCGCCTCGCGACATTCAATTTCAGACTGCCCCAAATTGGACGTTTTCCCGTACGCCAAACAGAGCTGGAAATGCGCGGCCGGGTTGCCGGGGGCATCTTTCACTACCGCTGCAAGAAGGGTGGCAGCGTCCTGGGGCTTCCCTTCCCGCGTCAAGATTTCCCCGCGAAGAACCCTCGCGTCGACGTCTTTCGGAGAGGCTTTCAGGATGCGGTCGTTCACCGCCGCGGCCTCAGGCAATTTGTTCTGAGAGATGAGCGTCTCGACGTAGGTTCTTGCCACGGCAAGATCCTTGGGATGCTGATTGTAGAGCGA
>Ga0302326_10003254_pt1 | contig 38422 bp, 38 predicted proteins | sample Palsa_T0_3_FD_202264 | JGI IMG/M metagenome (GOLD analysis project Ga0302326, IMG submission 202264) | Peat permafrost microbial communities from Stordalen Mire near Abisko, Sweden - Palsa_T0_3 | ecosystem: Environmental > Terrestrial > Soil > Palsa > Peat permafrost | place: Sweden: Abisko... | reverse complement strand
GCTAGGTTCTCCCCCATTAAGACAACAGGGATTGTGGTGCCCGTGAATCCTGTATCGGGATAAATGGAAGTGACGATCGGGTTCGTTGGATTGCCTCGCGGTAAACGCTCGATGCGCTGCGGACTTGCGATCAAGTTTACCGGCCCGAATGCAATGCTACTCGCGGCGCAGGCCGGAATCCACAACCTCGTCACGTCGCTGAGTTTCCTCCTGGTAGCTGGCTGGGGCAAGACTTGGGGAAATGGAAAAGCATGGAATTACGAAGTATAGCCTAGGCATCCCGTGCCTAAACCGCCATTTTGAGGCGCGAAAAGTTTCTTGACTGTGACAGGGCGATCGATGTCCGACTGAACCCGGATCGCGAAGAGATCGACGCCTGCCCACACGACGCGGTGAGTGCCGATAGAGCCGCAGATCAATCCCCAGCATGCGGAATCTCCTCTTCCGGCTCATCTTGTGTGAGAAACCAACTCCCGCTTCAGACTCATCTTGCATGCGACAAGACTAATTTGAGGACATCGAACTCGAAGTTAGGTTATCCTACAAGACTTGGGTCGTGGCGGACCCAGTATACTCAACCCTTAGGAGATTCCATGATCCGAACAGAAGGTACTCATACATCAACGCTGGCGGGATTCGCACCGACCGGCAAACTCAGAGCGTCGAGATTGGCTGTGGCGATGGCCGCCCTGTCGCTGTTGGCTTGCTCCGTCGCCTATGCCCAGACGCCGGTGATCGGCGGTGCGATTGTGTATCCCTCCGTCAGCGAGCTGCTGATTTTGGGCACGAATCTCGTCCCGACATCCGGCGCACCAGTGGTATATCTCGATGGGAAATTGTTAACGCTGGTGTCCTATTCCAGCACCCAGATCATAGCGAACTTACCAACTCCTTTGGCAGCTGGATCGTTCCGGCTAACGGTTGGCACGGGCTTTTTCGTTGTAACCTACCCGGCGACTGGGCCAACGGGGCCACAGGGCGCAACGGGTCCGGCTGGGCCGCAGGGCGCGACCGGCGCTACAGGGCCCACCGGTCCAGCGGGGCCCCAGGGACCAGCCGGAACATTGACTGTACCGCTCAACATCAGCGGCGCCGCAACCTCTACCGCTCTCTTGGAAATTACGAGCACCTCCCAGCCGAGCGCTGTGTTCGTTCCGACGATCCTCGCGACGGGTGCTCCCGGTGTGCCGGGTAACTTCGGCGGTTATGGTATTACCGGCGTAGGTGGAACCGGGAACGGCACGGGCGGGAGTGGCGTAGGCGCACAAGCCTTCGGCGGAGCTGGCGTCCAAGGGCTGGGTGGGACCGCCAATGGAGAGACCGCCAACGCTGGAGCGGGCGTGGTGGGGATTGGAGGGAGTTCCTCCAACCAGGGAGGCGTTGGCGTCAGCGCCATCGGAGGATCTGGCGCTTACGGAGGTACCGGAATTTACGCCGCGTCCGGAGGCTACTTGGCCGATGCGGGTGAGTTCTACGGAAATGTGGAAGTGGAGGGAGCTTTGAGCAAATCCAGCGGATCGTTCAAAATCGATCATCCGCTCGATCCCGCGAATAAATATCTTTATCACTCCTTTGTCGAGTCGCCCGACATGATGAACGTCTACAACGGTAACGTCACCACGGACGGTAGCGGCACAGCGGTTGTGACGATGCCGGCTTGGTTCGAAGCCCTCAACACGGATTTCCGTTATCAGCTCACCGCGATCGGCCAGCCGGCCCAGGTCTGGATCGGTTCCGAAATCGCCAACGGCAGTTTCACCATTAAGACCAGCAAGTCGGGAGTGAAGGTTTCCTGGCAGGTCACCGGCGTCCGTCAGGATGCTTGGGCCAACGCCCATCGCATCCAGGTGGAAGTGGATAAGGCTACGGTGGATCAGGGTCATTATATTCACCCGGAATTGTTCGGACACCAGGGTGAACCGAGCATCGTGGAACTTCATCATCCCCGGCCCGCGGCAACGGCGCCCGCACAGTGACAGCCATGCCTGGCTAGCCCACGAACTTGGGCTAGCAGCTGTGTCGAAAGTCCGAAAAGACCGCTTGCTCACGCGCGCGGCTCAGTAGATTCATCGCGTCACAGAGCCGCGACCGTGAGGGGGCCCGTTTCGACATAGGCTGCTAGACACTAGCATCGTAGGTCGGTCCAACCGGATCGCTCCGGCGGCATTCGCCCAGAAGCGGGAGGTCGGTTTCGGCTACACGGGTGCCCGTCGGGCCAAAAGCGGGCAGTCACAAAGCCAATTGGCTTCCTTTGGTCCCGCCGCCGCAGGCGCCCCGCTTCTGAGAAACTCGCGCAAAACGGAGTGCGGCGCGGGCCTGTTCCTGGCTCGTTTGGCGGTGCGCGCCGCGCCTTTTGCGCTCAACAAGTTCATCGCAGCGGAGGTGACATCCACGGTTCGCCGTTCAGCCCTCATCAAACTGATCGGCCAACCACGCCGCCACGCCGGAGTCAAGCGCGCGCTGGGTCGCGCTCTTGCTTGGGACCAGATAATAGACGCCGCATAAAGCGAACTTAACGATTTCTTAAGACCTCTTCTATTACTTCTTTACGCTGCGCGGCTTAACATCGGGATAAAGTCCGATGATTCCGCTATACGCCGGGGACCGGCTTGACAATTTCCAGTTGGACAGCCTGGTGGCATCCACCGCCACGGCCTCCCTCTTTCGCGCCACGGATTTGCGCGACGGCGCTGCCGCCGCCATCAAGGCGCCGCATCCGCAAGCTGAGTGCGACCCCATTCTGCACGGGCGCGTCCGGTGTGAAATCGAAATCGGCGTCCGTCTTCAACATCCAGGCATCCGCAGGGTGTTCCCGTCCGCCGGCTAAAGCCGCCTCTACATCGCGATGGAGTGGCTGGATGGACGCTTGCTCAGCCAGGTTCTCGCCGCAGAAGGCCAATTTTCCGTCCCGCGCGCCGTCTCCATTGCCCGGGAGATCGTGAGCGCGCTCGACTATATGCACCGCCACGGCGTGGTGCATATAGTCCTGCGCCGGTACCCGCCGCCTTACTTTCGGCAAGCTCTCCCGGGTGATGGGCAGCCCCGATTACATCTCACCCGAGCAACTGAAAAACAAACGGGGCGACGCGCGCAGCGATCTTTACGCCGTCGGCGTCATGCTTTACGAGATGCTGACCGGCGAAACGCCCTTCCATGGCGTCAACCCATTCACCGTCATGAACGCCCGTCTGGTGCGATCGCCGCGCCCGCCGCGCGAAATTAATCCTCAGATCTCGCCCGGCTTGGAAGCCATCGTTCTGCGCACTCTGGAGCGCGATCCCCGCCATCGTTACGCCAGCGCGCAAGAGTTCGCCGAAGATTTTTTGCGGAGGCCGCGCGCCGAACCCTTTGCGGTTCCGCACCAGGACCAGGTGGCGACGCCCGATCGGGCCGCCCTCGTTGACCTGAGGCGGCAGCCTTCCGGCCCCCGGCGTTCGCCGCTTGCGTACTTCATGCTGGCGCTCATCCCTGTAATCCTTTTTGGGCTTCTTTTGTACGTCGCCCGCGCCGGCTGAGGCGCCCGTCGACCTGGGTGGTGCGGGAACTCGCGCCAAGCCGGTGCGGCGCAATCGGCCAAAGCGCTGGCCCGAAAGCGGTGGGGAAGCGGTGCGGTAGAATCGTGGGTTCTTTGGCGATTTTGCTATTGATACTCGGGATCGGGGCCGCGCTGGTGGTTGCCGCTACGATTTATCAAGCGGTGGCAACGGCGGCCGACCAGCGCCGCTATCCACCGCCAGGCCGGATGGTCGATATCGGAGCGCGGAGTTTGCACCTGATCGATAAGGGCAGCGGGCTCCCGGTGATCTTCGAGTCCGGTATTTCCGCGACGAGCCTGAGTTGGACCGAAGTGCGATCTAAGGTCGAAGGCGTGGCTCGCGCTTGCAGCTATGATCGGGCGTGGCTGGGATGGAGCCATCCGGCGCCATCGCCGCGAACCACTGCAAACATCGTGGACGACCTGCATGCCTTGCTCGAAGCGGCGCGGATTCCCACGCCGGTCATTCTGACGGGGCACTCCTTCGGCGGGATGTTGGCGCGCGCTTACGCAGGTCGGTATCCCGGTGATGTCGCAGGGTTGGTTTTATTAGACCCGTTGTCGCCGGGCGAGTGGTTGACCGTTTCGCCCGCGCATGCGCGCATGCTGCGGTTGGGCATAAAGCTCTCGCGGCGCGGCGCTTGGCTGGCGCGGCTTGGTGTGGTGCGGGCCTCGCTGGCATTGTTGATTGCGGGCGGGCGTCGCGTCCCGCAATGGATGGCCAAGCTGACTGGCGGAAGCGGAGAATCGGTAATTACGCGGCTGGTGGGCGAAGTCCGCAAGATGCCGCCGGAAACCTGGCCGATGGTGCGGGCGCACTGGTGCCTGCCCAGGACTTTTCAGGGGCTGGCGGCTTACCTGGAATCCCTTCCCGCCAGTTCCGCGGAAGCCGCAATGCTGGCCGCAACACTGGATGAGCGCCTAGGACAACCCGGAGCCATCCCGGTCACGGTGCTTTCGGCCGCGAACGCGACGCCCCAACAATTGCAGGAACGAGAGGCTTGGACGCGCCGCTCCCCGCGCGGGCGGCACATCATCGCGCGGAAGAGCGGGCATTGGATTCAACTCGACGAACCGGAACTGGTGGTTCAGGCGATACAGGAAATGCTTGGGATCGCTAAGCCTTCTTGATGAGTTCGATGTCCAGATGAACGTGCACTTCATCGCTGAGCATAACGCCGCCGGTCTCGAGCGGGGCGTTAAACGTGAGACCGAAATCGCTGCGCTTGATGGTGGTGGTGGCAGCGGCGCCAGTCCGAAGATTGCCCCACGGATCCTTCGATTCGGCCGCGGACGTCTCCACGTCCAGCGTGGCAGGCTTGGTGACTCCATGCAGGGTCAAATCGCCTGAGACCTTCCACTGGTTCTTGCCGTCTGGGGCGACGCTTTTCGAGACGAAGGTAATGCTGGGATACGTCGCGGTGTCCAGAAAATCCCCGCCTTTCACGTGCCCGTCGCGCTTCTCGTCGTGCGTGTGCAGGGTGGTGGCATCGATGCTGGCGTTGATCTTGCTGTTGGCCGGGTTCGCGGGATCGAAGGTTACTTCGCCGCTAACGCCGCTGAATCCTCCTCGAATATAGGCAATCATCAAGTGCCTGATCTTGAAGCCGGCGCCGGAATGGGCCGGGTCGATGGTATAGGTGGCGGCAGTTGTCGCCGCCGGGGCGGTGCTCATGTGGTTCTCCTTTTTCGGGGACGGCCAGAACCGGCGTCCTCATGTAGTTTACAACGGAGCGGGGAACAGAATCGCTGCCCGGCGTCTGCGCCTTCCTATCCGTCAGGCTGTGGCAAAACCGGGCCCCGGCCGCGGAGTTCGGGAATACCTCGATTTGGAGGGTGACAGCCCTTTCGCGGAGTGGTTTGCTGGTTCGAACCCGAGACCCACCAAGGTAGCAACCGCCCTCCCAGGCTTCCGCGGGAAATTTCTCGAACCATAGGTGTCTCGGTTCCGGCGTGTTCGAGTTTCGGGACGAACGGAGAGCCGTTTAACGGCCAGGTAACGGCCATCCCTACCGCGACGGTCTTTTGGGACTTTCGACACAGGCGGCTGAAATGAAGCAATTTGAAGGTTCCGCGGGACTCCGTCGAGGCGATCTTAGCTTACGCCAGTGCGCCGCTTCTTGCCGAAGTACGGGGTTCACACCGTCGTGGATCTGAAATGGAACCCCAAGCTCGAAAACGGTGACCTTCTTAATGCTGCCGAGGCGGCGGACTTCGACGCGACGATCACGGCGGATCAGAACATTCGCTATCGGCAAAACCCGACGGGACGAAAGCCGTCACTGGTCGTGCCTGGATCTAATATCTGGCCCATCGCGCAGAAACATCGCGTCCGCGTGCCTGGCCCGCCAATCCCTAATCCCCAACCCCAGCGGGCCTTCCCGCGACAGCGGGAAGGCCCGCCTTGGCCCACCACGGCTTCGCCGGTTTAATCGCCGCGTTCACTGCTTCAATATTCTTCACGCCCTCAGTCGACAACCAGTCCTCCAGCGCCTTTACCCCTTGCTTCCCATACACGGGAATGGCGTCCTTCCACGTCGCCCGCCCGCATAGAACCCCAGAATAATCCGTGCCCGCTTCGGCCGCCATGGTCAGCTCTTCGACAAATTGCGCATTGCCGACACCGGCGCTCAAGTAGATGAATGGCTTCAGCGCTACGCCAGCCGCTTTGCGAAATAAATCCAGCGCTTCGCTGCGTGAATAGGCCTTCTGGCCTTTATAAACGCTGCTCCCTTCCACATAGTTCGCATTGATCGGCACTTCCACTTTCAGCACGTCGATCTTATATTGCGGTTTCGAAAATTCCTCCATAGCTCCGATCACCACCCGCGGCTTCAGCTTCGCAAACTCCAAGCCCTTCTCGTCGCCGCCCTTGGGATCGTAGCCCACGAACTCGCAAAAAAAAGGAATCTGGAGATCCTCGCACTCGGCGCCGATGCGCTCGATAAACGCATGCTTGATATCGTTCACCTGCGCATCGTCAAAGGGCGAATAATACAGCAGGATCTTGACGGCGTTCGCGCCCCAATCGGCGATGCGCTTGGCGGAAACGTGCGGCAGCAGATCGGGCAGCCGGCCCGGCTTGGTGTTGTCGTACCCGCTCTCTTCGTACGCCAGCAGCAGGCCGGCATTGGAGGAGCGCGCCTTCGCGGCGGGAAGGCCGTATTCGGGATCCAGCAGGATGGCGCTCGCGTGCGGCGTCAAAGCCTTCGACACCGCGATTTTGAATTCGCTCATCATCTCATCCGTCACCCGATCGGCTGGGATGCCCTTGGCCGACGCGATGGCTTTCTTCAAACTGCCGCGCTGATCCATGGCAGCGGCCGCGATCACGCCGTGCTGGTTGGAGAGCGCCTTCATGTGGCGCGCTTTACCTTCCGATAAACTCATAGCCCTGCTTCCTCCATCCCTAGATTCTCGCGCATTCGGATATCACCCCGCCGCTGTGCCCCGCCCCAAACGGCGAAAGTACGTCTGCGCGCGATTCACGTCGCGAAGAATCTGCGCCTTCAACGTCTCGGCGTTCTCGAACTTGCGTTCATCGCGCACCCGGCGCAGAAACTCCACCGAAATTTCCCGCGGCGGCGCGCCGGCAAGCGTGGAAAGTAAATAGGTCTCGATGGTGCGATTGCGCCCATCGAAAGTCGGCCGCGTTCCGACGTTGGTGATGGATGGCCATTCGCGGCCCGTGCTGGATTCGCGCGTTCGCGTCACATACACACCGTCGTTGGGCAGCACCTCGGCGGCCGTATCCAGATTCAGCGTAGGAACGGTTTCCTTCGATCCTCGGCCTTCTCCAGGCACCACCTTGCCCGGTAGCGCGTAGGGCCGGCCCAGCATGCGGCAGGCTGTGGCAACATCGCCCGCCTCGACGGAGCGCCGAATCGCGCTGCTCGATATCACGCGCTTGCGCCACAGCACAGGAACGACGATATCGGTCTCGAAGCTGTACCGCTCGCCGAATTCTTCCAGCGCTGCCGCATCGCCCGCGGCGCGTTTGCCAAAATGAAAGTTCGATCCCACCAGCACGGCCCGCGCCTTCAGCTTGTCCACCAGAATTTCGCGCACAAAATCCTCCGGACCCAGCGCCGCTATCTCCGGCGTGAACGGCAGAATCAGGATCTGGTCGATGCCCCGCTCCAAAATGATTCGCGCGCGTTCTTCCAGCGTCGTCAGCAGGCGCGGCGCACTGGCGGGCGTCACCAGCTTGGCTGGATGGGGATCGAACGTGAGCAGGGCGGATTTCCAACCCTCCTCGCGCGCCAGGGATATCACCCGGCGCAAAATCTGCCGATGGCCGCGATGAACGCCGTCGAAATTTCCGATCGTGATGGCGCACGGACCGAAATCATCCGGCGTCTCCGCCAGACTGCGATAGATCATGGCGCCGTCTTTCCCACTTCCAACTGCAGACCGTCGTAGGCCAGCCGGACATGAGGCGGTAAGCGCTCCTCGGTGCAGGCGTGCCCCAGATCGTGGCAGATGTGCGTGAAGAAAGCGCGCCGCGGCGCCAGCTTCTCCACGGATTCGAGCGACCGCTGCACTGTCGAATGCGTGGGATGCGGCTTGTGCCGCAATGCGTCCAGGAACAAAACCTCCAAGCCGCCGAGCAACTCCATGGACTCTTCCGGAATGTCGCTATGATCGGTCAAATACGCCGCGCCGCCGAAGCGAAAGCCATACACCGTGCCGCGGCCGTGATTAAGCCGGATGGGAATAAATGGGAGACCGAAAAGATCGATGGGCGCGCCATCGAAAACGTGCGTTACCAAGCGCGGCCGCGAGGACTCCGTATCGCGGTCGTCGAAGATATAGCGGAACGTCAGCCGCAGTGAACCGATGGTTTCCCGGGACCCGTAAACCGGGATCACGCCGCCCTGCCGGTAATTGAAAGGCCGCACGTCGTCCAGGCCCATCACGTGATCGGCGTGCGAGTGCGTGAACAGAATGGCGTCCACGCGTTCGATGCGCGCGCGCAATGCCTGGTAGCGGAAGTCGGGAGTGGTGTCGATGAGCACGCCGCGGTCGCCATATTGGACGTGTACAGAAGGGCGCAGGCGATGGTCGCGTGGATCTTCGGAATGGCACACCGCGCAGCGGCAGCCGATCATCGGCACTCCCACGCTGGTGCCCGATCCGAGTACCGTGATGCGGATGGACTCCGATGCCATCTTTAGGAACCGGCCTGGGAACTGCCCTGTTCTTCGGCTTTGGCCTCGGTTTTTGATTCGATAACAGGCTGCTTTTCCTTGTTCTCCATGGCCTGGACAAAACGGAATCGCAGCTCGGTGAGTGCGTTCTCCACCAGGCGCTGCTCTTCGATGCTCACGTTGCCGCGCGTTTTTTCGTGCAGCATCGCCAGCAGATCGATAGTGTGGCGCGCAATGCGAAAATCGGGCGCGGGACGGTCCTTCTCCTCGCCAAAGTGATACATGCCGAGGTGCATCTCGGCCTGCGCTTTCAGCGAGAGGATCAAGAATTCAAAGGTTGCGGGTGGAAGTGGATATTCCTGGTCGCTCATCCTACTTCCATTTTAACCCGTGAAACGCCTTATTTTGAATGCATACAAACTTTTGATTGGACCCCAGGCCGTTTTTCGGTTAATCTCGGCATGTAAGACTTGCCCCGTAGAGCGCAGGCTTGCTCGTGGGGTTCCAACTTTAGTGTTCCAGCTTTAGTGTCCCAGCAGTAGTCCTCGAAGACATCTTTCATTCCTCGGTGAAGTTTTCCTGACGCCAGTCCGTTGGTGTGCCGCTGCTATGCGGTGCACGGCGTTTCAGGCCAGCACCATCACGCTTAAAGACTTGAAAGGAGTCTCCAACATGAATACTCGATTTCTGAAAACACTCTCCCTGCGCTCGGCCTTGCTAGTGGGCGGTCTGTGCGCGCTCACACTCGCGGCCAATGCGCAGTCTCCGATCGCCAGGGCCAGCGTTCCGTTTGAATTCGCGGCCGGCGGGGCCATGTTCCCGGCGGGCGAATATACGGTGCAAGTCGCCGATGTTTCCGGCGTAATTGTGCTGCACGGGCCGGCGGGAAATTCGGTCGCTCTGCTTTCCACCATCTCGGGCACGCTGTCCGGGGCAGCCACCGCCAAGCTTATCTTTGAACGCCGCGCCGGCGTGGTGTACCTGTCGTCGGTGGAATGGCCGGGTCAAACCGCGCAAGTGGTGTCCGTGTTCCAACACGTCACCAAAGGAACGGTAGCGGCAGCGCTTCGTTAGATAACAGCTAGTTCTCCAGGCGGCCGGCTCTCCAGATCGAGAGCCGGTCGTTTTTGTGTTTTGTGTCCGGGCCGGCTACTTCCGCCACTGCCCGTCCCTGCAGATGCGATTGAATTCCCGGCGGATCAGATCCTCAGAGGCATGCGTTATTTGGTCAGGTTCGGGAGCACCATGACTCCGCCCGTAGTGTCCGGGACGACTGTATCGGGCAGGCCGAGATCGGCGATTGGCCCCGATGATTTATTGTAGATTTCCTCATTTTGCCTTCCGTGATCCTCCCGTTCATCGCCTGCCGCAAATTGAGCGGCGCCGGTAGGACCGCTCACTCACGCGCGCGCTCCACTAGATTGTGCGCCTTTGCCATCTCGCGTCACTGGATAGTCACAACCGTCGCGGTAGGGACAGCGCACAGACCCGTGCTTGCGGCGCTACCGCACACGGTTCTTACTTCGGATATGCCGCCGCAAGGCGGCTGGCGTAAAATCGCGCGTCCAGATACTCATGAACAACGCGTGGAACGGGTAGCTATTGATCGAAGACGTTCCTAAGTTTTTCCCAGGCGGGCCGCCGTCGGCTGCGCTGTTCCAGCGCATGAAACCAGTAGCGGGCGAGCTAGTAGGACACGAATCTGTTCATGGCGATATAGATTCCGCACACAAAGGGTCGTCATAGTTCGTACACTGATAAGAATGGCCAATCTGGGATTTGTCGGCTTGGGTGTGATGGGCAGCCGCATGGTCTCTCGCCTGCTGGACAGCGGGCACACCGTAACCGGCTATAACCGCACCCGCGCCAAAGCCCAATGGCTTATCGATCGCGGGATGAAATGGGCCGATTCGCCCTGTGCCGTGGCCGCGGCGGCCGACTTTACGCTTTCGATGGTGACGAATTCCGCCGCGCTCCAGGAGATCGGAGACGGCTCGAATGGGATCATCGCCGGCCTCGGCGGCGGCAAAATCTGGATCGATATGAGCACCGTGAGTCCTGAGATCAGCAAGGCGCTGGCCGCGCGCGTCCGCGCAAAAGGCGCGGAAATGCTGGATGCGCCGGTCTCCGGAAGCGTCATCACGCTGGAGCAGGGTAAGCTGGCGGTAATGGTCGGCGGCCACGCGGAAGCCTTCGAGCGCGTGAAACCGGTGCTGCTGGACTTAGGACCCAAGGTTACGCATGTCGGCGAAAACGGCCTGGCTCTGGTGATGAAAATCGCAACCAACCTGAATCTCGCGGTCCAGATGCTCGCATTTTCGGAGGCTGTTTTGCTCGCTGAAAAGAACGGGATCCAGCGGGAAACGGCCGTCGACGTCCTCACGCACAGCGCCATCGCGTCGCCCATGGTCCAATATCGCGGCCCGTTTGTGATTAAAATGCCTGAGGAGGCTTGGTTCAACGTAAACATGATGCAGAAGGATATGCTGCTCGCGCTGGAACTCGGCCGAAAAGCGGATGTGCCTCTGCCCACCACTTCCACCGCCAACGAGTTTCTGACGGCCGCGCGAGCCATGGGTTACGTGGAGCAGGATTTCGCAGTAGTATTTGAAGTATTAGCAAGAATGTCTGGAGTGCCAAGATGACCACCACCGCTGTCAACCCTTCCAGGTCCGAGTTGCGAACCGGCGCAGACCTGCATTTGCACATGTACCGGCGCATGATGATGATCCGTCTGTTCGAAGATCAGGTGAACGATCTGTACACGCGCGCGCTGATGCCCGGCCTGGCGCACCTCTACATAGGTGAGGAAGCCGTGGCCGTGGGTGTCTGCGAGGCGCTGCGGCCGGACGATTACATCACCAGCACGCATCGCGGACACGGCCATTGCCTGGCAAAGGGCGCGGCTGTGGACCTGATGTTTGCCGAACTGCTCGGCAAGGAAGCCGGGTATTGCAAAGGAAAGGGTGGCTCGATGCACATTGCCGACCCCGCCACCGGCAACCTGGGCGCGAACGCGATCGTGGCCGGAAGCACGGGCATCGCCACGGGCGCGGCGTTCTCGGCGCAGCGGTTGGGCACCGGACAAGTGGCGGTGTGCTTCTTCGGCGAGGGCGCGCTCGGCCAGGGCGTGCTATACGAAGTGATGAATATGGCCGCGCTGTGGAAATTGCCCGTCATCTACGTTTGCGAAAACAATATGTACAACGAGTACACGCATTTTTCGGAAACCACGGCTGGCGATATTCTGCTGCGCGGTCCGGCTTTCGGAGTGCCTTCCGAAGCGGTGGACGGCCAGGATGTGCGCGCGGTTTACGCCACGGCGAAGCGGCTGGTGGAGCGGGCGCGAGCGGGCGAAGGCCCGTCGTTTCTGCTGGTGAACACGTACCGTTATCATGGGCACCACGTGGGCGATGTGAGCCGCGAATATTATCGCTCCAAGCAAGAAGAGCAGCAATGGAAAACCGAGCGCGATCCTCTGCGGATCATCGGCGAGTGGCTCATCGCGGAAGGACAGGCGGACCGCTCCGCTCTCGACAAAGTTCATGAAGAAGTGAAGGCTGAGATCGATAGCGCGGTGAAATTCGCGCTGGCCGCCCCTTATCCCAGTCCCGACGAGGTGGATCAAGATGTCTATGCTTGAAACGAAAACCAAGCCCGAAACCGCAGTCCGCGATCTGACGCTGGCGCAAGCCATTCGCGAAGCGCTGGCTGAAGAGATGCGCCGCGATCCGCGGGTTTTTATTCTGGGCGAAGATATCGCCGAGGCGGGCCATCCGTTCAAAGTTTTGACCGGCCTGGTGGAAGAATTCGGTTCACAACGCGTGCTGGATACTCCGATCTCGGAAGCCGGCTTCACGGGCGTGGCCGTCGGCGCCGCGATGACGGGCATGCGTCCCGTGATCGACATCATGTTCGGCGACTTCATCGGCCTCACTATGGACCAAATGGTGAACCAGGCTGCCAAAATCCATTACATGTCCGGCGGCAAATGGAAAGCTCCGCTGGTGATGCGGACCACGCTGGGCGCGACGCGCCGCTCGGCCGCCCAGCATTCGCAATCGCTGCACGCCTGGTTCTGCCACATTCCGGGGCTGAAAGTGGTGATGCCTTCTACGCCCTACGACGCCAAGGGCCTGCTGAAATCGGCCATCCGGGACGACAACCCGGTGGTATTTTTCGAAGACAAGATGATGTACCGGCTGAAGGGCCCGGTGCCTGAAGAAGAATACACCATTCCGCTAGGTGTCGCCGACATCAAGCGCGAAGGCAGCGACGTTACGATCATCGCCACCAGCAGCATGGTGCAGGTAGCTCTGGGCGCCGCGAGCCTGCTGGAAGAAAGCGGCATCAGCGCCGAAGTGGTAGACCCACGCACGCTCTGGCCCCTGGACGAAAAGACGCTGGTGGAATCGGCTAAGAAGACTTCGCGCGTCATTGTGGTGGACGAAGGCTACGGACGCTATGGCGTCACAGCCGAGATCGCCTCGGTGATCCAGGAGCATGCGTTCTTCGATCTGGAAGCGCCGGTGAAACGCATGGGCGCGATGCACGTTCCAATTCCGTTCTCGCCGCCGCTCGAAGACGTTACCGTTCCGACCGAGAAGACCGTCGCCGAAGCCGCGCGCGTCTTGTGCGGGGCCAATTAAGGTTCGCCAACTAAGGTTCAAACAAAGATGAGCGCGGTGTCACACGGCCATGATCACGATCATGACCATCAAGCGGTTCCGTCCGACCTTACGTTGCGCGTGAAAGCGCTCGAATCTCTGTTGACGGAAAAGGGGCTGGTGGATTCGAAAGCGCTGGATGCGCTGGTCGATAAATACGAGCACAAGGTAGGCCCGCGCAACGGTGCACAGGTGGTGGCGCGCGCGTGGAGCGATCCAGCGTATAAGCAGCGCCTATTGGAAGACGCCACGGCGGCGATCGCGGAGTTGGGCTATGGCGGGGCGCAGGGCGAGCACATGGTGGTGGTGGAGAACACGCCGCGGATCCACAATCTCATCGTTTGCACGCTGTGCTCCTGTTACCCATGGTCGGTGTTGGGGCTTCCGCCGGTGTGGTACAAGTCTGCGCCGTATCGTTCGCGCGCTGTGATGGATCCGCGCGGCGTGTTGCGCGAATTCGGGATGGAACTGCCGGAAGAAACCGAAATACGGGTTTGGGACAGTACGGCTGAATTGCGCTATCTGGTGCTGCCGGAGCGCCCGGACGGAAGCGAGACGCTCGACGAGAACGAGCTGGCCGCGCTGGTAACGCGCGATGCCATGATCGGCGTCGCCAAGGTGGCCCGGCCGTGAACGGCGTACACGACATGGGCGGCATGCACGGCCTGGGCCGCGTGGAATACGAACCAAATGAGCCGGTGTTCCACGCAGCGTGGGAGGGCCGTGTGTTGGCGATGAATCTCGCTACGAGCGCCTGGCGCAAGTGGAACCTGGACACTTTCCGGCATCAGATTGAGCAGATCGCGGCGTCGGACTATCTGCGCATGAGCTATTACGAAAAATGGTTCACTGCGTTGACCGAGCGGCTGGTGCTTAGCGGATTGGCCACTCGCGCCGAAGTGGAAGGCGGCAAGCCTGCGCTGGGTTCCGCCAAGGCTACTCCGCCGCTGACGGCCGATCAAGTGTCGAACATCCTACGCAGCGGTGCGCTGGCGAGCCGCGATGTGGCGATCGACCCACGCTTCCAGCCCGGGCAGCGTGTGCGCACGCGCAATATGCATCCAACGGGACATACGCGGCTGCCGCGCTACGCGCGCGATAAGCATGGGACGGTGGATCGGGATCACGGCGTATATGTTTTTCCGGACACCGCCGCGAGTTCGGGGGACGAAAAACCGCAGCACGTTTATTCGATCCGTTTCGCTGCCCCCGAATTGTGGGGCGAGCAGGCTTCTCCGCGCGATGCGGTTTATATCGATCTTTGGGACGATTACCTTGAGCCAGCCTGATTCGCAGTCCCAGAGTGAGCGAGTGTTTGCAGAGCCCTGGCAGGCTCAGGCGTTCGCGTTGGCTGTTAGACTATCGGAGCAAGGTTATTTCACCTGGAACGAATGGACCGCAACGCTGGCCGCGGAATTGAAGGCGGCAGCGGAACGCGGCGAAAACGACGACGGTTCGCGATATTATGAGCACTGGCTGGCGGCGCTGGAGCGTCTGGTTGCGAAAAAGGGTTTAGCCGATTCCGCGGCGCTGCTGGAACGCAAGCACGCCTGGGCTGAAGCTTATCGGCACACGCCGCACGGAAAACCAGTAGAATTGTCTGCGGCAGGATCTTAGGAGGCATCACATGGCATTAAAAACTCATGGCACCATGGCAGTGGATTGGGAGCAGCGCGTCGATATGGACCGCTTGCGCCGGGAGCGTCTGGCGCGCGTCAAAGCGATGCTCGACAAATCGGAGATGGGTGCATTGTTGTGCTTCGACATGAACAACGTGCGCTACATCACCGCCACGCACATCGGCACCTGGGCGCAGGACAAGATCAGCCGCTTTACGCTGCTGCCGCAAAACGACGAGCCGATCCTGTGGGATTTCGGGTCGGCCGCCAAGCACCATCAGCTCAATTGCCCGTGGCTGGGTGACCGCTCGCGTGCCGGTATTTCGCTGTTGCGCGGCGCCATGTCCCCCGAAATGGGACGCGCCGAAGACGTGGCCAAGAAGATCAAACTCGAGCTGGAAATGCGCGGGTTGCATAAAGAGCCGTTAGGCATCGATGTGGTGGAACCACCCATTTTATTCGCCTTGCAGCGCGAAGGCATCAACGTGGTGGATGGCCAGCAGCTCATGTCGGACGTGCGCATCATCAAAACGCAGGACGAGATTTCGCTGCTCAATACGTCGGCGATGATGGTGGACGCCGCCTATCACGATCTTTATTGCGCCATGAAGCCCGGGATGAGCGAGAACCAGGCGGTGGGCTTGGTGAACAAAATCCTGTATGACCTGGGATCCGAATATGTGGAAGGCGTGAACGCGATCTCGGGCGAGCGCTGCAATCCGCATCCGCACGTTTTTTCCGATCGCGTGCTGCGCCCCGGCGATCCGGTGTATTACGACATTCTGCATTCGTTCATGGGCTATCGAACGTGCTATTACCGCTGTTTCAGCATCGGTTATGCGCCGCACACGCTGATCGACGCTTATTCGCGCTGCCGCGATTATCTGGATGCCGCCATCTCGCTTATCCGGCCAGGACGCACCACCGGCGAAATCGCTTCGGTGTGGCCCAAAGCGCAGGAGTTCGGGTTCCCCAACGAAGAAGCCGCCTTCGCTCTGCAATTCGGCCATGGCATCGGCCTCGCGATCTGGGAAAAGCCGGTGATCAGCCGCCTGGTGTCGCTGGAACATTCTTACGAGATCAAGCCCGGCATGGTGTTCGCGCTCGAAACCTTCTGGCCCTCCAAAGACGGCTGGAGCGCCGCGCGCATTGAAGAAGAGATCGTCGTTACCGAAACCGGTCACGAAGTCATTACGCGATTCCCGGCCGAAAAACTGCTGGTCGCCGGCGCGCATTACTTCACAGTGGACGGGCCGCTGCCCACCACGCGCGAGCACGACGGACCGCCCAGCCAGCGCATCCTCGAAATGGTGGAAGCCAGCGCACGAACCGAACAGGTGGTTGCTCGCTAGATGGCCATCAGCATCGTGATGCCTGCGCTGGAGATGGCGCAGGAAACCGGCAAGATCATCTCCTGGCTTAAGAAAGACGGCGACTCCATCTCCAAGGGCGAACCTATCGCTGAAATCGAAACCGACAAGGTGGTGCTGGAACTGGAAGCCACCGCCGACGGCGTGCTGGCCGGAGTTTCCGCCGCGGCCGGCGATGTGATTCCGGTGGGCAAGACCATCGCGTGGATTGTCGCGCCCGGCGAGACGCCTCCGGTGGAAGTGGCAAACGCGGCTCCGGCCGCCCGAACCATGACAGGAACGCAGCGAACCACCACGGTTGCAGCCGCTGCAGCGCCGGCCAGCGGCGCGGAAAAAGTGGAGGTGAAGGTTTCGCCCAAAGCGCGGCGCATGGCGCAGGAGCTTGGAGTCGATTTAACCAAGATCGTGGGTACCGGTCCGGGCGGAACAATCAGTGGCGAAGATGTTCAGAAGGCCGCCGAGTCGCAGAAGTCCGCGCCGCAATCAACCGCCCCCGTGCCCGCAGTTCCAACCGCGCCTGTGGCGCTCAGCACTATCGCTCGCCTGATGGCCGAGCGCACGACGCAAAGCTGGACCACCGCGCCGCATTTCTTCCTGGTGCGCGAAATCGACGCCAGTGGTTTGATCGCCGCGCGCGAAAAATACGGCAAGGCGATCACGCATACCGATCTTCTCGTTGCGCTGGTCGCACGGACGCTGGTGAAACATCCCAAGATGAACGCGAGTTGGACCGGCAGCGCGATTCAATTCAATCCCAATGTGAACATCAGTATCGCAATCGCGGTGAAGGATGGCGTGGTGGGCGCGGTGGTTCCAAACGCCGATACCGCCAGGCTCACCGACATCAGCGCGCGGCGGCAGGATCTGGCGGAGCGGGCACGCGCGGGACGCCTGCATCCGCCCGATGTCACCGGCGGCACGTTCACTATCAGCAATCTCGGCATGTTCGGCATTGATGCGTTTAGCGCCATTATCACGCCGCCCCAAGCCGCGGTGCTGGCCGTCGGCCGCATCGTGGATCGCGTAGTGCCGGTGAACGGTCTGATCGGCATTCGTCCCATCCTGACCATGACGCTTTCGAGCGATCATCGCGTGGTGGACGGCGCGCAAGCCGCGGCGTTCCTCAAAGACGTGGCGGAATCGCTCACCAGCGCGCAGTTCGAATAGCAGCGCACCGCATGCTCCTCAGCCGCGACCGTATCCTGGCTACCCACGTTGGCAGCCTCCCACGCAGCGAAACGCTTTCTGAAATGCTCATCGACCGTGAAGAGGGCAAGCCTCTCGAGGAGCGGCAACTGGCCGATGAAATGGATCGCGCGGTGCGCCACGTCATCGCCAAACAAGCGGAGGCCGGCATCGACATCGGCAACGACGGCGAGCAACAGCGAGTCGGTTTTCAAACTTATGTGCCGCGCCGCATGTCCGGTTTCGCGGGCGAATCGAAACGCCGCCGCGGGCGGGACTTCGAGGAGTTCCCCGCCCTGGTGGACGATCTGATGCGCCGCTTTCCAAAGCGCAGCCGCATGCAGAATGCGCCTGAAGCGCAGGCGGAGCTGCATTATCTCGATTCCTCCGCTTTAACGAATGAAATCCATCGCCTGCAGCGCGCGGCCAGCGGCTCGGGAGCTTTCGCGGAATGCTTCATGACCGCGCCCTCGCCCGGCATTATCTCGACCACGATGCTGAACGCTTATTACGATTCGCAGCAGTCTTACTTGAATGCGCTGGCGCGTGAGATGCGCAACGAGTATCTCGCCATTCATCGCTCCGGCCTGCTGCTGCAGATCGATGCGCCGGATCTGGCGATGGACCGTTCCATGTTCTACCGCGATCTTTCGGACTCGAAATTCGTGCAAGCCGCCGAGATGCACGTCGCCGCGCTCAATCAAGCTATTGAAGGCATCCCGCGGGACCGCGTGCGCCTGCATTGTTGCTGGGGCAATTGGAACGGCCCGCATCTGTACGATGTAGGTCTCCATCTGATCCTGCCGGTGCTTTATCAGGCCAACGTGGGCGCGCTCAGCATCGAGTTCGGAAATCCGCGCCACCAGCACGAGCTGGCAGCCATCCGCCGTCACAAACTGCCGGAGCAAATGCTCCTGCTGCCCGGCGTGATCGAGAGCAACAGCAATATCGTCGAGCATCCCGAAGTGGTGGCGCGGCGTTTGGAAGAGGCTGTGGCCGCGGTTGGCGACCGCGAACGCGTCATCGCCAGCGCGGATTGCGGCTTCGGAACCTTCACCAATCGCGAGTATGTGATCGAGCCGGTGGTATGGCTGAAACTGAAAGCGCTCCGCCAGGGGGCCGATATCGCTTCCAGCCGTCTGTGGGGCCGCAGCGCGGCGCAGTAGTTGAACACGCTCGGGAACGAATGGTACGCCAAGCCATTGTGAGCCGGTGTGGGAGGGGACTTTGCGGCGCCTTTGCGGTGCCTCCCCTCGCCCGTTGGGCGGTCGATACGGCCGCTGGAGCGGGGAAACCCTCGGCAAAATGCGCAAGCTCATCCAAGAAGCAGGCCCGGACGTCGTCGAGGAGCGGAAGTGGAGGGCACTCCGGTTTGGTCGCACGACGGCATCATCTGCACTGGCGAATCCTACAAAGATGTGGTGAAGCTTTCCTTCGCCAGGGGCGCGTCTCTGAAGGATCCAGTCCGAAGGAGCAACCGCCTTCCGCGGGCGTAGCACCGCTGGGTCTGCTGGTACCGTTCCCTTACAATTCCCCACATCAACCCTGCTGCCCTCGCGCTAAAATCCTCTAACCCCGTCGCCGCAGGCGGCGCGCGCAGGAACAAGGTGACGAATGAACCGCACGCTTAAAGGTGACCGCATTTCTGGCTCTGGATCTCGCGGCGTCCGCGATTGCCGCCCAAGCAGCCACTCCGATCATGCCCACCTTCTACGCGCGCCGGGACTATCAGGTCGCAGCCGGAGCCCCTCTGCAGATTGCGGACGCCAATGGCGACGGAATCCCGGATGTGATTGCCGATGGCATGGGGAACATTCAGGTCCTCCTCGGCAACGGCAACGGCACTTTTAGCTCAGCCCCCAACACGAAAACAATACTCTACAGCTCCTACGGTTTCGCTGCACAAGACTTAAACGGCGACGGCATCGCGGACCTGGTTCTTGTGGGCGGTGAGTATAGCGAAACCACTTCGGGGATCGCGGTGTGCATCGGCAAGGGCGATGGCACTTTCTCATCGGGAACCTTCTACCAAGCTGGTTCCGGCAACGGGATGGAAGCGGTGACAATCGGGGACTTCAACGGGGACGGCATTCCCGATGTAATCGCGGTCGGCAACGGCGCAGTCTGGTTCTTCGCCGGTCAAGGTGGCGGCGCATTCAGCCAGCCCGTTTCGGTTGCCTCAACGTCAACCAACCCGATGCACGTTGTTTCAGCCGAACTCAACGGAGACAGCAATCTGGACCTCGTGGTCACCCTCCAGAGCGGTGGGTTCATCGTCCTTTTTGGTAACGGCAACGGCACCTTCCAATCGCCGCTCGCGTTTTCCCAGCCCGGAGACGCGTTTGGCCTCGCTGTTGGGAGCCTTACGAAGGGTGGCCCGCCGGGCATCGTGTTGGGGGACGGCGACGAAATATACATCTATTTCGGGAACGGCGCTGGCACGTTCTCCGGCCCTTATACGGCCGATCTGCAAAATTCTACGGGTCAAATCGCGATCGGGGACGTGAACGGCGATGGCATCCCCGATATCGTCACGGCCCATGTCAATATCCTTTTTGGCGAAGGTGGAGGCAAATTTAGCAAACCTTTCTATTATCCGATTGAGGGGGAACTTGGTCCCGGCGCGACCAGCCTCGTTCTGGCCGACCTACGGAGCGATGGATTGACAGACATCGTGACCGATGGTTTCGGTATTTCCGTACTGCTCAGTGAGAGCAAGGGCCTATACGAAGATGGCATCTGGACCAGCGTCATAGGAGGCGCGGGCTGTGGCGTAGCCGCCGATTTCAACGGCGTTGGCAAGCCCGATTTGGCCGTCAATACGCCCTCCGGTATATCCATTCTGCTCGGAACGGGAAAATATCTAACACCCTTCACAGCCGGAACCAACATCGCCCTGGCGGGAGCGGACTGCCTGGTCACAGGCGACATAAATGGCGATGGCAAGCCCGATCTGCTCGTACCCGTGAGTGGAACGGTCGTCGCCTACCTGGGCAACGGTGACGGTACGTTCACGCTCACAAGCACCGTTGCAACACCGTCGGGTACCTTGCTGTCGGCGATTTCAATCACGACGGCAAGCTGGATTTTGCAACTTCGGGTAATCTGATCGCCTTGGGAAATGGTGATGGTACGTTCCAGAGTCCAACGGATACTGTTGCCGATCCGCCCGAAGGGGGATTCGCCGGTATCGCCGCGGGCGATATCAACAACGATGGCTGGACGGATCTGCTACTGACCAGCAACGCTTTTCCAGTTGATGCCGATGCAACCGTGCTACTGAACAACCAGCAAGGCGGTTTTACGCAGGTGCCAACGGCCTTCGGCGCGCTCTCCTATGAGCCAGTCCTTGCGGACCTGAACGGGGATGGAAAGCTTGATTTGATTTTGTCCTACACTGGTGGGCTCGCCTACAATCCAGTCCTTGGTGCCTCCATCTACCTAGGAAACGGCGCGGGGGGCTTTACGTTCAGCCAGACCCTCGACCAGTCGCCCCATAGCCCCACCTTTAATATGGCTGCGGATGTAAACGGCGATGGAATTCCAGACGTCGGCGTCTTGGAGGGTAACACGCTGGCGATTTACCTTGGCGAAGGCGGAGCCAAATATGCCGCTCCATTCAACATAGGGACAGGGCCCTCACCTGGCACTGTACTGGTGGAAAACCTCCACGGCCAGTCTGCTACGGCTGGTATACCTGACATCGTCGTCCCAGATACTTCCGGCGGCGTTATGACGCTGCTCAACCTCACCCAGTGACCCAATGCCCTACACCGAAGAGCTGATCCAACAGGAATTCGGACGCATCGGCAGGGACCCGCAATACAGCGTATCCGGACTTCAACGGTCGCACCCTTCGCCTTGCTCAATCCCCAACGCTAACTCCCGCGCACCTCGTGTTAAGCCGCGGCAATCCGAAGGTCCCGGCGGAGTCAAATACGAACCACCGCCGGCAATCTATCTCCGACAGGCTCCTAGCTTTGATCTTATGCAGTACCCTTTCCGCCGCCGTGACGATACCTGAATTTTTGGCCCGCCGGGATTATCCATCTGCCGGCGGAAAAGTCACCGTGGGCGATGTGACCGGAGATGGTATCCCGGACATCGTTGCAGCGGCATTTGGATACAGCATCAGCGTCATGATCTGAGACGGCTATGGCAGCTTCAAGGCTGCCGTTAACACCACCGTACCGTGGGAGTTCCCGGCGGGTCCGGCACTGGCTGATCTAAACGGCGACGGCAAGATGGACCTAGTCATCAGCGGTGGTACCTCAGGCGAGGGCGATACGGCGCGAAGCGCCATTGGGACAGTCACCGGCTGAACAGGAACGCCGATCAGCAACGTTCGATTGTGTCGGCGCGGGTGACGCCGTGAGCGAGTTAGAGCGCCGTCACAACAGAGACAGCGGTCCCATCGCCGCCTGCCTCCATCGCCACAGCCTCGAGCAATTGCATTCGCATCGTGGTCGTGTTTCGATCATAGCCCGGTTCAGCTAGCTCGTGCGGGCTTGGCCGTACCGTTACCAGGCGCTAAATCGCGAATCGATCCCGCGCCCGAAACGTGTGGTATCGTTCTGCGAGCAGGTCAGGTGAACTCGTGAATAAAGCACCGAAGCTGACCGCGTCTACCGCGCTGGATCCGGTGGCTTGCGGACCCGCAACCAACGCCGAGTATGAACTAGTGGAATGGTTGTTCGCCGACAAATGCGGGACGATGCCGCGCACGACGTCGGAGAGAATCGGCGTGCCCGCCCACAAGATTTCGATGGCGAAACAGACCGCGATGATCGCGATCAACGATAGCACGAACGCCTCAATTACCCGAATCCCCAGCCGTGTGAGCCAGAGCAGAAGCAGCGTGTCGGCGGTGAGCAGCACGCCGGTGAGCAGCGGGATGTGGAACAGCAGATTCAAAGCGATGGCCGCGCCCAAAAGGTGATTGCGGTCAGAGGGCGGTTACAGCATCACCAGGCCTCTTCGGATCGCTTTCGATACCGCTTCTGTGCGGCTGGATGCGCCGAGTTTCGCAAAGATGGATGCGACGTGGGTCTTGACGGTGTGCTCGGAGATGTTGAGCCGGTGAGCGAGTAGTTTGTTGCTGAGGCCCTCTGCCAGCAAATCCAGCACTTGCAGTTCGCGTTCACTCAAGGGCTCGGCCAGTTCTTCGGCGACCAGTTCTTCGGTGAATGGTTGCGCGGCGGGCAGAAGCTCGGCGAGCGCTGCTGGTGTAGTTACCACCAGGCCCGCGTTAGCCGCGTACAGTGCGCTTTCGATCTCTTGCGCAGTTGCGTCCCCGGAGAGGACGCCTCGAATGCCCGAGCGCAGCGCGGAATCTATCGGCCCCGAATCGGCAGAGTCCAAGAGCAGGACAACCGGAATTGGCAAATCGGCGAGCGCCTGCCAGTCGTGATCCAGCGCGTCGGTGGCTTCGATGAGCAACACATCGCCCGAGAGCTCCGCTGAGGATAACTGGTCTGCGTCGATACGTCCGGCGATTTCGATGCATGCGCTGGATCGAATCGCATTCTCCACCGCGCTCGATAGCGACGCAACGACGACACGGATCACGCCGCTCTCACCGAAGCCGGGGCCATTGGGACGGCCACCGTGCGGATGTTCGCTTTCGCTCCCCGGCGAAATTGCAGATCGAGAATCCCTCCGCGGCTGGCGCGGATCGCGATCTCGAGGTCCTGGACCGACCGGAATTGCCGGCCGCCCGCGCCCACCAAAACGTCGCCCTGCAGCAGCGAGGCATGCTCGGCTGGCGAGTGAGGAATCACCTCCAAAACGATGAGTCCGGGTTGCCGCGGCGTCCAATCTATTGGAATGGGCCGGACCACCACGCCCAAAACGCCGTGCGCTTCGCGCGGGGGCATCAGGAATTCGCCCACCGCCTGGGACGGTATCGCGAACGCAAGCCTGCCCGCGATCATGGTATTGATCCCCACCACTTCCCCGCCCGCATTCGCCAGCGGGCCGCCGGAGTTACCTGGGGCTAATCGAAGCTGGCTGACCACCCAGGAGCGATTCTCGAAGCCATGCACGGTTCCGGTGCTGGCCGCGCCGATGAAGCCCAACGGATTGCCCACGGCAATCACCAGTTCGCCCACGCGAAGCGCGGTGGAATCGCCCACCGCGACAGAAGGCAGCCCGGAAGCTTCGATGCGGACCGCCGCCAGATCGCGCCGGCCGCTTCTTCGGACGATATGGCCTGAGAAACGGCGTCCATCCCAAAGCTCCACCGGGACTGTGCCGCCCTGTCCCGCGCCATCCACCACGTGCGCGTTCGTAACGATATTGCCGTCCGGCGACCAGATCGCGCCCGATCCCCCACGCCCCACCTGTACCGTGGACCGGCGCAGTTTTTCCACGACATCTCCGAAAGCGGCGCCCACGATGGTTACCTCCCGCGGCTGGGCCGCTCTCCGATGCGCACGTCCAGCTCCAGCAACGCGCCCGCCCTCAGCAGCTTGAATTTGACCACTTGCCCCGCCGGCGTCCGTTCCAGAAGATCCGCCAGCGCTTCGGGCTGCGCGAGCGGCTGGCCATCGCCCCCCACCAGTACATCTCCCAGGATCAATCCTCCCGCGGCAGCTGGTCCGCCCGCTTCCACCGCCAACAACATAATCCCAGTATCCTGTTTGAGCGTTTCCTTCATTTCGGGAGGCAATGCCACCGGCTGCAACGCAACCCCCAGAAAACCGCGGCTGACATAGCCCTGCTGGCTCAATTTTCCCGCGATTCGATCGATAGTGCCGCGGGTGACTGCAAAAACCGAACTGCGCGAGAGCCCGGTGGAGACCACGCCAATCGGATTTCCGCTCGCGTCCAGGGCTGCGCCGCCTGAGAGCGTAGGATAAGCCGAGATGTCGAGGCGAACGAAAGGATCCAGCTTTCCGCCGCGCCAGGTTTTCCATTCTCCGGAAACGCCGCTGATGATGCCGAAAGACGCGATCGGTCCGGTGTTGGCGGTGCGCCCCACGGCCAGCGCCAGTTGGCCGGCTTTGAGTGCGATATCGGCCGCAAATTCGAGCGGACGAAGACCGCTTACGTCCGCTTCCAGGAGGGCGAGATCGGTGCCGGAATCGCGTCCACGCAGCCGGCCGGCGATGACGCGTCCGTCCGGAAGTGTGATTCGGATGCCCTCCTCCGCGCGAACACCTTCACTGGAGGTCAGGATCAGATTGTCGCGCCAGACCATCCCGCTGGATCCAATGCCGCGCCGGGCGTGAACGGCCACGATGCTGGCGGCGGCGCGCTCCACGGTTTCGGCTAATTCATTCGAGAGATTTACAAGTTCGGTTGCCATGATGATTCCAGCATGATCTCGGCGAGTGGCTGCTGGCATCGGAAGAAAGAGTGATTTCTTGAAAGGCTCGCGAGGCCAAAAATGATTTCACCTGGGGCCAAGCAGCGTCGCCACCACGCAAGACGTCAAGATGCCGCGGTTGACGCGGCCCGATTCGCGTGATCCACTGCCTTTCCGGGCGCACCCGACCCCAAAGCGGCGCGGACGTCAGGGGACAGCGGCAACTTCGTGAGCGTCTTGGAATCGACGTTTACGTAGACCGTCTCTGCCTTGCAGATAACCGGCTCCCGTCCGGCAATGCGGAATTCCGTGACCACCGTGAACGACGTGTTGCCGAGACGCGTGGTGTAGATGGATAGTTCGATTACTTGATCGAAACGGGCCGGCGCTTTCCATTCGATGGTCAACTTGACCAGTTGATAGTCGAAGGCGCCGCTCGCCAGCGCTTCGCCAAATCCGAGTGCGTGAAAGAATTCGATGCTCCCGATGTCGACGTAGTCGGCCCAGCGCGGATTGAAGACCACGCGCTGGGCGTCGCAGTCCCCGTAGCGGACCCGCAGATAGTAGCGGAATGGATTCGTCATAACATCAGGATACGGAGCTTGTATCGTGCACGGGGATAACGTGCGCCGGGATAACGATGCACGCCACGGGACGAAGGGAGTGGTCTTCCCCGGCTGTTATCCGTTCCCCAAATACTCCACGTGAACATACGTGCCGAGCCGCGCGTTATACGCCAGGTGCCAGCCCACGTGATCCGGATCTTCATAAATTACGATCTGATCGCTATCCCATAGCCAGTCGCCAGTAGCGATGTCGTACGGCGCAACCCTGAAATAAAATCCTCCAAACCAGGACCGGCTGGGACCGCCGCCCGCCAGCCTCCACACATGGCCTTTGCCAAAGCCGCCCGTGAAATGCCCGTGCTCAAAAGGACAATCCAGGTGATAATGCGGGTAGTTCGGGCCGCTATCGTGCCCCACCCACTCATCGCCTTTCGCGTGAACGCGCGGAGCTTCGGGGTGCCCCGGCTTGTCGGCAAATGTTGGATGTTCGGCCGGCGCGGGTGCGCTCGGAGCGCGCGCCGGAGCCGGACCGCGCGAAGGTATATGCCCGCCGCCAACGCCCTTCACTCCTCCGTGAGCGCCGCCGCCCCTTTCCTGGGCCAAAACGGGCCAGTAGAAGAGCAAAGAGGCGCTCAGAAGCGCAAAGGGTGCGGCGCGCACCGCCGGGCGGATTAGGAACAGGTTCGCGCCGCGCTGCGTTTTGCGCGTGTTCCTTAGAAACCCGAGCAATGTTTTCATCGATTTTCAGCGTGCCAACATCCGTGCCAAGATAGTCGCTTGGGACGGCGCCTCGGACAGCATTTTCTGATGCGGCAATCCATTCTGGAGCAAATCGCCGAGGCGGTGTGCCCAGAAGCGCAAAGGGTGCGGCGCGCACCGCCAACTGAACTAGGACCTGGTTCGCGCCGCACTCCGTTTTGCGCGGATACTTCAGAAGATGCGCAAAGGGTGCGGCGCGCTCCGCCAACTGAACCGGAAAACCACTGCACAGTCGTCGAGATAGGGCCCGGGCGCGGAGCGCTGACCTCGCTTCTTCTGGAGTGTGCGGACCGCGTCATCGCCATCGAAATCGATCCGGTGCTGGTGCAATACCTGCGCGCCGAGTTTCGCGATGAGCCCCGGCTTACGCTGGTCGAGTGTGACGTTCTGAAGGCCGACCTCACGCAGTGGGGAGCTGTGACGGTGGCCGGAAATCTCCCGTATTACATCACTTCGCCCATTCTGGAGAAAACGCTCCTGCTGGGCGCGCAGTTGCATCGCGCGGTATTTCTGCTGCAAAAAGAAGTTGCCGAGCGATTGACGGCGCGCCCCGGCTCGCGCGATTACGGCTACTTGACCGTGCAGACCCAGCTTTTGAGCGCCCCCGAGTTGCTTTTCACCGTGCCCGCCGGCGCGTTTCGTCCGCCGCCCAAAGTGGACTCGGCCGTGGTGCTCTTGACTCCCCGGCCGCAGCCCGAGTTCCCCGCCCTGGACCGCAAAGCTTTCCTGGGTTTCGTGGGTCTCTGCTTCCGCCACAAGCGAAAAACAATTCGCAACAATTTGTTGGGAAGCTACGACCGTGCGTTGCTGGCTTCCGTCCCCGAAACCGCCCAGCGCGCCGAGCAGCTTTCCATCCCGCAATTCGTCCAATTGTACGAGCAGGTGGGTCGAATCGTGCTCTAAACTGACAGTCTGTGTCGAAACCGGCTTCCGAATGGTCGCGCCTGGAATCAGGAACCTGCGCGACCGCCCTATCGTCTTGCGCCGCATACGGCTGCTTTTCTATCCGGTGAAAGCCCGGGTCGCGGGAATTTGCAGTCTTTTCGGACTTTCGACACCGCCTGACAAGCCGGGGCTCGGTTATGGTCTCGGTATACTGAGGTTCGTCATGCCCGAGTGGACAAGGTACTTGGTTCCTGTGTTCTTGGCCGGACAGGGACTGCTGGTTTACTGGATGGCGGGGTCCGAGCATCCGCCCGCGCCACCGGCGCTCTCGCAATTCCCGGCGGCCTGGAGCGGCTGGACCGAATTGCGCGAGGACCCCATTGACCCGGATGTGGCGAATACCCTGCGCGCCGACCGGCTCTTGAGCCGGAGTTATGTGAATCGCGCGCAAGAGCCGGTTGGATTCCTGGTGGCGTGGTTCGGGTCCCAGCGGGCCGGAGCCAGCCAGCCCCACTCGCCCAAAGTGTGCTTGCCCGCCTCTGGTTGGACGCCCGAATCCACGGGCGAAATCGGCATTGCCACTGCTGCCGGCGTGGTGCCGGTGAATCGATACGTGGTTGCCAATCGAGGTGAGCGGGCCGTGGTTTTGTATTGGTATCAGACCGCGCACCACGCCCTGGCCGGCGAGTGGGCCTCCAAACTCTGGATTGTCGCCGACGCTGTTCGATACAGACGAACCGATACCGCATTGGTGCGCATTGTGGTGGAAAGCACATCCGCCAACGCCGAAGGCTACGACCGCGCCACCCGGACGGCGGCCATGTTTGCGCGCGATGTTTATCCGGTGCTGGTGCGTCAACTGCCCCGCTGAAGCCATCTCGAAACCGCGCGTGGTCCATGGGTCGATCTTCGAGCCAGCATTGCTGGACCAGCGTCGGGGGAGCCGAATGGATCAGGGGTCGCCACGGAGGTCTGCCGATGCGTTGCGAGAGCGGCGGCAGGCTGTTGCCCGGCGCCCGGGGGCCAGCCTGGGACCATCATCTGCGCGATTACGTTTGCGACACCCTTCGCAAGGCCATGACCGGCGGGCAGACCCCCATTCGAATTGGATCGGCTCATCGAGCTGGATATGGAACACGGTAGCCGATTCGCCGCCGGGGTTTGGCGATTGTCGCCGCCGCTCTGGGCGTAGTGATCACCATGGGCGCTATCGGTGGACCGCCCGAAGAAATTGGCCAGAAGGCGGCCTACGCCGACTTGGTTACCGCCATGATGGCCCTGTTCATTGTGCTGTGGTTTCTGAGTTCCAGTGCCGAGGCGAAGAAGAGCGCAGCCAAAGCGGCGCCGGACCAAGCGGCAACACCGAGAATCTCGACATCGGGCGAGACGATGTAAGCAAGCTGAAGGAAAAGCTGCAAAGTCCTATGGACTGTTACCGCCCCGGACGGCAAGCCATCGCCCGTGCGCGAGGCTAAGTTCAAGCCCGGCGCAAAACCACCTTCAGCTCCCCGCGCCGCCCAGGCCAAGGCCCCCGCCGGCTCCGGTGAAGAAGTAACCCGCCCTTTCTTGGCGTATTCCAGGCTCTCTGATAAAATTGGACTTGAGCCCAGTAATACCTGAACGGCGAACTAGCATTAAACCCCTTGCTTCGACCGCCTTCCCTGTTTATACTAACTTTTTTCGCCGATGATGAACTTGAGCATGACACCTCGGGACGATCTGGATCCTCTGGCGCCGCAGCGCGAGGCAGCCATGTTCTACGGCCTGTTCCTGCGCGGCCATTCGGCGGAAACCCTGCGCCGCGATATCGATGTCCCCAAGCCGGTGCTGGATAAATGGTTGAATCGCCAGCGCTATGAAACCGGCTTCCGCGACGCGCTGCGGCGCGTGTATCAATACCGCAAGCAGGTGCTGGCTATCTTCGATGAGCTGGTTCTGAACGAGAAAAACCGCCCGCCCTTTGTCCAATGATCCCCGCAGTAACCTGTTTTTAACTTTCCGGCCGTTGGCTTGCCCTTACACTAGAGAAAGATGAAACACATCACCGATACCCCATCCTTGCCGGAAACGCATTCCGGCGAAGTTCCGAGCGAAGCCAAGTCGCGTCTGCTTTCCACGCCTACCCGCCCCTTCGACCCGGTGGGAGCATCCAGCGCCACTGAAATCCTGACGCGCATGCAGGGCACGGCCTTCCAGGGCAAGCAGCTCGGGCTGGCATTCGAAGTGTGGAAGCGAATGCTGGGCGACCGCTGCACCATCATGATGGGGATGTCCGGCGCCATGGTGCCGGCCGGGATGCGGCGCTTAGTAGTTCGCATGATCGAATACCGGCTCATCGATTGCCTGGTTTCCACCGGCGCGAATTTCTTTCACGATTTCCACGAGACGTTGGGCAACTTCCACTACCAGGGTTCGCCCGCTATCGACGATGTGCTGCTGGCGGAAAACCTGGTGGACCGCATGTACGACGTGTTGGCGGACGAAGAGAAGTTTCGGCAGCACGATCAATGGATCGGGCGCTTCGCGGCCTCTCTGGATCAATCGCGGCCCTATACCACGCGCGAGTTTCTCTATTTGCTGGGCCTGGAACTGGGCAAGCACTGCAAAGAAGACGGGATTGTTTCGGCTGCGGCCAAAGCGGGCATCCCGCTGTATTGCCCGGCCATCGCCGACAGCTCCATCGGCATCGGCATTGCGGCGAATCGTTATGAAGGCGGCAATCGCTTCACGTTCGACGTGATCGGCGACGTGGTGGAGACCGCGCAGATCGTTGCCCAGTCCGAAGCCACCGGGGTGATCTATTTCGGCGGCGGCACGCCCAAGAACTTCGTGCAGCAGACCGAAGTAACGGCCATCATCATGAATACCGGCGTTACCGGCCACAAGTACGCCATCCAGTGCGTCACGGATTCGCCGCATTGGGGCGGCCTTTCCGGCTGCACGTTCGAGGAGGCGCAGAGCTGGGGCAAGATCGCGAAAGACGCTTCAATGGTGACCTGCCACTCCGATTCCACCATTGCGATGCCGATCCTGGTGTCGGCGCTGCTGGAACACAAAGAGCTGGTGGCGAATCGTCATCGCCCCAGCTTTACGCAGGGGAAGGAACTGGGGATCAAGTCATGAGCGCGCTCAAAATTCCGATGGTGCAAGTGGACGCCTTCGCCGGACGCGTTTTCACTGGCAATCCGGCCGCCATCTGTCCGCTGGACGCCTGGCTTCCGGACGTGCAGATGCAGGCCATCGCGGCGGAGAACAATCTCGCTGAGACGGCGTTCTTTGTCCGCAACGGAAGCGGTTACAAATTGCGCTGGTTCACGCCCGCGCTGGAAGTGGATCTCTGCGGGCATGCGACACTGGCCTCGGCGTTCGTTATTCTGAACGATCTGACGCCGGGCGAGCGCTCCGTTTCGTTTCAGACCAAGAGCGGCACGCTGACGGTGACGCGCGACGGCGATCTCTATTCCATGGACTTTCCGTCGCGGCCGCCGGAGCCTTGCGCCGATGTGTTTCCCAGCTTGATTGGAGCGCTGGGAGGCCAACCCGAAGCGGTGCTGGCAGCGCGGGATTATTTCGTGGTGTACGGATCGGAAGAAGAGCTCCGGTCATTGAAACCCGACATGCAGGCATTGATGAGCATCGATCGTTTTGCCGTGATAGCGACGGCGCCCGGCCGCGAATCCGATTTCGTGTCGCGCTTCTTTGCGCCGGCCAAAGGGGTGCCCGAAGACCCGGTTACCGGTTCGGCGCATTGCAGCTTGATTCCCTATTGGTCCAAGCGCCTGGGCAAAAAGAAGCTGCACGCTTTTCAGGTGTCGCAGCGCGGCGGCGAGTTGTGGTGCGAAGATCGCGGCGAGCGCGTCACCATCAGCGGCAAAGCGGTGCGCTTCTTCGAAGGGACGATTTTTCTGTAGGCCGGCACAATACAATGAAGAATGCGATCCGGTTCTGTGCTCTTGCTGCCGATCTTGATCTTGTCCGCTTGTTCGGAAGCTCCTAAGACTGTCGAAGAGAAACAGCCTCCGAAACCGCCCGAAGCGTTGACCGGCCGCCAGGCTTTTCAGCAGATGTATCCGCAGGCGCGGGGTTGGGCGCCCGATGCGCAGCCGCTCCAGATTCGCAGCCTGAATCTCGCGCAAGTGAAAGCGGATCAAGGCAAGGCCGGCGTTTGGCAGGTGATTTTCGTTTCGCCGTCGCGCGGCAAGGCGAAAACTTACACGTGGTCGGCTGTCGAAGCCGAGGGGAACCTGCATCAAGGCGTTTTCGGCGGCCTGCAAGAGGATTACAGCCCGCGCGTCGATTCCTCGCCTTTCCAGATCGTGGCCATCAAAGTGGATTCCGACGAAGCTTACAAAACCGCCGCCAAGCAGAGCGCGGCCTACATCGGGAAAAATCCCGACAAGCCGGTGATTTTCCTGATGGAGCTCGGCAAGCGATTCCCGGATGTGACCTGGCGCGTGATTTGGGGCGATTCGGTGGGCACCAGCGACTACTCGGTGTTCGTGGACGGCACCACGGGGCAATATCTGGAAACGATGCATTAGCCGGCCGCGCTGGAACTCAGTTGGCTTTGGGGCGCTTTTTCTTCGGGATTTCAATGATGGCCGGGGTGCGCATTTGCAGCACGGGAATCAGCGAACGCCTGGATTCAATGGGGGATTGGCGAGCCTGGTGCGCGAACGCCTGGTTCAGCGTCGACACAAATTCCTCGATTTGATCCTGCATCGCGGCCATCTTTTCGCGCATGTTGAGGATGATCTCAACGCCGGCCAGATTGACTCCCAGGTCGCGGGTCAGTTTCAGGATCACTTCCAGGCGCTCGAGGTCGTCAGAGGTGTAAAGACGCGTGTTGCCTTCGCTGCGTGATGGCGCGAGCAGCCCTTCGCGTTCGTAGAGACGCAGGGTTTGGGGATGGATCTGGTATTGCTCGGCGACGGCCGAGATCATATAGGCGGCTTTGGATCGAGCTTTAGCCATGGGTGAAACCTCTTGGTTCCCGCTCCCTCACGGTCGCGGCTCGGTTAATCGCGGCGTGGTAACTCATACCTTGCTCCAGATATCCTTGCGTGGGTCCTCGGTGTTCGCCTGAGAGAGTTCGCGCAGCAGCTCCCGGGTGCGCTCATCCTGGGCCTTGGGCGCTTGGATCACCACTTCCACAATTTCATCGCCGCGCTGATTCTTGCGCGAGTTCATGACGCCTTTTTCGCGGAGGCGGAATTTCTGCTGATTCTGCGTTCCCTGCGGCACCTTGAGCAAAGCGCGCCCGTCGATGGTGGGGACTTCGATCTTGGCGCCGAGTCCAGCTTCGGAAACCGTGACCGGAACCTGGATATGAATGTCGTCACCTTCGCGCCGGAAGAAGGCATGCGGCTCCACGCGAACGGTGATGTACAAATCGCCCGCGCCTCCACCCATGCGTCCCGCGTTGCCTTTGCCCGCGACCCGCAGCCGGGATCCCGATTGAGCGCCGGGTGGGATGCGAACCTCGACTGTTTCGGACTTCGACAATCGCCCGTCGCCGTGGCAGGTGGGGCAGACGTTGCGTAAGCGGCCCTTGCCGTCGCAGCGCGGGCAGGTGAGACTGAACTTCATTGCGCCGGCCATTTGTGTCACGTTTCCGGTCCCATCGCACTCCGGGCAAACCGTGGACGCGCCGCCTACGCTACCGCTGCCATTGCAGGTCTCGCAGACTTCCTGGCGCGCGGCGTTGAGACGCACCTGAGTGCCGCGAATAGCCTGCCAAAAGTCGATATCGAGGCCGTATTCGAGATCGGAGCCTTTTTCCGGCCCACCACCCGGCTGTTCGCCGCGGCCTTTGGAGAAGAACTGGCTGAAGATGTCGCCGAAACTTCCCGTGCCGCGGCCGGGGGGTGCGTCGCCGTTATTTGCGTAGTCCGAAAAATCGAAGCCACCGAAGCCCATGCCCGGCTGACCCGAGCGCGGGTCGGGCCCTCCGCCCGGACCACCCGGCGGAATGTTATCGGAATAAAAACCGTACTGATCGTAAACTTGCCGCTTCTTGGGATCGCTCAGGATGTCATACGCTTCCTGAACTTTCTTGAAGCGCTCCTCGGCCGACTTGTCGCCGGGGTTCAGATCGGGATGATGCTTGCGCGCCAGCTTGCGGTAAGTCTTGCGGATCTCGTCTTCTTTGGCGGTGCGAGATACCCCTAGAGTCTCGTAATAATCCTGTTTGCTTGCGGCTGGCATATCGACTGTCTCTTATCCCCGGCTACCGCTCCCTCACGGTCGCGGCTCTGTAACGTCGCGGCTCAGTAGCATCGGAAAGCGGAGCCGGGGAATCGAAATTGCTGCTTACTTCTTGTCGTCCACGTCCACGAACTCGGCGTCGACCACATTGTCCTTCGGTTTGGATTCGCTGCCGCCGGCTCCGTTGCCATCCGCTGCCGGGCCACCTTGCGGCGGAGTACCGCCCGGCTGGCTGGATGCTTTATACATGGCCTCGGCCAGTTTGTGGCTGGCCGTCTCCAGCTTCGACGTGGCCTGATTGATGCGATCGATGCCGCCTTCCGACATCGCCTTCTTGGTATCGGCCAGCGCTTCCTCCACCGCCTTGGCGTCGTCGGCGCCCACCTTGTCGCGATGCTCTTTCAACATCTTTTCGATGTTGTAGACCATGGCGTCGGCCCGGTTGCGGGACTCGATTTCTTCTTTCTTCTTGCGGTCGTCCGAGGAGTGCGAGTCGGCGTCCCGAGCCATCTTCTCCACTTCGTCCTTGCTCAGGCCCGACGAAGAAGTAATGGTGATTTTCTGCTCGTTGTTGGTAGCTTTGTCCTTGGCCGTCACGTTCAGGATGCCGTTGGCGTCGATGTCGAACGTTACTTCCACCTGGGGAATCCCGCGCGGAGCGGGAGGAATACCCACCAGTTGGAACACGCCCAGCATCTTGTTGTCGGCCGCCATGGCGCGTTCGCCCTGGTAGACCTTGATCTCGACGGAGGTCTGGCTATCGGAGGCGGTGGAAAAAGTCTCGCTCTTGCGCGTAGGGATGGTGGTGTTGCGCTCGATCAGCCGCGTGAACACTCCGCCCAGCGTTTCGATGCCGAGAGAAAGCGGCGTGACGTCCAGCAGCAGAACGTCCTTGACTTCGCCGCCCAGCACTCCGCCCTGCACCGCCGCGCCAACCGCGACCACTTCGTCGGGGTTAACGCTCTTATTTGGCTCCTTAGCGAACAGATCCCGCACCTGTTGCTGGACCTTGGGCATACGGGTGGAACCGCCCACCAGGACCACTTCGTCGATCTGCGCGGGCGTCACCCCGGCATCGCTGATGGCCTGCCGGCACGGGCCGCTGGCGCGATCCAGAATATCGGCCACCATCTGCTCCAGGCGGGCGCGCGTCAGTTTCACGTTCATGTGCTTGGGACCGCTGGCGTCGGCGGTCAGAAATGGCAGGTTAATCTCGGTTTCGAGCACATTAGAGAGTTCAATTTTGGCTTTTTCGGCAGCTTCTTTCAAGCGCTGCAAGGCCATCTGGTCTCTGGAGACATCGACGCCGGTCTCTTTCTTGAATTCCTGCACCAGCCAGTCGATAATGCGCTGGTCGATGTTGTCGCCGCCCAAATGGGTGTCGCCGTTGGTGGACTTCACTTCCACCACGCCTTCGCCTACTTCCAGGATGGAAATATCGAACGTTCCGCCGCCGAAGTCATAGACGGCGATGGTCTCGTTCGTCTTCTTATCCAGCCCGTACGCAAGCGCCGCGGCCGTGGGTTCGTTGATGATGCGCATCACCTCCAGACCCGCGATCTGCCCGGCGTCCTTGGTGGCCTGGCGCTGGGAGTCGTTGAAATAGGCCGGGACCGTGATGACAGCCTTGGTGACCTTTTCGCCCAGATAGGCTTCGGCCGCTTCTTTCAATTTGGTTAGAATCATCGCGGAAATCTCGGGCGGGGAGTAGCGCTTGCCGTTGATCTCGACGCGAGCGTCGCCGTTCTCGCCGGCGACCACTTTATACGGAACCAGCTTCATTTCCTCGCTCACTTCGTTGAAGCGGCGGCCCATGAAGCGTTTGATGGAATACACTGTGTTTTCGGGGTTGGTGACGGATTGGCGTTTGGCCACCGTGCCAACCAGCCGCTCACCGCTTTTGGTGAATGCGACAACGGACGGCGTGGTCCGGCCGCCCTCCTGGTTCGGAATGACGACCGCTTGGCCGCCTTCCATGACGGAGACGACGGAGTTGGTCGTTCCCAAGTCTATACCTATGATTTTGCTCATTCTTCCCTCAATCTCTCGGCTAAGAATCCGGTTTGTTTTAGCCTGTTTCCATTATTAAACTTTAGTGCATCGTTGTCAAGTAGGCATGAGTCTAGCCCGGACGTTATTTGGCGCGGTGCGACGCCGCTCCGCGCAGTGGGGGTGGGAGAGATGGGTGTGCGGGTGGCGTCAATTCTATTTTCGGCGACGTTTTTTGGGGCGGGTTGCGCATCAGGGGTATTTTTGTGTTTGGTGAACCTCAATATTCATTCATGTTTGATTTTTGTTGAGGAGAAAAGGCGGGGTGCCGGGCGTTTCGAGCGTAGCAGGGCGGGAGGGGGACGGCGTGGGTGGAGTGGGGAAGTGATTGGAACCGCGTGGGAAAGGGGTGGTACGAGGTGGTTAACCGCGTTCGGGGGTATGCTCGGCGGGGGCTTTCGGCTTGAGATCGTGGCGGAAAAAACGAACCCAAAGCGCGCGGCGGACCGATCCGGAAGCTTCGACAATTCGAACGGCAATAATATACTTCGCTGACAGAAAATGCTAGGCTTAGGGCGGCGTGACAGGCCTTGGTTTTTGTGCACGCGGGGCTGGACGATCTCCTCCGAATTGACGATACTGGTGAAGGCGGAGGGCGCACGGCTTTAGGCCGATAGCCCTCCCTGTTGTGCAGCGTGCACCTCGGGTCGCAAGCCCCGTGTACGTAAATCTACAGCGTGTGCCATGGGCCAGTTCGTTGTCGGTCCTATCCAGGGAACTGCGACAGCTTGACTGGCCCTTTTGGTTTTGGCCCCTACCGTCGGCCCACTGGGGCAGCAAGGGCTACGTTCCTCTTCATTGGTATTCTTCTCACATACCCCGGCTCTTCATTAAGCGGTCGAAAGCATCAAACCATTTCAGCTTTACATCATCCGTCCAAGCCGGATCAAACTCTGGGAACTTCGCCAAAAGTAATTCTGCCCAAGCTGCTGTACCAGTATTGGGATTCTGGGCTGTCGCCGATAAAGTTGCTGCTGCCGGTGTCGGTGGATTTATGGTGGCGGGCTGCATGGCACCATTGTCCTTCACGAGTGGCGTGCCTCCAAGAAAAATCTTGCTATCGCGTATTTCTATTACTTTGGATTCTTCCAGAAGGTCAATGACCGTTTTTACCATTGGCAAATTCGCACTGCTATCCGTGAGTCCAGCAGCAAGAATTGCCTGCCCACGGAAGGCACTGGCGTCCATAGTTCCGCGCGCTTGAATTATATTTTCAAGCTGCGCCAAAACTGGAGTGGTGCGGACTACGTCGCGCAAGGCTTCAGTAGTAATAGCCTCATTGGCGAGTCCGATCCCGGTAGAAAGCTTCATCCCGAGCGGTGTGAGCTTTGGCTTATCTAGGTCAAGTACGCCGATAGATCGCAGGAAATTGTTATTGGCACTGACAATTGGTCGATGAAGCCCGGCGAGCCTCGCGACGCTCTCCACGCTCGCGCTTTCGTCGTTCTGCGCGGCACTGTAGGCACGCACGATGCGTTTCACCATCGCCCAACCGTGGCCGGGCATTTGGAAAGTTCGGGGATTTGCCGGGCTCGTGCTCATGACAGTACCGATTGTCCCTTACGGTGGAACCAATGTCAATGGGAGGTAGGGACATCCAGGACATCACAAACTACAGAAAATACGAACACTGTATAGTCACGTTCTAGTCACTCGTATTGCCGTGTACAAACCATGCCAGGATCGGTAACTACCTTACAACTTCTAGGTGGCCTACGTTCCATTGGAAAAAAAGAGCACATCCGATATACTCATTCTGCGGATGAGACAGCGCAGCAAGATCACAATGCCCGCTTCTGAGATGGTGGAGGGGCCCGAAGCATGGGACCGCTTCACCAAGACCATGAAACAGGTTCTAAACGTGCCACACTCGGAGATCAAGAAACGGGTGGAGGAGCACCGCGCGGAAGCCGCCAAGAATCCTAATAGGCGCGGGCCAAAGCGGAAGGTCAGGCCGTCCGCTTTCCGCGCTTCTGGCGTTTAGGAGGTTTCCAGTTATTCGCCGACAGGCCTTCCCTCAGTCTTGCCGGTTAATTCGGCATAGGTGAGGCGTCGGCCAACGATTTGAGTCATGGCGATGCAAAAACGCTCTGCATCAGTAATCTTGCGGTTGTTATAGCGAAAGGCTTGCTCGTCGCAATAGGCTTGCAGGTGGAATGGTTCCACGCTTACGTACGTTCCTTTCAGTGCGCGTTTAAGCAGGCTCCAGAAGTTCTCCATGCCGTTCGTGTGGATCTGACCTTCGACGTATTTCTCAGTGTGGTCGATGAACTCATGAACATAGCCATCAACTGGGAGGTTCCGGTAAGATCGCAGCGAATCGCTGTAGACGGTCGATCCCTTTTCAATATGCTCAATCACATTCATGCGGACGTGATACGCGCGATTGTTGGGAGTCACTTTCACGCGGGCTTCGCGGGTGTTGCGATCCAGCAGCCCCATGACAACAGCTTTGCCTTCGGTCCCGCCCGTACGTTTCTTTCCCATGCGTAAGCGTGTCTGCTTGTCCAGGTGCATGTTGATGAGCTTTCCGCCGACGAAGGTTTCATCAGCTTCGATGGTCCCGCTCATTTTGGTAAGGGAACCGCTCTGCATCGCGAGGCGGCCGCGCTGCAACATGAACCACGCGGTCTTTTGCGTCACGCCGACGGCGCGATGAATCTCCCAGGAACTAACGCCATTCTTGCAATTCACGAGCATCCACATCACTGGCAACCACTTCTCAAGACCGATTGGGCTTTCCTCGAAGATCGTGCCGACCTTGAGGGAGAACTTTACTTTGTCATGCGCTGGCCTGGCGAAGCACTTGAACACTCTGGCGTTCGGCAGGTAGGACACATCGACCGATCCGCATGTGGGACACTTTATTTTGCCGTCTGGCCAACGGAGGTTTGTCATGAACTCGCGGCAGTTCTCAGCATCGGCGAAAAATACAACGGCCTCTTGTAGTGTCTGTGGCGCTTTGCTCATACAAGAACTTTAACACGTCAAGCTCCGTCAGTCAAGTATATTATTGCCATTCGAACCCAATCCCATAAATGAACACCGCTCAGCCCAGCGCGCCCGCGAAGGCGGATTCGCCGGCGTTAACCGCGGGCGCGAGCCGGGATGCGGCCGAAAC
>Ga0302326_10003253_pt1 | contig 38425 bp, 36 predicted proteins | sample Palsa_T0_3_FD_202264 | JGI IMG/M metagenome (GOLD analysis project Ga0302326, IMG submission 202264) | Peat permafrost microbial communities from Stordalen Mire near Abisko, Sweden - Palsa_T0_3 | ecosystem: Environmental > Terrestrial > Soil > Palsa > Peat permafrost | place: Sweden: Abisko... | reverse complement strand
CTAAATCCGAGTGGTAGCCATCGACAGTGCAGCCGACATCGATCCGAATCGGCTCGCCCTCCCTCAGCGTCCGATCGCTCGGCCAACTGTCGCCGCGGGCCGAGCCCGAGCCGAAGCCGATCGCGCCAAGCATCGGTCGCGCGCCACGCGCCACCATTTCGACCTGCAGCGTCTCCATGACCTCACGCTCGCTCACACCAATATCCAGCGTCGCCACTGAAGCGAAAAGTGCCTCCTCCGCAATCCGGTTGGCACGTCGCATGAGGTCGAGTTCGTCCTCGTCCTTCGTTTGCCGGCCTCTCAGAAACGACTGCCGTGAAAGCCTCAGCTCGCGGGGAGCCAGCGCCTTTCTCAGCTGCCCCATCGCATCTGGATCCAAACCAAAGTCTATGCCTACTATCGCCGCATCAGGGTCAGTGACGGTCACCGCGTCAGCTATTGCGTCTGCGAATGCTCGATCTGTGAACGGTCGGTAGGAGCCATCCTCGCCAACAACGAAGAACGTCCCGTACACATGAGCATCCTCCTCTCGGCCATCGGTGTCCGGCCAATCGCCAGCCGAGATCACAACCTGCGCGGTGCCGCTTGGCCCGACAACGGCACACACTGGAACACGTCCGTAGAGCACGTGCATCATTCCAGCGATCCCAGTGAGATACCGCACATTGCTGGCCTCCGCTGCGATCAACACGTCACAGTCGCCCATTTCGCTTCGGGCTGCTGCAATGCGGCGAGCTAAGTCCACTTCACACTCCTCGGGTTGTGCTCTCGGAGCATTCGGTCTGGCCGTCCTCTCTCGTTCGTCGCGAGGCGCCCACACGGCCCCTCAGCAACTCACGCGGCCCGTCCTTGGCACGACCGCGTGAGTTGCTGACGACGCCAACCCAAAACGCGAAGCTCGGGTCGCCGTCTCGTCGGGCGAGTCCGTCTACTCAGGCGGAATCTCCGCATACGCGAGATCAATATTAATGCCGCTCCGCCGGAGTCTAATCGCCTTCGCCACAAGGTAGTAGATGACGGCAAGAGCGATTGTCGCGCCGAAAATCGCAAACATGCGACCGACGTTTGTGAGGCCGAACTGAGCCTTGTAGTGAAAATAGACAAACCAGATGAACGCGCACGCACCAAATGCGATCGCGCCAGCGATCGTGACGAGCGGAACGCCGAGGATGGTTTTGTTCGAGCTCGACGCTCGATACATTTCGGGCCTCCGCCAAGGGACCACGACCGCTGACAGGCCCACCAGTGCCATCGATATGAGCTGCACGAGGGTGGAGTACACGATGATCTGAATGAAGCTGGTTGAATTGATCGCCCAGAACAGCACGGCGACCGAGAGAAGGAACGTGATGATTACGGCTACGTACGGCGCGTTTGTGCGTGAAAGCTTGGTTACGCCCTTGGGAAGGATCCCATCAAATGAGTACGCAAATATCATGCGTGTCGGCTGCAGGAAGGCCACGTAACAGATCAGCGGCCAGAACAAAACGGCGGCACAGATCGTAATGACCGCCATAAAGACAGGGGAGCCGACTGCCACGCCGGTTAGCACAAACCATGTTGCGGAGGTCGGCAGTGCTGTACCGAGCCCACTCGCCGAGCCGCTTGCAATCATGAAGTTGTGGCCAAACGTGTGCAAAAAGATGAGCGCACAGATGAAGAAAATCACCAGACATGCTACCCCGGCGCCAGCCATGACGTTGGACGTCTTCATCGTGGAACCCTGCCGCAACTCACCGCCGACGTAGCTCGAAAAGTAGCTAAAAATCGAGAACGTCGCGAAGAAGCCGACCACCGGGATCGTGGCGCTCACAGAGAACCCGGGACTGACGTTGACTCCAGCCTTTGTAGCGGTGCGGATGATTTCGTGATAGGAGTCCTTGCTGTGTGTGTATGGCTGTGCAAAGCTGTTGAAGTCCCCAGCAAACGCGTGCGGTGACGTGAAAAGCGCGACCAAGACGCCCACTACTAGGCTGCCCGTCACCAGCCAGAAGAGCGTGTTTTGAATTCGCAAGGTCCAGCGCCACCCGGCGAGCAGCATGCCTGATGCGATGGCCATCATGATGACGCCAGCGAGAAGCTTGTACCATTTGTCGCTTTGTACAACGGCACCGGCGTGCACCAACGAAGGGTCTTTGGCCAGCAAGCCGACGGCAGCGAGCCCTGGCCCGATGCCGACCGTAATCAGAGCAAAGGCCGAGAACGCGTTCCCGAGCAGGCCGGCGAGGGTCATGCAGAACGACGAGATCAGGCCAACGGACGGGTGAATGACTCGGGAGACCATCATGTAGTCCCCTCCCGAGCGGGGAATCATCTGGGTTAGAAGCCCGTATGAATATGCGAACCCGAGAACGAGTGGCAGCACGAGCAAAAGCGCAAGTGGAAAGTTGCCACCCGGGAATAGCGAGAAGACGATAAAAAAGCTGGTAGCGAGCGAAAAGGCAGGATGGCCAGCAATGAAATTGATGATAAATGCCGACTTTGGCGTGACGCCGCGAACGAGTCCAGTGGCGTTACGCGCAAACAGGCCCGTTGAGGTGTGCGTGGTTGTTGGCGGAGGACCAGTAGCTGCTGCTTGTTCGCTCCTCACGTCTTGCCTCCTTTAGGTGGTGATGGTTTCCGTCAGCCAACTACAAACTGGTGCGATACCACGCGTTCGGTGGTCAGCTTCACGGTGACTCCGTGAATCCGGCCGCTGTTGTACTCGGATCCTGAATTGATCGCGAGCGTCCGCCCGATCTGAGCTGCCCCACGGGACTCGTGGATATGACCGTGCAGCGACAGGAGGGGCTGGTACTCCTCGATGATCTCGCGGACCGCTGTCGACCCGACCGGGATTTCGTGTGGCTGTCCACCCACGAACACCACGCTGAGGTCTTCGCGAATCTCGTTTGCGCGATCCAGTCCGGAATCAAAAGGTGGCACGTGAAGATTGAAAATCGCGCTGTGCGGATTTTCGAGTTGCTCGGCTAGGCGGCGGATGCGCGAGTACAGTTCGTCTTCGTTGAGTTCACGAGGGCTATGCCACGGCGTAGGATTGGCGTAAGCGCACGAGATCATCTCGTGGGGCCCTGCGTGCACCACGCGGTCGTCGCAAAAGACAACCCGGCGAGCTGCTCGTAGCACGGCGTCGCATGACCATGGGTCATCGTTGCCGGCCATCACAAATAGGGCAACATCTTGTTCGCCGATACGATCGTCCGCAAGGTCGATCCACCGCTGGAGTTCATCGACGATGACCTCTTCGAACAGCGCGTCGCGCGCACCAGCGTCGTCGCGAACGCGATCGATCTCCTCCCGCGGAGCCAGCCACGGGTACATTCCGTTGTAACGGATGGCGCCAATGAGGTCGTCGAGGTCGCTAGCCGACTGTCCCGCGCGACGCTCTCCGAGAAACTCCGCCTCAAAGCCGCCGTCGTCGCCTTGAGCGATCGGTACGATGGCTTTGCCGGTGAGGTCGCCTCCCATGATCGAGGCCTCCGCCTGATAGAAGGGCGCCGCACGCAGAAACTTCTTCCAGCAGCGCTCGGATCCATGTACGTCCGAGGCGTAGTAAAGCGCGTAGGTCCGAGCTACTGAACGGGATCCTTGACGTCGTCGCGACAGCATCTGCAGTCGGCACCATTTCTCGTGCGGAGCTGACTTTGTCTGCTCGATCTCTCGAATCGTGCAAACGTTTGCATTACCGGCGCGCCGAACCCTACCCGCCGTCTTCACCTGTGTCAAGGGACGATCGTCCAAAACTCCTCACGGGTGTGACATCGTCGCTCGTTTGAAGCGACCACGGCGGAACGCTAACGTTTGCACGCGTGCCGATTGAGGCCGACATACTCCGAGAAGGCATGCGAATTGTTGAGGCCGGGCACAAGGCCGACGTGACGATTCGGTTGATCGGCGGAGTAGCCATCGGGCTCCATGCCCAAGAGACGATTCCTGCCTCCCTCGCACGGTCATATGGCGACGTGGATCTCGTGACAGGTCCAAAGGCTGCGAAACAAACGATCGCCCTCATGGTGGATCTCGAGTACGAGTCCAACGAGCGTTTCAACGCCGTGAACGGCCACGAACGGCTAGTGTTCTATGACCTCCAGCATGCTCGGCAGGTCGACGTGTTCGTCGGCGAGTTTCGGATGTGCCATCGTCTGCCGATCGCTGAGCGCCTCCACATCAGCTCGTCGACCGCACCGCTCGCCGAGCTTCTACTCACGAAGCTGCAGATTGCACGCGTGAACCAAAAGGACGTCAAGGACATCTACACCCTGCTGCTAGAGCACGAGGTTGGTGGAGGCGATGACGAAGTAATCAATGCGGAGTACATCGCAAAGCTGCTTAGCGCCGACTGGGGGCTGTGGCGCACATCGACCGGAACACTCGCACAAGCCAGCGCGCAGCTGGACGCCATAGGACTCCAGCCCGAGCATCGCACTATCATCGCGACGAGGATAGAGCAACTCCGGTCGGTCATAGACGCATCGCCAAAGTCGCTCAAATGGCGGTCACGCGCCCGCGTCGGCGAGCGCGTGCGATGGTATGACGAGCCTGAAGAAGTCGGCCACCGCATCGCAGGCGAAACCTGACGCTCAAAGCCGTCAGGGTCTCCCGGTCAGGGTCTCCGATCGTTTGGCGACGCCGTCGAACTCCGAACGATCAGCTGCGGACTCGTCTTGACCTCGACATCTGCAATCGGCGAACCCTTTGTTGATGCGACCAATCGGTCGACTGCGGCCGAACCGAGTTCGTGCAACGGCATCCGCACGGCCGTCACCGCTGGATCAAGATATTCCAGTATCGGATCGTCGTAGCAAACGATTGACAACTCGTTGGGGACTGCCCGCCCCACCGACCGAGCAGCCGCTAGCGCGCCGACCGCGAGGCTGAGGTGGGAGACGAAAATCGCCGTCGGCGACCGCTCTCCAACCAGAAGCCGGCGCATCGCGGCAAATCCTGACCGTTCGTCACCCGATGCGTAGATCGTCGTGTGTTCGACGCCGGCATCCCCACACACCCGCTCGAAGCCACGAGCCATGCGGACGGCCGTGTCAAGTAGCTGCGGACCCGCGAGATGACCCAGCCGGGTGTGGCCAAGGGAGACAAAGTGCGCCGCCGCCTGAGCGCCCGCGTCCTCCTCCCTCAACGTCACGTTCCGCAAGGTGCCCGGAACCTGCCGACCTACGAACACACACGGAAGATCTCCTTGGCTGAAGAGGGCGACCGTCGGGCTCCCCGCATAAGCGCTCGCCACGAGTACCCCGTCGATTCGTCCCTCATCGACAAGGCGCTCGTAGGCCATGGTGGCAGCCTTCGCGCCAGTGTCCTCGAAGAGTACGACCACGTATCCGCGCTCCCAAGCGCGGTCGAACGCTCCCCGGACGAGCTCCGCATACAACGGATTGCGGAGCGAAGGCACGAGCATCCCAAATGAGCCGGTCGCAGACGTCCTCAGACCCCGCCCTAGCGCGCTGGGTCGATACCGCAAACGCTCCGCCGCCTCGATGACTCGGATCTTGGTGTCGTCCCGAATGCTGACACTCGCATCCCCGGTCAAGACCCTTGAAGCCGTCGACGAATGAACGCCCGCGGCGAGAGCGACGTCTATCAGACGGGGGGGGCGAGCCGACATCTCGAGATCCCATAGAGTCCGTCGGCCACGTTTCTGCGTCCGCATTCGGTGGTGCCCCGGATCCCCGAAGACGACGTTGGAACGCAGTCGGATAGCGACCGGTAGACCACGGGTAGCACCGACCAATTGTATGGACCGACGTTTGGTTCGTCGACTATGCCCCCGTCTCCGGCCGCCACGCCTCGCATCCCTACCGATCAGATCGCCGTCGCGTCACTCCGTGCGCAGGGGCTCCGGCAGCTCGGCGACCTGGTGCCGGGCGACCGTTTCCATGTTGCGCTGCCGGTTTCGCCCGAGGCTGTCGGGTTTACGGGTGCCGTCGGGCGGGTTTAAGACGATCTCTGGATGAGCCAGAACTTCGTCGGGTGTGATCGCGGGCAGGTGCTGTTGTTGCCGCCGTCGCTGGCGGATTGGGTCGATGACGACCATCTGGTGTGGACTGTGTTGGAGGCGGTCGAGAAGATGGATCTGACCAGCTTTTATGGGGCTTATCGCGCGAACGGGCAGGGTCGCGCGTCGTATGACCCGGAGATGATGGTGGGGCTGTTGATGTACGCGTACGCGCGCGGGAACCGCTCCTCGAGGGGGATCGAGCGTGCGTGCCGGGAGGACGTCACGTACAAGCTGGTCACGGCGTTGCGGGTGCCTGATCATTCGACGATCGCGGAGTTTCGACGGCGCCATGAGGCGGCGATCAGCGAGTTGTTCGTCGAGGTGCTGGTGCTCTGCCAGGAGGCGGGGTTGGTGTCGGTCGGGGTGATCGCGATCGATGGGACGAAGGTCCGGGCGAGCGCGTCGCGTGATCAGAACCGCTCCTATCACGGGATCGTTGCGGAGATTCTCGAGGAGGCGGCGCGGATTGATCGCGAGGAGGACGAGCTTCACGGTGACGCTCGTGGTGATGAGTTGCCGGAGCGGTTTCGCTCGCGCGAGAGCCGCCGCCAGGCGCTGGCCGAGGCCAAGCAGCGCCTGGATGACAAGAAGGCCGCTGAGCGCGACGCAGCGGCCGCACGAGTCGTTGAGCAGGCGGTTGAGCTCGATGTTGAGCGGCTGGGCGAGCACGTTGAGGGTCGGCGCGGGTGGTTTAAGAACGCGCGCCGTCAGCTGGATGAGCAGCGCGAACAGAACGCGCGGCCGGTCGCTCGGTCACGCACAGAGCGGCTCTCCGAGGCGAAGCGCCGCTTGGAGGAGCAGCTCGCGGTCGAGGTCGCGGCGAACGCGGCCTATGAGGCATATCGGGCGCGCGGCGTGATGAAAGACGGTCGGCGGTTCAGCAAACAGCCGGACCCCTACACGCCGCCCGCGGTCCCGGACGGTCGTGTGAACATCACCGATCCTGACTCGCGGGTGATGCGCACGCAGGGCCAGCCGACGGTCCAGGGCTACAACGCCCAGGCCGCAGTCACCGCTGAGCAGATCATCGTCGCGGCTGAGATCACGACCGAGGCGCCGGATTTCGGGCACCTCGAGCGCGTCTTCGAAGCTGCGCTGCGTGACCTCGAGCTGGCCGGGGTCAGCGACCGCCCCGCAGTCGTGGTCGCCGACGCCGGCTACTGGCACAAACTGCAAATGGAGAAGATCGTCACGGGCGGCACCCAGGTCCTGATTCCCCCGGACTCAGACCTCAAAGAGAAGCCCCGCGCCGGGTGGACCGGCGGGCTCTATGACCACATGCGCCGCGTGCTGAAGACCGAGCTCGGGCACGCTATCTACCAGCAGCGCAAACAGACCGTCGAGCCCGTCTTCGGCCACACCAAACACAACCGCAGGATCGATCGCTTCCAACGCCGTGGCCGCGCCGCCGCACTATCGGAATGGCGGCTGATCGCCGCCACCCACAACCTCGCAAAGCTCCACCGCCACCGAACAGCCGCAGCCACCAGCTGACCTGAACGATCAACGATCGGGTCGACCAGCACCACTACCCAGCGCGCCGGCGAGCGACACGACGAGACTTTCCCCGACAGCCTCGGGCGAAACCGGTAGTGAGCGGCGTGGCTCGCGCGCTCTCGCTCGCCTCTCATTGCAGTAGCCGCTCGAGTCCGTTACGAGACGCTTGGAGTCACACGGAAGAAGCCCTCTCCGACCTGGGGATCCGAATCCCCACCCACTTCGACGCCCCGGGCTACTTCACCAACTCACCGACAGACTGAGCGTGCCAGACGCGTCCGCGAGACGCATGCAACGGACGACGTTCGAGCGTGACGGCTGAGGATCGGCACGCACTCGCTCGCGTCTGGTTGGGCGAAAGCGCTCCCCGTGCCGCGCCTCAGACCCGCGCCGTGGACGAAGCCCGGGGTTGTCTATCGGCCGATCAGTCGACGCATCCAGCCGCAAATCTACGCCGCATGGCTTTCTGCGGGTTGGCCCGGGGGCTGGCGATGACCGTAGGCGGCGAGGAACACCTTGACTCCCTCGTCGGCGTAGCGGTGCAGCTGCGTTGTTGAGAACGGTTTGTCATCGCCGGTGAACATCGCGATGTTCATGGGAATCGAGATGACCGACCAGTTGAAGTGCAGCGCCGCCGTGGTCGGATCCTCCAGCTCGAGCAGGTCGCGCTGTGCGAAGCGTTCAAGGACAGCGCCGAGGACGGTGCCGGCATGGCCGGGACCGCGTTCGTAGTAGGCCTTGCCGAGATCGGGGAAGCGGCTGGCTTCGCCGATGACGAGGCGGCGCAGCCGCAGTAGGCGCGGCTGCATCAGCATCTCCAGGACCCGTCGCGCGAGTTGGCGTAGATCCGCCTCGAGGTCCCCCGTCTCTTGGAGGTTAAGCACCTCGCCGAAATAGGGATCGGTGTACTCGTCGATCGCGCCCGGCACGATCACGGAGAAGAGGCTTTCCTTGTCAGCGAAGTGTTTGTAGACGGTCTGCTTGGAGACGGCGGCGCTCGCCGCGATCTGATCCATGCTCGTCCCTAGGTAGCCGTTCTCGAGGAATAGCGCCGTGCCGGCTTGGAGGATCGCCTGGCGCTTGCGGGTGGAGCGTCCCTCGGGGAGCTGTTGTGTCGGCTGATTCGCCACGGTCACCACATCAACAGCTCGCGCGTGGAGGTCGTCCTTCGACATGAACGACCCCCTGCCTTGCCAGGTGATCCTGTAGAGCAGATCGACGGCGCATCCCCACCGGGACATGTAGTCCCGCCGTGTCACGGCCCCACCTGCACGTGACTCCGAGCCGCGCGCCGGCCGCCGCTAACGCGATGTATGACCGCCAGGCGCGCGTCAACGTATTCGATGACCGTCTAATACCGGTCTAGCGCGCGACCCCGACTCGCCGCCGGCGCTCGTCAGGACGACTCGTCGACCACGATCACTTCGGCAGCGCTGCGCCGCCGCGTCAGCTCGGCCTCGTCCCGCCCGAACAGCCGCGCGAGTCGGCCCCCACGGGGCGCCGGCAGTACCACCGTTCGCGCTCCCCGCTGAATCGCAAGCTCGCCAATCGCACGCCTGAAGCTGCCGCCTTTGGCGACCACGAACTCGACCGTGTCACAAACCCCGACGTGCGCGGCGGCGGCCGAGATCTCCTCCTCGGCGATCTCGTCCATGTGGCGGTTGTACAGCCCGGCAGTGCTGCGGCAGATCGCGCAGCCGCCGTGGTTGACCTCGTGCGGTGCGACCGCGACGACCATCAGCCGAGCGCCACGCGCGTCCGCCAGAACTCGCGCGTGCTCGAGCGCCGCGAGTCCGCGAGGCGTGTCCTCGTAGCGAACGAGGACCTGCTCGACCCCGGCCGCGGAGGACTCGGCGAGCGAGCCTGCACCGCCCTGGCCCAGGGTCGTAGCGACCAGGCCCGACAAATCGCTTGCCCGACCACCGATCAGGGGCGGCTCGACGCGCGCGAGCATAGTCAGACGATACCGCGGGCGCTGATCAAAGCAATAGCGGCCACTGCCGGTATACGTCCAGTAGTCGGTTGGTGGCGACCGCGCACGCGACGATCCGCTGAAACGACGGACGGTCGCTCCAGCGCGAAGCAGCCCACAAGGACACACCGGAGGCGCCACCTCCGCGCGGGCCGTGGTCACGCGAAGGCGGCAGCGCACAATTTGACGCCGGTGCGAGGATGACTTATCGAATGACGCGACTCCTCAACGCCCACGATCCGTCGTCTTGGCCGCTGCCGGTCAAGCTGGTAGGGGTCGGCAATCGGATCTGGCGCCTGAACGCGAGTCGCAGTTCGGTAATCCGCGTCGCTTGGAGACTATGCGCGCTCCCGATGGCGGGCGTCTTCTGGGCGATCGGCCTGACGTGGAATCGATGCTCGCTCCGTCGCGATAGCCGACGCGCCTCTCACGGGTAACCCGCTGCGTTCCGAGCGACCAAGCCGCGCCAGACCAAGACAGCGGCGAGGAGATTCGTCGTCTACAGCGCTTCGAGTGGCGTGTCGAGGTCTTTGAGCGCGCTGGTCTGGATCGGCTTGCGGGAACGGATCAGGGCCTGTATGTGCTCATTGACGTCCCAGACGTTGACGTTCATACCGGCGATCACGCGCTCATCTTTGAGCCAGAACGCGATGAACTCGCCGCTCTCGCGCTCGCCACGAAACACGACCTCGTCCCATTTCGGCGCGTAGCCGGAGTACTCCATCCCGACGTCGTATTGGTCGGAGTAGAAGTACGGGATGCGGTCGTAGCTGGTCGCTTGGCCGAGCATTGAGCGCGCGGCAGCCGGTCCCTGGTTGAGCGCGTTCGCCCAGTGCTCGAGACGGATCCGCTCACCATAGAAAGGATGTTGAGCACTGGCGACGTCGCCGGCCGCGAAGACATTCGGGGCCGAGGTCTCGAGCGAGGGACTCACGAGGATTCCGTCGTGGACGTCGAGGCCTGCGGCCTGACCGAGCTCGACGCGAGGAACGATGCCGATGCCGACGACGACGAAGTCGCAGGCGATCTCGCGTCCACCACTGGTTCGCACCGCCTTGACCGCGGTCTCGCCGACGAACGCCTCGACGTCCTCGCCGAGCACCATCTCCACGCCGTGCTTGATATGCACGTCGCGGTAAAACGCACCGATCTCCGGACCGAAGGTCCGCTCATTGGGCAGCGCGAGCGGATCGACAATGGTTACGTCCAAGCCGCGCTGGCGGGCCGAGGCGCCGAACTCACTGCCGATCCACCCTGCGCCCACGACCACCACTCGACCGCCGCCGTCGAGCCGCTCGCGCAGGACGTCGCAGTCGGCAAGCGTACGTAGGTAGTAGACCCCGTCGAGCGCCGCGCCATCGATTGATATGCGCCGCGGCTCAGCGCTCGTGGCGAGCAGAAGCCGGTCGAAGTCGAGAGCACGACCGTCCGCGAGAGTCACGCGCGCGCCTGCCGGATCGATTGCCGCCACCGCGGTCGCGGTCTCGAGTTCGATGTCGCTCTCGGCATAGAACCCGGCAGCATGAACGTAAGCCTTCTCGCGCTCAGACTCCCCACGCAGATAATCCTTAGTCAGAGGAGGACGCTCGTAAGGGCGCTCGGACTCCGCGCCGAGAAGCACGACCCGTCCGTCAAAGCCTTGGCTACGTAACTCCTCGGCCGCCTTCGCGCCGGCGAGGCTTGCCCCGACGATCACGAACGTTGATTTGCTCATAGGTCTCTCCTTCGATCAGGCTCACGGCCTCGCAAGAGTTGGATATAGCCCAGGGCACATCACCAAGTGGGTGCCTATTTGAGGCTGCCGATTCCGAGCGAGGCGTCGTCGTGTGCGTTCGGCGATCGGACCAGCACGGGCGAGCATAACCGCGCCGGTTGTAGCGCGTGTCTTTTCAGCGTTCGCGCGACTGCGGCGTGACCCGCCGCTTGCCCATGGTGGGCGCCGACGGCGGCGGGACGACCGGGCCGATGTCCCCGTCGGGCGCCGCGTCCAGGTCGACGATCACCGGCGCGTGATCGCTCGGGCCGGTCCCCTTGCGTGCCTGGCGGTCGACCCACGCGGCCTGGACCCGCGCGGCGACCGGCGCGCTTGCCAACACGAGGTCGATCCGCATCCCGAGATCCTGGTGGAACATCCCGGCGCGGTAATCCCAGTAGCTAAAGATGCGCTCGTCGGGCCAGCGCTCGCGGACGACGTCGTGCAGACCGAGCGACTCCAGCTGCGATAGCGCCGCGCGCTCAGGCGCCGTCACATGCGTGTGCCCGATGTAGGCCGCCGGATCGAAGACGTCAGCGTCGCTCGGTGCGACGTTCATGTCGCCGCAGACGACCGCGTCGGTCGGGCCCGCGGCGACAACGGACCGCAGCGCGGCCAGCCACTCGAGCTTGTAACGGTAGTGCGCGGACTCGGGCTCGCGGCCGTTGGGCACGTAGACGCAGTGGACGCGGATACCGCCACATGTGGCGGCGATCGCTCGGGCCTCGGCCTCCGGGAAGCCCGGCGCGCCGGCAAGGCCGACCTCGACATCGTCGAGTCCCGCGCGCGAGAGGATCGCGACACCGTTCCACTGCGCATCGCCGTGCCGCGCGACCAGATAGCCGCGGGTGGCGAGCTCGTCGCCGAGCAGCGCATCGAACGCAGCGTCCGCGAGCTTCGTCTCTTGCAGGCACACCACGTCCGGCGAGCGCTCCGCGAGCCACGGCAAGAGCCGCGGCGAGCGTTGCTTGATCGAGTTGACGTTCCAGGTTGCAATCCGCACGCGCCTACCGTAGCGGCCCGGCAAGGAAGTCAAGCTACGTCGGCACCATCTTCGGTCGTGTCTGCGGTCAATCTACGGGAGCGGTGTTGCATCCGCTTTTTGCGGCTGCTCGACGGAGATCGCGATCCCAGCTGACGAATGTGGTGTCAGTCGCAAGCGACAGCGCGCTTGCGAGGTGAACGGCGTCGTAGCCGCGCAGGCCGTGTTGTTCTGCGAGTTCTCCGGCGCGTTCGGTGAGAGCCTTATCGATGCCGACGACAAGCAGCTCGCTTTGCAACGACTCGAAGTCGGCGCGCGCATGAGTGTGCCCGGGGGCGGTCAGGCGTCGGTCGCGCCGTGCCGCCGCCAGCGCAGCGCGGCCCTCGACGTAGGCAAGAATGCTTGACGCCGCCGGCAGTGGCGAATCCCATAGCTGGGACGCGACTTCGGAGTCGTCCTCGACGACGACCAGCTTGACGAGTGCCGAGGTGTCGAGGTACAGGATCAGCGGCGCTGCTCGGCGACCAGGTCAGAGACGGAGCCCGTCGCCTTGACGCTCGCCCAACGCGAGCTGCGCGGCCGCGTGGGTGCGCTAACCAGTCCACGGCGAACGAGATCCTCGAGCGGGTCCTCGCCGTCAACCCTCGACAGTCGCGCGATCTGCCGGCCGCGGCGAGTAACGAGGACCTCAGCGCCCTGCGCCACTCGTTCGAGATGCTCGCTCAATCGATCGTGAAGCTCGCGCACCCCGACTTCGTACTCCCGGCGATGTAGCGTCATGGCTCGAACCTTAGCAGCTACATACGACCGTCGCCCGACAACTCTGCACGGCGCCGGTGATTGGGCAGTTGGATGACGACTGACTACTCGGAGAGCTGTCGCGAGAACACGATGCGGGAGTGCCCCGTGCCGGAGTAGTCAGCAACTTCATCGGCCGACATGCCCAGCGCGCGGTGGAAGGCGATCGAAGCGTGGTTGGTTGGCGCCGTGATCGCTTTGAGCGCCGTCGCGCCGCGCCGGCGAGCGAGCGTCTCGAACTCGCCGTACAGCCTTCGCCCGAGACCGTCGCGTCGCGAATCGGCGCGAACGCCAACGAGATGGATGTAGCCAACCCCGGTCGGTGCGACAAACCCAAACAGATAGGCGGCGATGCCTCCATCGTCGTCACGCAACACGAGCGCCGTGTCCCCGAACTCGTGAATGAACATCGCGTGGTGCTGCGCACGCATATCCCGCCCGCCCCAGTAATCCGCGAGCGAGTCCACGATCGCGACGTAGTCGGCAGTGGTCGCGCGCTCAATCAGCATCCCGCCCGCTGGATACCACATCGCAAGCCGACTTAACCCGCGGACGCGCACGCAACGCTCGCGAACCCGACGTCAGACGCTCGCTCCCGCTCGATGCGACAACGCCCGGTGTCCCGCTCAACGCGCTCGCGTTTCGCGAAATGGGACGGCCTCGCTCAGGGCTGTTGGGCGGTGAGCGCGTGGATCCGGCGTTGGAGGAAGCGGCGCTCGGAAGGGTTATCGGTCAGCGTGATCGCGGTCTGGTAGGCGTCTTTGGCCTCGCCGGTGCGGTTGAGGCGCCGCAGCAGGTCGGCGCGGATCGCGTGGTAGCGCTGGTAGTGGTCGAGGTCCAAGTCGTCGAGCAGCTCGAGCGCGGCACCGGGGCCGCTGAGCTGGGCGACAGCGACCGCCCGGTTGAGCGCGACCACAGGCGACGGGCTGACCGTCCGGAGCTGGTCGTAGAGCGCGAGGATCTGCTGCCAGTCGGTCTGCTCGTAGGTTTCCGCGTCGGCGTGGACCGCGTTGATTGCCGCCTGGATCTGGTAGGGGCCGGGGAGGTTCGCGCGCAGGCAGTCGCGGACCAGCGACTGGCCTTCGCTGATGAGCTCCCGCTCCCACAGCAACCGGTTCTGGTCTGCGAGCAGCACGAGATCACCGGACGCGGTTGTGCGCGCGTGCCTGCGCGCGTGCGCGAGCAGCATCAGCGCGAGCAGCCCTTTCGCCTCTTGCTCGTCCGGCATCAGCACAGACACCAGATGTGCGAGCCGGATCGCTTCATCGCACAACTCGACGCGCACGTGCCGGTCTCCCGCGCTTGACGTGTAGCCCTCGTTGAAGATCAGGTATATGACGGCCATTACGGATCCGAGCCGATCGGGGAGATCGGCCTCGGCGGGAACCCGGTAGGGGATCCCGGCGTCCCGGATCTTGCCTTTGGCGCGCACCAGCCGCTGGGCCATCGTGTTCTCGCTCACGAGAAACGCGCGAGCGATCTCCTGGGTCTGAAGTCCGCCGAGCAGCCTCAGCGTCAAGGCGACCTGCGCGGGCTGGGCGAGCGCGGGGTGGCAGCAGGTGAAGATGAGCCGCAGCCGGTCGTCCCTCACCGGGCCCTCCGGCTTTGCGGTTTGCGCCCGTCGCTGGGCCAGAAGCCACTCGGCCTGCCTGTGGCGCTCCGGCCGCGAGGACTCGCGTCGCAGGCGGTCGATCGCGCGGTTGCGCGCGGTCGTGATGATCCAACCGGCGGGACTGGGCGGCAGGCCCGTCTGCGGCCAGCGCTCGCATGCCAGCGCGAACGCCTCCTGGACCGCGTCCTCGGCGATGTCGATGTCACCGAAGACGCGGACCAGCACGGCGACGGCCCGCCCGTGCTCCTCACGGAACACCCGTGCAACGTCACTGGTTTCCAGCGACGCAGTCAGTCTTGCGTCTCCTCCTGGAAGGGGCGCACCTCGACGGGGATACGGCACACGCGCGCGGCCTTGCGGCCCCATCCGAGCGCCGCATCGAGATCGGGCGCCTTGATCACCCAGATCCCGCCGATGTGCTCCTTGCCCTCGAGAAACGGGCCGTCGGTGACCAGCACATCGCCGTCGGTCAGCTTGAGCACCGTCGCGGTGCTCGACGGGTGCAGACCGCCCGCGAACACCCACGCCCCGGCGGCCCGAAGTTCGTCGTTCACGGCGCCCACGTCAGCCATGATCTGCTCGATGTCGGCCGGCGGCGGCGCGCTCTCGGTCACGTCGGGGTGGTACACGCTCAACAGATACTGCTTCATCAGACAGTCCTCCTATGCTCGCTCGGTCGACCCGCTATGCCGACCCTCGCCGTATACACGAACGCCAGCCCCCAAATCGACACACTGAGCCAGGCCGACTTCCACAGCCACTAACAAGACAGGCCTTCCCTCGCCAGGCTGCGATCGTGACCCCACGCTCGCGTCGGGCAGCCGATCGGGCCTCTTGTATGACCGGCCGAGGGCGTAACGTCAAAGCGTCTCGCACCAGCCGCGAGTCGGGCATGGGCGCCATCGTCAACCTCAACGGCACCGCGCACTATGTGCACTGGCATTTCTTCTTGATGTCGGTGCCGAACGTCGTCGTGGTCGTGCTAATGCTGGCCGTGTTCACGGTTGCTCTCTTCCTGCGCGCACCCGGAGCCCGGCGACCGGGAGGCTCCAGGTGAGCTCTTGGACCGAGCGCGTGCGCGAGTTCGGGCTGCGAAACCTGCCGCCGGAAAAGCTCTTGCCGGACTCGCAGCCGGCCTATATGACCTCGGCGATCTATCTGTTCGGCGCGCTGACGATCGGCGCGCTCGTGGTGATCATCGCCTCCGGCATGATCCTCGCGCTCAAGGGGCCAGCCTGGTGGCACGTGGCGTCGGTCGGCCACTTTGTCAACAGCATCCATCTCTGGTCGGTCGAGCTGTTCTTCTTCTTCATGGTCATCCACCTGTGGGGCAAGTTCTGGATGGCGGCCTGGCGCGGTGGTCGCGCGCGCGTCTGGATGACGGGCGCGGTCGCGTTCCTCGTCGCCGTCCCGTGCGCGTTCACCGGTTATCTCTCGCAGCAGAACTTCGACTCGCAGTGGATCGCGACGCAGGGCAAGGACGGGATCAACTCGCTCGGCGTCGGCGCATTCTTCAATGCGCTCAACTTCGGCCAGATGTACAGCTACCACATTCTGCTGCTGCCGCTTGCGGTGGTCGCAATCGTCGCTCTGCACATCCTGCTGGTCCGGCGACACGGGATCGTGCCGCCGATCCCGCTTGCTGACAGCGTCGGCGTGGCGGCGCCAGAGCGATGAACCGCGCGGGGCTCAGCAACGCTGAGCTCAACGACGCTGCACGGAACTACGACGGCCCGTACCGCCCCTACGACATCGTCAAGGAGGTCTGCGTCTGCACCGGCGTTGTCGCACTGATCGCGCTCGTGCTGGCGATTGTCTTCTCCTCGCCCGATCTACCGCCCTCGACGATCGCGAGCTGGTCGCGGACGATGCCGACCGACTTCGTAACGACCGCGCTGAGTGAGCTCGACGGAACCAGCGAGACCGCCACCTACGGCGAGCCCTACAACCACCAGTCGGCGTTCGTGCAGAAGATCTGGTTCATCGATCTTCAGAAGTGGCTCGGCGTCAGCCACCCCGTCAACGCGGCCTACGACTTCGTGATCGAGCCGCTGCGCATGATCCCCGACGACCCATCGCTCCAAAGCGCGGTCAGCGCGTACAAGGACGCTCCGGCGAAGACGCAGAACGCTTGGACGACCGCTTACTCGAGCGCGCTTGCCAAGGCCCGCGCCAAGCTCGATGGGCCGGTCACCGTGCCGGCCGGCACCTATGGGCCGGTGGCGCCAATGATGAGCTCGCTGCTCGCTCTCGCGCAGAGCGGCGGACTCGACGGCGACCTGCTAACGAACAAGCAGTTCTTCCAGACCGACTACACCAAGCCGCTGCTGTTCTTGGAAGACGGCAACGCGCTCAATGACCGCGCGACCTACCAGCACCTCCAGGGAACGCAGTGGGGAATGATGAACGAAACGGGCAGCTATCCGGGTCAGGTCTGGCTGTGGCTTTACACATTCTGGTATCAGGTCCAGATCGGGGGGCTCGGCAACTCGCCCAACGTCGACGCGATCGTGATGGCGATCATGGGGGTGCTCAGCCTCGCATTCATCCTGATCCCGTTCCTCCCCGGCATCCGCTCGATCCCCCGCCGCATCCCGATCTACAAACTGATCTGGCGCGACTGGTACGCCTCAACTGAGTCAACGCCTGACGCTGGGCCGCCGCCGGGACGCGCGCCTGCGACGCGGTAGCGCAGCGCGGTCAACCGCATTACCCGCCTGGCCGCTCGTCGCAAGCATCACCGCCAAGCGCCGGTTTCCGATCGCTGACTCGTGTGCCACCCCGTCCGTCAACCACGAGCGTACGACGCGTGATTACAGATGCTTTAACTGCCGCGCGTAGCCTTGCGCCGGTGAGCAGCGAGACGATGCCGGCCCGTGGCCCGCGAGCGGTTGACTGGCGGCGTGCCGAGTTCGTCCTCACGGTCCTCGCCGTCCTCGGCTTTGTCACGTTCCCGATCCGGATCCTGACGATCTATAGCGGACTGCCGGCACACCCGCTTTTCGTACACGTGCCGGTCGTGTTGATCCCGACCACGGTCGTGGCGGCAATCGTGTTCATGGTCAAGCCGGAGTGGCTCACGCGTTACGGCATCGCGCTCGCGCTGGTGTCGATCGTCGCGATGAGCTCGATCTTCCTGACGATGCAGGCTGGCTCCGCGCTGCGTGCCGCGCTGCACCTGCAGGGTCAGGCCGCGCACCTGATCTCCGAGCACGCCCAGGCCGCACACATCCTCGCCTACATCTACGTCGTGTTCACCGCCACGCTGATCGTCACGTTCGCGGCACAGCGCATCTCTAGCGGCATGCCGACCGGCCTTGGCATCGTCGACCGACTGCTATCTCCCAAGTCCACGTTCACCGCACTGCGCGTCGTGCTCGTCCTGCTCTCAATCGGTGCCGGCTTCATGGTCTATCGGACCGGCACCCTCGGCGCCCAAGCAGTCTGGCAAGGACGCATTCAGGCAGCCCAGGCCGGCGGCCCCGGCCCGCCCTAGCAGACAGCAGAGCGCGTCGGTTTGGGCTGAGGTCCGCGGATCAGCTCGTCACGACGTGGACGACATCCCGCCGGAAGCGGACCAGGATGTCGGGCTCGGTCGGCGCGAAGATGAGATGGCGCAAGCGCAGACGCTCAACGCGCTCGGCTAGGCGGTCGATCATCCGCTCGGGCGGGCCGACGAACACGTAGGGGCACGCAGACAGCGACTGAGGATCGATACCAGCCGCTGCGCACAGCTCGCGCTCGACGACATCGACCTCGGCGTCCGAGCAGAAGCGGACCGCGGACACGAGCAGCGAGAACTCGATTCGATCCGCGTCGCGTCCGGCCGCCGCGGCGCTGCGCCGCACGCGTTGAACGGAGTCATCAAGGTCGGCGACTGTCGTGGTGAACCGACGCGCCTGGTCTAGGAGCGACGGATGGGCTCCTCCGAGCTTGAGACGGCGCGAGGAGCCGTTGAGATCGACGATGTCGGCGTGGCGCCCGGCGATCTCGAGCAGGCGATCGGACCCGCCGCCGAGCAGCAGGCGTGGACGGGGAACCGGCGGTGGGCCGAGCCGGACGCCAAGCGCCTGGACGTGCTTCCCGGAAACCTCGGCAAAGCCCTCGTCGAACATTGCACGGGCCAGCGCCGCAGCCTCTTCGAGGCGATCCATGCGCTCCGCAAAGGGCGGGAACTCCATGCCGAGCGCGACGAACTCTTCGCGGTTCCAGCCGGCCCCGATGCCGGCCAAGACCCGCCCGCCGCCAACGAGCTGCGCCAGCTCGAAAAACGATCGTAGTGCCAGCGCAGGGTGTGCGAGGCCGATGTTGATGACAACGGTCCCTAGGCTCAGGCGATCGGATAGTGCTCCCGCGACCGCAAGCTTGACGAATGGGTCGCCGCCGGCCGCGGATTCGCGGCGCGGCTTGCCGTTGCTCACGAACAGATGGTCGGTGACGAACACGCCGTCCATCCCGGCCGCGTCGATCGCGCGGATCTCGTCGCGCAGACCGCTCGACGGGACGACGCCCAGGGAGTGCAGCTCGATCATGCTGCCCTCACCTTAGCCGTGCCCTGGCGCGAGCAGCTGTGCCGTTGCGTAGCAAGTCGAAGAGCGCACTCGCCGCCGACTGGCTTTATCGCGGCGAGCTGAGTTACGGCGCCGTGGCGCTTGGGTCAGGCGGCGTTTGGCGAGTCTGCGCGTCGCGCAAGGTACGGCGCGAGGTATTGGGCTGCAATCTTGGTCGCTGGGATCCAGGTCGCGGTCTCGGTGATCTGCGAGCTATAGCCGCGGCTACCGCTGATGTGAGCTGTGAGGTAGCGCGGCTTGCGCCCGGTCAGGAGCACTCCGTGGATTTCGCCGCGGAACGGCTCTGGCGTGAGCTGGGCGCCGGCGAGGGCAGCAATCGACTCGGCCGCTGCGTCCGCCTGCTGGGCGGCGAGACCGCCATGTTTGACTGCGAAGTCGGCGGCGTCACCGGCAGCGTAGACACGGTCGACGCCTCGCACCTTGGCGTGTTCGTCGATCGGGATAAACCCGTGTTCACCCGCAGGTAGACCTCGCACGGACGGGCCGAACAGTTCGGGTAGGACGATCACGCGGTCAGCGTTGAGTGTGGTCTCGCCGTTCTGGATGACGACCTGGCCTTCCTCGGGCACCTGGGCGTGCGCCGAAGTGATCACGGTGACCCCGGCGTCGCTCAACAGCTCGCCGACCGCCTCGCTGGCCTCGTCACCGAAGATGGCCAGCGGAGCTGTTTCGGGTGTGATGATGGTGAGATCGGCATGCACGCCCATGTCGTAGGCGCGGGCGGCTGTCATCAGTGCGAGCTCGTAGAGCGGCAGTGGCCATCCCATGCGCGCCGGCGCAACAAAGGCGATGCTGCGGACATAGCCTTCCTCGACGTCTTGAACGACGCCGTGCAGCAGCTCGTCCATTCGGCGGTCATCGATCGTCAAGCCGTGGCCGAAGGGAGATTTCATGTGCGCGCCGAGTGCGAGCATTAGAGCGTCATAGGCGAGTTCCACGCCTTTGGTGGTGTGCGCGATTTGCTGCTCGGTGTCGACCCAGGCGAACTCATCGACGACCAGCTCGGCACCGATGTCCGCGGCGATCTCGGCCAGCGGATATTGGTCGGCGGGCGCGTAGGCGAACGGCTCTCGTACGCTCATCGGCCGGTAGCTGAACTCGGTGTTCGGTGCGACAAGCTGGACGCTGACAAGCGCCCCGGCGAGCTCGCGCAGCGCTATGGCCGCCTCAAGCGCTGCTACACCTCCGCCGGCAATCACGACCCTGAATGTCTTCGCTTCGCTCATGGCGTTCAGAGTAGTGCAGCTCGCGCACGCGGATACGGAACAAGGCCGCCATCAGTCTGCGGCAAACTACGGAGAGGTGAACGTATCTCCGACGAATCCGCCGACCTGTCTTGACCGTTACGGTGAACGCACATGAGCGTGAGCCACGACAAGCTGGATGATCAGTCGGCCTCGGTGATCCGCATCGTGATCGCCGACGACCACGCGGTCGTGCGGAGCGGGCTGCGTCTGCTGCTTGACGCTGAGGGAGACTTTGAAGTCGTCGCTGAAGCTGGTGACATCGACGCTGCGCGCCGCTACGTCCGCGGGCATCATCCTGCGGTCTTGGTTCTCGACCTGAACATGCCAGGTGGGTCCAGCCTTGAGGCGATTCCGGCAATCCGGGCGGAGGCCCCCGACACGCAAATCGTGGTGCTCACGATGCAGGGGGAGCCCGCGTTTGCGCGCGGAGCACTCAGCGCCGGAGCGCTCGGCTATGTGCTCAAGGACTCGGCAGACAGCGAGCTCGTCGAGGCGGTGCGGCGCGCAGCCGCGAACGAGACTTACCTGAACCCGTCGCTGGGGGCGAAAATCGCGCGGGAGCCACCGCCAGGTCCGCCCGACGACCTGAGCCCGCGGGAGGTAGAGGTGCTGCGTCTGATCGCACTGGGCCATACGAATTCGGAGATCGGCAAGCAGCTGTATCTGTCTGTGCGCACCGTGGAAACCCACCGCTCGCATATCCAACAGAAGCTCCGCGTGTCCTCGCGCGCTGAGCTGGTGGGCTACGCGTTGCAGCGTGGCCTAATCAACGACGCCTAGCAGCCACGATCTCGTAATTGCCTCGCCAACGCGTGGCGTTCCTCGCAGCCGTCGTCGCGACGAGTTGAGATCGACCCCGGCGCCCGAAGGGACATCAACACCGCGTAGTTCACCACAGGCTGCAGGGCGTCTACCCACGATGAAAAGACCTGTTGTCGCTGGTTGTATCGTGATCCATGAACAGTTCTTCTGTCCCTGCTGATGGCGCCATACCGATTAATTGCACTCCTCGCGAGGATGAATGCGAGGGCTATTGATGCAACGGGCGGTCCTACATGTCGTTGCGGATCCGGGCGATGACGCGGCCCTGGCAAAGTCGCCGATCCGCGTGGTGCTTGCGGACGATCACGAGTTCGTGCTCCACAGTCTGAGGCTGCTGCTCGACGCGGAGGCGGACTTCGAGGTCGTCGCCGAATCTCGCGATTTCGACGCGGTCGTGGACCACGTGCGTGCCAATCATCCACATGTGCTTGTGCTCGACGTGAACATGCCGGGTGGTGCCATCCTCGCTTCGATCCGCGCACTCTGCAGAGAGGCCTCCGACACCGCGGTCGTCGTTACGACGATGATCGACGATCCGCGCTTCGCACGCGAGGTGATCGCCGCCGGCGCCAGTGGCTACGTCCTAAAGGACGACGCAGACCGAGACCTGGTCGAGGCAATTCGCCGGGCCGCGCGCGGCGAGAGCTTCGTCGCAGCGCCAGTGGTCTCAGCGCTTAAGGCGTATCACCGCGAACGAGATCCGCTAAGCACCCGGGAGCTGGATGTGCTCAGGCTCATCGCGCTCGGTCATACGAACCCAGAGATCGCGCGGCTGCTCCAGATCTCTGTTCGCACGGTGGAAACGCACCGCGCCCACATGCACCGTAAGCTCGGCCTCGGGACGCGCGCAGGGCTCGTGCGCTACGCGCTCCGGCGTGGCCTCTTGGCTACCGTGGCGCCAGCTGATGGCCTAGCCTGAGGCACTGGCAACGTTGCAACAACGATCGTTCCGGCCTCTGAGGATTCGATCGTGAGCCTCCCGTCGGCTGCCAGGACGCGTTCACGCATCCCTGTCACGCCAAAGCCAGCGCCGATGGCCGCTACGGCGAACCCCCGACCGTTGTCTGTTACCTCGGCGACGAGAGCGCCGTCCGCGAGGCGAACGTTGACCGTTACCGCGCTCGCCTCGGCATGCTTTGCGATGTTGGTGAGCGCTTCCTGTACGACTCTGTAGACCGTCGCCTGCGTAGCGGCGTCGAGTTGAGGCGCGCCGTCGTCGCCGGCGCTCAGTTCCAGTGTGTGACTGATCTCGAGGTCGTTGATCGTCCGGTGGCGGTCGAAAAGCGCCTCGAGCGCGGCGGCGAGACCGAGCTCATCGAGCGCGGCAGGACGTAGCTCCGTGATGATTGCGCGCAGGTTGGTGATCTCTTGCTCGATCTGCTCAAGCGCTTGATCGGCCGCGCGTCCGAAGATGTCGAGATCGTTTGCGCGTCGTGCGGAGGATAGGAGCACTCGCAGCCCTCCCAGCGCTTGCAGGGTTTCATCATGCAGTTCCTGGGCCCAACGCCGGCGCTCGTACTCAGCGGCCGCGAGCGCATCGCTGAGACGTTGCCGTTGGACGCTGCGCGCGGTTACGACGGCGGTTGCTGCGCTTGCGGCGAACGCCTTAAGGGTTTGTTCGTCGTCATCGCTGAACGGCGCGGCGTCGGGACCGTGGTCGAATGCGAGGAGAACCCCGACCGGCTCCCCGCGATGTGCGAGGGGCACCGCGAGCGCGGTCTTGGCGTCATCGACGCCGAATTGCTCGGGCGCGATGCGCAATCGGACACGCACATCATCGATCCGCTCCGGCCGGCCTCGTTGCATCACTTCGCCCGAGGTTGAGGCGCGCACGGGAATCCGCACGTCATCTGCACGACGGCCCTGCCCGGCGATCGCTGCCAGCACAAGCTCGTCGCCATCGAGCAGAAAGATCACGACGCTACGGGCCTCGACGAGGGCCCGACCACGTTTGACGATCAGCTCGAGGACGCGATCGAGATCGACTTCTGCACCAACGGCAACCGCGACCGCTTGCGTCGCCTCCAGGCCGCGATTTGCGCGTCTGAGCTCCGTTCCGCGCGCCTCAGCGGCCGCAAAGAGGCGAGCGTTCTCCACGGCGATTCCCGCCCAGCGTGCGAGAACGATGATTGCTTCCTCGTCCCCGTCGTCGAACTCGCCGTCCTGCTTCTCGGTCAGGTAGAGGTTGCCCCAAGCTTTGCCGCGGATGAATATCGGTACGCCGAGGAAGCTCGCCATCGGCGGATGGCCGGCCGGGAACCCGTAGGACGCCGGGTGGTCGCCCACGCGCGACAGCCTCAGCGGCTCGGGATGATCGATCACCACCCCCAACACGCCGCGCCCGTGCGGCAGGTCTCCAATCATCCTTGCCACATCGTCATCGATGCCGCGGGTGATGAAGCGCTCGAGCTCGTTGCGCCCTTCATTGAGCACGCCAAGCGCCGCGAAGCGAGCACCGGTGAGCTTGCACGCCGCTTCGAGCACGCTACCGAGTACTTCGTCGAGATCGAGCTCGGAGACGATGAGGCCGCCGACATCGATCAGGGTCCGCAGGCGCTCCAGTTCAAGCCGCTCGGTGATCCTTGGTCCTCCTGTAGCCAGCTGGGCGAACGGACAATACGCGTGCACCGATGTCCCCGATTCGTGACGGCATCCGTAGCCAGTACCGACCCGGACGCGCCCTGGGTGATCGCCCGCGTCTCCGTAGTTCCAGCGGATCGGCACCGTGGGTTGCCCCGATGACCTGCTGGCTAGCCCCGGCGATGATGCGGTGCGTGAGCGATCTGCGCGACCAGCGATCCGTAGCCAACGGTGACACCGCTTTCTATGAGCACGCGGACCGGCTGACGCGTGGCGATCTCTGGGCTTGGGACGAGGCGAACCGACGCCTCGCCAAAGCGCCGCACCGGATGCGCGTCGAGGCACCCCGGTCGTTGAACAGGTCTGGCGATTCAGACGCCGACCTAGCAGTAGCCGTCGCTCAGGCTCCAGGTGGTGTCGACATCGCGTTGCGAGACGGGTCGACGGTCAGCGTGCGTCCCGTGTCCGCGCGTGATGAGCCGGCTCTGCTGGCTTTTCTGCGCGCGCTGTCTGCCGACTCACGGCTGTTGCGTTTCTTTTCCGCCGGTGCCGACCTGGTTGGGCAGGCCCGCCAGTTCGCCCAGGCGGACGGCGCTACCGCCTACGGCTTGATCGCGACAACCGGCAGCACCGGTGAGATCGTCGGTCACGCTGGCTACGTGCGCGAGAGCGCAGATTCCGCCGAGGTGGCGTTTGCGATCGCCGAGACGCGCCAGGGCCACGGGCTTGCCACATTGCTGCTCGCCCACCTCGCGACACACGCACACGACCAGGGCATCTCGACGTTTACCGCGGTCGTGCGACCGGACAACCACCGGATGATCGGGGTCTTCCGTGAGAGCGGCTTCCCAGTCGAGATTCACGCCGGATCCGACATCGTGTCCGTCGCGTTGCCGACCGAGCTCAGCGCCGCAGGCTGGGAGCGCTTTGAGCAGCGCGAGAAAATCGCCAGCGTCGCCGCAGTCGGTCTTGTGCTCGCGCCCCGCGCGGTCGCGGTGGTCGGGGCCTCGCGTCGCCGCGGGACCGTTGGTGGCGAGATCCTCCACAACATTCTCGCCGGCGACTTCCAGGGCGTGATCTATCCGGTCAACCCGTCGGCCACGTCCGTGCAATCGCTGCGCGCCTACTCATCCGTCGCCGAGCTCCCGGAGGTCCCGGACCTCGCGGTGATCGCGGTGCCTGCGGCCGGAGTCGTAGAGGTAGCGCGCCAGTGTGGTGAGGCCGGTGTGAACGCCCTCGTCGTGATCTCCGCAGGTTTCGCCGAAGTCGGCAAGGACGGGGCCGAGCGCCAGCGCGAGCTACTCGAGGTGTGTCGGAGCTTTGGCATGCGGCTCGTCGGCCCCAACTGCCTGGGGGTATTGAACACGGCTACCCGGGTGCGGCTCAACGCGACCTTCATGCCGCGCACGCCACAGAACGGCAACGTCGGCTTTCTCTCCCAAAGTGGAGGTCTCGGAATCGCGATTGTCGATGCCGCGAACCAGCTTCAGCTCGGGCTCTCTGCGTTCGTGTCGATCGGCAACAAGGCCGACCTTTCCGGCAACGACTTCATCCAGTACTGGGAGCAGGACCCGAACACAAACGTGATCGTGCTCTATCTCGAGTCGTTCGGAAACGCGCGCAAGTTCGCCCGGATCGCCCGGCGAGTCGCGCATACCAAGCCGATCGTCGCCGTCAAGAGCGGGCGCTCGGCGGCAGGCGCCCGCGCGACCTCTTCACATACTGGCGCGTTGCTAGCGGCGTCGGACGTCACTGTGGACGCACTGTTTCGCCAGGCCGGTGTGATCCGCACGGACACCCTCGGCGAGCTGTTTGACGTTGCGGCGCTGCTCTCATCGCAGCCGGCACCGCGTGGGAACCGCGTCGTGATCCTGACGAACGCGGGCGGACCTGGAATTCTCTGCGCCGACGCCTGCGCCACGAGCGGCCTCGAAGTCGTCGAGCTACCGTCAACGCTGCGCGCTCGGCTGCGGCGCTTCCTGCCCGCGGAGGCAGGGATCGGCGACCCGGTGGACATGATCGCCACCGCCACTGCCGCCGACTACCGCAAAGCGATCGAGGCCCTCGGGCGCGCGGGTGTTGCCGATGTGATCATCGCGATCTTCGTCCCGCCGCTCGTGACCGAGGCGGTCGACGTCGCGGCAGCGATCTCGGCGGCAGCCGAGCGCATACCCGACGACGTCTCGCTCGCCGCCGTGTTCATGGCAGACGCCGGCATCCCGGTCGCGCTGCATCGAGCGGGGAACCCGATCCCCGTTTACGCGTTTCCCGAGGATGCTGCGCGCGCTGTCGGTCACGCTGCGCGCTACGGCGCCTGGCGTGACGCGCCGGCCGGACAGGTTCCCGTTTTCGAGGATTGCCGTACCGAGGAGGTCGCCGCGGTGATCGCTACCGCCCTCGGTCGCGGCGTCGACTGGCTTGCTGCGCCCGATGTCGCGCGCCTGCTCGACTGCTATGGGTTGCCGACGCCCGGCGCACGCGAGGTAGCGGACGCGGCCGCAGCCGGTCGAGCCGCGGCAGAGATCGGTGGCCAGGTGGCACTGAAGGCGATCGCCAAAGGGCTGTTACACAAGAGCGACGCCGGCGGCGTGCGCGTCGGTTTGCGACCAGCGCAGGTCCAGCGCGCGGCAGAGCAGATGAAGGCGACACTTGCTGAAGCGGGATTCGCGCTTGAGGGGTTCCTCGTTCAGGAGATGGCCTCGCCGGGCGTCGAGCTGATCGTTGGCGTCGTCCAGGACCGCGCGTTCGGTCCGCTCGTTGCGTGCGGTGCTGGTGGCACGAGCACCGAGGTGCTTGGTGACGTCGCAGTCCGGCTAACTCCGCTCAGCGATCTCGACGCGCATGAGATGCTCCGCGCGTTGAAGGTCTTCCCGCTGCTCGATGGTTACCGCGGTTCCGATCCTTGCGACGTCCCGGGGCTCGAGCAACTGCTACTACGAGTCGGCGCACTTGTTGAGGCGCATCCGGAGATCGCCGAGCTCGACCTCAATCCGGTCGTGGCGCACCCGGGTGGCCCGTTGATCCTTGATGCGCGGATCCGCGTCGAGCAATGCGAGAGCGGACCGCCGCTTCCATCGTTGGTTCGCTGAGGCGAGACTACCAGTGTCGTTGTCCTCCGCTTGACCGCACTGAGGTCACCCGAATACAGCGCCTGCTTGACGCCGATTGGCGGCAGCCAACGCCCTGTGGATCGGCAGGCAGCGCGCTCCTCGCACTGGCCCTCTTCGGCCGGCGCGACGTCGCGAACGCCTGATCCGGACGCTTGCGGAAAACTACGCAACTTCTAAGTGGGAACTGCCCGATGCGATGCGCCGCGAGGTCGTCCTAGCCTGCATAGATGTTCTACGACGTGTTGAGGTGTGCTCATTGCGGCGAGGCGATCGGCGTTTACGAGCCTTTGGTCGTGGTGACAGACGTGTTGTCCCGCGAGAGTTCAATCGCCTCCGATCCGGCGGTCAGGGATATCCACGGCGAGCACTACCACCGTGGCTGTTACGAAACGGCGTGCGACGTCGCGCTCGAACGGAGCGATGCGCGAAACGCGGACAATCGCTCTCCAAGCTGTCAATGACGCCCTCAGGCCTGTACTTCAGCCACCCGGCCTGTCTCGAGCACGATCCGCGGGTACACATGCCCGAGCACCCGGATACGCCCGAGCGGCTGTTGGCGATTGAGCGCTATCTTGGCGCGCAAGGTTGGCTTGGCTGGGAGCGACGCGAAGCGCCGCCAGCATCCGACGATCAGCTCGAACTGATTCATGACGCCGCTCAGGTTGAGCGGATCAAGGAGATGTCGCGGGCAGGCGGGGGCGAGATCGACCCCGATACGTTTGTCGGGGACGCCTCTTTCCGAGCCGCCCTTCACGCCGCCGGCGGCGCCTGCGAGATGACCAGGGCGCTGTTCGCTGGGGAATCGAGCCTCGGCTTCTGCGGCGTGCGGCCGTCGGGACACCACGCCGAGCCCGCTCGTGCGATGGGGTTCTGCCTCTTCAACAACGTCGCGATCGCAGCAGAGTTGGCGATCCGCGAACTGGGCGCTCGGCGAGTGTTCATCGTTGACTGGGACGTCCACCACGGGAACGGCACCGCCGAAGCTTTCCGTCGACGCTCCGATGTGCTGTTCGCCAGCATCCACCAGTCGGGCATCTTCCCGGGCACTGGGAGTCTCAGTGATGTCGGCTCGGGTCGAGGTGAGGGCTACACGATCAATCTTCCCGTTCCCGCCGGCTCCGGGGAGGATCTTTGGCTGTCGCTGCTCGAGTACATCGTGCTACCCGCCGCGCAGGCGTTCGAGCCTGAGCTGGTGCTGATCTCCGCCGGGTTTGACGCCCACCGCGACGATCCCCTCGCGGGATGCCGCCTTGAGACGAGCTCGTTTGCCGAGATGGCTCGCCATGTGCGCGACCTGGCGACCAGCCTGGGCGCCCCGCTCGGAGTAGTTCTCGAGGGCGGTTACGAACCGGAAATTCTGGCCCAATGCGTAGCGGCGACGCTCGTCGCGCTCGACGGGGACCTGCCGGCGAACTCGGCGGCGCCCGAGGCGTTCTTGACCTCGCGTGCCGCCGCCCACGTCGGTCACTACTGGCCGCTTTGACGCGTCACGCCGGCATGGCGTGTGCAGAAGCGCGTCTCGCCGCAACCGGCGTAGAGGGGTAGCGACCGCGCCGTAGCGCTACGTAGTAATCCCGCTCAAGGCTAGGGCAAAGCCCCGATTGCGGGATGGTTCCGCCCGCCTAGTCTGCTCCTAGGCGGTTTCATCCTCTTACTCAAGGAGCAATGCAATGGCAACGGCAGTCTCGTCTCATGACAGCACGAAGGTTCGCACCCGCGAGATCGATCTCACGCACGCGGCGAGCGCGGTCGCCTACGCCGCGATCGTCGTCGGAACCTACCTGACGTTCGGATTTCTCTATTACTACGCGGCATACGAGAAGCTGATCACCGACGGCGGCACGATGCCGGCGCCACTCGCCAAGACTTTTGCCGGCTCGTTCATCGCGTCCTTTCCGGGCACGAACGTGGCCTGGGTGCTGATCGGAATCGTCGAGGCGACCGTCGCAATCGGCCTCGTCGCGAGCCTCCTAACCGGTGAGTTTCTGCCTTCGCGGCACAAGCCGCTGCTGCTCAGCTCGCTCGGGATCAGCATGGTCGCACTCGGCGCCTTGGCGTTTGGCGAGAACATGACCGGTGGCTTCGCAACCGTCGCCGAGCTGTTCAGCTACTTCACCGGGACGGCCGTGATCATCGTCCTGATCCTTCTGATGCCGCCGTACCGACGCACGCGGTGGCTGTCGAACCTCAGCTCGCGCACCACGCACGAGTAGCACCCGCGCAGCCGAATCACTCGGCTGCCAGACGCCGCCGCGACGCCATGCGCATCGCGGCGGCGTCGTGCGTCGCGTGACGTGCGTCGCGTGGTGCAAGGTCGACCACCTCCGGGCACACGGCATGTCCGGCGGCGCAGCGCAGTTCGACGGACACTTCTTCTCCACAGTCTCGGTGGCGTAGCGCGACGGGTCCACCGCGGTCGTCAAGCCAACGGTTGCCCCATTGCATCAAGGCGACCAGCGCCGGAAAGAGGTCGGCGCCCTTCGGTGTGAGTCGGTAGCGCCGACGAGTTCGCTGGCCAGGCTCGCGGTAGTCCTCGCGTTCGAGCAGTCCCTTCTCTACGAGTTCGCGCAAACGGGCGGCGGTGACGGGCTCGCTGATCCCGACGCGTTCGGCGAAGTCGTCGAAGCGGGTCGTACCGTAAAAAGCCTCGCGGAGAATCAGGAACGCAGATCGTGTTGGGATGGCATCGAGCGCCTTGGCGATCGTGCAGCCTTCCGCAGTCCAGGCGTCCCTTGGGTCGAGCGTGCTGGTCATGCGCACCGAGTGGTCCATGTCTCGATGATAGCTGACTTCTCTAGCACTAAGTCAGTGTGCTACGGTCCTGGCTATGCAATCCCTAAGCCAGCGGTCGCGGGCATTGTCGCTTCGCCGTCGCTTGCACTCGGGGCCGCGGGACGCCTCGCCGGCACTGGTGTTGGCGATCGTGTGCGCGGGCGTTGTGCTCGCGAGCCTTGATCTCTTCATCGTCAATGTCGCCCTGCCGCAGATCGGGCATGACTTCCGTTTGCGTGGCGGCGGACTCGCCGGCCTGTCGTGGGTCCTGAATGGCTACGCGATCGTCTACGCGGCATTCCTGGTTCTGTTCGGCCGGCTGGCAGAGCGCTACCGCCGCGACCGCGGCTTTCTGCTTGGGGTGGCGGTGTTCGTCGCGGCCTCGGCGGCGTGCGGGGCGGCAAGCAGCCTGACGATGCTGATCGCCTTCCGGGTGGTACAGGCGGCGGGGGCGGCCCTGCTGACGCCGACCTCGCTCGGCTTGATTCTCGCGACCTTTCAGCCTGAGCGCCGTCAGAGCGCGGTGCGCACATGGACCGCTATCGGCGGCCTGGCGGCGACGCTCGGCCCTGTCGTCGGCGGGCTCCTAGTCGCCGTGAGCTGGCGCTGGGTGTTCCTCGTGAATGTGCCGGTTGGCGTGGTCGCGCTCACCGCCGGCTGGCGGTGGCTCCCGCGGGCACCGGGACATCCGGTGCCCGCCCCTGACGCGAGCGGTGCAGTGCTGATCACCGCTGGCATCGGAGCGATCGTGCTGGGACTCGTGAACGGCGGCGCGTGGGGCTGGGGCGACGGCCGGACGATCGCCGCTCTCGGCGCCGGCGCACTCTTACTGACCCTTTTCGCCGCGCATTGCGCGCGCCACCCTAACCCGCTGATCGACCGGGCGCTGTTCCGGCTGCGCCCGTTCACGAGCGCCTCAGTCGTCGCGTTCTTCTTCTCCGCGGCCTTCGGCGCGATGCTGCTCTCCCGCGTGCTGTGGGCCCAGGACGTCTGGCACTGGTCGGCGCTCCTGACCGGCCTCTCGATCGCCCCCGGGCCGCTGATGGTGCCGCTTGTCGCGTTCGGCTTGACTGGGCGGTTGACTGCACGCCTCGGCCCCGGACCGGTGATCGCCGCCGGCTCGACGGTCTTCGCGGCCGGTGCGGTGTGGTGGGCGCTCGCCGTCGGGCTGCGACCCGACTACGTCGGCGGGATGCTCGGTGGAATGCTGCTCACCGGTATCGGTGTCGGCTTGACCCTGCCGACGATCATGGCGACCGGCACCTCCGCACTGCCCGCGCATTCACTCGCGACCGGCTCAGCGGTCGTGAACATGTTTCGCCAGATCGGACTCGCCGTCGGCGTGGCGATCCTGATAGCGATCCTCGGGACGCCACACTCGCCGCTCGCGACGCTCGACGTTTACCGACGCGCCTGGGTCGTGGTCGCGGCCATCTCGCTCGCAGGGGCCGTCCTCGGTGCCGTGCTGATGACCACTCGACGCGCACCCACCGCCGCCCTCGCATCGTGAACGGCACACCGATCGACGGAGCCACCGCGCTCGTCACCGGCGGGAACCGCCGCCTCGGCCGCGAAGAATTCGTCTAGGGCACGCCAGCGTTGCGCCGCGATCGGCGCCAGGCCAATCACCGAGCTGGTGTGATCAACCAATCGACTGCACGACGAGAAGAAACGAGGGCGAGATGAGCATCAGCAGGGAGACCGCGACCGCGTTCGTCGAGGCCTACGGGCGTACCTGGGAGGCCTGGGACAGAACGGGCTTCTGTGATCTTTTCAGCGAGGACACCGTCTACGTTGCCCACCCGACTGGGGAAACCGTTACGGGCAGGGCGGCGCTGGAGCGCTACGTCGAGAAGGAGGAGCGTGAACAGGGCGTGGTTGCCGTGCGCATGGGCGCGCCGCTGATCGACGGCGACCAGGTCGTGTCTGAGTTCTGGGTCGCGGCTACCAACAACGACACGCAGGCGACGATCGCCGGCTGCTTCATTGCTCGCCTGCGGAGCGAGGACGGACTCTGCAGCCACTTCCGTGAGTACTGGTTCGACATCGCGGGCCACGAGGACCCTGGGCCTGGCTGGGGTAGCTGACCGCGGATCGGCAGATGGTCCAGACCTGATAGGGCCTCCGGTAGCGCGGGCCCCGCGTCCGAACCAGCGAACCTCGTCCACCCAGTGGTTCACGCGTCAGACGGGTGGGTTCCGGAAGCCTACGATGGACTCGTGCTGAGACGCTGGCCCGGCGCTACCGCCGCGGCGCTGATCACGGTGGTAACTCTCGGGTTGATCGCGGTCGACCTGACCGATGCCGCTGCCCGCCGCTGGTGGGCTGAGCGCGCTTTCGCGACGGACGTCGTGGCAGGGATCCTTGTCGTCTTGATCACAGTGTTGCTGGTCGACCAGGTACTGAGGGTGCGACAGCTGAAGGATCGTGCGTATGCCACGGCAGCGCAGGCGGCGATCCTGATGGCCCAGGCGACACGGGCGAAGCAGAGCGTGTCCGCAGTGATCAATGGCTCGGGGGATCGGGATACCGCCCTCGACGAGGTTCGGACGTATATGACGATCTTGTCGATCAGCGCCCCGGTACTCATCGATGCAAGGGTTTCTCGCACATTCTTGGAGCAGGCCCAGAGACTAGCCGTGGAGCTGGCGCGCGGGCTTGCTCCTGGAGTCAAAGCGTCTGGCGAGATCAGCACGGCTTCCGACGCCCGGCTGGAAGACTCCTTCCAGCGTCTTCGCTCCGCCGCGGCCCCGTTGCTTGGGCTGCTCACTGCCGAGCAGCAAAGCGCGGCAGGCAGAGGCGAATCCCAGTGATTTAGCCAACCGCGAACCCGCTAACGCGACGGCTGCTTGAGGCTGCCGATTGCGAGCGAGCCGTCGTCGGGCGCCTTGGTCGTTGTGGGTACTTCTGCGGATGGGGGCGCGGGCTGCTTCGCGGACTGTGCGTCGTCGAGGAAGTCTGCGGTGGGCACGAAGAAAAGGTTGCCGGTGACAGCTCTCGAGAAGTCGAGGAGCCTGTCGTAGTTTCCAGCTGGTTTGCCGATGAACATGTTGGTCAGCATCTGCTCGATTACCTCCGGGTAGCGGGCGTAACCGATGAAGTAGGTCCCGAACTCGCCCGCGTCGACGCGGCCGAATGGCATGTTGAACCGCATGATCTGCTTCTGCTCGCCGTCGTCGTCGATGATCGTGTTGAGCGCGACGTGCGAGTTGGCGGGTTTGCGATCGTCGGGCAGTTCGATGTCGCTGAGCTTCGTGCGCCCGACCGCACGCTCCTGTTCCTCGACAGCGAGCGCGTCCCAGCCCTCGAGGTCGTGCAGGTACTTCTGGACGACGACATAGCTGCCGCCGGCAAACTCGGGATCCTCCTCGCCGATCGCGACCGCCCGAAGCGCGGCTGCGCCTCCCGGGTTCTCAGTGCCGTCGACGAACCCCAGCAGGTCGCGTTCGTCAAAAGACCTGAATCCGTGGACCTCGTCGACAACCTGGGCGTACCCTGCCAGCCGGCTCGTCAGTCGCTGTGCGAGCTCGAAGCACAGATCGAGGCGGTGGGCGCGGATGTGGAACAGCAGGTCGCCGGGCGTCGAGGGCGCGGTGTGCCTGGCGCCGGACAACTCGCGAAACGGATGCAGGCCGGCCGGGCGCGGTGCGCCAAACAGCCGATCCCAAAGACCGGATCCAAGTCCAACGACACAGGTCAGCTCGCCCTCGGGAATCCGAAAGCCAACCGATCGCTCAAGCCCACTGGTGTCTGCCAGGAGATCGCGCGCCGCGTCTTCAGCACCGGGACGAACCGTCAGCACGAGGAAGATCGCGGCCTCGGTGAGCGGCGTCAGAACAGCTTGCGGCTCGGATTGCTGCATAGCGCCGTCTACGGCTTCAGCGCTACCGCAGCCTCGGGCGTCGCGACGTGGAAGCTGAAGCTCTGTTCGAGATACAGCCGCACCACCTCGCCGTCGTGCGAGTCGTAACCAATCGAATGGTCCTGGCCGGACTCGAGGACGAAGTCGCCGCCTCGCAGGCTGAGCACGATTGCCCCATCGACACCTGGCGCCCAGACGATCGGGCCCTCGAGGATCTTCCGCAGGTGCTCCAGCAGCGGGTAGCCGCCGTGCTCGGCTGTCTCGGCCACGATGCGATACTGCTCGCGTCCCAGAGCCAAGCCGTAAGGCCCGGCGATCCCGCTGCTGAGAAGGCGCTCGGCTGCCACGGCGATCTGAATCGGGTATCGCTCGGCGGCTTTGCCGAGCTTTATCTGCTCGTGTGGTGAGGCTTCGCTGATTCCGGTGATCGCCCCAGGCCAGCCGTGAAACACCGCGATGTTCTCCGCCACCGCGATCTGGTGCGCAGCCCTGTCGAGCGACCCGAGGTCGATGCCGTCAGCACCGCGATCGGCGTCACGCAACTCGGCCCGCGAGAGCTCGAAGTCCGCGCGCGCCTCGACCAGCGCCAGAACGCGACGCTGCAGTCCGGAAACTCCATCGCCGGGCGCCACGGCCAACGGGCTGGTACGTCCGAGATTCGTCGCCGAATGCTCCCAGCCGAGCGGCCCGGTGAAATCAACGAGCTTGCGAGCAGCCAGCGCCGGTAGCAAACGCTCTCGCGCCTCGCGGTCGAGCATGTCCCAGCCCGCGTCGCTGATCGGCGCACTCGAGCGAAGCAGATGATTCACGGATCTCCCGCCTTGGCTGCCACGGCGATCGCGCACGGCAGGTACCCAGCCGTCCCGGCCGAGTCGTCGGTGCTGCGTGCGTTGATACTCAAGGCGAACACTTTGTCGGTCAGCTTGTCCATGCCCACGCGTGGTTTCGCACGGGTCCGGCGCATGCTAACGAGACGCTCTCGCGGTTGCGAACCGCCCGGGGAACGCATGCTGGCCGCCGCGCCACTCGGACCCGCGGGTCCGGTAATCCACCGGACCCGCCGACCCGTTATGCGGTGCGTAACGCGTCTACTCGCCCGCGCCTCTAGTCGGGTCTTCGGAGGGCTTTGATCCGAGCTCGCCGCCCTGGGTCGGATCCTCGTACGGCGTCGATCCGTGCTCAACTCCCTGGGTCGGATCCTCGTCGGGCTCCTCTCCGAGCTCGACTCCCTCGGTCGGATCCTCGTACGGCTTCGATCCGACCTCGACTCCCTCGGTCGGATCTTCGTAGGGCTGTGAGCCATGCTCATGTCCCTGGGTCGGGTCGGTGCCTGCGCTCATGTCCGGCTCCTCTCACTCACGGGAACGTAATTGCTTCGCACTCCTACATTAGTCTCAAAAAGCTGCGGTCTGTTCAGACCTAAGCACCCCCTTCCATCCCGGTTAGGTCTTGGTCGGCGAGTTCGAGGTCTGCCGCGGCGAGGATCGCGTCGATTTGGTCGGCCGGCAGAAGCCGCCGATCGCGCCGTCGACGGCTGGGTTGCGCAGCGTCCAAGCGGCGGCGAGGGCGCGCGAGGTACTTTCGTGGCGTTCAGCGAACGCGGCCAGCCGGACGACGCGCTCGAGGTTACGCGTCAGTTGCGGCTCGTTGAAACGTGCATCTTCTTTCCTGCTGACGCCGTGAATAGCCCGCAACGTGCGCGAAAAATGTGGCCGCACCGCTGCCCAGGCGCTGAGGCCGATGGTAAAAAATCACCGAAAACCCCTTCCGAGGAGGCCGCGATGGCAACGGCACCTGAGGCATTCGCGGCCCGGTTCCGGTCCCGTCCGGGCGGGACCGAGAATCATGGCTGCGGGAGCTTGACCTGCGTGCCGCGGCTGCGCAGGCGCCTTGACCGCGGGCTCGGAGTGACGCCGGCAGCCTCGCTAGTGCTCCGCCGGCCGACGTGAATCGGTCGACTACAAACTAGTCCTTGACCACTGCGTCACGAGGCGCAGGTTATTGAACCGCCATGTAGGTGACTAAAACTGCAACTGGGATCCGGCCAATCGGAAGGAGTAGAGAGATGAGCACCACGACCAGAATTCCCGAGCCCATCGTCGAGGGCCGCGGAGGCACGATTCTCGGGCCGCGCAACGTGGCTGTCGAGCGTGAGAATCCGAGCAGCTTGGTCGCCCCAGCAACCGACGCCGGCACGGTGCCAAACCTCAAGTGGCCGTTCGCGCTGTCGCACAACCGCGTGCTCAGCGGCGGCTGGGCCCGCGAGACGACGGTCCGGGAGCTACCAATCAGCACCGAGATCGCAGGCGTCAACATGCGGTTGACCCCGGGCGGAATCCGCGAGCTGCACTGGCACAAGGAAGCCGAGTGGGCCTACGTGATCGCCGGCGGCTGCCGCGTCAGCATCCTCGACGAGGAGGGCCGGCTGTTCATCGACGATGTCTCTGTCGGCGACCTGTGGTACTTCCCGGCGGGGCTACCGCACTCGATCCAGGCGCTCCAGGACGGCGTCGAGTTCCTGCTCGTGTTCGACAGCGGAGACTTCTCCGAGAACGAGACGTTCCTGATCACCGACTGGTTCAATCACACTCCACGGGACGTGCTGGCGAAGAACTTTGGGGTCAGCGCGTCGGCGTTCGACGCGTTGCCGACCGATATAGGTCACACCCGCTACATGTTCGCCGGCGACGTTCCGCCCGCGCTGAGCGACGACGCCCCGCCGTACCCCGCCGTTCAGCCGCCGCTCTCCTACACGTGGCACATGCACGCGCAGGAGCCCACCAAGACCCCCGGCGGACAGGTCCGCATCACCGACTCGCGCAACTTCACGGTCTCCAAGCGGATCGCGGCAGCCCTCGTCGAGATCGAGCCGGGCGGGATGCGCGAGCTGCACTGGCACCCGAACGCCGATGAGTGGCAGTACTACCTGTCAGGCCAGGGCCGGATGACGGTGTTCGCCTCCGGCGGCAAGTCCCGCACGTTCGACTACCAGGCCGGCGACGTCGGATCCGTGCCCTTCGCGATGGGCCATTACGTCCAGAACACGGGCGACGAGACGCTCACCTATCTGGAGATGTTCCGCTCCGACCACTTCGCCGATGTCTCGCTGAGCCAGTGGATGGGCGTTCTTCCGCCGGAGCTCGTCAAGGCCCACCTCAACCTCGACGACGACGTGATCGCTGGCCTTCCACGTAGCAAGCCGATCATCGTCGCCTAGTCACGACCCTAACCATCCCATGGCCGGGTGTCGAGCGCCTCAGTGGCTACGCGAACAAGGCGCGCCAGGTGAGGCATGAGTTGCTAGGCGGACTCCCTGGCTGACCCGTCAGCTCATGGACATCCTGTAGCGACCACGGAGCTGCGAGCGCCTCCTCCTGTTAGGAGTGGTGCGTGCCAGAGGCGTCTGCGAGCGCGCTGTCAGTTGGTTCCGGGAGCCACCGTCGCAGGGTCTCGATCAGCTTGTCGCGCTGGATCGGTTTGCTGATGAAGTCGTCCATGCCCGCTTCGAGGCATGTTTCGGCGGCGCCGTGCATCGCGTGGGCGGTCATCGCGATGACCGGTGTGTGACGACCGCCATTCTCCCGGCGGCGCAGTTCGGTGGTCGCTTGATAGCCATCCATGCCCGGCATCTGGCAGTCCATCAGGACCGCGTCGTATTGCCGTGTGGCGAGCGCCTCCAGGGCTTGATGCCCGTCACCCACCACGTCCACACGACAGCCGCAGCGTTCGAGCGCGCGAGTGGCAACGATCTGATTGACCGAGCTGTCCTCCGCGACGAGCAGCAACGGCGAACCAGTTGACCACAGCGGGCCCGTCGTGACGACTGGCGCCTCGGTGGGATCGGCTGCTCGATCGCTGACCGCAAGCGGGAGCTCGATCCAGAAGGTGCTGCCGCTCCCTGGGTTGCTGGTGGCGCCGATTGTTCCGCCCATCAGCTCGATTAGTTCGCGTGCGATCGCGAGCCCGAGGCCCGTGCCACCGTAGTTGCGTGTGGTTGAGACGTCAGCCTGTGTGAACGGTTCGAACATCTGGTCGAGTGCCGCCGGATCGATCCCGATGCCCGTATCGATCACCTCGACGCGCACCACGGCGTCAGGACCGCTTCGCGCCGGAACGCTCGCACGGACTGCGACTGTGCCAGAGCTCGTGAACTTGACGGCGTTCGAGACGAGGTTGAGGAGAACCTGACACAGGCGCAGGCCGTCTCCGCGTGCCTGCTGGGGCACGTCCTCGGGAATCTGCACATCGAGCTTTAGACCTTTCCCCTCGGCCTGCATCCGAGGCACGGCACAAGCTTGCTCGATCGTCTCGCGCAGCGGAAAGTCGGTGACCTCGAGGTCGAGCTTGCCGGCTTCGATCTTTGAGATATCTAGGACGTCGTTGACGAGTCCGACCATCAACTGTCCGGCGCGGCCCAGCTGCACAGAGAGCGCGCGCTGCTCGTCGTCCAGGTCGGTGTCGAGCAGCAGCTCGTTCATGCCGAGCACGCCGTTCATCGGCGTGCGGATCTCATGGCTGATGTTCGCCAGAAACGCCGACTTCATGCTCGACGCCTCGACCGCAGCGTCGCGCGCAGCAGCAAGCTCGGCCGCGGCACGGTTGCGCTCGGTCACGTCCAGGGTCGACGCGATACGACAGGCGCGACCATCAAGCACCACATCGTTGCTCGTAACCTCAACGTCGACGACCGTGCCGTCGCTATAGCGGTGGCGCCGCGCCTGCGCCCGGCGAAAGCCGAGACCCTCCTCGTTCTGCGGCTGCAGCGAGCGGAGATATTCCGCGTGGTCTTCTTCCGGAATCAGGTCGGTGATCGACAGCTCGAGCAGCTCCTCGC
>Ga0302326_10003250_pt1 | contig 38448 bp, 38 predicted proteins | sample Palsa_T0_3_FD_202264 | JGI IMG/M metagenome (GOLD analysis project Ga0302326, IMG submission 202264) | Peat permafrost microbial communities from Stordalen Mire near Abisko, Sweden - Palsa_T0_3 | ecosystem: Environmental > Terrestrial > Soil > Palsa > Peat permafrost | place: Sweden: Abisko... | reverse complement strand
GGGCGTCGTTGTATACGATGTACGGATAGTTGGGGTGCTCGCGCATGAAATGCTGGTGGTAGCCCTCGGCGGGATAGAACGCCTGCAGCGGGACGATTTGCGTAACGATCGGAGCCGAGAACACTTTATCTTCCGTTAGCTTGCGAACGAAAGCTTGCGCTTCGCGCTGCTGCTCGGGGTTCGCGAAGAAAATCGCCGAGCGGTATTGCGTCCCTTCATCAGGCCCCTGGCGGTTGAGTTCGGTCGGATCGTGAGCGACGGTGAAGTATACCTCGAGCAACTGCTGGTACGAGATGCGGGCCGGATCGAACGTAATTTGGACGGACTCGGCGTGTCCCGTCGTTCCCGTGCTGACGACTTCGTAATGCGCGGTCGAAGCGGAACCGCCGGAAAACCCGGACACGACGTTCGTGACGCCGCGCAGCGATTCGAACACGCCCTCCATACCCCAGAAACAGCCGCCGGCCAACACTGCCGTCTCGAGCTGCGCGGGAGCCGGCGTACTGGCGGCTACCGGCACGAGCACCTGCTTCGCGGAGAACAGCGCGGCCAGACCGGCGAGGCAAGCGAGAACCGTCAGCGTTCGAATCTTCACACCCTTATTAACGCGCCAGGAAGGCGCCGGTTTCCGCAAGGCCGCTTACGGACCCGAATCCGCCGGCCTAACGCTCGCTCGCATCAGGCTGCGCGGCGGCCGGCGCGCGCCGCGCGATATTCGGCCACGGCCAGCGCGACGAGCGTTTCGTCGAGGCGCGGCACATCGCCGAAGAGCGCGAGCCCGCGGTAGTAGCCGTGGAGAGCAACCAGCAGTTGCTCGAGGTCGCCGGGGCGGGCCCGGTGGCGGTCGGCAACGGCTCGCGCGAAGGCGCGGACCTTCGCTTCGAGGCCGGCGCGGGCGTCGGCCACGGCCGGGACTTGAGCGTCGAACAGGCTGGCAGCTTTGCGGATCGAGCGTTTCACGGTATCTCCCTCGACCCAGTATCGCGCGCGGGTGTGCCAGCTGGGTGGCACAGCGCCACGAAGCGGCTTACATGACGATGCGCGAGAGCCAGACGGCGGCCAGTGCCGGCTTGGCGCCGTCGCGGGAGCGAACTTCGACGGCCCAAGCACACTGCACGCCGGGGTCGGCGGGCTTGACTTCCTGCAGCATGAACGACGCTTGGATCTCGGCACCCGCTGGAACGGGAGCGATGAAGCGTACGCGCTCGAAGCCGTAGTTGACGCCCATCTTCGCATTCGGAAACGCAACCGCGCCCGCCATCATCTGCGAGAGCAGACTGAGCGTCAAGAACCCGTGCGCGATCGTCGTGCCGTAGGGCGATTCACGCTTCGCGCGCTCGACGTCGAGATGGATCCACTGCCGGTCGCCAGTGACCTGCGCGAACTCGTCGATCATCGCTTGCGTCACGCTGACCCAGGGGCTGCGGAATGGTCCGGCGCCGACGGCTGCTTCGAGCGCGGCAAGATCGTTGAAAGCCGTGATGGTCGATTCGCTCATCGCCTCCCCTTCGGAGGTTCCCGTTCTCTAAGCCTTCTAAGTACGCTCGGTCATGAGCGCTAGAACGACCCTGCACTTCATCCGGCACGGCGATGCGATCCCGGAGCCCGGCCACGCGTTCGATCCGGACTCGGGCTACGACGTGCTGGGTTTGAGCCGGAAAGGGCGCGCACAAGCCGAGGCGCTGGCGCAGCGGCTGGTCGCGACGGTCGAGCTTGCAGCGGTGTACGCGAGCCCGACGCTGCGTGCCAAGGAGACGGCCGAGACCGTCGCCCGCGCGGCCGGACTCGCCGTGCGCTTCGACCCGCGCGTACGCGAGGTGTACCTCGGCGACGAGTCGGTCGCGCACGTGGCGCCGGAAGAGCGCGCGCGCGTCGTGCGCGAGCGCCTGCAAATGCTGGCCGAGATCGCCTTGCGCGACGGCTCGTGGGGAGCGGTGCCCGAGGTCGAGCCGGGCGCCCAGGTGCGCGCGCGCATGGGCGCGGCGGTCGACGACATCCTGGCCGCCCATCCCGGCGGCCACGTCGCCATCGTCTCGCACGCGGGCTCGATCAACGCCTACTTCGCAGCACTGCTGGGCATCTCGCGCGACTTCTTCTTCCCGATCGGCAACACGTCGCTGAACTCCGTGCGCGTCGCCAACGGCAACGTGCTGCTGCTGCGCCTCAACGACACGGCCCACTTGGAGAGAGGCCCGGCTGCGCAGCGAGACTAACGTCCCGCCGATGCTTCCCGCCGTGCTCTCCACCGATCGCTTGGCACTGCCCGTCATCGGCGCGCCGATGTTCATCATCTCGCAGCCTGAGCTGGTCGTCGCGCAATGCCGTGCGGGCGTGATCGGAGCGTTCCCCGCGCTGAACGCGCGGCCGGCCGAACTGCTCGAGGCGTGGCTCGCGCGCATCGAACGCGAACTCGCAGACCACGATGCAGCGCACGCGGAGCGGCCCGCCGCTCCCTACGCGGTGAACCTGATCGTCCACAAATCGAACGATCGGCTCGAGCACGATCTCGAGGTCTGCGTGCGGCACCGCGTGCCGATCGTCATCACCTCACTCGGGGCACGCCCCGACGTCAACGCGGCCGTCCACGCCTACGGCGGCGTCGTGCTGCACGACATCATCAACGACGTTTTCGCGCGCAAGGCGATCGAGAAGGGCGCCGACGGCTTGATCGCGGTTGCCGCCGGCGCCGGCGGCCACGCCGGCACGCTCTCGCCGTTCGCGCTGATCCAAGAGATCCGCGCCTGGTTTGCCGGTCCGCTCGCCCTTTCGGGCGCGATTGCGAACGGAAACTCCGTGCTTGCGGCGCTGGCCGCCGGGGCGGACTTCGCGTACGTGGGCTCGGCCTTCATCGCCACGCGTGAGGCCCACGCGCCCGCCGAATACAAGCAGATGATCGTCGATTCGAGCGCCGCCGACATCGTCTACACCGATCGCTTCAGCGGCGTTTTTGGCAACTACTTGCGGCCCTCGATCCTGCGCGCGGGGCTCGACCCCGATGACCTGCCGCAAAGCGATCCGCCGAAGATGGACTTCGGCAGCGGGCGGGAGGCGAGACCCAAAGCCTGGCGCGACATTTGGGGTTGCGGGCAAGGCATCGGCGCGGTCCGCGCGGTGCCGGCGGCCGCGGAACTGGTCGCTAGGCTGGCGCGCGAATACGACGCCGCGCGCCGCCGCATCGCGGCGCCTCCGGTCGTTGCGCAGTAACGCACCGGATACCGTCCGGCGTCAGGCCAGCGCGTAGCCGATCGTCTCGAGGCCGTCGTCGCGCCGGACGAGGCCGCGAGCGCGAAGGTTCTCGAGGTGCGCGATCGTTTCGGCCACGGCGAACTGCTGATGCGGTTCTTCCAGTTCAGAGAACGGCTTGTTGCGGCGCGTCCAAGGCAGCGCACGGGCGACCTCGGCGGCGTTGCGAGCGCCGGCGCGCAGGGCCGCGAGCACGCCCGCGTCGCGGACTTCGTGGTGGGCGAGCAACTCGTCGACTCGCCGCGTGAGGTCGGGGAAGGGCTCCCCATGGGCCGGGAGGACGCCGGCGGCGCCGATCGCCGCCACCTTGCGCAGCGAGGCGTTGTACTCGCCTAGCGCGTCGCCGCGCGACGCGTGCCAGATGCCGACGTGCGGCGTAACCGGATCCAAGACGTGGTCGCCGGTGAACATCTTGCCGCTGCGCTCGTCGACGAAACAGAGGTGTCCCGGGCTATGACCGGGAGTCCAGACGGCGCGCAAACGGCCGCTGCGGTCACCGTCTTCGAGCGCGCGCGTCGGTTCGCTCAGCTCGCTGCGCCGGTGATGGTCGATCTCGTCCTCGAGCAGGGCCTCGACGCGCAAGCCATTGCGCGCGATGAACTCGTCGGCAGCGTTGTCCATGCGGACGGGGTCGGACAGAATCAGCGAGACGAACTGCCAGTCGAGCCGGTGCATCCCGAGTTCGCCCACACCGGCTCGCCGTAAGGTTGCAGCCAGGCCGTAGTGATCGAAATGGAAGTGGGTGACGAACAGCCGTTTCACCTCGAGCAGCGCGGCACCGGCAGCAGCCAGACCCGCGTGCAGGGCGGCCAGAACGTCGTCCGCTTTCCAGCCGCAATCGATCAACGTGTAGCCGTCGGGCTCTTCGACGAGGTACCCGTTGACGTAGCGCATCGGATTGCCGGCCATCGGCAAGCGGATTTGCACGATGCCGTCGCCGAGCGCCGTCGTCAAGTCGAAATCGGAAACTGCGGCCACCCTACGCGATGCCGAGCGATGCGACTTTGAAAACGCGCGCCGCATTCGACGGGATCGCGGCGCGAGACCAGAGCAGAGGGCGGCGCTTCATTGCTGCTTCGCGTTCGCGCGCGAGGCATCGACGCCTCCCGCGGCAGCGCAGCCGTCGCAACGCGCGTACGCAACGAGTCGCGGGCAGCGGGAAACTACTGCGTCGCTTGGCGGCGCGGGATCTCGACGTCGGCCGAGGTTTGAATGCTGATCGACGTGCCCTTCGCCAAATCCAGGTTCGGCTTGTCGTTGGACGCGTAAAGGTAGCCGCCCGCCGCGCCACCGAGCAGACCGATCACGCTGCCGGCCGAACCGCCGATGATGCGGCCAATCGTCTGGCTGCCGATCGCTGCTCCGATCGCCGCCGCCAGCCCCTTGCGTGCGGTCGTGTTCTCGGGCTTCGCAGCCGTGCTGACGATCGTTCCCGACAGCGGCGAGCTATCGCCGTTCGGAAAGACGATCGAATCGAAGGCCAGTTTCAACCCAGCGGTCTTGCCTTGTCCGGCCCTGGTGACCTCGCTCAGGTGCCCGCGGATCACGGCGCCGGCGAAGTTCGCGTCGCCGTTCGGGTACGGTGCGACGACGTCCATCGTGAACGCGTCGCCGATCTGCGCGCTCTTGGTGTCGATATCGCCCGACGACAGCACCGCGTTGATCTGCGTGCCCTCGGAAAGGGTATATTGGGCGGCCGCAGGCAGCGCGCAGAGCGCAAACACGGCCGTACAAGCGCCCCAGGCGAGCAGCCGACGAAAGTGCGGGCGGATCGATACGGTCATGAGATGCTCCTCTGTCCCCGCAGTCAGCGGGGCAACGCAGGCGCCGCAGCGAGCGTTTCACGCCCGTGCGCTGAGTTCAACTCGAGAATCGGTCCAATCGGCACGATGCGGGTCGGGTTGATCTCGGGGTGCGTCATGTAGTAGTGCCGTTTGATGTGATCGAAGTTCACCGTCGCCGCAACGCCGTCAACCTGATAGAGGTCGCGCGTGTAGCCCCAGAGGTTCGGGTAGTCGACGATGCGCCGCAAGTTACATTTGAAATGCCCATAGTAGACCGCATCGAAACGGATCAGCGTCACGAAAAGGCGCAGGTCCGTCTCGACGAAGGCCGGCCCGAACAGGTAGCGCTGCGATGCGAGGCGCTCCTCGATCCCGTCGAGCGAAGCGAAGAGCCGCTTGGCGGCTCGTTCGTAGGCCCGCTGCGAGGTTGCGAAGCCGGCCCGATACACCCCGTTGTTGACGTTCGCGAAAGCGTCGTCGTTGCGTTCGTCGATACCGGCGCGCAATGCCGCCGGATAGAGATCGTACTTCCCGTTGCCAAGCGGCGCGAACACGGTCTCGAACATTCGCATGATGTCGTCGTCCGAGTTGCTGACCAGCAGATTCGTCTTCTTGTCCCATAGCACGGGGACGGTGACGCGGCCGCGGTACGCCGGATCCATCCGCAGATACGCTTGGCTCAAGAACTCAAACCCGTTGATCGGGTCTGGCTCGAGCCCGGGCGCGGTGCCGAACGACCAGCCGCGTTCGTCGCGGATCGGGTCGACGATCGTCATCCCGATCGCGCGCTCGAGGCCCAGCAGTGCCCGCACGAGTATCGTTCGATGCGCCCACGGGCAGGCAAGCGATACATACAGATGGTAGCGGCCTGCCTCGACCGGAAAAGGCGAGCTGCCGTCGTCGGTCACCCACTGTCGAAACGCGTCGTCCTGGCGAACGAATTCGCCGTCTTGGTTCTGTTCTTTGGGAAACTGCGCCTTAACCGGAAGTTCCATGGTCGCTCCTTTCGCGGCGGGCGTGGCCGCTTCACCTAGCTCTGCGGGGGTTTAAACATCGTCGTGCCGATGCGACGGCGTCAAGAAGAGTTGCGCGAGGAGCAAACCTGCGACGATCTCGACGGCCGCGAGCACCGAGTTGACGGCGATCGCGACGGCACCCGAGGCGTTGCTCTGCAAGACGTAGAGCACGCTTTCGTAGCTGAGCGAGCCCGGAACCAAAATGATGAGCCCCGGCACCAACAGCACCGCTTGCGGCAAGCGCGCGAGCCGCGCACCCGCACTCGTCAACAGCCCGACGACGAGCGCGGCGCCGAAGGTCGCGAGTTGGTGGCCCGGTAGCGCGGCGAACAAGCGATAGGAAACCTCCGCGACGGCGCACGACGCAAGCACGAGCGGATAGTCTATTCGCCGCGCGTTCTCGAGAATCGCGACCGCCGTACCGATCGCAAGCACCGCCAGGGTCAGTTCGTACCAGGGCAGCGGGTTGAACGCGATCTCGCCGACGTGCATCTGGCCCGGCCCCAGGATCGAGATGCCGAGCGCGAACCCGCACCCCAGAGACAGTAAGGTCATCAGCACGCCGCCCAGGCGCGCCGTGCCCGCCACCAGGTTCCGGTACGCCAGCTCGTGCAACGCCGAGGTCAGCTGCAAGCCGGGCAGCAGTTGGATGACCCCGGCCACGAGCGGCACGTAGACGTTCAGCGGGTGGAAGACGGCGGCGTACAGCGTCACGATCGCGGTCGCAACGAATGCGGCCAGCACCTCGAACAGGCGCCCGACCGTGGCGCTACGCTGGCCGATCACCGACAGCAGACCGACGGCAAGACCGACGATCGCGGCCGCGAGGTTCTCCTGCTCGTGACCGCCTAAGATGACGGCGGCACCGAGCGACAGCAGCGTGTAGGCGGCGACGCCTTGCAAGGGTCGCGCGTCGTGCCGCAGGGCCGCGATGCGCTCGACCTCGCGCGTCGCAGTGGCGGGCGAGGTCTGGCGGTGTACGATCCGTTCGAACACGAGGTTGAGCAAAGAGAGCCGGCGCAAGTCGATCGCGCCGGGCTCGAGGCGGAGCAGAACGATCCGTTGCGCGTCGCCTGGACCGATCGCTGCAGTGATGCTGGTCGGCAGCGCCGTGACCTGCAATTCGAGCCCGAGCGAGCGGGCGGCCACGCTCATGAGATCCTCGAGCTGATCGGACGAAACACCGGCCTGATGGTAGGCCCGGCCCAGCGCCATCACGAGCTGCGCGCTCGGATCGCCCGCGAGCGCGCCCTTCGCCGCCGCCTCGGACTCCGCGACCCGTGGGGTTTCCATCGCCCCTGCGTCAGCGGCCGGCGGCGTGCGCGCTGCGTTCGGTGTTGTGGATTGCGCCTTCACGCTGGAGCAGCGAGCCGCCGGCACGGCCGCGTGCGTCGGCGACGATTTCCGCCAGAATCGATACGGCGGTCTCGGCCATCGTGACGCCGCCGAGATCGAGGCCGGCCGGACCATGAATCCGGGCCAGTGCCCGCTGATCGAATCCTTCGGCCGCAAGCATCTGCCGCCGGCCGTTTTGGGCGCGGCGACTTCCGAGCAGACCGATATACGGCGCATCGCTCTGCAAACCGGCGCGCAAGGCGGGCAGATCGAGCTTGGGATCGTGCGAGATGACGACGAGCGGGCTCGTGGCCGTCAGCAGCGCGGGCAAGACGTCTTGCGGCCAGCCGACGACGATCTCCTCGACCGCAGTCAGGCGTTCGGCAGTGGCAAAGGCCGGCCGCGGGTCGACGACCAGCGTGCCAAAATCGAGCCGCGTTGCGATCGACGCCAACTCTTGCGCGAGCACCGTGCCGCCGACGACGATCAAGCGCCGGCGCGCGGGGATCGTGGCCTCGAAGTTTGCGGCGCGGCCGTTGCGTTCGTAAGCGATCCGAAAGCTGACGTCGCGGCGTCCGGCGGCGATCGCTGCGGCAACCTCGCCGAAGCCCGCCGCGGGCCGCCACGTGACGACCTCCAAGAAGCCGCCGCAACCGCTGCCGCCGCTGATGATATCGTCGCTCGTGAGATCGAGTTCGAGCACCCGGGCGCGGCCGTCGCGCGCGGTCGCAATCGCGGCCTCGACGATTTCGCCTTCGTAGCAGCCCGCCCCGATGTCGCCGGCAATCGTTCCGCCCGCGGTTACGGCCATCGAGGAGCCGCGCGGTGCGGGCGCCGCGTTGCGCACGTCGATCAGGGTTGCGATGGCATACGGCGTTCGCTCCGCGATCCAGCCGGCCACGGCCGCGTACACGTCACGCATGCCGGCGCGCCTCGCGCTCGACCGACGACTCGTCCTGCAAGCGCCGCTCCGCCGCCTGCCAAGCCTCGGGCGTGTCGAGATCGATCAGGACGCCGGCATCCTGGCACTCGACCGCGAGCGCCGAGAGCCGTTGGTCGTCGCGCACGGCGCGCAGCGTGTCGCCGGAGGGGATCGCGGCCAATCGCGCGCGCGCTGCGGGACCGAAGTAGACCGGGTGACCGCGTTCGCCCGCGGCGGTCGGATACAAGACATCGCACGCCGCGCAGACTTCCAGGGCGCGCTCGCACAGCTCGAGCGTCTGCCTTTGCACGAAAGGCTTGTCGGCCAGCATCACGGCCAGCGTTGCGCCGCGAGCGATCGCACGGTGCGCGACCAGCAGCGAGGACGACATTCCCTCGAACGGCCTGGTATTGACGAGTACGCTCGCCCACGGCATCGCAAGCGAGCAGGCCGGCGCTAGCGGTTCGGCCGCCACGATCGTGACCGCGCGGCCTTCGAGAACGGCGCCCAAACGTTCGAGCGGGGACTTGCCCCCGAGCGGCGTCACGGCTTTGGCGAAGCCCATGCGCTGCGACGCGCCGGCCGCGAGCACGACATAGACGATCTCACGCACTGCGGCCTGCGCGCGCCAAGCGCACCGCGACGCGCTCGAAGTCGGCCGCGTCCAGTGCTGCGTCGAGGAGGTCGACGAACGGCGCCGCCGATCGCATTCCGCTCGCGGTCGGCGTAAAGCCGCGCGAGCGCGCGTGAGGGTTCAGCCACACGACGCGGGCGCTCCGGCGTCGAATCTCGCGCATCGCACTCTCGAGCTGGGGCGCGTCGCCCGCGTCCAGGCCGTCGCTGGCCACGATGACCACGGTCTGCTGGTCGAGAACGCGCGCGGCATGTTCGCGCACGAAACGGGCCAGGCTGGCACCAATCCGCGTACCGCCGCCCCACGACTCGCCCAGGATCGGAAGTTCGGCGCCGGGCCGCGCTTTCTCGAGCGTGCGCGTTAGATCGCACAGTTCGGTGCTGAACGCGTAGGTGCGCGCGCGCCGGGTCGCGCGGCCGAGCGCATACGCGAACTGCAGCAAGAGCAGCCCATGCTCGGCCATCGAGCGGCTTCCATCGAGAAGCAAGACGAAACGCGGCGCGCGGCGCGGCGGACCGAGACGGTGTAACGCGACCGGATCTCCGCCGGTCTGCAGGCTGCCGCGCAGCGTGCGGCGCAGGTCGAAGCGCGATCCGTGCGGTTGCGGCGTCCAGCGCCGGGCGCGCCCGAGGCGCACGCTGCGCACGAGTTTGCGCGCGGCGGATTCCATCGCCTCGAGGTCGCGCAGCGCGATCGCGGGCGGCTCGCCGGCCGCCTGCTGTGGACTATAGCGGGCGAGCATCGCGAGCCACGATTGGGCCGCGTCGCTTTGGTCGTCGGTCAGACGGCGCTCGCGCGCTGGGCCGGCCGAACCCTCAGCCTGTTCGGGTTCGGCGTCCGGTTCGCTCGAGCGCTGTTGGCTCGGGGCGTCCGCGCGCTGCTCGCCCGGCTCGCCGGGCCGCGAATGCCGGGGCGCGTACAAGCCTTGCTCGGTGCCGCCGCTGGCCAGAAAGACTTCGTCGTAGGCCTGTTCGAAGACCGCGATCTGCTCGGGCGAGCTGCACGCGACCGTGCGCAGGGCGGCCCGAACGCGGGCGCGATTCGAGACGCCGAGCAGGTCGAGCGCGCGCAGCGCATCGTGCGCCTCGCGGTGTGCGGTCGAGAAGCCGTGCCGCTCGCGCAGCAGCGCGAAGAACTCCAGAACCCGGCGCGAGAGTTCGGTCGACAGCTCAGCCACGGCGCGCACGCACCGATCCGATGCCGTAGTCGGGCTCGAGCGCGGCCGGCTCCGTGCCGCTCGTTCCCCCGAGCAGCGGCACGTAGCGTAAGCGCTGCGCCTGCAGCAACTCCCAATCGTGCTGCACTTTGAGGATACAGCCCCGCGTGAGTTCGAGCGTCCGCTCGTCGAGGGCGGCTTCGTGCAAGCGCACCAGAGCCAGCGCCCAGTCCAGGCTCTCGGCTACGCCGGGCACCTTCTCGAACGGCTGTGCGCGCAGAAACTCCATGAAGTGCGCGATTTGCTCCGCTAGCCTCAGGTCGATGCCGGGCACACGCGCCCGCAGGATCTCGACCTCTCGCTCGCGTGCCGGATACTCGAGCCAATGATACAGGCAGCGACGGCGCAGTGCGTCTGAGAGTTCGCGCGAGCGGTTCGAGGTGACGATCACCGCCGGATGCGAACGCGCCTTGACCGTCCCAAACTCTGGAATCGAAACCTGAAACTCGCCCAGCAATTCGAGCAGAAAGGCTTCGAAGGCTTCGTCCGCGCGGTCGATCTCGTCGATCAGCAGCACCGGCGCCGTTTCCTGCGTGATCGCCTCGAGCAACGGCCGCTTGAGCAGGAATGCCTCGCTGAAGATCTCCGCTTCGCGCTCGAGGGTGCTGCCGGGGGCGCCCTCCGTCAGCCGGATGCGCAGCAGCTGTTTGGGATAGTTCCACTCGTAGAGCGCGCTCGCGGCATCGAGCCCTTCATAGCATTGCAAGCGAATCAGGCGCGTGCCCAAGACGTCCGCTAGGACCTTCGCGCTTTCCGTTTTTCCCACGCCTGCCGGACCTTCGATCAGCAACGGCTTCTCGAGCGCCAGCATCAGCTCGAGGGCGGTTGCGAAATCCTCGTCGACGACGTAGCCGCGCTCGCCGAACTTGCCGCAAAGGTCTCGGGTGGTCAAGCGTGGCCCGTCGCCGCGAGCGCAGCGGCCGGGTCCGCCGCAAACGCCGCGCGGCAGCCCGCGCAGCAGAAGTAATAGGTGCGGCCGTTCACCTCGTACGTATGGCGCGCGTCCTCGACTTCGACCTCCATCCGACAGATCGGGTCGAGCGCGATCGCCGGCGAAACCCCAGCGGCCTCGCTACGTGGGCCAGACGGCGCAAGCGCCGGCCATGGCGTTGCGATGATCTCGGCCAGGATCGAAACGGCGACGTCGGCCGCGCTGCGCGCGCCGATGTCGAGCCCGACGGGGTTGCGCACCGTCGCGAGCCGTTCCGTCGAACGGCCCTGTTGCGCGAGCACCCCAAGGACGCGCGCGGCGCGTTTGCGGCTGGCGACCAACCCGACGAAAGGAAGATCCGCGTCCAGCAGCTCGTCGAGCGCCGTCTCGTCGTAATGTCCGAGGGAAGCCACGACGGCCGCCGTCCGGTTGCGCTCGGCGGCGGATAAACCGACCAGCAGCGACCGCAAGCCGCGCAGCGTCACAACGTGCTCGGCCGCGCCCGCCAGCTCGGCGGCCTCGTGCTCGTCGACCGCGCGCACGACCTCGTAATCGAGCGCCGAGGCCGCCTGCGCGAGCGCCTGTGCGACCGGCGTAAAGCCCGCGACGATCAGCCGCCGCGCGGGTAAATGCGGCTCGAGGTAGACGTCGGTTGCGCCCTCGGAAGCGCAGCTCATCGGGACGAAGACATGTTCGCCCTCTCCCGCTCCCGCGGCGTCGTCGCCGGCCGGCTCGGGCCGGATGTGCAGCAGCCGCGGCTGGCCGCTGCGGATCGACTCGACACCGTGCCGCCGCACGACATCCCGCGAACACGAGCCCCCGACGAACCCTTCCATGCCTCCGTCGGCGAAGACGATCGCGCGGTCGCCGACGTGCGAACTGACCGGCGCCCGCCGCGACACCACGATGGCCAAGGCGAAGGGCACGCGTTCGCGTTCGAGTTCCGCTACCCGTTCGAAGAAGCGCATCGCGCTTTCACGTTCGCAAACGTCGTCGCGATCACGCGCTGCGCCTGAGCGTCGATCACGCGTCCGGCGAGGTTTGCGATCTGGCCGCGCATGACCGCAGTCCCGTCCCAGTCGAGCGATGTCGTCGCGCCGTGGTCCGTGATATCGGCGCCGGCCAACAGGTCGACCGTGCTGCCGAGGCCGCCGCCGCTGATCTTCATGTTCATGCGGTTGCCGTCGGCCTGCGGCTCTAGCTCGATCTTCAACTTGAGCTTGCCCCGCACCGGGCCGACGCCGACCGAAACGACCGCTTCAAAGTGATGCTCGTCCTCGACCGTCGCCTCGACCAAATCGGGGACGCAACCCGCAACGTTCTGCGGATCGTTGATGAACGCCCAGAGCTTGGCCTTGCTCGTCTCGACCTCCTCATGGCCGTGCCACTGGAGGTTCACGCTTTGGTCGCGTCCTGGATGGCGCCCCAGACCTTGGCCCGGGTTAGCGGCATGTCGATGCTCTTGATGCCGAGCGGCGAGAGCGCGTCCATGACGGCGTTGACGAACGCCGCCGGCGAGCCGACGTTGGGGCTTTCGCCGACGCCCTTGGCACCGATCGGGTGGTGCGGGCTCGGCGTGCAGGTGCTGTCGGTCTCCCAATTCGGCGTTTCGAGCGACGTCGGTATCAGATACTCGGTGAAGTTCGGTTGCAAGTTGTTGCCTTCACTGTCGTAGGCAATTTCCTGCATGAACGCGATCGCGAACCCTTCGGTCAAGCCGCCGTGAATTTGGCCTTCGACGATCATCGGATTGATCACCGTGCCGCAATCGTCGATGGCGAGAAAGCGGCGGACCGTGGTTTCGCCGGTCTCCTTATCGACCTCGACGACCGCAATGTACGCGCCGTACGGGAACGTCAAGTTGGGCGGATCGTAGTAGTAGGTCGCCTCCAGCCCGGGCTCGTTGGGGCCGGGGTTGGTGTAGGCCGCGAACGCGATCTCCTTCATCGTGACCGTCTTGGACGGCACGCCCTTGACTTGGAACTTGTAATCGACCCACTCGACGTCGGCGAGCGGCGCCTCGAGCACGTGGGCCGCGATGTTGCGCGCCTTCTCGCGAACGCGCCGCGCCGCCATCGCCAGCGCCGCGCCCGCAACGGGCGTGCTGCGGCTCGCGTAGGTACCCAGACCGTAGGGCGCAGTATCGGTGTCGCCTTCTTCGACCAAAAGGTTTTGCGGATCCAGGCCCAGTTCTTCGGCGACGATCTGCGCCCAGGTCGTCTCGTGCCCTTGACCCTGCGACTTGGTTCCGGCGCGCACGATACCCGAGCCGGTCGGATGGATGCGGATCTCGGCGCTGTCGAACATCTTGATGCCCATGATGTCGAAGTGCTTACTGGGCCCGGCGCCGACGACTTCGGTGAAGGTCGAGATGCCGATGCCCATCAGCTCGCCGCGCGCGCGCTTTTCCGCCTGTTCCTTGCGCAACTCCTGGTAGCCGATCTTATCGAGCGCTTTGCGCAGGGTCATGTGGTAGTCGCCGCTGTCGTAGACGAAGCCCAGCGGCGAGGCGTACGGGAACTGATCCTTGCGCACGAAGTTCTTCAAGCGGACCTCGGCCGGATCTTGGCCCAGCTCGCGCGCCAGCAGGTCCATGCCGCGCTCGATCGCATACGACGCCTCGGTGACGCGGAACGAGCAACGATATGCGATGCCGCCCGGCGCTTTGTTGGTGAAGTAGGCGTCGAGTTCGGTGAACGCGATCGGAAAGTCGTACGAGCCGGTACAGATGCCGAACATGCCGGCCGGATACTTCGTAGGATCGGCCGCGGCGTCGAACGCCCCGTGGTCGGCCGTCGTCGTCACTTTCAGCGCGGTGACCTTGCCGTCTTTGGTCGCGCCGATCTCGACATCCATGTGATAGTCGCGCGCGAACCCGGTGGTCGTGAGATTCTCGGTGCGCGTCTCGATCCACTTCACCGGATGGCCGGTGACGATCGAGGCGACGGCGCTGCACACGTAGCCGGCGTAGACGGGGACCTTGTTGCCGAAGCCGCCGCCGATGTCGGGGGCGATCACGTGGATCTTGTCCTCGGGAATGCCCGTGACCAGCGATACGACCGTGCGATGGGCGTGTGGTGCTTGCGAGGTCATGTAGAGGGTCAGCGTGCCGGTTGCCGGGTTCATGTCGGCGACGCAACCGCAGGGTTCGAGCGGCGCCGGGTGGCAGCGCTGAAAGTAGACGCGCTCCTTGATCTTCACGTCGGAAGCGGCGAGCGCGGCGTCGGTTTCGGCGCGCTTGCCGACTTCCCAGTGATAGATGTGGTTCGTTTTGTTCTCGCGGTCCTCGCGTACGAGCGTCGCATCGGTCTTGGCGACGAACGGGTCGACGACGGGGGTCAACTGTTCGTACTCGATTTCGACCAGCTCGACACCGTCGGCAGCGGCCGCGCGCGAGGTGGCGATGACGGCGGCGACTTCCTGATATTGATACAGTACCTTACCGACGGCGAGCACCATTTGCTTGTCGTAGCCGTGGAAGGTCGGAATCCAAGCCAGCCCGACCCCAGCCAGATCGTCGGCCGTGATCACCGCCAGCACCCCGGGGGTCGCCAGCGCCGCCGTCTTGTCGATCTTCGCGATCCTCGCGTGCGGGTAATCGCTGTGCACGATCGCCAGGTACAGCATGTTCGGCAAGACGATATCGTCGATGTAGCGACCCTTGCCCGCGATGAAGCGCGCGTCTTCCTTGCGCTTCATGGGCTTGCCCATCGAGTGGCGGCCGTTGGCTGGGGCTTCTGTCGTGCTCACGTAAGGCTCCTTAGATTAGGAAGCGACAGCCGGTTCGGGCGCCGGCGGCTCGGAAGGCGGCGCCGACAGTTCGGCGGCAGCTTGCTGGACGGCTTTGACGATGTTGTTGTATCCGGTGCAGCGGCACATGTTGCCCGAAAGCGCGTCGCGAATCTGCGCTTCGGTCGGGTCCGGGTTGTGTTTGAGAAACGCGATCGCCGTCGCCATCATGCCGGGCGTACAATACCCGCACTGCAAACCGTGCTGATCCGTGAAGGCCTGCTGCATCGGGTGTAGTTTTCCGGCCGCCTTCATGCCTTCGATCGTGGTGATCTCGTGACCGTCGGCCATCACCGCGAACATATTGCAAGACTTCACCGCGCGCTCGCCGTCGATCAAGACGACGCAGCAACCGCAGCTCGACGTATCGCAGCCGACGTGGGTGCCCGTCAGACCGAGATCCTCGCGCAAAAAGTAGGCCAGCAACACGCGCGGCTCCACGTCGCGCTCGTAAGCGGCCCCGTTGACCGTGATGGAAACTTTCATCGTACGTTCTCCAGGCCCAGGCGGGCGAACGCCTTGCGCAAGGCGCGCTCGACGAGCACCCCGGCCATCTGCTTCTTGTAGGCGACCGTGCCCCGCGTGTCGGTGACGGGGTCGGCGGCCGACCGCGCGGCCGCGGCGGCCGCGGCGATCGCGGCCGCGGACGGCTTCGCCCCGGTCAACGCGCGCTCGGCCTCGGCGACGCGAAAAGCACACGGTCCCGCCGCCCCGAGGGCGATCGACGCGCTCGCGATCGTGCCGTCTTCGGCCAGCGTCACCCGCGCCGCAGCGGCGGCCGTCGCGAAGTCCCCGACCTTGCGCTCGATCTTCAGGTACGCGCCGGCGGTGCGCGCGGTCGGCGTTGGGAAACGCACCTCCAGCGCCATCTCGCCGTCGCCAACCGCGGTCGTGTAGGAATCGACGATGAATTCTCCGATCGGCACGACCCGTTCACCGCCCTTGCCGCGCACGACGACCGACGCATTTCCCGCCAGCGCCGCGACCGGCCAATCGCCGGCCGGATCGTTGTGGCACAGACTGCCGACGACCGTTCCCATCTGCCGAACGACCGGGTCTGCAACGACCGCGCAGACGTCGGCCAGCATCGGGTAGCGGCCCGAACGAATCTCGGGCGATAGCTCGAAGGCTTGGTCGCGGGCAGCGGCACCGAGCCGCAGCTCACCGGCGCTTTCCGCAACGTAGGCGAGATCGGCGATCCGGTTGATGTCGACCAGCACGGACGGCCGCGCCAGTCGAAAGCGCATCGCCGGAATCAAACTTTGGCCGCCGGCCAGGACGCGGGCACCGCCGCCATGCTCCGCCAGCGCCGCATAGGCTTCATCCCGGGAGCGGGCGGCGACGTAATCGAACGCTGCTGGAAACACTCTTTACTCCTTCGAGACGTTCCGGGACACGGCGCGTTCGGACTCGATACTTCGTTTCCTGCGACAAAAGTAGGCGCGCCGGCGCTGGTCGAAACCCTCGTTGAGAGCTACGAGAAACGGCGGTGTAGACCATGCTCGGAGCAGCGCTCCGGCCGCCTTTTGTGCGGCGAGCGTTTGCGCTTCAGCGCAAGAACGCTTTGGGAACGTAGTCGATGAACGCCGGCGCGACCGGCGGGCTCTCGCGTCCGTCGCTGGTGACAAAGGAGTTCAGCGCGTCGCCATACTCGCGCGCCGAGTCGTTGAGGTCGACCGGATCGAGGCTCGTCCAAGTACCGGCGCGCAGACGCTGCAGCAGGCTCTCGAGCGCCACCAGCGTCTCGGCCGAGGTGAAAGCGCAATGGCCGGCGCGGCTGACGAACAGCTGTCGCAGGCGCGAGGCGCGGAGCGCGACCGGCACGGCCTCCGCGTAGTTGCGCTCGTGCTCGACCGGGGAGAGGCCGTCGGCAACGGTGTGCATCGTCAGCACGGGAACGGGCAGCGCGCCGCCCACGTCGACGTACGCTTGCGCGTAGGTCACGGCGCTCGGATCGGCCGCTATGCGCGGGGCTGCGTCCAGCGTCCGCAGGTCAGATTCGAGGTCGAGTCCGGCAGCCTTGTAGGCAGCTACGATCAGGTCGCGTTGCGGCAGTTGGCCGAAAGCGTCCAGATACGACTCGCCGGCGTTGGTCGAAGGATTGCCGCCGGCCCGGTGCTCGAGGTCGGCGCGCAAATCGAAACCGAACGGCAGCCCTTCGGTCTCGAACCAGGCCAGCATCGCGGCCAGGCGCCCGTCGATGTCCGCGGCCGGCGGCCGATCCGCACGGTCGGTGTACCACGACGGCTCCTCGACGAAGGCCGCGGCGAGTGCTAAGCGGGCCCGGCCGGCCGGCGTCGTCTTGGCCGCGTCGAAGAGCCGGGATGCTTCCTTGAAGTTCGCATCGGGGTCCGCGATCCGGGCCAGCGCTAGCGAGCTGGAAGCTTGTGCCGAGAGCACCTTGAAGGCAAACTCTCCATCGAGCAGTTGATTCCACGACGCGTCCGTTCCGGCTAACAAGCCGCACATCGCAAGCGCCCCGTCGACCCGGTCCGGGTGCAATTCGGCCAGCGCAACGGTAACGAGTCCGCCCAGCGAATGCCCCCAGGCGATCGTGCGCTGCGGCTTGCCGTAGCGCTGCACGAACACGTCGAGGGTCTCGAGTTGGTCGCGCAAAGCGTCTTCGACGGCGTAGCCGGTCGCCGCGTACGACGAGCCGGCGAGCGCAAACCCCCGCGATAGAAGCAGCGGACGCAGCGCGTCGATTTCCCCGGCTTCGTCGGCCGGGGGGTTGGGGCTGCCCGGGGCGCGGTAACCGTGGCTATAGAGCAGCAGGGTACCGTTCCAGTTGCTCGGCCGCTCGATCGCATACGTGGCCCCGTCGGGCAGGGTGCTCGGCACCGGCGGTGAGGTCTGCGCGCCCGAACTCCGTGCGAACGCACCGCAGCTCAGCAAGAATGCCAGACCCAGAGTGAGGGCAGCCCGTTTCATCTGTCTACTATTTCGGCTTATGGCTGCGCGGGCGCGAGGGCCCGCCGGGCGCGGGCCTCGAGCAGCTCCAGGTGGGCGCGCGTGGCCCGATCCGAGGCGCGCTCTGCCGCGCGGCCGGCTCGAGGTTCGAGCCAAACGAGTTCGGCCCGGGCCAGCTCCCGCGCGTCACTGGGAGCCGCCGAATCCGGCCTTTCGTAGAGCGCGATCAGCCGTTCGAGATAGGCATCCTGCAGGGCGCGCCGCATCGGGTCGCTCTGCGGCCGGCCCAACTCCAGGTGGCCGAAAATGCCGGCCCGCATCCAAGCGAACAGGTCGGTCAAACGCATTGGATCCGAGCCGGCCGATTCCGAGGGACCCGCCGCGATCCGGGCCAGCACCGGCGCCGAAAGCAGCTCGCCGATCGCGGCCGCTTGTCGGGCTTCGACCACTTCTGCGTAGCGGAAATCGTGGCTCTGCGGCGGATCGTAGGCCCACTTCGGCAAGCCGCCGTAGCCGACGTCGCCGGAGTAGCCATAGCCCGCCCATTCGCTGTAGCCCAAGTGGCCGAGGACGTCGGCCGGCATCTGCCAAGCCGCAGATGAGAACAACGTGCGCTCGAGCGCCAAGAACGCTCGGCGCTGATCGGGCTTGGGCACCGGAACGATGGGCGGATTGGACTGCGGGTCGCCGCGGTGTGCGCGCGAGAGATATTGCCCGCCGATGTAGCGCGCCGGCAGCGCCGCGCACTGCAATGCGAGCGCGAGAGCCGCGCGAAAAGCGTCCGTCTGCTGTTCGTACGCCGCACCGTCGTGTGGAAAGAAGCGGGAACTCTGGGCCATCAGGTCGCGCTCTATCTTGAATTGGACGTCGCACCAGGCGAGCGGGTCGTTCGTGAGGATGCCCTGTTCGACGCGCGGGTCCGAGGCATGACCGTCGTCCCACGAGACGTCTTCGTCCGAGGCATACCGGTAGCGCGGGTCGGACCACGCCGAGGCGAGCCTGCGCAGAACCGGCAGTTCGTCCTCGGGCGACCTAGCGCCGGGGATCGGGCCGTACGCGTAGCGCATCGCATGGTAGTCGTACGGTCCGAGCACCGTTTGCGAGTAGTCGCCGTTGCCGAACGGCCGGGGCCAGAGGTTGGTCGGCGCGTACTCCATGACCGTCGACGCGATTCCGTACTTCGAGGTGAAGCTCGGGTCTTGCAGCTCGCGCGCCGTGTAGGCGCGCGAACCGATGAAGTTGTGTTGCATGCCGAGGTTGTGACCCGTCTCGTGCAGGATGTCGGCATACCAGACGTCGTCGAGCACCCGCTGCGGCATCGGGTCGGTCGACCGGCCGAAACGCACGGGGTCGATCTGATACGTCCACGCTTGCTGGGCTTCGACCGGTACGTCGGCTGAGATCAGGACGCCGGTGCGAAACTCCTCACCGGTGCGCGGATCGTAGAGCGTCTGCGAGTCGGCGCCGAAGCTCGGATCCTGTTCGGTCACCCAGCGCAACACGTTGTAGCGGATATCGTCGGGATCGAAATTGGGGTCGCTCGGCTGATCGATCACCTGCAGCGCGTCGCTGATGCCGAGCTTCAAGAACGCGTCGTTCCATTCCAACACGGCCGCTTTGATCGCGGCGCGATATTCCGGCGGGACCGTGTCGCTCATCACGAACACCATCGGGTGCGAGGCGGGCGAGACCGGCTTGCTCGGGTCCGAGGGCTGCAGATTCCAGCGCACGATGTAGTGCAGCTTGCGCGTTAGTACGCGGTCGTCGTCGAAGCTGAGGTAGACGTCGTTGTAGAAGCCGACGCGGTCGTCTGCGTAGCGCGGCCGGTAGTCGGGGCTGGGGCTGACGTCGGCGATGTTATAGGTGACGTGCATCTGCACGTGGCGCGGATCGGGCAGCGCGTCCTCGACGCGCTGGCCCTCCGAGGTCCAGTCCTGCAGCGCCTCGATCACGACGTTCTTGGGGAACGATTTGGTCGTCCCGAAGTAGGTCCGGTCACGGTCCAGCATGTACGGATCGGCCTTGGGTGCATCGTGCAGGTTCGCAGCCAGCACGGCTTTGAGGTTGAGCTGATCCTCTAGAAACGGCGCGGCGTCGATCACGACCGTGCCGGTCTTGTCGTCGGTCGCCGCGATCGTCGCGAGGCCCACGATCGAACGGCCAAAATTCCGCTCGATCGCAAGCCGCGCCGCGGCGGAGTGCGGAGCGATGAAATACGGAGCGGGCCAGACGATCGCGACCTGGTTATCGGCGCGCTCGAAGCGCACGAGTTCGCTCGGCAAGTTATCGGTGTTCCCGGCCACGACGACCTGACCGCCCAGGCCCGACGAAGGCACGATCGTCTGCACGAAATCCTTGCCGAGCTGGTCGGCGCTCAACTCGATGTAGAGCTTTCCGTCTTTGTGCCAAAGCGTGAACAGGCCGCGCTGTGCGGTTGCCCCCTTCACAAAGGTGTCGTACGGAGCCGGAGCATCGGCCCGAGCCACATGCACCGGGAAAGCAACGATTATTAGCGCGGCAGCCGTGACGAGACAGCGTCGAATCATTTGCGGCAGCATTGGCGCCCTGCCGCGACGGTCCCGCCGGAGCCGGGCGGGGCGTCCGAGGCCGAATGCGAACGCGCGCCGGCGATGCGCAGATCCGCGGCCGCGCCTCGAGCCGCGCCTTTCTGGGAGTGCTCCGAGCGAACTTTTATCCGGCCTTCATCGATCGGAGCGCTCGCTTGGGGCATAATGTAGGTGTTATGCGCAATCTCTCTATCGCCGGAATGCTCCTGGGACTGCTCGTCGCCGCGGCACTGCCGGCGGCCGCTGCGGTACCGCCGAGCTACGCCACGACCCAAGCGACGATCCAGGGCCGGATCTCCGCTTTCGACGGCAAGTACGCGCTGTCGCTGCGTGACGACAAAGGCTACGTCGACCGCGTGCAGCTGCACGACGGTACCGTGATCAACCCGCGCGGCCTGTCGCTGCACGACGGCATGAGCGTGACGATCTATGGCCGGCCGAGCGGCGATTACTTCGTGGCCGATGAGATCGACACGCCGTACCATCAGTCGTACGCGTACGCGGCCTATCCGCCGTACGGGCCGTATGCGGGCTACCCGTATCCGTACTATGGTCCGTACCCGTACTACGGTCCGTACTGGGGCCTCGGAGTCGGCATCCGCATCCGTTAGGAGCGGCGCTGCCCGCAAGCGGCAATTCGGCTGCCGGGCTTGAATCCACGGCGGCATGCAGATCAACGACAGCACCTTCATCGTCACGGGCGGCGCCTCGGGACTCGGCGAGGCGACGGCCCGTTTTCTGTCCGCGCGCGGCGCGCGCGTCGTCATCGCCGATCTCAACGACGTGCGCGGCGAGGCCGTCGCGACCGAAATCGGCGGCCGCTACCTTCATTGCGACGTGTCGAGCGAGGCCGACGCAACCGCCGTCGTGGCCGTTGCCGCGGGCCAATCGCCGCTGCGCGGCCTCGTGAACTGCGCCGGCATCGGGACCGCCGAGAAGACGCTCGGCAGGAACGGCCCGCACGCGCTCGGCCTGTTCGTAAAGACGATCACGGTCAACTTGATCGGGACGTTCAACATGATCCGGCTGGCGGCCGCGGCGATCGCAAAGACCGATCCGCTGCCTTCGGGCGAGCGCGGCGCGATCGTCAACACGGCCTCGGTCGCCGCCTATGACGGACAGATCGGTCAAGCCGCCTACAGCGCCTCCAAGGGCGGTATCGTCGGCATGACGCTGCCGATCGCGCGCGACCTCGCGGCCCTAGGGATCCGGGTCGTCACGATCGCGCCCGGCCTCTTCAAGACCCCGCTGCTGGCAGGTTTACCGGAGGAAGCTCAGCAGTCGCTCGGCAAACAAGTGCCGTTTCCGCCGCGTTTGGGACGGCCCGAAGAATACGCCGCTCTCGTCGGGCACATCGTCGAGAATGAGATGCTCAATGGGGAAGTTATCCGGCTGGACGGTGCCATCCGGATGGCGCCGCGCTGAGGCGTCGGGGCTGACCGGAAACGCCACCAGCTCGCCGGCCCGCGCGGGCCGCTGCAGGTCGATGCGATGCTTCAAGTGGCGTCGCACGACCGAACCGAACGTTGCTCCCGGTTCGGCGTATCCGATGACGAGCACGTCGACGTCGGCCCACTCGATCGCCTCGAAGACGCGCGGGTCCGTGTCGAATCCGAGCCCGTGGAGCGCAACGATGTGCGCCGCCGGCTCGGTCAAGGTGCGCAGGCCGGCGGCGACGTCCGCATCCGACAGGCGATCGAACGAACGAACATCGATGTCGACCCTGCGCAAACCCAGCCGCGCGGCGAAAAAATTGCTGATCGACTTTGCCTCGTCGGCCGTCGAGGGGTAGACGAGCGCGCCGACGTGGTGCCGCCGATGAATCAGCTTTGCCGATTCGCGCTCGTATTCGCGGGCGCACTCTTCGAGACGTTCGTGCGCCGAACGCGGCAACGCCACCCTGCGCTCCGTGGTTCCGGCCGGCGTCGCTCTCAGGCGCAACGCATCGACGAAGCTCGCGAGCGTAGCCGCTTCCTCGAGCGACGCAGCCTCGGCGCGCTTGGCCGCTTCGTCGAACTTCGGGGTGTCCTCAAGCTGCGGCTCGGCCTCGAATTTGCCCGTGTCCTCGAGCTTCGCCGATGGGTCGTGCTCGCTCGCGACGGCGACGGTCGCGGTGTCGGCGCTCGGCCGGGCGCCGCCAGGTGGGGCGGTGCTTTCGCCTGACGCAGCCTTCGCGTGACGAAGCGGTGCCGCGCGCCGCACGGTCTTCGGCTTGGGGGACGCGGTCGCGGCTTCACCCTCGACGCCGGCCGGTACGACGGAACTTGACGCGGCATCGGCGTGGAATCCGGTGCCGGCCGTTGTGCGACGAGCCGGTCTCGAGCGACGGGCGGCGTTCGGTTTAGAGGATTTCAAAGTCGCAGCTTCGGCGGGTGTGTCCGCACTGGCGGTCACGTGGGCTAACGGCGCGCCGGCGACCGCCGGAGCTGCCTCGGGCGCGGCGTTGCTGTCGACGCCTGCAGCCTTCGCGCGGCGAGCGGAACTCGGACGTCGCGCCGTCTTCGTTTCTGAGGCTATCGGAGTCGCTGCGTCGCCAGGCATATCTTGGATACTATTGGACGCTAAGCGACGTCACTAGGGTATAAAGACCTATCCCGATAAGTCTTTACCGACAGTGTACAAACGCGTGACGCCAATTATTAACAAATCCGTCAGTTGCCCTACCCGGGTGAAGCGTTGCGCCCCGCCGTCTGCGCCAAACCCGGTGACGGTTAGTCAGTCGAGCAGTAGGCGACCCGAACGTATTGTCCGATTGCGCGTTGCGTGTTGAAGTAGGAACCGTTGATCGCGATCGCGTCGCGCATGACGCGCGCGTAGCCGTCGGGATCGCCGTAAAAGAGCGGCACGATCGTCTGTTCGAGTTTATCGTACAGGCTGGCCGCATCGGCTGCGTTCTGGTCGCCGGCGTGCAGGGTCGCGTCGCCCTCGATGGCCCAGCCCGTGTGGCCTTCGACGCAGCCCTCGACCCACCAGCCGTCCAGCGTGCTCAAGCTCGGGACGCCGTTGAGCGCGGCCTTCATGCCGCTCGTGCCGGAAGCTTCGAGCGGCGGGCGCGGCGTGTTGAGCCACAGGTCGACGCCCGCCACCATGCGTTGAGCGAGCGCGATCTCGTAGTTTTCCAGATAAACGAAGGTCAACCCGGTCCCCAGGCGCGCGCCCGCTTCGTAGATGCGGCGGATGACCCCCTTGCCGTCGTCGTCGTTGGGATGAGCTTTGCCCGCGAATACGAACTGCAGCGGGCCCACGCGTTCGGCCAGTTCCGCCAGACGCTCCACGTCCCAGAACGCGAGGTAGCCGCGCTTGTACTCGGCCGCGCGGCGCGCGAACGCGATCGTAAAGCGGCTCGGATCGAGCGCGACCCCGGTCCGCCGCCTGACCTCGACGAAAAAATCGTCCTTGGCCGCGCGGTGCGCGACTGCGATGTCTTCGACCGGAACGCCGACCACGTGCCGCAGGTAGGCGTTGTCGTGGCGCCAGTTGGCCACGTAGCGGTCGAAGAGGATTCGGAAGGCCGGCGAAGTCCAGCGGCCGGCATGAACGCCGTTCGTGATCGCGGCGATCGCATCGCCCGGAAACAATTTGCGCGAGACCTCGCCGTGGCGCATCGCGACACCGTTGACGAAATGCGAGCCGCGCAGGGCCAACTGCGTCATGTTGACCGTTCCGTCGCGGTTGCCGCCGATCTTCTCGATCAGTCGCGCGCGCGTTTCGCCGACGACTTCGGCGGTCATTGCCGGATCGAAGCGATCGTGGCCCGCCGGAACCGGCGTGTGGGTCGTGAACGCGAAGCGCCGGCGCACGCTTGCGATATCGTCGCTGGTGACGTCGAGGTGTTGGCGCGAACCCAAGCGAGCCTCGAGCAGGGCCGGCACCAGCAGCGCCGAGTGCCCCTCGTTCATGTGAAAGGTGCCGATACCGTCGGCGATGCCAAGCGCTTCGAGCAGCGCAAAGCCACCGTAGCCGAGCACCGTCTCCTGGCACAGGCGGTAGCGGTTGTCGCCGCCGTACAGGCGCGCCGTTAGCGCGCGGTCGCGCGGATCGTTTCGTTCCTGGTCCGTATCGAGCAAGTAGACCGGCACGACCGCGCCGCTGGCGCCGACCAGGTCGTAGCGCCAAGCGCCGACGTGGACGGTCCGGCCCTCGACCTGGACCGTGACGGTGCGGTCGACGCCCGCCATGCGGGTGCGCGGGTCCCAGACCTCGCCCGACTCGGTCTGGTTACCGCTTGCATCGAGGTGCTGCACGAAGTACCCGAAGTGGTACAGCAGGGTCACGCCGACCATCGGCAGCTCGAGGTCCGCGGCCGACAGCAGCATGTCGCCGGCCAAGATCCCGAGGCCACCGCTGTACGTAGGCAGGGCCGGATCGAGGGCGATTTCCATCGAGAAGTAGGCGATGCGGGGGGCTTTGCCGCCGGCCGGCTCGACGGCGCGGAGCCGCGTTTCAGGGGAGCGCTCGTGAGCACCGGAGCGGGACGCAGGGGTCATCTACCAAGTATTCGGCCGCGCTTGGCAAAGGCCGCTGCGCGACGGGCGTCACTCCTTTTGTCGAACGGGCCGCGCGCCACGCTTTGTGACTTGCCAGGATAGCCGAGGCCAGCTATGCTTGATACGTTGGCCAATTGGCTAACACGAAGGAAGACCGTCATGACTTTTGATCAATGGATCGACGCGGTCAACGCTGAGGTCCGGAGTCGGCTCGGCGACCAGGTTCGCACCGAGGAGCTTTCCTGGGACTCGGCGATGTGGGTCAGCAAGAGCGGCACAGCGGTGGCGTCGCTGGCCGACGAAGATGCCTCGGTAGCGAAGCTGTACTTCGATGGCGGCGACAAGATGTCGCTGGCGTTTCAAAAGCCCGAGGGTGCTCCCGAGATCGTGAGCACCACGATCGCCCGCCGCCTCCGGCCTTAGCCAACGGGCCGCGGCCCGGCTTAGCCGCCTGTCCAATGCGGCGGGACGGTTACTCGCCGTACGCTTCGGGCCATGGACAATTTCGAGTCCGTCCGCTGGCTTGCCGACTCCGTTTCCCCCTTGAGCTCCAAATTCGGTGACCGGCTGAGCCTATTGCGCGAACGGAATTGCGTGCAGTGGTCCTGCGACGGACACGCGGCGATCGTCGAATTCCAGCCCGGCAACGAACTGCGCGCCACCTTCGTGGCCGCGCCCGTCATCGACGGAGTCTCGTCCCGTCCGGTATCCGCCGTGTATCGCGCGCGCTCGCGAAGCTACCGGCTGACCCGCGAAGGCAGCAGTCACATGGTGGCCGACATGATCGCTTTTTTCTCGGGCATCCGGGAACCGCGCTTTACCTTTGTCAATGCGCTCTACGGCGGCTAGCTAGTTCGGCTTTCGATCGGGCTTCAGGATCAAGCGGCCGACAACATGGCCGGCTTTGAGGTCGGCGAGGGCGTCGTCGGCTTCGGCTAGCGGGCGGGTCGCGACCGGCAGCGGACGCAGGGCACCGGCTCGAGCGAGTCCGGCCAGCTCCAGCATGTCCGCTAGCGACCCGACGTAGGATCCCTGGAGGTGCAGCGCGCGCAGGGCCAGCATCGGCAGCGGTAGTGCGAGGGCACCCCCGAGCAGCCCGACGCTGACGATCTTGCCGCCCATGGTGAGATTCTCGAACGCCAGGGCCGCGGTGGCGCTCGCACCGACGAAATCGACGGCAGCGTGCAGACGGCCGCCGCAGCGCGAGGCAAAGTCGCGCGGGCCCCCGAGGCTGGCCGGATCGATCGCGATCCGCGCCCCTGCCTCGAGCGCCGCGGCGCGGCGCGAAGCGTCCAGCTCCACCACGATCGGTGCTATTGCGGTAACCCGTTCCGCCAGGGCGATTGCGGCGAGTCCCACGCCGCCGGCGCCGAAAATTGCCAAACGGTCCCCAGGCTCGAGTGGCAAAGCCTTCTTCAGCGCCGCGTACGCCGTTAGGCCCGAGCATGCGAGCGTGCAAGCAAATTCTTCGTCGACGCCGCCGAAATCGATCAGGTAGCGCGGATGCGGGAGCAGCACGTACTCGGCGTACCCGCCGAGCGCGGAGATGCCGAGCGCTCGCGGGCGCGTGCAGAGCTGTTCGTCGCCGCGCGCGCAGATGGCGCACGCCCCGCAACCGATCCACGGGTACGCGATCCGGCGCGCGCCTAGCTCGAGGCCACGCGCGTCCGGTCCGGTCGCTGCGACCTCGCCCGCGATTTCGTGTCCGAGCACATGCGGAAGGGTCGCGACGCCGCGCGGCACCGGCAACTTCTTCCCACCGCCGAGATCGTAGTATCCATCGCGCAAATGAATGTCGGAATGACACACTCCGCACGAAGTCACGCGCAGCAGCACTTCGCTGCCGCGCGGTTCCGGCAGGTCGCGCCGCGCCGCTTGCAACGGCGCACCGAACGCCACCAGCTCGTAGGACAGCATGCGCGATAGCGCTAGGGCGCCGGGCTGATCTTCCGGTATGCCGACATCAGCGGGCCTTCGATCAGCCTGCAAAGAGCGATCAGGGGACGCTGCAAGGCGTTCCGCGCACGATAGCCCTCGTCCAAATCCCAGAGCGGAATGGAAACGGCGTAGATTTTGGTAAAGTTCGCGCACCAGCGCCGCAAGCGATCTTCATCGAAGCCGCGCGCGCGCAAAGCCGAAAGCAGGGCGGCGTCATCGGGCTGCGACGTCGCGATCTGCACGAACTCGTCGGTCGTTAGTCCGAGCCGTTCTAACAGCGCTTTGTCGACCGGCGAGTGCCCCATCAGATAAGCACCAAGCTTGCCGCTTTGACGCATGCGCGCCTTGTCGGCCATGCGCGGCAACCAGCAGATGCCGTCGATCTCGACGTTCCAACGACGCGGCAGGGTCGAAACGCCCGAGCTGGAGGTCGCGCTGGAGATTGTCATGTCGCCGCTTTCCTCATCGGAAGGTCCTCGTCCCGGGCCTAACGCCATTGGCCCTAGCAACCTTAGGGCAAACGTCACGTGTAGCGCATCGTCGAGATGCGGAATCATGGTGTCAGTGATCGCTCGATTGCGTGCGCCCGCCCCCGCGCAAACCAACCAACTGACGGCTGGCCTGCTCGTCGCGGTCGCGGCGGTCTTCGTCGTCGTGCGCCTGTTCGAGGATCCCGCGAGCCCCGCTACGCTCTTACGCGTGGTCGTTTCGCTGATCGCCGTCGGCTTCGTGCTGCTGGCGCGCCGGCAGTCGCTGCTGCGCAAGGCGACGATCTTCTTCACGCTGGAGGCACTCGGCGGCGTGATCGCGTTCGCCTACGTCGACGTACCGTTCGTCGTGAACCACCAGGAGCAAATCGGGCGCTTAGCGGTCGCGATCGCAACGCAGCTGCACCAACGCTAGCCCGCAGGCTGCTTGGGTACCGACGACGCTGGATACCTTTCCGGCCGGCTTTCCCGTACCCCGAGCTTTAGGGACCCGCCGCTTCTGGGTATGAGCCAAGCATGACCTTACGATACTTGCTCTTGCTGATCATCGTTCTGTACGTGGCCTTCGAGCTGTTCGTACCGGCGATGCAGAACCTCTTCGGCTACGGTTTCGGAACGCTGATCGCGCTCTTCATCCTGTGGTATGTGTTCCTCGCGAATCGAGGAGCGATCACACCGCCGCGACCCTAAGGCGCCGCTCGCCCCGGTCGACGCCTGGTCCGAAGCTCCGGATTAGGCCGGCAGATCCTTCGGCCGGTCCGCGTAGATCAGCGTGGGCTGTTCCTTTTTGTCGATGACTTCTTTGTTGATGACGCACTTCTTCACGCCTTGCAGGCTCGGAAGGTCGTACATCACGTCGAGCATCACTTCTTCCAGGATCGAGCGCAGGCCGCGGGCGCCGGTCTTGCGTCCCTGAGCCTTGGTGGCGATCGCGATCAGCGCTTCCTTCGTGAAGGTCAGGTCGACGCCGTCCATGCCCATGATCTTCTGGAACTGGCGGACCAAAGCGTTGCGCGGTTCGACCAAGATGCGCCGCAACGCCAGCTCGTCGAGCGCGTCGAGGGTCACGACGATCGGCAACCGGCCGATGAACTCCGGGATCAAGCCGAACTTCAGTAGATCCTCAGGCATCAGCTGCTGCAAGAGCTTACCCGAGCGCGCGTCCTTCTTCGACTCCGGATTGGAGCGGAAACCGAGCGCGTTCGAGGCCACGCGCGATTCGATGATCTTCTCCAGCCCGTCGAACGCGCCGCCGCAGATGAACAGCACGTTGGTCGTGTCGATCTGGATGAACTCTTGATGCGGGTGCTTACGGCCGCCTTGCGGCGGTACGTTGGCGGTCGTGCCTTCGAGGATCTTGAGCAACGCCTGTTGCACGCCCTCGCCGCTGACGTCGCGCGTGATCGACGGGTTTTCGCTCTTGCGGGCGATCTTGTCGATCTCGTCGATGTAGACGATGCCCTTTTCGGCCCGCTTGACGTCGTAGTCGGCAGCCTGGATCAGCTTGAGCAGGATGTTCTCGACGTCTTCGCCGACGTAACCGGCTTCCGTGAGCGAGGTCGCGTCGGCCATCGCCAGCGGCACGTCGAGGATCTTGGCCAACGTTTGCGCCAAGTAGGTCTTGCCGGAGCCCGTCGGGCCGACCAGCAGGATGTTCGATTTCTGCAACTCGACGTCGTCGGATGAGCTGCCTGCGTTGACGCGCTTGTAGTGGTTGTAGACCGCGACCGCCAGCGCTTTCTTAGCCCGCTCCTGACCGATCACGTACTGGTTGAGAATGTGATTGATCTCTTTCGGCTTGGGAATGTTCCGCAAGCGGACATTCTCGTCGACGTTCTTGTAAAGCTCTTCCTCGATGATTTCGTTACAAAGCTCGATGCACTCGTCGCAAATGTAGACCCCGGGTCCCGCGATCAATTTGCGCACTTGCTCCTGCGACTTGCCGCAGAAGCTGCACTTCAATTGACCTTTTTCATCACCGAATCGGAACACGCGCGATCCTTATCTTATGCAGGTGCCGGTGCGCTCGAGCGCATTTCTTTGTTGAAGATCTGGTCGACGAGCCCGTACTCACGCGCCTCTTCGGCCGTCATGTAGTAGTCGCGGTCGATGTCCTTGAGGATTTGCTCGATGGGTTTCTTCGTCGTGGTCTCGTAGATGCCCGCAAGCATCCGGCGGGTCGCGATCAAATCGCGGGCGGCGATCTCGACGTCGGTCGCCTGGCCGCCGATCTGCTGGACCCAGGGCTGGTGGATCAGGATCTTCGAATGTGGCAGGGCGTAGCGCTTGCCCTGGGTGCCCCCGGTCAGCAGGATCGATCCCATGGAAGCCGCCATCCCGGCGCAGATCGAGGCCACGTCCGGCCGGATCAGCTGCATCGTATCGTAAATCGCGAGGCCCGCCGTGACGCTACCGCCCGGGCTATTGATATACATATCGATGTCTTTATCGGGGTCTTCGCGCTCCAAGAACAGTAGCTGCGCGATCACGAGGTTGGCGAGACCGTCGTCAACGACGCCGCCGACGAAGATGATCCGCTCCTTGAGCAAGCGCGAATAGATATCGAAGGCTCGTTCGCCGCGCGCGCTCTGCTCGACGACCATCGGGACCAGGTGACCCATGACACACTCCTACCGGCGCTCCCCCAAAACCGGGGACTCGTACTAAGACTACGCCCGGGAAGCCACAGTTGCTTCAGACCCCGAGTCGGCCCGACCGAGCGTTCGGGCCCGGCACGGCGAAACCCGTCGGACCGCCGCTCAGGTCGCCGGGCTCGGCGTTTCGCTCACTTTGGCGTGGTCGAGCAAGAACTCGACCGTCTTGGTCCGGACGATTCCGTCGATCAGGCTGCCCAGGTTGGGCCGCAGCATTTCCAAAATCGCCTCGCGCGGCTGGCGGTACTGAAGGCTCAGTTGGGCGACCTCGGCTTCGACGTCGCCTTCGGTGGCTGCGATCTTTTCGGCCTTGGCGATCGCCTCGATCAAGAGCGAGGTCTTTACGCGCGTCTCGGCTTCCGTTCGGTACTCGCTGCGGAGCTGGTCGGCGGTCTTGCCCTGATCCTCGAGGTATTTCGTCCACTGGATCCCCGCTTGCTCGACGTAGCCTTTGGCTTCCGTCAGCAGATGCTCCGCCTCTCGATCGACCAGAACCGCGGGCAACGGGAAATCGGTCGCCTCCAGCAGCTTGCCGATCAACTGCCCGCTCAGTTCGCGCCGCAGCGCCGCGCGCCGGTGCAGCTCGATCCGCTTTCGCAGGTCCTCGCGCAGCGCCGGGACGGTCATCTGGTCGCCGCCGGCGCGCCGGGCAAATTCGTCGTCGAGCGGCGGGAGTTCCGCGACCTTGTTCTCGTGAACGGTCACGCTGAAAACGGCCGTCTTACCGGCCAGCTCGGCCTTCGAGTAGTCGTCGGGAAAGCGTGCTTCGATGCTCTTGGTTTCGCCCGCGCCCATACCGACGATTCCGTCGGCAAAGCCGGGAATGAAGCGCTCGGCGGAGATTTCGGTCGGCTGCTGTTCGGCCGAACCGCCGTCGAAGGCGACGCCGTCGATCGTCCCGAGGTAGTCGATCGTGGGCGTGTCGCCGAGCGCGACCGGCCGGTCGACGGGCACGAGCGCCGCCGACTCCTTGCGCAGGCGCTCGATCGCAGCATCGACGTCCGTGTCCCCGACAGCGGTCGAAGGCCCTTCGAGCGCGAGCCCCTTGTACTCGGGCAACTCGAACTGCGGCCGAACGTACACGGTTGCTCTGACCCGCAACGGCTGCCCCTCTTCCTCGGGCAGCAGTTCCATTTGCGGCCGGTCGACCGGATCCAAGTCGTTTTCCTGCAGGGCCTTGCTGTAGGCGCTCGGCACGACCGCATCCATCGCCCGCTCCTCGATGCCCGCCGTCCCATATTGGGCCTCGAAGATCTTACGCGGTGCCTTCCCCGGCCGAAAGCCCGGTATCCGCACGTTCTTGACCAGGTGCCGGAACGCTCGATCGCGCGCCGCCGCCAACTCCGCCTCATCGATCGAGATCTCCACCTCAACCTGCGTCGGATCAATATGCTTAACAGTAGCGGCGCTCACGGTGTTCTCCTAAGAAACCTCGGCTGGCGTCAGCCGGGGGGCCCACGCCGCGAAGTGGCGTGGGGGGCGCGCAGGTCAGTTTTTTTGGCGACAGTCAAAAAAGGTGACCGGAGCGCCAGGCGCGGCGCAACGTGCCGCGCCCCTAAGCGGAAGACGAGATTCGAACTCGCGACCCTCGCCTTGGCAAGGCGATGCTCTACCACTGAGCTACTTCCGCGGGCGACTGGCGACGTTTCGCCGCCCCAGGGGGAAATACTCCTTGGGCGAGCAGAGACTCGAACTCTGATGGGTTGCCCCACTGGAACCTAAATCCAGCGCGTCTACCAATTCCGCCATTCGCCCTAGAACCCGCGCAGTGTAACGTTTCCGGTTTCGCAGCGTCAAGAGCGATCGCCCACAAACGCCGAGGCGATGCGAGCGGCTACAGGCATCGAGTCGCGGCCGGGCGTACGCTCGGGCCTATGCAGCGATTCGCCTTCGCCCTCGTCGCTTCGATCGCGGCCTGCAGCGCCGTCGCCGAGGCCGCGGACCTCGGCGCGGGTGCCTGCCGTGCCGCTTACGTCGTCCCATACGTGGATCAGTGCGATTTCGATCATGCGAGCATCGAGAAGGACGATTCACGCAGCAACGTCGCGGCAGCTTACATGGCCTGCGATCGCGCACAAACCGAGGCCGGCAACTGCCTCGATTCAAAGGTCAAGCAACTGCACGTGGTGGCGCTGAGCGCGCTCTACCGGGCCGTCTCCGAGCAAGCCGACATCGCCATGTTCGCGGGCCAGTACAAGACCGCAGAAGCGCTGTTGCGAGAGAAGTTGAGCGTCCTCGACATCGCGGCTAAAGAGGGCAAGCCCGCGGACCCGACGATTGCAGCGGAACGCGCCAGCACGCAGACCGATCTCGCGACCTCGCTTGCGGGCCAGTGCACCGAGCGGGCGTACATGGCGGGCGCGCCGGCGCACGCCTTCGCGCACGACCACCGTTACAAGGATCTCGAGAAGATACTCGCCGGGCAGTACGCGCAGTACTCTGCCTGCGCCAACCTCGCGACTTCGCCGCGCAAGCGAGCATACGTGCAATACGTCGCGCTCGTAGCTCTCGAGGAGAGCGGGCGCGCGGCCCAAGCGGCGGGCGATCAAAGCGACGCGAACAAACTGTTCACGGCGTGCCTGGCCGGCACCGCACGTTCGCTGCAGGCGGCATCGTCGTACACCAAGCACTACCTCACGGTGTTGACGCGGCTGTGTGCGGGACGCATGAAAGGTACGTACGGAGTGGATCAACCGCGGCCGCTGGACCGGGAAGGTCAGAGCTTCAAGCCTTTGGCGTTGCCGGCGAGCTAGGTCGCCAGGTCGCACCAATGGCGCATCCAGCGCCGTGCGACACAGCCGCATCCATGCGGCTAGTCGCACCAATGGCGCATCCAGCGCCGTGCGACACAGCCGCATCCATGCGGCTAGGGGCGGACGGGGGCGATACCGGGAAGCGGAGCTGCGACGACCCCGAGCGCGACCAGTTCGCGCAGCAGACGCGCGACCGGCGGCCGGTTCTCCTCGGCTACGAAGAATCCGTCCAGCGTCTTGCCGACCAGCCCGTTCCCGATGGCCGCGACGATAACGAGTTCGATGATCGGAACGATCCGCGCGCGCCGGAATGCATTAGCTTCGCCTTGCAGGGCGGGGTGCGATGCGATGACCTTACGCAGTAGCTCGAGCTTCGCGGCCAGCGAATCGAAGTTCGGATCGTTCTTCGAGAGTTCGAGCCAGGCCAGCAATCGCGCAAACCCGCCTTCGTCGAAAACACTGAAGACGGCATCGATCGCGCGCTCGAGCGGTATCTCGCCGCTCGTGCCCGCCGCAAAGACCTGCGCCATCTCACCGGCGAGTCGCACGGCAACGCGCTGCGCGAGTTGGGATTGCAGTTCGCCGACGCTGCCGAAGTGATAGAGGACGTTGGGGTGGCTCACGCCGGCGCGGGTCGCGACCTCGGTCAGACGCAGTGAATCGGGGCCGCCTTCGATCAGCAGACCCTCAGCCGCGGCGAGAATCGACTCGCGGGCATCCGCGGCATCCAGCCGGCGGCGCTTAGCAGGTTTCGGCGCGGCGTGACGGTCGATCTGCGCACCCATGTCAGGAGCCATGGCCACAGAATACGGCGCCTATCCCAGCTTAACCGTCCACAGTTGAGAAATGTGTCCAAGTCCTAACTTTTTCGTTAGTAGCCGAGGCGATCGACGAACGTGATCTCGGCCGGGCTCGTGGCTCGGCGCTTTCGCTCCTTGGCTCGGTAGAGGGCGGCGTCGGCGCGGACCATCAAGGTCTGGATCTCCCGTCCGTCGCTGGGGTAGCGGCTGGTCCCGATGCTCGTCCCGATCGCCAGCTGCCGGTGCTCGAAGGCGATCGGCTCGTCGAAGGAGGCCCGCAGGCGCGCTGCCATTCGGTCGGCGTCCCGGGCGTGCTCCAGCTGCGGCTGCAGCACGACGAACTCATCGCCGCCGAGGCGCGCGACCGTGTCGCTTTCTCGCACCACGTTGGAGAGCCGGCGGCCCACCTCGCGCAGCACCGCGTCGCCCGCCGCATGCCCGAACCGGTCATTGACCTCCTTGAAGCCGTCGAGGTCGAGAAAGTGGATCGCGAATGGGCGCTCGTAACGCACCGCGCTGGCCAGCACGCGCTGCAGGCGATCCAACAGCAGAACCCGGTTCGGCAGCGCGGTCAGGCCGTCGTGGTAGGCCAACTCGTCCAGCTTGCGACGCTGGCGAAGCCGCTCGATCGTCGCGCCGGCCAGCGACCCGACCAGCCGCAGAAACGAAAGGTCTTCCTCGTTCAGCGGTGCGTCGCGCTTGGCGACGTTTGCAAAAGCGACGAAGCCGTAGAGCGCATCGTCCACGAAGATCGGAACCGTTACGAAACCCGACCAGCCCGGCGGTCCGTCCGGAGTATCGTCGATCCACGGTACCTCGACACCGGCGCCATGCACGACGAGATCGCGCCCCAGCAGCGCCTCACGCACCCAAGCACCCGCCAGCGGAGCGCGGTAGCCGGCCGGGTATCGACCGTCGCCGACGCTGCTTTCGAAGCTGAGCCAGTCGGCCCCGTCGAGTTCCGCCAAGCCGGCCCAGCTGAAATGCAAATCGCGCGCGGCGCGATCGAGCATCGTGGCAATACGATCGCCCGCGCTGTCGCTGCCGAGCGCGACGATCTCGGCCAGGGCACGCGCGCGTTCGCTGTTGCGCGCGGCGCGCCGCAGGATCGACGCAAGCAAGCTCTGCATCACGACGAAAAACAGCATCGAACCAACGGCTAGATCGATTTGCGCGAGGTACCATCGCGCGCTGAACCGCGTGCCGCCGAAGAGCCCGCCCGCGAGAATCTCGACCGACATCGCGATCATGACGACGATCAACCAAAGGTGAACCCGGCGCCTCGTGCCGCAAAAGACGGCGAGTGCCGCCGCCGCGCCAAGACAGACAAGAAACGCGACCGGGACCAGACCCGCCGAGACGATCGCGACCAAGCGCGGGGCAGCCCCGAAGAACGGCGCGAGCGCGGCCCGTCCAAGCGTCGCGAGCGAGATGCAGCCGGCCGCATAGACCACGCAGGCCGCCGAGACGCGAGCGGCCATGCCCATCCGCCAACGTGCCGAGCGCCTCGCCCCACGCTCGACATACACGTACGCGATGACGACGGCCGCAAAGCCGATTCGGGCCGCGGCGGCCAGCCACGGCGCGGTTGGCGGATTAGGGTCGAGCAAGCCCCGGCCAACGAAGACGCCCGGCAAGGTCAAGAAGTAGAGGGCATGCAGCACGCCCAGAAGCGCATAGCCGGCAGCCAGGATTGCGAGCGGCGCGTGCAAGCGGATCCGAAACTGCGCGTAGAGCATCGAGGCGGTGAACAGCGTCGCGGTTACCGCCAGCGTCTGACTACTTGCGACAAACGTCGGAATTGGCGGCGTTGCCAGGTGCGCGAACGGGATCAAGAGCAGCGGACTCGCGATCAAAGTCGCGGCAACGGCGGCAGCCGCGGCCCTTTCGCGCGCGGTCGTGGCATCGTACGCAAACGTGTCGGAGTACGTGCCCCTGGCTCGGCGTGAGATCATCGTCACACTTATTATCGGCGCGGCTCCAGGGTTCGCGAGGGCACAAGCGCCAAGCTGGGCGCATGAAAGCGCTCCTCTGCCATGCCTTCGGCCCGCCGAGCGACCTGAAGATCGAAGAGACGGCCGCTCCAACGCTCGGGGCGACCGGACTACGCCTCGAAGTGCACAGCGCAGGCCTGAACTTCCCCGACGTGCTGATCGTGCAAGGAAAGTACCAGCTGCGGCCGGAGTTCCCGTTCAGTCCCGGTGCGGAGGTCTCCGGTGTGGTGGCCGAGGTCGGCGAGCGCGCCGCCGGATTCGCGGTCGGCGATCGGGTGATGGCGCTTTGCACGACGGGCGGTTTCGCCGAGCAGGTCGTCGTTCACCATGGCTCGGCCTTCAAGATGTCGCCCGGCATGTCGTTCGACTCGGCGGCCGCGCTGCCGCTAACCTACGGCACGACCTACCACGCGCTGGTCGACCGGGCCAAGCTGCAAGCCGGCGAAACGCTGCTCGTGACCGGCGCCGGCGGCGGCGTAGGCATCGCCGCCGTGCAGCTGGGCAAGGCCTTGGGCGCGACGGTTATCGCCGCGGCGGGCTCCGCGGCGAAGCTTGCGGCGGCAAAGGAAGCCGGCGCCGATCACACCCTCGACTATACGAGCGAGAACCTAGCCGACCGGGTCAAGGAACTTACGAAGCAAGCTGGTGCAAACGTCGTTTACGACGCGGTCGGCGGCGACGTCTTCGACGCTTGCCTTCGCTGCGTCGCCTGGGAAGGGCGGCTGCTGGTGATCGGTTTTGCCTCGGGCCGCATTCCCGAGATTCCGGCGAATCGTTTACTCCTCAAAGGCTGCGCAGCCGTCGGCGTCTACTGGGGCGCGTTCGCGGCGCGCGACCCTGCCGCCAACGTTCGCAACTTCGAGCGCCTGTTCGAACTCTACGCGGCCGGGAAGATCGACCCGAGGGTCGGCCGTACGTACGCCCTCGCCGAGGCCGCGCAGGCAATCGCCGACCTCGAGAATCGCGAGATCATCGGAAAGGCCGTAATTCAGGTCCGCCCCTAGCCGGGCGCGCCGTCTGCGTTATCGCAGCGGCGGTAATTTTGCGATCGGAGCATCGAATGCGTAGCGCGTCGTTTCGAGATCGAACTCGCCGCGCGTGTGCCAGGCCCGTAAAATCGCGTCCGGGTCGTAGCCGAAATATTCCGCCAAGCGACAGATATCCGCTCCGCTGATCGAGCCGTTGTCGCGCAGAACTTCGATCGCCGCGACGGCAAGCTCGAGCGCACGCCCTTCGCTCCCCGCGCCGGCAACGCGCCGCACCACTCGTGCCTGCGGGTCGTCTTCCCGCTGGCCGCGCAGCATCATAGCCTTGAGTTCTTCGATATCGGGCTCCATCTTCAGCCGATTATCGGATGACCGCCGTTCGAGCTACATGGCCATGCGTGATGGCAACGTCACCGGCGGCTCGACCAATGTCCCCTGCAGCAGCGCTAAGCGTACCGCAACGACGGCAACGTTCGTGCGCGCTCCGCGAACCACGACTGCGGCCGCCGTTCGGCCTCGGCGCGAGCGAACGCGGCGTACTCGTCGCCGGCACCGAGTTCCGCAAGTTCGATCGCAGCCAGGGCTGCGCGCCAACTGCAATCGGATGCTTTCCATTTCTCGAACGCGGACGAGAAGAGCGCGATCGCGCGCGTGGTGTCGCCTTCGGCGCGACAGACCGTCGCCTCGGCAACCAACTCAATGGTGCGCGCACGGTCGTCGAAGTTCGATGCGTGGCGTTCGTTCACGATTTTGCGGAGGCGCAGAGCGCGCACCAAGACCTGCCGGCCTTTAGCCGGCTGTAACGGTGCGAGTGCCTGCGCGAGCGCAAGCAGTGCGTCGCTGTCCTCTTCGCAGTCCGACCTCGACATCGTGTCGCTCAACCGTTCCGCGTATTCGAGTTCCTCCGCCGCGGTGAGATGCTGACGCAGTTCCCGCGCGAGGTACACCTTGTCGAGAGATGCGATGATCTTGTGCGCCGTAGAAGGCGCGTCCTCGAACGCCGCACGAAAATCGCGCAGCGCCCCGAGGTAGTCGCCGGCCAGCGAGTTCGCCCAACCCAGGGCCCGATGGATCACGAAGCGGTCACGCTTCAAGTCGGCATTCCACGGAACCGCAGCCGCGCGATCGCGCACGAACGCGGCCTCACGCACGTCTCCGCTTTCGCGCGCCAGCAACGCCAAGTTCGCCAGTTGTGCCGCCTTGAAGGCCAGGTCTGGTACGTTACACTCGTCGATCTCTTGGAAGGCCATCTTCAGATAGCAGCGCTGAGCCACGAAATCGCCGCGCGCCGCCGCGACCGCTCCGAGCAGCTGGAAAACGCGAGAGCGCGTATGCGCAAGCGGCGTGACGTGCGGCGCGGAGCCGTACACGGCGGGCGCCGGCGCGAGCGCGCGCGCACAGCCCTCGACGCAGGAATCGAGCTGCCCCATGAGCATCCGCGAGCGTGCCTCGCTGTAGAGATACTCCGCTTCCAGCTCCGGGCATGCGGCCGAAAGAACGTAGGCGCGCGCCTCGTCAAAAGCGCATTCCGCCTCGATGTGCCGGCCCAGCCGCCCGAGGGCGGTCGCGCGCAACATCTGCATTTCGCCGCGCCCATGATGCGAAAGCTCGACCAGCGCATCCAGCGCAACGTTCAGGGCCGATAGCGCCTCAGCCTGACGGCCCAGCCGAATCAGCGCGCGGGCACCGAGCGAAACGGCGCCGCTCGAGGAATGCTGCGCGAGCGCTCCAATGCAGGCCGAAAACCGCCCGTCGCGATACGCGGCAATGGCGGTTTCAAATGACTGCACGCGCGGTTTCAGCCGCGCGATCTTGGCGCTCATCGCAAGGGGCGGAGTGCTCTACGAGCTAGAGGAACTCCTTTTCAGTAACGCCGACCAGTGCGACTAGTCGGGAAGGTTCGGGAAATCGCACGCTGACCATGTCCAAGCGTGCAAGACGTAAGCGACCATCGAATGGAAGGCCGACAAGGCATGGCTGAAATCGAACGTTGCCAACATG
>Ga0302326_10003249_pt1 | contig 38461 bp, 31 predicted proteins | sample Palsa_T0_3_FD_202264 | JGI IMG/M metagenome (GOLD analysis project Ga0302326, IMG submission 202264) | Peat permafrost microbial communities from Stordalen Mire near Abisko, Sweden - Palsa_T0_3 | ecosystem: Environmental > Terrestrial > Soil > Palsa > Peat permafrost | place: Sweden: Abisko... | reverse complement strand
CCATAAGAAGCCCGCGCGTTGTACTCGACCACGTCGTCGATGCGAAATTCGATGAAGTACGGCTTCTCGGAACCATCCAGCTGCAGCCGCTTCTGGTTGCGCCCCAGCTCCACCAGCATCGCTTTCAGGATAGGATCCTGCTCCGCCTGCGCCTGCGTAGCCGGTTGCTGCCCCCAGGTCCGGACCGGAACCACACCAAAAACAAAACAAGCAACCGTCATCGGCACAATTGTGCGTGCAACCCACAGAACACTCCGCATCACTGCACCTCCGCCTTGGAATCCGCAGCCGGCGAAGGCAAAATCGGCGGCCGCGTCTTCCCCTGCGGCGCCTTCTGCGTCTCAATCGCCCCAAACAACATCGCCGGCGCAATCGCAGAGACGGGAACGCTCCCCGACTCCGCTCCGCACTCCCCGTTGAAGATCGCCGGCTTATCGCCAGTGGCCAAAATCTGCGTCAGCGACGCCTGCGGTGTGCCTACAATCTGCACACCCCGCACCAGCTCATCCGGTCGCCCATCCGCATATACGCGATACACCAGTTGCGGAATCACCTGAAACGCCTGTGGTGTAGCGCGCTGCGTCAGCGTAAATCCCGATGCGATGTCCTCGAAATACAGCCCATACGGCTTGTTCTGTTTCTTGATCTCGTCAATCAGTAACTGCCGCAGTTTCTTTTCCGAGGTCGTGTTGGTCGACGTCACAATCAGATTGCCCTGTCGCCCCGTGGGCATCAGCCCAATTTGCGACCGCCCATGCCCATTCGAAACATCGAAGTGCGCAATCGGCATGCGCGACATCAAAAACTGCTGCAGAATCCCCTTATCCACCAACTCCACTTTCTGTGCAGGCTGGCCTTCGTCGTCATAACTGTAATAGCCACTGAGATAAGTTCCGTCGAACGTCGCCAGCGTCGGATCGTCCGCGACAGAAAGAAACGTCGGCAGAATCGCCTTCCCCACATCCTTCGTAAACGTCTCGCCTTCCTGCTCCCCGCGCTGCCGCTGTCCCTCCAGCCGATGCCCCAGCACTTCATGGAAGAACACCGCCGAAGCCCGTCCCGACAGCAGCGACGGCCCGTTGAAAGGCTCCGCCGGAGGCGCCGTCCGCAGCGCATCCAGTTGGCTCGCCAGCAATTTGATCTGTTTCTCCAATTCCGCCTGCGGAGGCAAATCGTGTTCCGTGCGGCTCTCAAACGTCCGCGCCAGCGACAACTCCATGCCGTCGTCTGCCCGCGTAGCAGCCAGAACAACAATCCGAATCAGCTGATGCGGATACGCTAGCCGCGATCCCTCCGACGACACAAAGTAACTGTCCTGGTCATCGACCGTCAGCACCACCAGATCGGTGATGATCTGCGGATGTTCGCGAAAGATGCCGGAAAGCTCCCGTATCCGCTGCTCCCAGGCCTTGCGATCGAGCGCCGGCAGCGGAATCAGCGGCACTTGCGCATGCACCGCATCCTGGTGCGAAAAATCCGGCGAGTCGTCTTCCTCTTTCGCCTGGACCGCCAGCTCCGACTTCACCTTCAAGTAGGATTGCAGCGCGTTGCCGTATGCCGTGTTCGTGCCCCACCACAGGGTTCGCGCAATCGCCGGCCGATCGTCGGTCAGCGGCAGCTCCACAGTATGGATCGCGCCAGCCCGATGCGTCCCATGCGTGTTGTCCACCTTCGGTTCGCCTACCCGCACCGAAATATCCGCAACCCGCTGGTGGTTTGCATCGGAGGAAAGAATCGCCCCTTGCTGTGCCACGATGCTGAGCCGCGTCACATCGTGCGCGTCGTACCCGATGTAATAAGGAGGCTGCTGATTCGCCGTCCCCGCTTTACTCAGCGAAGTCATGGCGCGATTCAACTCCGCCGTCATCGCATCCGTCAGCGGTGACGAAGCACCGGAGGAAGAGCCCGCAGCCGAACCCGACTGCGCCGCAGCAATCAGGCCCCGCGAAAACCCAAAGCCTGTTGCCAGAGCAAGGAAAAGAACAAGGAACAGGAATTTATGGAACCGCATGAGCCGCCATCAACCTCGCCGCCATTGTAGCGTCCGGCTCCGCACCGCATCGCAGCGAACCCGTTCCCCTAAAATGGCCTGTCGTGCTCACCTCCGCAGAATCCGACCGCCTCCGAGTCGTCCTGGTCAGCAGCCGCAACCCGCTCAACATCGGTGCAGCCGCCCGAGCCATGGCCAACTTCGGATTCCACCACCTCCGCGTCGTCCATCCCTACGATGTCGCCTTTCGCGAAGCCCGCTCCGCCGTCAACGCCGAACCCGTCCTCCAAGCCGCTGAGGAATTCGATCATGTGACCGACGCCGTCGCCGACTGTGCCCTCGTCGTCGGCACCACCGCCGGTACGCGCCGCACCCCACAGCAACAACTCCATCGCCTCGAAGCCGCGGCTGCCATCATCCGCCAGCATCTGCAATCCGGTTCCAAAGTGGCGCTCCTCTTTGGCTCGGAAAAGATCGGCCTGTCCAATCACGACCTGAGCCACTGCCAGGTCCTCCTCCGCATTCCCACGCAAGCCGAACACCCCTCCATGAACCTGGGCCAGGCCGTCGCCGTCCTCTTATATGAGCTCATCCGCCAAACCAGCGATGCCGCCGCCCCCATCCCCGAAGGCCTTCTCGACAACCCACCCGAAAAACCCCTCGCCACCGCCGAGGAGCGCGAACGCCTGACCGTCCTCCTGCTCGAGATCCTCGCCCTCAGCGGCTACGCCCGCCACCCCTCCCCGGAAGAAAAGGTCCGCAGCCTGATGCGCCATCTGCCCCTCGCCCAATCCGACGTCCACCACTGGCTCGGCCTCCTCCGCCACATCCTCTGGAAACTCAAAGCGACCCCTCCGCCCCTCTCCGATTGACCCACCCCGCCCTTTCCCGATAAACTAAACAGGTTTGGCGATTCTGCCTGTCCCGCGTGTCTCCGGGGCCCTCCAGCTGCTTTCCGCCGGAGTCGAAGCACAGTTTCCGCCCAGCTTAGATTTTTGATCGCGCCCGCCGATTTCGGCACCGTGTGCCCGGGCGCTGGAGGAATTATGTACGCGGTCATCCGCACTGGTGGTAAGCAGTACCGAGTCGCTCCAGGCGACGTCCTCAAGGTCGAAAGCCTCACGGCCGGCAAAAACGGTTCCGTCGAATTCGCCGACGTCCTCGCCTTCTCCGGCGAGTCCGGCTCCGTCGTCAAGCCGCAGTCCGCAAAAGTCCTTGGCACCGTCGTCGCCGATGGCCGTGGCGACAAAATCCTCGTCTTCCATTTCAAGCGCAAGAAGCAGTACAAGAAGCTCCAGGGTCATCGCCAGAACTTTACCCAGGTGCGCATCAGCGAAATTCAGGTCGACGGCAACAGCTACACCGCCTAACCGCGCGTAGCCCTAAAATTTCTCCGCCCCGCGCGGATTCAGGATCGAGTAATGGCACATAAAAAAGGTTTAGGAAGCTCTAAAAACGGCCGCGACTCCAACGCGCAGCGCCTCGGCGTGAAGCTCTTCGCCGGCCAGGTCGTCACCGGCGGTTCCATCATCGTCCGCCAGCGCGGCACCAAGATCAAGCCCGGCCTCAACGTCGGCCGCGGCTCCGACGACACCCTCTTCGCCAAAATCGATGGCCGCGTCAAGTTCATCGACCGTGGCCGTACCGGCCGCTTCGTCGCCGTCGAAGCCATCACCGTCGATTAACTCCGCACTGCCCAAAAAACCCAGGGCCGGACTCCCTCACGAGTCCGGCCCTTTCCATTGGGCGCTCGCTCCAAAATCCCTTCCATCACGAATCTCAATCAGAGAGAAAACGCAGCGCAGGATCAGAGCAAACAAGAAACCCTGCCTGAGCAGCCATGGCCTGAACCTCGAGGGGTGTGAACGGCCACCCACTCACTAAACGACCCCGTCTTGCATGGCCCACAGAGCCGAGGCGGCTCGTGTGGATACGCGGATTTTGTCATCGAGAAATTCGCGGCCCCGCACGCGCCATTCGTTATTCCCTCCATAACCATCTCCCATACCCACAAACTCCTTACATAGCGTTTATGAAATACCTATGTCTTCCGGGTTTTTATTGCTGGTAACCGGTTGTTCCGGCAGAGGCAGGATCGGATTGGTTACATCTGCGAAAACTTTGGACTCGGTACCCTCCATGGCAGCCCGCACCGTGATGTGTGTGCAGCTCGAAGGCCAGCATTCCGAGGATGAATCGCAGAAGCAGCAGCCGTAAGAACCAGACGCCCTGCTCTCCGCCACATCGCGCTGCTTGCCGCCATTCTTCTGGCGGCTCTGCGGAGCGCCCGCACACTGTCGTTCCCGGCAGCCCTGGCGACACCGTCGTCCCGCGTGCTTCCGACTGTTGTCGACTCGCAGTCCTGAGCTTCGCCCGCGGCCCCAGTCGTTCCGCACCAAATTACCCATAGGTGATCGGCTTCTCTCGGCTCAACTCCGAGAGCTGGCCCCACCTCACTCAAGGAGGCAAGACCCATGCTCACAGCGGCAAACCCATCGCGCTCATTCCTGAAGACGCAAAACTTGCCGGTTTCTACGTCCGTATTGCCGTTCCGGGCGCGGATATTTCGGATCGCGATCGCAGCCATAATCGCCCTGCTCGTCCTCAACAACTGGAGCGCGCGCGCCCAGTCCACCTTCGGCAGCATCCGCGGCACTGTCACCGACGTCTCCGGAGCCGTTATCGAGGGCGCCACCGTCAAGCTGCACTCCCTTGACGAAAGCGCCGACCGCCAGACCACCACGAGCGCCTCCGGCGACTTCCTCTTCGAAAATCTGAAGGCCGGCCATTACAAAGTCACCATCTCGCACGCCGGCTTTACCGATTCCGTGGTTTCTTCGGCTGCGCTGGAAGCCCGCCAGGAACTCCGCCTGCCGATTACGCTTACCATCACGGCCGGAACCACGACGGTGGAAGTAAGCGCCGATGCGGCTCTGATGAATACCGAAAATGGAACCATCAACAATACGATTTCTAACTTAGACATTACTCAATTGCCCATCAACTCCAGGTCGGTATCGAGCAGTCCCCTGGCAGCTCTCGCCGTGTCTCCCGAGGTAACCAGGGACTCGCAGGGCAATATCGCGGTCGGGGGCGCGACGTCATCGCAGACTGGCTTCTCGGTGGATGGAATTTCCACGGCCAACATTCGTTACAACGGCGCGCTGCAGGACACCTATCCTTCGATGGAAAGCATCGACGAGATGAAGGTCACCGCGTTCAACAACAATGCGGAGTTCGCTCAGATCGGCGATGTGACCTTCACCACCAAGAGCGGAACCAATCAATTGCATGGCAGCGCATTCGAATATTTTCAGAACAGCGCTCTGGATGCCACCGTTCTGAATTTCCCGGTCAAGGCTCCCCGAACCTTTAACACTTTCGGCGGCAGTTTGGGAGGCCCCGTGACTATCCCCAGGCTGTATAACGGGCACGACAAAACCTTCTTTTTCCTCGATTACGAGGGAAATCGCAAGACGCAGTCTTATCCCGAGGAGCTTCTTGTGCCGTCGGCGGCGGACAGGGCCGGCGACCTGAACGACCTGGTGCAGGGGCTGGGAGCCGGACCTTTACTCAACCCATTCACCGGTGCGGCTTTCCCGAACAATACCATCCCCACCGGGTCGTGCGCGGCCTGCATCAATCCCGTGGCTCAGGCTCTGTTGAGCTACTACCCGTTGCCCAACGCCAACCTGGGTATCTTAAACCCGTCTTATAACTATGAGACGCTGGTGCCGAACCCGGCTAATTCCAACGGCTTCGATATCCGCGTCGATCACAACTTCAATACGAAACAGCAGGTCTACGTGCGCTACAGCTTCAAGAACGCGTTCTACAGTGAGTTCAACAGCGCCGGCGTCGTTGCCCCAGCCAGTAATTTCCTGCCGAATGATGGTGCCAACGATCAAAATCGCAGCATGGTGGCTTCCTACAACTATGCGATCACTCCCACCCTGGTGAACGAATTCCGTTTCGGGTTCGCCGACTACAACGAGAATGACACTTTCCCGATCTCGGGGGCCTCGGCCATCAGTAAACTCGGGCTGGTCTTCGATCATCCGATAGGTACCGCATCCCACCCCACTGCCGATACCTTTCCGAACTTCAATTTCGCCGACGGCTCAGTAACCACCATTGGGCAGGACCGGGTTGGAACAACCATTTCGGGGAACGTTCAATTCACCGATAATCTCACCAAGACCATTGGCGAGCACACGCTTCGCTTTGGAATGGATGCGCGCAGAGTGCATTTCAATTCCCTGATGTACTTCGCGCCTTCCGATGACTATGGCGACTTCACCTTCAGCGGCAGCCTGACTAACTACTCTTTCGGAGATTTTCTGCTCGGCTTGCCAGATCCATCTTACTTCGCGGTCATCGGTCCACAAATGGATGCGCGCGCTGTCCACTGGGGCGTTTACGGTCAGGACACATGGCAGATCAACAGGCACCTTACCGCCAATTTCGGATTGCGGTGGGAACTGCTTCCACCCTTTCAGGAATCCAATGGCGATATAGCTACCTACCTTACTTCGGGAAACAATCTGACCGTCGTCGTTCCCGACAAGTTCTACCCATTTATCAAAAACAATCCGCTCCTCCAGCAGATCTACACGGGCTTTCTTCAGGGATTCAACGCATGTGGGCTTCAGACTGGGAGCCCGCTACCCTGTTCGAACATCGAAACCGCGACCGCGGCAGGGCTTCCTCAGGGCCTTCGGGATTGGAATTGGCGTGATTTTGACCCGCGCGTCAGCTTCGCCTGGCGTCCGTTCAATAACAACAAGACCGTCATTCGTGCCGGCGTCGGCATCTATACCATGACTACCCTTGGCCCCATGTCTTTCAACAGCGGGATCATCGCTCTTTCCGACCTGCTCACTTATAACAATTCTGTAACCAACGGGGTTGCGGCGTTCCAGTTTCCGAACACGTCTCCTCCGAACGCGGCGGCAACCATAGGCGGGGGCGATTTCGAGGAGGCAAACGATCCGCACTGGAAGGATCCTTCGTCGGCACAATGGAACCTGACCGTGGAACGGGAGCTGACCCCCAGCACGGTGGTCCGGGTTAGTTACACCGGCCAGGAATCCTGGCATCTTCCCATCACCATAGATAACAACCAAATTCCGGCCAGCACCACGCCCTACACCGTTCCCAACAACGGATACTCTGTCGTCGATCCTCGTGCGCCCTTCCAGAACTGGCTCCTGTTGGAGGAGTCGGAAAGCATCGGTACTCAAAGCTATGAGTCAGGTATAGCGGAAGTCACCCATAAAGAGGGCCATGGGCTCACGTTCCAGGCGAACTACACTCTCACGAAAAATATCAGCGATGCGCAAGGTACCGATGCACCATCCGCATACGCGGGCGAGGAGCCCTACGCCGTAGAAATTGCCGACCATTTTCATATCAAGTACGACCGCGGCAACGTGGTGGGGATGCCGCGCCAGCGCTTCATGCTGACAGGCACTTACAAGCTGCCGTTCGGAGAGGGACAAACTCTTGCGGGACCGCGGTTCCTGAATCCGGTCATCGGAGGCTGGAACCTGAGCTCAGTGACGACACTCCAGACAGGTCAGTGGCTCACGCCCACGATGCCGGCGGCCGACGATCAATCGAACACCGATATGATCGAGCGAACCACCGGTGGGGCCATTGCACGTCCTGACTGTGTTGGCAATCCTATCCCCCAGCATCGCTCCGCTTCGAACTACTACAACCTTAGCGCGTTCGCTCTGCCGCCGACGGATGCCGGACGCTTTGGGACCTGCGGGGTCGGTATCCTTGAGGGGCCCGGTATGGTCGACGTGGACGCGGGCCTGGCCAAGCGCTTCAATCTTGGCGAGCGGATGCATCTTCGTTTCGAAGCTACCTTTACCAACGTCATCAACCACACGAACTATGCGCCGCCGTCGCTGAACTTTGGGGAACCTTCCAGCTTTGGCGTTTTGAATACCGCGCTGCCCCAGGGTGAGGGAGGGAACCGCACCGGCCAGTTGGCCCTGCGTCTCGACTTCTAACCTTATTTCTAACTGACTCGGGCGGAGTCCCCGCCGCCCCACGCAGGCACCCGCAAATCCGCCGGGAGCATCATCAGGATCGACGAAATCCGCAACTCGAAGCCGAGACCTGATTAAGCAAATGAGGTTGGTGGATTGTCCGCAATTCTGGATCCTGCCTCTATAACGGCCGGAAGGCGTGCTCAATTTTGCCTTGCCCTGTCCTTTCCAGCCCTGCCATGCCCCTTTTCCTTATTCCCCAATCAAGCATAAGGTGGGGAGGCTGGGGCGCGATCCGAGGAGGCCAGGCCATGAGCACAAGAGAATTCCCTGAGCCGATCCCAAGTGGATTGGATACAAGCATCTCTTCGGAGATTGCCGGGCGCCGCGCCAGGACCCTGGTCCTGCACAACAGCAGAATCGTCTGCTGGATGACCATGGGCATGGGCATTATCTCCGCGTTGCTGGGGGTGTGCATGGTGATGATGTGTGTTTCATTGCTGTTTCCCGTGAGTGCAATCACTTTTATGCGAGTGTTGGCTGCGGCCCAGTGGGGCCTCGGTGGGCTCATGATGTGCCTGATGTTGCCGTGGCTGTGGAAGTGGGGCGCCACAATGCTCAACTCCCGTGTGAAGCTGGATGCGCGCGGCGTGGACTTTAACCTGGGAACGGCGAAGCAACCGGGCAAGCTGTTCATGGCCTGGGAGGATGTGGCTGCGGTGCAGCAGAAGCCGATGGGCAAGGTACGGGAGTACACCATCCTTGGAAAAGACGGAAGTCGAGCGAGCTACACTTCGTATACGTTTTTCCGCCCCACGCATGTGGCGAGGAAGATTGCAGAGCACGCTGGGCTGACGATCCAGAAGGTCTCGGCCTCTTCGCCGTAATTTGCGTTGGCGCAGGTTCTGTCAGGCTGCTATGTCGTCAGCATAGCCAGGTCAATCAGTATGGCGATGGTCACGATGTCAAACAGCACATGCAGCGTGTTCGGGCGGATGCCGTTGCGCTCGGGCAGAAATGAATGTGTGGCTGCGTACATGGTTTGATAGCGAGCCACCTGATGTGGGTCGGGGCCAAATAGATAGGGTCTCCACCAGGCTGTGAACGATCCGTAGCAGGCGAGCCCGTATGTGATCCACAGCCACCAAAAGACCCACGCAGGGCAGGCTCGGCCAAAGTAGAACGCGGTGGCAGCCAGGCCGATCGCGACCGGAGCGAAGTTGATCAACGTGGTGAGGAGTAGCTTGCCGGTAGGGAACTCCGCCCTGACGCCTCTTACGTTATTGAGTGTTCCCAGGGGAATCCAATTGTGGAGCGCCACGAACAACACCACGAAACACTGAAGCGCAAGCAGCGCGGCCATTGCCACGGAATGCATAGATGCCCGGAGTATACGGCACGGCTCCCGCTCTTACCTCCGTACCGTGCGACCCTCGGATTCTTCTTGATCCATCTGTCGATCATTGCTAGCCTGAGATCGTGGGGGATTGTCTGCCTTGCAGCCAATCCCCCACAGCATTTTCAGAGGATCCCAGGATCCTCGCACCTGAGCTGATTGAAAACCTCGCGCACCGAACGTGCCGGAGTCGGAAGACGGAAGCGATCGCGCAGCCTCTCATTGCAACCTGCAACCTGCAACCTGTAACCTGCAACAGGCTACCGGCTTCTTCGTACGCACGAATGACGCATTGGTACGCACGAGTGCATCATTCGTACGCACGAACGCGTCATTCACGAGCATGAATGCATCATTCCTGCTCACGAGCGAAGTGACTCGCTGGGTATCACGTAGCCCGTTCATGCGCACCGGTGACGCACTCGTGCTCATCAATCCATCATTCATGCGCATCACCGCTTCTGACTTGTATTCAAATCGATGGCTGTTGCATATCTTGCCAACATGGGTTAAGTGACAGAAAACAAGTCATCGAGAAAAAAATGAGAATTCGGCGGTGGGGGGAAGCCTTCCCGCCTCTCGCCTCAAAAGCACCAGCCACTCCGGTCCCGCGACCCAACCCCAAAAGCGAAAGCCCCGAGGATCTCGGGGCTCTTGCTTTTGGGGGGAGGAAACAGCTTATCGAGGAGCAACCACCGGATTCTTTGCCAGCACCCGGTCGACCACCCCTTCAATGTCCTGCAGGAAGAAGCCCGTCGGAGCCCCAGCCATAACTGGCTCGGGCATCTGCCCCAGGCCCTTCGCCAGCGCGTTCCACCGTGCCAGCATCGAGCTCGGAGGCAGCACGATCATGTTGCGCTCCGCCGCAGGCTCCGGCATCGCGAAGTATACCGACCACGTGACCAGGACGACCAGTGCAATGGTCTGCTGGGAAAAATTTTGGATCGAAGTCAGTCCAGGGCAGCTGCTCGGGATCGCCGAGAAGATCAAATCTGTGGCTGCCGTGACACCAAACCCGAGCCCAACGCCAAACAGCTGGCTCCGGAACGAGCGGCCCAGGGAATGGATCGAAAGCGCAAGGAAGGCGAGCAGGCAAAGTTCCATCACGCTCACGCACCGCATCATCTGCACGCAAACCGGACCCAGCTTGCCGGCGGTGTCCGTGTGTGCTGCCAGCGCGTTTGGAAGCGCAACCGCGCCCACTGCTACGACAATCGAAACGACGCTGACCCAGCGGAAGGCCATCAGCCCAAGACGGCGAAGCCCCGGCACCGGCTCCATGACCCGCTTGAAGACTTCCTGGACGACGAAAAAGATGAATACCGTGATCGCGACGTAGTTGATCCAGTAACCGTAAAAGTACGCGTAATAGCGCACAGACGTCGTGTCCTGGATACCCCCACCGAAGTTATAGACAACTTCAAAGTAGACAAGCGATACGAGGCGGAAAACAAGGTAGGTCGCCAACGCTGGCATCCGGCGCGCCGACCCTGATTTGAAAAACAGGATGATCGCCAGCACCAGCAGCATCGGCTCGATCTTGAAAAAGATGCCAACTAAGTCGGCCATGGGGATCCCTCAGTCATTGAAGGATAGCGAAGGATCCACTAGCGACTCAAGCAAATTCCTCGGTAAACAGCCATCGCGGCCTGCCACTTTTGGGGCAGGCCGATTACTACGGTGACGTGCATCTTTGCCTAACAGTGGCTAGGCCGTATGGCCGTTACCCGTGCATTTGTAACCGGGAGTGCAGGTCGGGATCGGCACTGCCGAGATTTGGCCGTTACCCGTGCATTTGTAACCGGGAGTGCAGGTCGGGATCGGCACTGCCAAGAGCTGGCCGTTACCCGTGCATTTGTAACCGGGAGTGCAGGTCGGAATCGGTACCGCGCCGATCACGGCCTGATGGCTTGCAACCATCGGCACCGAGCCCACATGGGATGTTGCAAATGCAGCAGTCGCACCAGCAATACACATTCCGAGAACGAGAGTCTTAACGAAAATTTTCATGACTGTTGTACTCCTCAACAAAAGTTGTACGTGTTTGGTTCTGTAGTTGTAGGGATTTCCAGATACACGAAGACTATAACTGCTATCGTCCCCATTTGTATGGCCTCATTGGTATTATCTAAGTATCAAACAGTTACCGTGACCACCGTACCCCCTCCACAGCCCGAACCGCCCCTCCTATCCCTCTCCTGAACTCTCTCCCCGCTCCCCGGTATGGCCTTTCAAGTCATTCTTTAAGAATGATTTACATGGTTTGATGGGCGACTCCCGCGACGACCTTCTAAAACCCTCACCCCCGCTGCCATCCATGCAAAGCAGCGCTCGAGGACCGCCAGCCCAGGGTGCCCTCCGCGCCCCAACTCCCCAGCGACGCGCTGCCGCGGCCGTAGTCCACAAGTCGCCATCGCCCGCATACGCCTGTTGACGTCCGAGTCAAATCCAAACCGCCTGAAGAAAGGCCTCTAAAAAAGAATGAGTTCCGAGACCACCCGGAAAAGTGTCGTCCCGACGCTAGCGCCCCAACTTTTTCCCCGCGACCCGCACCGCCTCGTCGATCGCCTTCTGCGCCCGCTTCTGCCTCGACTCCGGGCTCTGGTAGTAAAAGATCCCCATCAGGTGGCCGCGCCTCTGCACCGCTGTCATCGCCCGCCACCCCTCCCGCGCCTTCGGCTGCCGCTGAAATGCCACCTCCAGAATCGGCGGCGTCATCCGCTCACCCTCCATCGCCAGCAGCATCCGCTCCGCCCACAACTCCGCCCGCCCCGCGCGAACCTCCGCGCTCTTCGGCTGCTCAATCTGGTCGACGATTGCCTTCCGCATCGAATCGCTCAGCTGCTCATACCACTTCCGCAACGAACGGTCCTGACGTAGCAGCTTTTCCAACTCTGCCGGAACTGCCTGCGGCCGCTCCTCCAGGTCCGGCTCCAGAACCACCTCCGCCACGTGCCCCTGCCGCACGCGACCTTCCTTCTGCATTTTCTTGTTGACCAGCAAAATGGTGCTGCCGTCCTTTGCCTTGAACAGCGAGGTGCGAAACGCGAATCCGTTGATCGTGCCTCGCACCCGCAGCCGTTGCCGTTTCGGCCACACCTTCGTCGGATCGAACGGAACCGTGATGATCGTCCACTTCAGGCTGGTGCCATCCGGCCGCAGCGTCCCCTCAAATTTCTGCCTCGCGCCCACGCCCAAAGCATAACCCGGAGGCAAGCCGCTGTACCCTGTTCACTGTCTTACGGAACCGGGTTCGGCGAACTCGGCACCGTCGGCAGCTGATGGTCCTGCTGAAAATTGTGCATCTGCACGGCTCCCCAAATCCCGACGCCGACAGCCGCCCCAATCCCCACCGCCATCACGATCCAAAATCCCCGCGACGCCCCCGTCCGCAGATCGATCACGTCCGCATAGTTGATCGTCACCGGTTGCGGATCGTTGAACAGCTGCAGCGTGAACGAGTCCATGTTCACGGCGATAATTCTCCCCACCAGCTCCACGCCGTTGCTCTGCTCCACACCCACCGGGTTGCCGATCCCCCGCTTCAGAATGCGTGCGTGCACCGTCGCCGCATCCAGCGGCTTCGCTTTCGCATACGCTCCAGGAGGAAACAGGAAGAGAAGGATGAGAAGGGAAGCGATCGAAGCAGAAAACCTGTTTCGAATACCCAAAGCAGAAAAACCACAGAAAGACGCCATACTCGTACCTCAGCGCGGAACTGATTGCAACCATCCAGTTCATCGTGCGCTGTTCACGAAGACGCACTACCAATCAAATAGTTTCGCCGTTCTCACTGCATGATTGCGCAGCCCCCGCCGCTCCACTATGGTGGCGTGTGACCTCCATGTCGAAAACTTCAGCACTGCTGGTCGGATTCGCTCTCGCCGCCGCGTCCATCGCTGCAGCCCTCGTCGCCACGGCGCAACCAACTGCCCCACAGAGCACCAGCCTTTTTCCCAACTCCACTGACATCGGCGTCACCCAACCCGGCGCCACCACCTACCGCCCCGTAACCCAAACCTATGAGCTCACCGGCGGCGGAGCCGACATGTGGGGTGGCGCGGACGCTTTCCGTTTCGCCTGGACCCGCGTCTCCGGCGACGCCTCCCTCACCGCCACCGTCGTCTTTCCGCCCGGCAACCATCCACCCAACGAAAAAGCCGTCCTCATCTTCCGCCAGTCCCTCGACCCTGGCTCTCCCTACGCCGACATCGCCATCCACGCCGACGGACACATCACCCTCCAGTACCGCCTCATGCGTGGCGGACCCACCGCGGATGTCACCGCCGCGATTCGCAACGCGAAGACCCTCAGCATCACCCGTCACGGCGACCGCTTCACCGCCTCCGTGTCTGGCCCCGGTGGCCAACTCGCTGACTTCGCGCACATCGACATTCCTCTCCAGGACCCGATCTATGCAGGTTTGGGCGTTTGCAGCCACGATGCCAATGGCCTTGTCACTGTCACCTTCTCCAGCATCTATTTCTCCCGCTCACCAATCCATCCTTGATGGAATTGTCCTCCGCCCGCGTTACTCTATTTTCGCTGGAGGTCCTCATTCATGGCACGTACTGAATCCGCCATGCTCGCGCTCGGCACGCCCGCGCCCGCATTCTCCCTCAAAGATGTTCGCGACAACACCATCCACACCACCGCATCCCTCACCGGCTCCAAAGGCCTGCTCGTGATGTTCATCTGCTGCCACTGCCCCTTCGTCAAACACATCGAGCAACAGCTTGCGCAACTCGCCCTCGATTTCCGCAACTCCGGCGTAGGCATTGCCGCCATCAGCTCCAACGACGCCGAAAATTACCTCGACGACGCGCCCTCCTCGCTCGCCCAGCAAGCCCTCAAGCTCGGCTTCATCTTTCCCTATCTCTACGACGCAACTCAGCAAGTGGCCCGCGACTACGACGCCACCTGCACCCCCGACTTCTTTCTCTTCGACTCCACCGGAGCGCTCGTGTACCGCGGCCAGCTCGACTCCAGCCGCCCGGGGAACGACATTCCCGTCACCGGCCGCGACCTCCGCGCCGCCCTCAAAGCCATCATCGCAGGGGACCCCGTCAGCCAGGATCAATACCCCAGCGTAGGCTGCAACATTAAATGGAAAGACGAATGGCTCAACCGCCTCTAGCGCCGCGTCCCCCGCGCTTTAGCCTGGATCAGCGGCACGCCCTCGGAGCGCGCCGCCCTTATCAGGTCAGAATCCAGCGTCGCCATTGGAACCCCTTCTCGCTGTGCCAACTCGAGATAAGCGGCGTCGTACACCGTAAGGCGATGCGCGCGAGAGAGAGCAACCACGGCAACGCTGTCCGGTAGGGGTTCAATCGTTATCGGCAGTCGCGATAGTTTTCGCAGGAATGCGACCGTACTCCACTCGGTCAACCGCCCACGCCGCTCATTGACCATCAACACATTCCGCATCTCGAACCACCACAGCGGCGGCACAAGAGCTCGCTCACTGCTCATCCGTTTCAGCGCCAGAGTTGCGTCCGCATTGGATTCATCGGAAAACGCCCAACAGGCCGTAATGGATGAATCCACGACAAAAGCCATCAGCGTTTTCTTCCTTCATCGCGTGCTGACAGGATCTCTCTGACGGTGATCCGCCCATTACGTCTGCCCAGAGCGCGCAAATCGGCAATGGCCTCGTCGACTTCTTCCTGTCGACGATCGATTTCGGGACTTACCCGAGCAATAGGCCTCCCATGCCGCGTAATGATCAGCGTGTCGCCCCGCTCCACATCGTTCAGCAATTGGAGAAACTTGGTTTTGGCTTCCGAAGCTTGAATCTGGCGCATAGATCAATTATCGACCAGTCAAAACAACCAGTCAATTAGAGATCCTTTCTCGCTGCGCCTCCCAGACAAAACAAAAAGGCCTGCGGAATTCATCCGCAGGCCTCAGCTTTCTAAACTCTATTCCCAAAACTCTAAACTTTGTTGATTCGGCGCAAAGCGTCGGATCAAGCCTGCCCAATCGCCACGCCATGCTCCAGCGGTATCCCCGCGCGGCTCACCACCTCAAACTGCAGCGTGCTGCTGCCCTTGTGAGCGTCGATCCGCACGTGATCCCCATGCAGCACTTCGCCATCCAGAATCTTCATCGCCAGCGGATCCTGAATCAGCCGCTGGATCGCCCGCTTCAGAGGACGCGCTCCATACGCCCGATCGTATCCCGACGTGAAAATCTGCTTCCGTGCCGCCGGCGTCAGCTCGATCGTGATGTGACGATCCGCCAGCAGTTTCTCCAGGTCCTTCAGCCGCAGGTCGACAATGTGCGTCAACTGCTCCTCACCCAGCGGACGGAAGATCACCACATCGTCCACCCGGTTCAGAAACTCCGGCCGGAAATGCTCGCGCAACACCTTCATCACGCTCTCCGTCGCATGCCCATACGTCGTTTCGTCCTTCAGCGAATCGCCGGACAGAAATCCCGCTCCCAGATTCGACGTCATGATCAGTACCGTGTTCTTAAAGTCCACGACGCGACCCTTCGAATCCGTCAGCCGCCCGTCATCCAGAACTTGTAACAGTATGTTGAACACATCCGGATGCGCCTTCTCGATTTCATCGAACAGGATCACCGAATACGGCCGCCGGCGAACCGCTTCCGTCAGCTGCCCGCCCTCGTCATACCCCACGTACCCCGGAGGCGCGCCAATCATGCGCGCCACAGCATGCTTCTCCATGTATTCCGACATGTCCAGACGAATCATCGCCTGCTCATCGTCGAACAAAAATTCCGCCAGCGCCCGAGCCGTCTCCGTCTTCCCAACGCCCGTCGGCCCCAGGAAAATAAACGACCCAATCGGCTTCTTCGGATCGCTCAAGCCCGCGCGCGATCGCCGAATCGCATTCGCCACCGTCGACAGCGCCGCGTCCTGTCCAACCACGCGCTCCTTCAGCCGCTCTTCCATCTGCACAAGTTTTTTTACTTCTCCTTCCAGCATCCGCGACACCGGAATCCCTGTCCACTTGCTGACGATCTTCGCAATGTCTTCCTCATCCACTTCTTCTTTCAGCAGCCGAGGAGCGCCGCCCTTGCCATCCTGCAAAGCATCCAGCCGCTTCATCTCCGCTTCCAGTTTCGGAAGCTCGCCGTACTGGATCTGCGCGGCCCGCTCCAGGTTCCCGCGCCGCGTCTGCTCATCGGCCTCAAACCGCAGCGTCTCAATCCGTTTCTTCAGATCGCTCAGCCGCGTAATCGCCTCGCGCTCTTTCTGCCAGCGCGCGCGCAACCCCGTCGCCTTCTCGCGCAACTCGGCCACTTCGCGCTCCACCACCTTCAGCCGCTCTTTCGAATTCGCGTCGCTCTCGTGCTTCAGCGCCTCGCGCTCAATTTCAAGCGACGTCGCCATCCGCTCCAGCTCATCGATCTCCGTCGGCACACTTCCAATCTGAATCGCCAGCGAAGCCGCAGCCTCATCGACCAAATCAATCGCCTTGTCCGGCAAAAACCGATCCGAAATATAGCGATGCGACAACGTAGCCGCTGCCACAATCGCCGAATCCCGAATTCTCACTTTGTGATGCGACTCGTACCGCTCCTTTAGCCCTCTCAGGATCGCGATCGTGTCCTCCACATTCGGCTCACCCACATACACAATCTGGAAGCGCCGCTCCAGCGCCGCATCTTTCTCGATGTATTTTTTGTACTCATTCAGCGTGGTCGCGCCGATGGCCCGCAATTCACCCCGCGCCAGCGCAGGCTTCAGCATGTTCGAGGCATCAATCGACCCCTCCGCCGCGCCCGCACCCACCAGGGTATGCAGTTCGTCGATGAACAGAATGATCTGCCCATTCGACTCCTCCACTTCCTTCAGCACCGCCTTCAGACGATCCTCAAACTCGCCGCGATACTTCGCGCCCGCCAGCATCGATCCAAGGTCCAGTGAGATCACCCGCTTGTCCCGGAGGATGTCCGGCACATCGCCGTGCACAATCCGCCGCGCCAGTCCCTCGACGATCGCCGTCTTGCCCACGCCCGGCTCGCCAATCAGCACTGGATTATTCTTCGTCCGCCGCGACAGCACCTGGATCACGCGCCGAATTTCCTCGTCGCGCCCAATCACCGGATCCAGCTTCCCGCGCCGCGCCAGCTCGTTCAGGTCCTTCGCATACTTCTCCAGCGCCTGGAATTTCGCCTCGGGATTCTGATCCGTCACTCGCTGGCTTCCGCGCACCGTCGCCAAACTCTTCAACACCGCATCGTGCGTCGCGCCCAGCGAAGCCAGCAGCAACTGCGCGCCATCGTTCTTCTGCCGCGTCAACGCAAGAAGCAAATGCTCCGTCGAAACGTACTCGTCCTTAAATTGCTCCGCTTCCTTGAACGCCTGATCGAATACCTGGTTCAGCGCATTCGAAGCCCCCGGCTGTGCCGACGCTCCACTCACCTTCGGCAGCTGCGCCACCGATTCCTGCGCCTTTGCTTCCAGCTGTGGCACCGGCACGCCAATCTTGTCGAGGACGGCAGGAATCACGCCCTCCTTATCGCCCAGCAGCACCGCCAGCAAATGCAGCGGCAGTATCTCCGGGTTTCCATTCTCCGCCGCAAGCTGGCTCGCATTCTGCACAGCCTCCTGCGACTTCACCGTAAACTTATCCCAACGTATCGCCATATCTTTTCCGCCTGTATTTCTGATTCTTCGAAAGACTACCTGGTCTCGTCCAACTTGCGCACAACAGCGCAGCCCGCATCGAACCCGCTTTTGTATCAGGGCACGAGTTTACTCGTGCCGTATAAGCCGCAAGATGAAGCAGGCTTTAGCCCCTGAATGAAAAACAGCGGGAGGAAGCCATCTCCCTCCCGCTCCAACAACGATTTTGCACCTGAACGCCGTTCTTAAGCAGCCTGTTTGCCCGCTTCGATCGGCTTCGGAGCAGAACCCACTTCCACTTTGATCTGCTTCGGCTTCGCTTCCGCCCGCTTCTCCAGCTCGATCTTCAACACGCCCGACTCATAGCTCGCCTTGATGTTCTCAGGGTTCACCGTGCTCGGAATCGTGAACGAACGATAAAAACTGCCATACCGCCGCTCGATCCGGTGGAAGTTCTCTTCCTTCTCTTCCTTCTCGAACTTGCGCTCGCCCTTCACCGTCAGCAGGTTGTTCTCCAGCTGAATGTCGAGGTCGCTTTCCTTCATCCCCGGCACTTCCAGATTGAGCGCGATCTTCTGCTCGTCCTCGTAAATATCAACCGGCGGCACAAACGCCGCGGTCACCAGCGAGTCGCCCTCGCCCTGGTTCCGGTTGTACTCCTGGAAAATCGAGTTCATACGATTCTGCAGCGCCAGCACGTCCCGAAACGCATCCCATCTCGTAATAGCCATTGCACATCCTCCATCAGATTTTTGAGAGTTGGAGCCAGCCCCGCAGTCCCTCTGCTTGGGCGGCCGTCACAACATCTGATGAGAATGTATCACAGGAGATGCATAAAATATGAGTGACTTCTTATCAATATAGAGAAACCTATGTATCTATCTGAAAAAAAATGCTTTGCTCGAAAGTAATGAAGCCTCCACGCCCCTCTTGAGAAGGGCTCTCCCGGTACCGTTACCTCCGGGGAGTCGCTCAAACTGGCAAGAACAGGCGCCGGAGGCACCCGCCTGGACGGCCAGTCCCTCAATAAATCAGCTTCAGCGAAAACTGTATCTGCCGCGAAGTCCCCGCCGTCCGGCTAATCTCCCCAAACCCCGACCCCTCCATCGTGTTCGCCGGCAGCCCCATATTCACCACATTAAAGATGTTGAAAAACTCTCCCCGAAACTGCACATCCGCCCGCTCCACCCCGCTCGCCCTCCGACCCAGCGGCGTGTCCTTGATCACCGCGTAGTCGAAGTCGTAGTACGCCGGTCCACGAAACGTATTCCGCCCCAGCGTCCCAAACCGCCCCACATTCGGCCCCGTCCCGCCCGGCACGTTAATCGGAATCGAAAAGAAGGCAGCGGCATTCTCCGCCCCCTTCCCGAAATAATCCTCCCGCGCGCGGCCCGCACTGTGCGCCGTCGACAAATGCGGAATCGCAATCTCATCCGGCCGATCCGCCCCAGCCGTCCCCGCTCCCGTCTGCTGGATCCCCGAATACACCGTGAACGGCGACCCACTCGAAATCGACGAAATACTCAGCAGCTCCCAACCCGCCGCCAACTTCCGCACCCGCGGCCCCGCCAGCCATCCCAACTCCTCAAAATGCAAAGCCTGCGCCGCGCTCACTGAAAAACTGTGCGCCACATCGAAATTCGACGGCCCCTTCTCCGGGTGCGTATCGAAAGGATTCTGTGGAATCGGCAGCGCCACCGCCCCCGTTGATCCCGTTCCCCCCGCGACCGCACTCACATCGTCCAGCGACTTCGACCACGTGTACCCAGCTTGCAACCCAGGCCCGCCATGCTTCACCGTCCCGGACAGTGACGTCTGCAGCGCGTGATACGACGAGTGCGCCGTATCCGTGATCACCGTCTCGGTCCCGAACCCGCCCGTCACCGCCCCCGTCCCGCTGAACTGCGTGTAAGGCGCAAATCCAGGCTCCGCGCCCGGGTAGCCATTCGGATACGAAGCCCGCGGCAGCCGAAAACTCTCCGTCCCCACATAACCAGCGTCCGCCGTCAGCCCCAAAAATGTCCGCTCCAGCCCCAGCGTCCACGTCTGCAGAAATCCATCGCCAAACCGGCGATCAATCGCGCTCAGATTCAGCAACGACAGCTGATGCCCCGGCGCCAGCGTCGCCAAATCGTCCTCGTATCGATTCACATCCATCACCGTGTTCGCCGGAACCTTCTTCGGATCCCCACTCGCAAACACGTTCTGGCCCGTCGGTGTGTACGTCTGCGGCAGCTCATCCGGCGTGATCTGGAACCCGTACGCAATCTCTCCGTTGCGCGACGCGTTCACCCTCGGATACACAGCAAACGGCGTTGACCCCGTCAGAAAATTGTCCTGCCAGATATTCGGCGGAATCACCGTGAGCGCCCCGCCCGCATGCACCCGCACCGCATGCGGCGCATTCCAGTCCACCTGCACGCGCGGCCCCCAACCATTCCAACCCGACTGATACCCAGGCTGCGGGTTGATCAAATACTCCTGCGTCTGCCCGGCCGGCGGACTCACCTCGAGAAAACTCGAAGTCCGATGCGCCCGCTCCGTAATCGGTGAATACACCTCGTACCGCAGCCCATAATCGAGTGCCCACCGCTCGTTAATCTTCCACGTGTCCTGTACATAAACGTTCACGTCGTTGCGATTGATCGCCGCCGGCCCAATGTGCGCGCCATTCGAAAAATAAGGCGGAGCTACCGCCACCGTGTACCCATAGGGATACCCCACCAGCAAAGTCGCCAGCGTATTCGGCAGCGGATCGCCTGGGTTCACATTGTGCGTTCCGCTCGCCGACGGAATAAACTCTGGCGAATACACCGTCCCCCCGCCAAAGTCATATTCCCCGTTGGGACTAATCCCGAAATAAGTCGTGTCACGATTCAGCCGCGCCTCAACCCCCGCCTTGACCACATGCCGCGCATGCGTCCACGTAAAGTTCTGCTGCCCCTGGAACAAATTCCCAAACGCCGACATCACCGACCCCGCCGCCGTGTCGAACCCCTCATACAGCCCGTCCGTAAACTTCACCGCGGGATCCGTGTGGTTCGGCGTCGGAAACGAAGGCGTCGTCCGCGTAATGCTCAGCGACGATTCCCACAAAAAGTGCGGCGACTCCGTCCGCGTATACCGGAACACCACATTCCGCTGCCGGTCCACATACCGCACCCCAAACGTCGGATCAATCGTCGTCTGATCTGGATTCGTCGTCGGCCCCGTCAAATTGTCGTAGTTGAACCGCGCCAGAAACTGCCCCTTTTCCCCCAGCTTCTGATCCATCCGTATCGAAAACTGATCCGCATTCGTCGCCACATTCGAAGGCGCCGCGTACGTCCGCGCACCATACGCGCCTGTCGGGTTATTCGGCAGCGGATATCGCTTCAGCACCGCTGCAATTCCCGCATTCACCGGAACCGTCAGCGTATCCGTGCTCCCATCCGGATACGTCACCACATCCTGTCCGGCGCGCTCAGCCGGAGTCGGCATCGGCAGAACCTGCGTCGTCCCCAGCACCTGCCGGAACCCCTGGTATTGCCCAAAATAGAAAGTCTTCCCACGCCCGTCATAGATATGTGGCAGAACCACCGGCCCGCCATTCGTAAACCCAAACTCGTTCCGCTTAAACGGAGGAATCCGCCCCGGCTCCACGATCGATGGATAGTCAAAATAATTCCGCGCATCGAGGGCCGAGTTCCGCAAGAACTCAAACACCGACCCGTGAAAGCCCGCCGCTCCCGACCGCGTCACAATATTCGTGAACCCCGACGCACCTCGCCCAATCTCCGCCGGCATCCACCCCGAGCTCGACTGCAGCTCCTGAATCGCGTCCACGTTGAAATTCGTGAACGTGCTTCCGCCCATCTCCGGATCGCTGATGTCCGCGCCATCCATCGCGAACACCGCCTCCACGCCCCGCTGCCCGTCGATCGCAAACTGCTGCGTGAAGTTCGTCGCCCCATTCACATCCGTCATCGTCCCCGCCGCCAGCAACAGCAACGTGCTGAAGTCCCGCCCGTTCAGGGGAAGGGAACTCACCGACTCGCTCGACAGCTTCTCCCCGCCTGTCGCGTTCCCGCTCGTCGTGTCCGGAGAAACACCGGTTGCAAGCCCAGCCGGCAGCGGCGCCATCGAAACTGTATAGCTCCCGTTGCTCACATCGGAAACGGTCAGTACCGCCGCCGGCGCCGGCAAATCAACCGTCACGCCGGTAACGATCTTCGCCTTGACCGATTCCGGAAGAAAGACGCCGAGAGCATAGTGACCTGGCGCGGGATTAGGAAAACGAAAGCTCCCATCCGGCCCGGTCGTCGCCCTATAGTTCACGCCCTGCGCGCTCAGTTGGACGACAGCGCCCGCCACCGGCTGCCCCGCCGCGCTCTTGACCACTCCCCTCCACGCAACAGACTGCTGCCCCCACGCGGCACCCGCCATCAGCGAGCAAAAAACCACACAAAAAATCCCAATCCACAACGCCCGCTGACTTCCGTATCTGAGTTGCACTGGCTCACTCCCGCCGCCGAGTATAACGTTTTAGCTCTACACTTGGCCTGATTCTCTCCCGCCGTCCCGAACCCCCTGTCACCACCATGAATCCGTGCGGAATCCGGGCACCAATCCGGGCAAGAATCCGGGTGCCCCATTCTGGTGCGCATGCTTTTCGCGCGCCAGGGTGGGCGGCCTCCGCTCCTACCCGGCTCCCCACCGGTCATGTTCACGCGTCCCCATTTTCCCTACAATGCAAAAATCCCCGAGTTGCCGCGAGGTCCGCCCCAACCATGACCACTCTCCTCCAGGACGTTCGCTTTGCCCTCCGCATGCTCCTCAAGTCGCCAGCCTTTGCCCTCATCGCTATCGTCACCCTCGCCATCGGCATCGGCGCCAACACAGCCCTTTTCTCCGTAGTCAACGGCGTGCTCCTCAATCCGCTCCCCTACGCGCAGTCCGGCCAGCTGGTCGCCATCAACGAGCGCAACGGCGCTCAGTCGCAGGCTCCCATCAGCTATCTCAACTTCCTCGACTGGCAATCCCGGAACAAAACTTTCTCCTCCATGGCCATGTATCGCCACGAGGATTACAACCTCACCGGCCACGGCGCCGCCCTGCGCGTGAATGGCTTCATGATCTCCGCGCAGTTCCTTTCTACCCTCGAAGTCCATCCCGCCTGGGGCCGCGACTTCAACCTCAATGACGATCGCCTCGGCGCAGCTCCCGTCGCTCTCCTCAGTGACGGCTTCTGGCACCGCCGCTTCGGCGGATCGCCCGAGATCCTCGGTCACCCCATCGATCTCAACGGCACCGCCTTCACCGTTGTTGGAATCCTTCCCCCCGACTTCCTCTTCTACGGCACTGACCGCGACGTCTTCATCCCCCTCGGCCAGTGGAACGATCCCTCCTTCCGCGATCGCCGCATCGATGAGAGCGCCCACGCCATCGGCCGCCTCCTTCCCGGCGTCACGCTCGCTCAGGCCCGCGGCGATATGGACCGCATCGCCCACAACCTCTCCGTCCTTTATCCCGAAGCTGACAAGGACGTGGGCATCTCCCTCGTCTCCATGAAGCAGGACATCGTCGGCAACGTGCAGCCCTTCCTGCTCGTCCTCCTCGCCGCTGTCGGATTCCTTCTCCTCATCGCCTGCGCCAACGTCGCCAGCCTTCTCCTCGCCCGCTCCATGGCTCGCTCCGGCGAGTTCGCCCTCCGCTCCGCCCTCGGCGCTGGCCGCACCCGCCTCATCCGCCAGCTCCTCACCGAAAGCACGCTGCTCGCCGCCACCGGCGGTCTTCTCGGTCTCGCCCTCGCCTGGATCGCCACCAAGGCCATCGTCGCTGCTCTCCCCGCCGAACTCCCCCGCGCCACCGAAGTCTCTCTCGATACGCGCGTCCTCCTCTTCACCCTCGCCGTGTCTCTCCTCGCGGGCATCGTCTTCGGCCTCGCCCCCGCTCTCAAAACTTCCCGCACCAATCTGCAGGATGTTCTGCGCTCCTCAGGCCGCGGCTCCAGCGGCGCTCGTCATCGCCTCCAGGGACTCTTCGTCGCCGTCCAGGTCGCCATGGCCCTCGTCCTCCTCATTGGAGCGGGCCTCATGCTTCGCTCCCTCGCCGCTCTCTGGCGCGTCAATCCCGGCTACCAGCCCGACCACGCCATCACCTTCTCCGTCTCTCTGCCCGCCAATTCCCAAACCACCGCTGCGGAAACTCGCGCCCGCCTCCGCCAGTTCGAAGCCGCCATGCGTGCCGTCCCCGGAGTAGAAGCCGTCTCCGTGACGCTGGGCTCGCGCCCCATGATCCACGACTCCGCCCTGCCTTTCTGGATCGAAGGTGAGCCCAAGCCCGACAACGATAACGACATGCATCCCGCCATGTTCTACCTCGTCGAGTCCGGCTTCCAGCGCGCCATGGGCATGACTCTGCTCCGCGGCCGCTTCATCTCCGACCACGACGACGAAAACGCCCCCACTGTGATCGACATCGACGACGTCCTCGCCCGCACCGACTTCCCACATTCGGACCCCATCGGCCAGCACATCCACATCGCCCAGTTCGACACCGAGGCAGAGATCATCGGCGTCGTCGGCCACGTCAAGCAGTGGGGCCCCGGCAACGATCCCCATGCCGCCATCGAAGCGCAGTTCTATTACCCGATGATGCAGCTCCCGCCCAAGCTCATGCAGCTCATCGCGCCCTCCACCGCCGTCGTCCTCCGCACCCACGACGATCCCGCAGCCATCATGGGTCCCGTCCGCCGTGCCGTCGCCGACCTCGACCCCAACGAAATCATCTACGCCGTCGACACCATGAACGGCGTCCTCGCCCGCTCCTTCGCCGCTCGCCGCCTCTCCATGATCCTGCTCGCTTTCTTCGCCGCCGTCGCGCTCGCCCTCTCCTGCATCGGCATCTACGGCGTCATCTCCTACTTGGTCGGCGAGCGCACCCGCGAAATCGGCGTTCGCATGGCCCTGGGCGCACAACGCTCCGACGTCCTCCGCCTCATCCTCGGCCAGGGCGTAAAAATGGCGCTAGTCGGCGTAGCAATCGGCACCAGCCTTGCCTTCGGACTCACCCGCCTCATGTCCGCCCAACTCTACGGAGTCTCCCCGCGCGACCCCCTCACCTTCGCCGCGGTAGCCCTGGTCCTGATCGCGGTAGCCTTAGCCGCCTGCTACATCCCAGCCCGAAGAGCCGCCTCCGTAGACCCGACCCAAGCCCTCCGCGCCGAATAGATAAACGCGAATGTCATCCTGAGCGAAGCGAATGGACCTCGCGTTTTGCCAGCGTCGCCACAAATCTAAGGAGGAAGAAAAAACTCCGTCATCCTGAGCGAAGTCGAAGAGCCTGGCCGGAGCGAGTCGGCGCAGCGGACGAGCCGAACGGCACCTGCGGTTGCATTTCGCCAACCGCTGCCAAAGCCTCCACCTTCCTGCACCCTGTACCCTGATCAGTTGACTTCCTATCCATAGATAATCTATGGTAACGACATGGCCGCCAAACCCGACCTCCTGCCCGGCACCCTCGACATGCTCATCCTCAAGACCCTCACCCGCGTCCCCATGCACGGATACGGCATCGCCCTCGCCATCCGCCGCCTCTCCGACGAAGTCCTCACCGTCGAAGAAGGTTCGCTCTACCCCGCACTCCAGCGCCTCCTCCTCCAGGGCTGGGTCAAAGCTGAATGGAAAATCACCGAGACCAACCGCCGCGCCCGCTACTACACCCTCACCGCCGCCGGTAAAAAGCAGCTCGGCCTCGAGCTCTCTCAGTTCGACCAAATGATCGCCGCTATCACCCGCGTCCTTCAGAATGCCTAACAGGAGTACCCATGAATCCCCTCACCCGCCTCTTCCGAAAATTCCGCCTCACCGCCCGCTCCGACCGCTTCAATCGCGACCTCGAGGAAGAGATGGCCTACCACCGCGCCCAGGCCGAAAAATCCTTCATCGCCGAAGGCATGTCACCCCAGGAAGCTCACTACGCCGCCGTTCGCCACTTCGGCAACGACGCACGCTTACGCGATGAATCCCACGGGATTGCCGGCCTGGCGCTCGAAAATATCCTCCAGGATTTCCGTTTCGCCTTCCGTCAGCTCCGCAAAAATCCAGGCTTCGCCACCACCGCCATCGTCATCCTCACCCTCGGCATCGCGGCCAGCGTCGCCATCTTCAGCTTCGTCGACGCCGCCCTTATCAAGCCGCTCCCCTATCAAAATCCCTCGCGCCTCGTCATCCTTTTCGAAAGCAACTCCCTCGGCTTGCAATTTCACCTTTCCTATAAGGACTACATCGACTGGAAGAACCAGAACACCGTCTTCTCCTCCCTCGAAATCTACGCTCCCTACGGCTTCAGGCTCCAAACCCCCACCGGCACGCAGCAAGTCGACGGATCCCGCGTCAGCGCCGGCTTCTTCCGCACCCTCGGCGTCACTCCCGCGCTGGGCCGCGACTTCGGCCCTAATGAAGACCAGCCCGGTCAGGCTCGCCCCACAATCCTCAGCTACTCCGCATGGCAGCGCCGCTTCGGCGGACGCGCCGACGCCATCGGCCAAACCGTCGTCCTCGACGACCAACCGAACACCATCATCGGTGTCCTGCCCCGCGATTTTCATTTCCGCCCCTCCGAGCCTGCCGACTTCTGGACCACCGAACGCGCCGACGGTGAATGCGAAAAAATTCGCGGCTGCCACAGCATGTTCGGCCTCGCCCGCCTCAAGCCCGGCGTCTCCTTCGCAACCGCCTTCGCCGACATGCGCACCGTCGTCGCCCAACTCGAACGCCAGTATCCCGACTCCAACAAAGGCCGCGGCGTCTTCATGCTTCCCGCCCCCGAACTCATCGTTGGCGATGTCCGCCCCATCCTCCTCGTCCTCCTCGTGGGAGCCGCGCTCCTGCTCCTCATCGCCGCCGTCAACGTCGCCAGCCTCCTGCTTGTCCGTTCAGAAAGCCGCCGCCGCGAGTTCGCCGTCCGCGGCGCTGTAGGAGCCTCACGCGCGCGCCTCACCCTCCTCTTCATCACTGAAGGCGTCGTACTCGCCGCCACTGCCGGAGTCCTCGGAACCGCACTCGCCTTCCTTGCCATGCGCTACGCCACCGGCCTCATCCCCAAAGACATGCTCGCCAGCATGCCCTGGTTCACAGCACTCGGCCTCAACTTCCGCGTCGTCCTTTTTGCCGTCCTCGTTTCGCTCGCCTCCGCGGTACTCTTCTCCCTCATGCCCGCACTCCGCGTCTCCCTCGCCGACCTCCACGCAGACCTTTCCTCCGGCGGACGCTGTTTCGCCGGCAACGTCTGGCGTCGCTTCGGCTCTAACCTCGTCATCGTTGAACTCACCATGGCCGTCGTGCTCCTGGTCAGCGCCGGCCTCCTCGGCAAGAGCTTCTACCGTCTCCTCCACACCGATCCCGGACTTATTCCCGACCACCTCGCCACTCTCCAGGTCGCCGCCGAAGGCCCCGCCTACAAAAAGGACCCCGCCGTCATCGCCCTCGAACGTCAGATCCAGACACGCGTAGCCACCCTTCCCGGCGTCCGCTCCGTTGCCTTCACCAGCGTGCTCCCCCTTGGCGACGGCGACGGCACCATCATCCTCTCCGTCGTCGGTCAGCCGCATCACGACGGCCTCCGCGAAGTCATCGACCGCGAAGTGAGTGCGAGCTACTTCACCACTCTCCAGGCCCAGCTCATCCGCGGCCAACTCTTCGAGGAGAGCGATGACGCCTCGCATGCCCTCGTCGGCGTCATCAACCAGCAGCTCGCGAAGCAATTCTTCCCCAATCAGGATCCCATCGGCCAGCAGGTCTCCTCCGATGGCGACGCGAACGCCCATATCCGCGTCATCGGCATCGTCAACGACATTCAGGAAGGCCAGCTCGACGCCGCCCCGCGCGCTGCCCTCTACGTCCCCTTCAATCAAACGCCGCCCAACGACTTCGCCGTCATCCTCCGCACCTCGCAGGACGAGGACTCTCTCCTCACCACCGTCGCCACCGCCATTCACGGCATCGATCCCGGCCTCGCCACCTGGCAGCCCAGCACCATGTCCCGCCGCCTCCACGACTCCCCCGCGGCCTGGATGCACAGATCTTCGGCATGGATCGTCGGAGGATTCGCTGCCTTGGCGCTCCTTCTCAGCATCGTTGGTCTCTATGGAGTCGTCGCCTATTCGGTCAGCCAGCGCACCCGCGAAATCGGCGTCCGCATGGCCCTCGGCGCGCAACGCAGCTCGGTCTACCGTCTCATCCTGCGCGAAGCAGGATGGCTAGCGGTCCTCGGCATCGGCGCAGGAATTCTCTGCTCGCTGGCAACCACGCTCCTGCTCCGCAAGCTGCTTTTTCAAGTCCAGTCGTGGGATCTCCCCACCTTAGTCGGCGTAGCAATCGTCCTCGCCGCCTCAGCCCTGCTGGCCAGCTGGATCCCAGCCCACCGAGCCGCCTCAGTCAACCCCACCGAAGCCCTCCACGCCGAATAGGAACGACTGCGACCCGCGCACCGGGTGCCCCATAGCCTGGCCTGAGCGAGCGTAGCGAGTCGAATGGCTCTCGTTTTTGAGACATGGGAATCGCGCAAAGCGCGACGGGCTCCGCTGTTCTGTACCCTGCGCCCTGTACCCTGTCCCGTCAGTCGTTCCTCAACGCCCGCGCCGGATCCACCGTAGCCGCTCGCCGAGCCGGAACAAACCCCGCCAGCGCCGCCACTGCACAAATCACCAGAATCCCCACCCCATACACCGCCGGGTCCGCAATCGAAACCCCAAACAGCTGGCTCCGCACCGCCTGCGTCGCCAGCATCGCCAGCGGAATCGTCACTGCCACCGCGCCCCCGGCCAACACCATCACCTCGCGCACAATCAGCCGCACCACCGTCCCGCGTTGCGCGCCCAGCGCCATGCGAATCCCGATTTCCCGCGTCCGCTGCGCCGTCGAAAATGCCAGGATCCCGTACAGCCCAATCCCCGCCAGCACCGCGGCCAGCGCTCCAAACACCGTCCCCAGCATCGCAATCGTTCGCTCTGCCAGCAGATTCGCGTCAATCTCCTCCGTCAGCGTTCGCAGGTTCCCCACAATCAGTTTTGTATCGATATTCGATACAGCCGCGCGAATGCTGTTCGTTGCGGCTTCCGGCGTCTGCCACGTCCGTACATAAAACGTCAGCCCCGCCTGTTTCGGTGCCTGTGTGAAGAGCGTGTACTCAGTGGCGATCGCAGCATCGCGCACGCTCTCGTGTTTCACATCCCGCACCACCCCCACAATCGTCGCCTCCGTTCCCGTCCTTCGCGGCCGGCTCACCACGTGTCCCAGCGCCCCGCGCGCATCCCCGCCATAAAAATGCTGCACAAACTTCTCATTCACCACCGCGACCTTCTCTGAAGTCGCACTGTCGCCTGCATTGAAATACCGCCCCGCCACCAGCGGAACTCCCAGCGTCTGCAGATATGCGCTGCTCACCCACGGCAACTCCACGTCGAAATCCTCGTCCGGTTTCGGCGTGTATCCACCTGCCTGCACGTCGCCACTGATCCCATTGCCTCCCAGATCGCTGTCGTTCGTCGCGCCCACGCCGCGCACGCCCGGCAATCCGGCAACCGCATCAATCGCCCGCTGCTCCACTGGCGCAACGCCCGCCGCCGGATATCCAGCCAAATCCGGGTCCAGATCGAACGCCAGCAGATGATCCGTCGCAAATCCCGGATCCACATGCTTCAAATTCTCAATCGTCCGTACAAACAGTCCCGCCCCCACCAGCAGCAGCAGGCTGAACCCAATCTGCAGCGCCACGCAGCTCCGCCGGAACTTGAGCGACCGTCCGCCCCCACTCGCCCGCTCCTTCATCGCCTCTGCCAGCTTCGGGTTCTGAAACTGCGCCATCGGCGCCAGGCTGAACAGCATACTCGCCAGCACCGTCACCCCCAGCGTGAACACCAGTACCCGCCAGTCCAGCGTCGCCGCGAACGGCGTCGGGTCTGGTGTCGACGACGATCCCGACATCCACCGAATCAGCAAATGCAGAGCTTCCGGCGCAACCGCCAGCCCCAGTGCCGCTCCACACAATCCCAAAAGCAAACCTTCCGACAGCAACTGCCGCAGCACCTGCCCCGTCGTCGCGCCCAGCGCAAATCGCACCGCGAATTCCTGCGATCGCCCCGCCGCACGCACCAGCAGTAAGCTCGCCACATTCACCACCGCCATCGCGATCACCAGCAGCACCATCCCCATCATGATCGTCAGCGGCATCTGCACATCCCCGCGCATCGGCGAGAATCCCTTCGCCCCCTCATCCAAATTGATGTGCGCCTGGGCGATGAACCCCGTCCGCGCCTTCGCCGACTGGTCGTGCAGCAGCGCGAACTCCGACTCGCGCAGCGACAGAAACAGCGTATTCAGCGACGCCTGCGCCTGCGCTACCGTCATCCCCGGCCGCAACCTCCCTATCAAATCGATCCAATACGAGGAGTGATCGTTCAGGTAATCCCAATCCGGTTCCACCACCTTCTGCTCTGTCATCGGCACATAAACATCCGGCGTCCGTCCCCAAACCATGCTGTGAAATCCGGGCGCCGCCACTCCCATAATCGTGAACGGAGTCCCGTTCACCAGCAGCGTCTTCCCCGCCACCGCTGCTTCGCCCAGATGTGTCTTCCAGTAATCGAAGTTCAGCACCACCACCGGATTCGCACCCGGCGCCGTCTCATCGCTGGCCACAAACAAGCGTCCCATCGCCGGCTGCACACCCAGAACCTGGAAGTAATTGCCGCTCACCATCTCCGCGCCCACGCTCTCCGCGTGGTTATTCCACGTCACGCCCACGCCCGTCGGAGACGCGGCAATCAATCCGCTGAACACGGTGTTCTTATCGCGCAGGTCCTTGTACATCGGATAGGAAAATTCGTGAGCATGCCCCGGGTCGTTTCCACCGTTGGAATGCGTGTGCCCAGTGTGACTACCCGCAAAACTCAGCACCACCAGCTGCTCCGGATGCGTGACCGGCAGCGCCTGCAGCAGCGCCTGATCCAGCAAACTGAAAATCGTTGTGTTCAACCCGATCGCCAGCGCCAGCGTCAGCACTGCCACAACTGCAAATCCAGGATTGCGTCCCAGCCCGCGAATCCCATACTTCACGTCGCGCCATACCGACTCCAATTCCCACGAAGGCCGCTCCTCGCGACACTCTTCCCGCGCCCGCTCCCGGCTCCCAAATGCAATCATCGCCCGTCTCCTCGCTTCTCCAGCCGTCATCCCTGCCGCAACATTCGCCTCAACCTCGCGCTCCAGATGAAACGCAATCTCCTCATCCACTTCGCGACGCCGCTTCCCCGTGAAGAAAAACCTCACCTGCACCCAAATCTCACTCATCACCCACCGCTCACTTCCTGGCGGCTCTCCACGCCACCGCCGGGTGCCGGGTGCCCCACATCTCGATTTTGAGATGTGGGATTCGCGCAACCGGCCACTCCTTCTTGGCTACTGGCTACTGGCTACCGGCTACCGACTGCTCTTCAAATCCTCTCCAGCACCAAATTGATCGCTCCCGTCAGCCGGCCCCAATTCGCCAACTCCGCTTCCAACTGCTTCCGTCCCGCCGCCGTCAGCGAATAAAACCGAGCCCGCCGATTATTTTCCGAAGCCCCCCACTGCGCGCGAATCCACCCCTTGTATTCCAGCCGATGCAGCGCCGGATACAGCGACCCCTGCCCCACCTGCAGCACATCGTTTGAAACCTGCTGGATCCTCTGAGCAATCGCCCAGCCATGCTCCGGCCGGAGCGCAATTGACTTCAAAATCAGCATGTCCAGCGTTCCCTGCAACAAATCCGCGGATGGCGCCATCGTTCCCCTCGACGTTCGACAAAAGAATATCTAAGCATCCCCCACTCCCTTGTCGAATGTCAAGGGGTACGCAATCCGGAGTCCACAGGTTCCGCGCTGTTGTTCGATTTTTTGGAGTTGATTCGGCCGCCCCACATCTCGACTTTGAGATCTGGGTGACGCGCAAGGCGCGCCGCCTTCGCTCTTTCCTATCCGCTAACCGCTATTCGCTGATCACTCGCTTCTCAGCGCCCGCATAGGATCCGCCCCAGCCGCCCGCCGCGCTGGAAAATACGAAGCCACCAGAGCCACCAGCAACACCAATCCCGCCACCGAAACAAACGTCAATGGATCCGCCGGGCTCACTCCATAAATCAGGCTCTCCATCACCCGACCCAGTCCCAGCGCTAATCCCAGACCCAAAAGTGCTCCTGGAATCACCAGCCGAGCTCCCTGCCCCAGCACCAGCCGCAGCAAATCCGCCCGCTGCGCGCCCAGCGCCATCCGCAATCCAAACTCCGCCGTCCGCTGGCTCACCGCATACGAAATCACCCCATACGTTCCGATGCCGGCGAGCAAAATCGCCAGCCCCCCAAACAATCCCACCAGCAGAAACGCCATCCGCGGCGTCGCCACCGACTCCTCGACAATCTCATCCATCAGCTGCACATGCGCCAGCGCCAGTCCAGGATTCAGCCGATGCACCTCGTTCCGCAACGCATCCGTCATTGCCCTAGGATCGGACCCGAGCCCCGGCCCTAGCCCGGCCCCCGGCCCAAACCGCGCCACCACTGCCATGGTCCGGAACTGCGCCTGTTGATGTGGCCACCAGAACCCCGGCTCGGCCCCCACGCTTCCCGGCTTGTCCTTCACATCGCCCACCACGCCCGCCACCGTCATCCAGTCCTTCTCTTTGGGGTGATCCTCAAACGTAATCCGCTTGCCCACCGCGTCCTCATGCGGCCAGTATTTCTTCGCCAGCGCTTCGTTAATGATCACGACCGCTGGCGCACCTTCCTTGTCCGCATCCGTGAAGAACCGTCCCCGCACCAGCGGCGTTCCCAGTGCGCGAAAATAATCCGGCGTCGCCGCGTGATATCTCCCGTGGAAAAACTCATTTGGCGGCGGCTGCTTTCCCTCAATGTCGAAGCTCGAGTTCTCATCCCACCCTGTCCATGGCAAATCGCTTCCGGCACCCGCCGCTTCCACACCCGGCATCGCCCGCAGATCCCCGAGCAGCTGTTTATAAAACTGCGCCGTCTGCTCGTCTGTCTTGTATTCCGCGGACGGCAGCGACATCGTCGCCGTCAGCACATGATCCTCCCGAAATCCAGGATCGAGGTGCAGCTGGTTCAGCAGGCTCCGCAGCATCAGTCCCGCCCCAATCAGCAGCGCGCACGCCAGCGTCACCTCGCTCACCACCAGCGCGCTCCGCATCCTTTGCTGGCGCCGCCCGCCTGTCGCCGTCCTTCCGCCTTCATGCAGTCCCACCCGCGGATCGGTCCGCGAACCCTGCAGGGCAGGGAACAGCCCGAATAGAATTCCCGTCCCCGCGCTGATTGCCAGTGTGAACAGGAACACAGGCGCACTCACCTGAATGTCATGCACCCGCGGAAAATCCATCGGCAGCAGCGACACAATGCCACGCACGCCAACCGCCGCCAGCGCCAGTCCCAGCGCCCCACCGGCCAGCGCGATCATCAAACTCTCCGTCATCAATTGCCGCACCAGCCGCCCTCGCGGAGCACCCAGCGCCAGCCGTACCGCCAGCTCCCGCCGCCGGTTCGCCGCCCGCGCCAACAACAAATTCGCCGCGTTCGCGCACGCGATCAGCAACACCATCCCCACCGCGCCCAGCAGCACCAGCAGCATCGGCCGGCTTGTGCCCACGATCTCCTCGTTCAGCGGAACCACCAGCACTTGCCACTCGCTGTTATCTCTGGAGTGCTCGCGCCCTATCTGCTGCATGATTGTGTTCATCTCCGCGCGCGCCCCTCCCACCGTCATCCCATCCTTCAGCCGCCCAATCCCTTCGATGTAGTGGGAACCGCGCTGCGACGGATTGCCATCGAACCAGAACGGCGACCACACATCCACTTCCCGCCCGTACGCCATCGCATGGTATTCGTTGCCTGGATGCTCCGTTCCCGCCGGCATCACTCCAACCACCGTGAACGGCATCGCATTCAGCGTGATCTTTTTCCCAATGATGTCAGCGGCCGCACCGAACCGCGTCCGCCAAAGCCGATCGCTGATGATCGACTGCCGCGCACTGTTCGGAACCTCGTTGCTCCGATCGAATTCGTGCCCCAGCTCAGGCCGCACGCCCAGCGTCTCGAAATATCCCGCCGTAATCTCGAACCCGTTCAGCATTTCCGGCCGAGCCGTATCGCCCGATAGCTGCATGTCCGACCGCGAAAACGCCGCCAGCGACGCAAACGATCTGCTCCGATCCCGATAATCGTGAAAATCCCAAGGATTCAGCGGAAACCGCGGAAACGCCGGGCTCGATAAAAACAGCCGTACCATCCGGTCTGCCCTGGGATACGCCAGCGGTCGGATCAGCACGTTTTCCACCACGCTGAAGATTGCGCTGTTCGCCCCAATCGCCAGCGCCAGCGTCAAAATCATCGTCACCGCAAATGTCTTGCTCGCCCATAGCTGACGCAGCGCATACCGCGCATCCTGCACCGTCTGCTCCAGCCAGCTCGTCCCTCGCGCATCCCGGCAATCTTCCTTCATCTGTTCCTGCCCTCCAAACGCCATTCGCGCTCGCCTCCGCGCCTCGTCCTCGCTCATTCCCGCCTTCACGTACTTCTCCACTTCGCGCTCGAAATGAAACCGCAGCTCATCGTCCAGCTCCGCCTCCATTCCCGCGCGCCCAAACAACGCCCGCAACCGATACAGCAAGTCGTTCAGCATCCCTTCCCCTCCGAATCATCTCAGCGCGAAGCGCGTCCGCCTGGACGGCCAGTCCCGCGAAGCGCGCCCGCCTGGACGGCTGGTCCCCTCACACGTTCTCCAGAACCTGCGCCACCGCTGCCGCCAGCTTCCGCCAGCTCTCCTCTTCCACTTCCAGCTGCTTCTTGCCTGCCCGCGTCAGCTCGTAATACTTCGCCCGCCGATTGTTATCGGAAGTCCCCCACCGCGCCTTAATCCATCCCCGTCGCTCCAGCCGATGCAGCGCAGGATACAGCGATCCCTGCTGGATCCGCAGCACATCGCTCGAAACCTGCTGCACCCGCTCCGATATCGCCCACCCATGCTGCGGCCCCACCGCCAGAGTCCGCAGGATCAGCAAATCCAAAGTCCCCTGCGGCAACTCGATCCTCTCCATCCAAATCCCTCCCCTTCCACTTCTACAGGACTATAGCCAAACTCCTGTAGAAGTGCAAGGGGGAAGGGGAAGCGCTGTCATCCTAAAGCGAAGCGGCTTTTCGCCCACCAATCAAAGCGGACGCAAGCCCACGAGCCCGGCCTGAGCCAGTCGGCGCAGCCGACAAGTCGAACGGCACCTGTGGCTGCTTCACCGGCTCCCAGCTCCAGGCTGCTGTTGTCCTCCCGGCCTGGCGGCTAATCCTGCCCCAATACCGGCAACAGTTCCACCGCCGCCGTATCTGTACCCTGCACTCTGTCCCCTGTACCCTCCCCAGTCACCCGCGCCAAAACCCCCTCCAGCAAAGGAGTCATCCAGTTCAGCTGTCGCGCTCGAATCACAAAATCCCACACCCCCTCAAACTTCTTCCACCCCGCCGCATAAAAAAAGTGTTTCGCCTGATGCTTCACCGTCCCGTGATGCAGCGACGCCCGCGCAATCGAACCCCACCGGTAAAACTCCTTGTACGCCCAGTCGTACCCCGCCTTCAGCGCCTCCGCTGTCAGCCGTGCCGGCTTGTACACCACATGCCGCGTGTCATACAGATTCCAGTCCCGCGTCGCCATCCGCCCGTCACGCACCATCCGCGCGTACAGCCGCGTCCCAGGATACGGCGTCTGGATATGAAATGTAGCCGTGGTGATCCCCTGTTCAATCGCCCAATCCACCGTCCGCCGAAAAACATCGTCGCCATCGTCGTCCATGCCAAACACAAAACTGCCGTTGATCATGATCCCCAAAGCATGGAGCCGATCCGCCACTGCCTTGCAATCGCGCCCAAGATTCTGCCGCTTGTTGCTTTGGCGCAGATTCCCCTCGGTCAGCGTTTCAAAGCCTACAAAGACACTGCGCATCCCCGCATCCGCCGCGCGCTCGATCAAGTCCCCGCGCAAAATCGAATCCACGGTAGCCGCGCCCTGAAACACCCGTCCCATCCCTTTCATCCCCGCAAACAGCGCCTCCCCAAATCGCCGATCCCCCAGCAAATGATCGTCGAGAAAATACAAATGCCGCCCCGGTAGCCGCTCAATCTCCTTGAGAGCATCGTCTACCCGCTGCGTGTAGAACCCGCGCCCGCCCTCAAAAAACGCATCCTTATAACAAAAGTCGCAGTGCTGCGGACACCCCCGCGTCACCACAATCGAATTCGGCACCAGATACCGCCGCCGCTGAATCAAATCCCGCCGTATCGGTGGAACCCGCTCCAGCGTCCGTCCCGCCAGCGACGCGTACACCCGCTCCGGCCTGCCTGCCCGAAAATCCTTCAGAAACTGCGGAAACGTCTGCTCCCCCGGCCCCAGAAAAATCGCGTCCGCATGCGCCGCCGCCTCTTCCGGCAACGCCGTCACATGCAGCCCGCCCAAACAAACAAACGCACCCTGCTTCCGATAATGATCCGCGACTCCGTACGCCCGATACGCATTTGTGATGTAGACCTGAATCACCACCAGCTCCGGCGCATCGTCGAGCGCCAGCCGCTCCACATGCTCATCCACAATCACCGCCTCATCATCGGGAGACAAATATGCCGCCAGCGTAGCCAGTCCCAGGGGAGGGAAAAGCGAATACTTAATCGGCCGCCAGTAAGGACCGGTAGCCTCCGTCAACGCCGGCAAAATCAACTTCACCCGCAACGGCTTCGACCCCCACGCGATCATCGCCCACCGCCAAGGTCCGCTGTGCCGCCCGCAAGCCCTCCTTCGACTTGAGTTGGCTCGATCAAGTGGGTCGGCGCCTCTACCGGATAAACCCAACCCCTCTCTCTCTGTGAACTCTGCGCTCTCTGTGGTGAAGCTGCATTTTCTATCCGCTCGACAACACCCCCAAACCGTCTCTCCCGTCCCAGAAACTCCTCCACCGCCGCATCCAGCTCCGCCGCCCCAAATTCCGGCCACATCACATCCGTGAAAACCAGTTCCGCATACGCCGACTCCCACAACAAAAAATCCGACAGCCGCTTCTCCCCGCCCGTCCGAATCAGCAAATCCACATCGCCACCCTCCTCGCGCAGCACCTCAGCCATCGCCCGCCGCGCCGCATCTGGAGAAGGGAACTGCTCCGCATCCGACGCCCACGGTCCTACCCCGGCAAACGCCCGCGCAGCAGCCCGAGCCATCGCCTCCCGCGACGAATAATCCACCGCCACCCGCAGATGCAGCCCCCCTCCCCCCGCCGTAGCGGCCTCGCACTGCGCAATTTCCCGCAGCAATATTCGCGGCAAACGATCCCGCCTCCCAATCGCCTCGACCCGCACGCCGGCCTCCCGCAGCGTCGACCGCTCCAGTCGCAGATACCCGCCAATCAGCGACAAAATACTCCGCACCTCAAACGCCGGCCGCCGCCAGTTGTCCGAAGAAAACGCATAGACCGTCAGCGTCTCAATCCCCAGCTCCGGAGCCCGCTCTACCACCCGCCGCACCGCCGCCACACCCGCGCGATGCCCAGCCACCCGCGGCAATCCCCGCCGCGCCGCCCACCGCCCATTCCCATCCATGATCACGGCCACATGCAGTCCGCGCTGCTCTCGCGAACTTTGCAGCGCAAAGTATCCGTCCGCACTCGCCCCATTCCCAGCCATCGCGACCACCTCTCCCAATAACTTTGCAACGCAAAGTTAAATCACAAAAAAATTAAGCCCGAGAAGGACTCCAGCCCCGCATCAGGTCCACCGCCGGCTCCTCTGTCCCCTTCGCCGCATCCCGCACCACCTGTTCCAGCGTCTCCAGATACTCCAGATACCGTGTCCGCCCCGACGCAGTAATACGGCACACCGTCAGCGGCCGATTCTTGTCGTGACCCTTCACAATCTCCACCATCTTTCCCCGCTCCAGCACCCGCAAATGCCGGCTAAGGTTCCCATCCGTCAGCGAGCACAACTCTTTCAGATCCCCAAACGTCAGCCCTTTCGGATTCGTCACCAGCGACGTCAGCACGCTCAGCCGCGCCCGCTCGTGGATCACCCGATCCAGCCCCTCATACGCAAACCGGCCCCCACTCAAATGTCCGGCCGTCGGCCTCTTAGCTTTCATGCTCACCCTTCCGCGCCGACTTCAGCAGAATCCCCGCCACCAGCATCTGCCCCACGCCAAACGCAATCCCCATCACCCACGGGGAAAACGCCCGCCCGTCGCCAAACGAGATCGAAATCAAACCCGTCAGCAAATACCAAACACCCGGCGCCACCATAGGACGCGGCAAGAACCGGCACGACGAAAAAACTCCGAGCCCGAAAATCATCTGCCACAGACCCGGCAGGATCCACGCCGTTCCCGGCACGGCCCGCAACACCACAATCGTGATCATCAGCCCCGC
>Ga0302326_10003246_pt1 | contig 38468 bp, 32 predicted proteins | sample Palsa_T0_3_FD_202264 | JGI IMG/M metagenome (GOLD analysis project Ga0302326, IMG submission 202264) | Peat permafrost microbial communities from Stordalen Mire near Abisko, Sweden - Palsa_T0_3 | ecosystem: Environmental > Terrestrial > Soil > Palsa > Peat permafrost | place: Sweden: Abisko... | reverse complement strand
GCCGTGAGACTCAACGTGAATCCGGCGCTCACTGCGATGGCGACCGCCATGGGGGAGCAGACCGCCAACATGATCCAGCCCTTCTGGGCGCTGCCGATCCTCGCGATCGCGCGCCTCGGCATCAGGGACATCATGGGCTACTGCGTAATCGGGCTCCTGATCGGGCTCATGGTGTTCGGCGGCGCGTTGCTGGCGTTCGCCTGAGTACGTGCCTGCGCGTGCCCTGCACCATAGTGGGCTGAAGCGGGCGGCTAGGCCCGCAGCTCGTTATTGTCCGGATCGTAGGGCGATTCGCGCAGCACGGTCGCCTGCTTCATCTCCCCGAGGATCAGGATCGAGAGCGGAGTGCCGGGCTCGGCGAACTCGGCCTTCACGTAGCCGATCGCCAGGCTCTTCTTGACGTGGTGCCCGTAGTAGCCCGACGTCGCGCGTCCGATCATCCGGCCGCTCTTGTCGAACAGCGGCTCGTTGCCGAGCGGGTCAGCATCGGTGACGTCGTGGACCTCGAGCGTCACGAAACGGTTGGGGACACCGGCGGCGAGCTGTTTCTCGAGCGCCTCGCGGCCGATGAACGCAGTCTTTTTCATGCGCACGAAGCGATCGAGGCTCGCCTCAAAGGGGGTGTAGTCGGGGGTCATGTCGCTGCCCCACATGCGGTAGGACTTCTCCATGCGCAGCGATTCCATGGCGCGCATGCCCACCATGCCGATGCCGTGGGCGGCGCCGGCCTCGAAGAGGGCATCGAAGAGGTTGTGCGCATACTCGATCGGGAAGTGCAGCTCCCACCCCAAGGAGCCCACGAAGTTGACGCGCAGCGCGTAGACGTCTACCGCCAGCGCCGCCTCGATGGTCTGGGCCGTGAGCCACGGGAAGGCGTCGTTATCGAGCGGCCTATCGGTCAACTGCGTGAGCACCGCGCGTGACTTGGGTCCCGCGACCACGAAGCAGCCACGGGTATTGGTGATGTTGCGCAGCTGCACCGAGCCATCGGCGGGCAGCCCCTTGACGAGGTAGTCGCCGTCGAATCGCTCGGCGGCCCCGGCGCTCACCACATAGAAGTGCTGATCGGCGATCTTGGTGATCGTGAACTCGGAGCGGATACCGCCCCTCGGGGTCAGCGCATGCGAGAGTGCCATGCGCCCGATCTTGGTCGGTACCTTGTTCGCGACCAGAGTGTCGAGCCAGGCCTCGGCGCCCGGACCCGTGACTTCGTGCTTGGTGAAGGGCGTGAGATCGATGACGCCGACCTGCTCGCGCATCAGGCGCACTTCGTTAGCGACGTACGGGAAGTAGTTGCTGCGCCGGAAGCTCCACTCATCCTTGCGCTCAACGCCTGGCGGGGCGAACCACAGCCCCCGCTCCCAGCCGTAGCGCTGGCCCCACACGGCGCCCCTGGCGGTCAGCTTGTCGTACACCGGGCTGGTCTTTGCCGGCCGGGCGTCCGCCCGCTCCTCGTCGGGGAAGTGGATGGTGAAGACGTTGCGGTAGGTTTCCTCGTTCTTCTTCACCACGTAGCGCTTGCCGGCGTAGGAGCCATAGCGGCGCGGGTCGACCGCCAGCATGTCGATGCCCGGTTCCCCTTCGGTGATCCACTCGGCGAGCTGCCATCCGGAGCCGCCCGCGGCGGTGATGCCGAAGCTGTGGCCCTCGTTCAGCCATACGTTGCGCACCCCGAAAGCCGGCCCGATGAGGGGGCTGCCGTCGGGGGTGTAGGAAATCGGGCCGTTGACGATGTCCTTGATGCCGCAGTTCTCCAGCGCCGGCACGCGGCGCGTCGCGGCCTCGACGTACGGCACCAGGCGGTCGAGGTCGCCGGGGAAGAGGCTGCGACCGAACCAGTCCGGCACGCCGTCGGCGAAGCGCGCCGGCGCGCCTTTCTCGTACGGCCCGAGGATCCAGCCCATGCGCTCCTCGCGCAGGTAGTAGGACTGGTCCGATTCGCGCAGCACTGCGAGTTCGCGGCCGCCGCCCTGGCGGTAGGTCTTGAGCTCGGGGGATTCGTCATAAACGATGTACTGATGCTCGACCGGGATCGCCGGAACGCTGAGGCCGAGGAGCCTGCCGGTCTGGCGGGCGTAATTGCCGGTGGCCAGCACCAGGTGCTCGGCGACGATGTCGCCCTTCGGGGTGCTCACCTTCCATTCCCCGGAAGCCGTGCGCTCGATGGCCTGCGCTTCGGTGTGCTCGTAGATCTCGGCGCCCGCGCTGCGCGCACCCTTGCGCAGCGCCATGGTGAGGTCCGCGGGGGCGATGTGGCCATCGTCCGGGTGGTAGAGCGCGCCGATGATCGCTGGCGTGTCGGGGCTGCCGCCGAGCTCGGCGAGCGGCCACAGCTCCTTGACACGCTTGGGTCCAATCACCTCGAAGGGCACGCCGATGGTGTTGGCCGTGCCGCAGTACTTCTGGTACTCGTCCATGCGCGCCTTGCAGGTGGCCAGGCGCAGGTTGCCGCTGACGTGGAAGCTCACGTCCTGGCCGGTCTCCTCGGGCAGGCGCTTGTAGAGATCGACCGAATACTTGTGCAGCTGCCCGACGGTGTAGCTCATGTTGAAGAGCGGCAGGAGACCGGCGGCATGCCAGGTGGAGCCGGCGGTGAGTTCCGTGCGCTCGATGAGCGCCACGTCCTTCCAGCCCTTCTTCGTCAGGTGATAGAGCGTGCTCACGCCGACTACGCCGCCGCCGATGACCAGGACCCGAACATGCGTCTTCACGAGTCGATTCTCCGCAAGCTGAAGGGCGGTAGAGGGCCCCTTGAAGTCAGTGTAGCCGGCAGTCCCTGCGGCGGGACTCCAATTGCGACGGACCCTTGTCTAAATGATCCCGCGGGCGGCCTCGGCGAGGAACTGCGTGACATAGGGCGCGAATGAGCGCCACACCTCGAGATGAAACTCCTCGGCTGCCGGGCGCCACAGCACCACTTCGGCCTTGGCCAGCATGGTGCGCGTGCACATTCCCACCGGAAACGCGCGCAGGTCCAGATCCAGGGGACAGCCGCTCTCGAGCAGCAGCACTGATTGCGGCCCGTGCACGAGGAGGCCGACCTGGCGGTGCGAGACGTCTACCAGGGAGTGCGGCAGCCCCTCGAGCGCGCGCTCCAGGCGCATCGCAAGTCCCGCCTGTTCGGCCGGGGCGATGAGCAGCCACTCATCCGGCCCGAGCCACAGTGCCGCGCGCTCGCCGCTGACGCCGGCGCGGCAGGCCGCCTCGGGCACCGGCACGCCGAGCGCGCTCTCGGTGACGGCGCGCACGGGGGCGCCGCCACGCAATATCCAGCGGCAGGCGCTCGGCAGCAGGCGCAGCCACAGGTCCTCGCTCACCGGCGGCAGGCTGCGGGCGCGACTTAGGTCAGGCATTGATGCGCGCTCCCGCGGGGTCGAAAAACACCGTGGAGGTCACCTCGACCGCAATATCTCCGTGGCCGCTCGGTACGTAGAGTGTCTGGCCGATCCGCGCGCGGCCGCCGGCGATGAGTCCCATCGCAATCGAGCGGCCAAGATTGGCGCTGTAGTAGGCGGACGTCACGTGCCCGAGCGGGCGACTCGGGATCGGAGTCCCAGGCTGCGCCATGACCTGCGCACCCTCTTTGAGCACGACGCTCGGCTCGCGCGTCGTAAGACCGACGAGCTGGCGCCGCTCAGGCGCGTTCATGGCGGGGCGGGCGAGGGAGCGCTTGCCGACGAAGTCGGGCTTGGACTTACCGATCGCCCAGCTCAAGCCCGCATCATCGGGGGTGACGGTGCCGTCGGTGTCCTGCCCGACGATGATGTAGCCCTTCTCGGCGCGCAGCACGTGCATGGTCTCGGTACCGTACGCTGTCATGCCGTGGCTCTCGCCGCGCTCGTGGATGGCCTCCCACACGGCGCTGCCGAAGTCCGCAGGAACATTGACCTCAAAGCCGAGCTCGCCGGTGAAGCTCACGCGGAACAGGCGCATCGGCACGCCGCAGATGTTGCCGCGCGCGACGCTCATGTGCGGGAAGGCAGCGGCGCCGATGTCGATGTCGATGAGTCCCTGCAGCACCTCGCGGGCATTGGGTCCCTGGACCGCGATCACTGCCCACTGCTCGGTGGTGGAGGTCAGCCATACCTTAAGTTCCGTCCATTCGGTCTGCAGAAAGTCCTCCATCATCGCCAGCACCCGCGGCGCGCCGCCCGTGGTGGTGGTGACGTGGAAGACGTCCTCGCTGATGCGGGCCACCACGCCGTCGTCGTAGACGAAGCCGTCATCGCGCAGCAGGATCCCGTAGCGGCAACGGCCCACCGCAAGACTGTTCCAGGCGTTCACGTACAGGCGGTTCATGAAGGTCACGGCATCCTTGCCCACGACCTCGATCTTGCCGAGCGTGGAGGCATCGAAGATGCCGCAGCCGCTGCGCGCGGCAACGCACTCGCGCGCCACCGCCGCGTGCATGTCCTCGCTGCCGCGCGGGAAGTAGCGGGCGCGCTTCCACAGGCCTACGTCCTCGAATACCGCACCGCGGGCGGCCGCCCAGTCGTACATCGGCGTGCGGCGCAGCGGGTCGAAGAGCTCCCCGCGCGCAAGACCTGCGAAGCTGCCGAACGTGACCGGCGTATAGGGCATGCGGAAGGTGGTGAGTCCCACCTGCGGCGGGCTCTTGCCGAGCGCGCGCGCGACGATACCCAGGGCGTTGAGGTTCGAGGTCTTACCCTGGTCGGTCGCCATGCCGGTGGTGGTGTAGCGCTTCACGTGCTCGATCGAGCGGAATCCCTCGCGCAGGGCGAGCGCCAGGTCTTTCGTGGTGACATCGTTCTGCCAGTCGACGAAGGCACGCCCGTGGGTGGCTGAGGTGCGCGGCAGCGCACCGACGAGGCCCGGCTCCGGATGCGTGGGTGCAGATGCGATCGCGCGCGGTGCACCGCCCGCCGGCGCGACGCCCGGGCGCGCGGGGTCCAGGGCTTCCGCGGCCGCCGCAGCACCGGCGGCGCTGCCGTCGCTTACCACCTGCGCAAGTCCGAACACGCCGCGGCAGGCGCCGGCACTGCGCGAGCGCTCCGCCGGGGCACCGGGGAGGAATGCCTGCAGACTCTCGCTCCAGAGGAGCTTGCCGCGCGACTGCGAGTGCAGGTGCACGCTCGGGGTGAAGCCGCCGGAGATGAGGACGAGGTCGCACGGCTGGATTTGTTGCTGCGTGAGCTCGGTATCTTCCAGGCGCGCAAGCTCGATGGCGTTCACGCGACGGCGCCCCTGCGTGCCCAGCACTACCGCATCATTCAGCACCGGGATGCCGGCGGCGCGCGCCTGCTCGCTGGCGGCGCCCGCTGCACGCGTGTCGGCAATACAGGCAATGAAGACCCCGGCATCCTTGAGCTCCAGCGCCGCAGCGTAGGCATCATCGTCTGCCGTCACCAGGACCGCGCGCGTGCCGGCCAGTACGCCGTAGCGATTGAGAAAGGTACGGGCGGCCCCGGCGAGCATGATCCCGGGGCGATCGTTGCCGGCAAACACCAGCGGGCGCTCGATGGCGCCCGCTGCGATCACCACTTCGCGCGCGCGCACCTGCCACTGCCGCTCGCGCGGCAGGTCGACGGGCGGGGACTCGAGGTGATCACTCAGCCGCTCGCTGAGTCCGATGAGATTGTGGGGAAAGTAGCCGAAGGCGGTGGTGCGGGCGAGGAGGGTGACCCGTGGGTTCGCGGTCAGCCTCGTGAGCGCCTCGCGCAGCCACACTTCAGCGCTGCTGCCGCCGATCAGGGACGGCGCCGCGTGCGGGTCGCTCAGCAGCGAGCCACCCGGCAGTGACTGCTCATCGCACAGGATCACGCGCGCACCGTCGGCGGCAGCGGCCGAGGCTGCCGCGATACCCGCAGGACCCGCGCCGACCACGAGCACGTCGCAGTGCGCGAAGCGGTTGGCGTAGCGGTCCGGGTCGGGGAGGCGCGGCGCGCGCCCGAGCCCGGCGGCGGCGCGGATGCGCGGCTCATAGAGCGCATACCAGGCGCGCCGCGGCCACTTGAAGGTCTTGTAGTAGAAGCCGGCGGGGATGAAGGGGGCAAAGAAGTCATTGACCGCACCGAGGTCGAAGGTAAGCGCAGGCCAGCGGTTCTGGCTCACCGCCTCCAGTCCCTCATAGATCTCGACCTGGGTCGCGCGCAGGTTGGGGGTTTCGCGCGCCGCATCACGGCGGACGGTAACCAGCGCATTCGGCTCCTCGGCGCCAGAGGCCAGCACCCCGCGCGGCCGGTGATACTTGAACGAGCGTCCCATCAGATGCACGCCATTGGCCAACAGCGCTGCCGCCAGCGTGTCGCCGCCGACTCCTGCGTAGCGGCGGCCGTCGAAGATGAAGTGTACGGACCGGCCGCGGTCGATGGTGCCGCCGGTTGCGGTTCTCAGGCCCTCGCTCACGCGCGCTCCTTGGACGGCGCCGGCGGCGTCTCGCCGACCTTGTACGTGCCGAGGAACTGATCTGTAGTCGTGTCGCGCAGCGCGTTGAAGAAGCGCCCGCAGCCGTGGGCATGGCGCCAGCGCTCGGCGTGCACACCCCGCACGTTGTCGCGGCGGTAGAGGTAGTCCGCCCAGTGCTGCGTGTCGACCTCGGCGGGCTGCGCCGGTCGTGCGATGTGCGCCTGGCCGCCGTAGACGAACTCAGGTTCCGGGCGTTCGCCGCAATAGGGGCAGTTGATTAGCAGCATGGGTGCGCCCGCTCGCGCTCAGTGCGCCACCGCCGCCGCCGCTGCCTCGTCGATGAGGTTGCCGTCGCGGAAGCGCTCGAGCGTGAAGGGCGCATTGATCGGGTGCGGCTCATCCCTGGCGATCGTCCAGGCAAACACGTGCGCCGATCCCGGGGTCGCCTTAAAGCCACCAGTGCCCCAGCCGCAGTTCACGTACAGGCCGGGCACGGGGGTCTTACCGATGATGGGGGAGCGGTCGGGCGTCACGTCCACAATGCCGCCCCAGCTGCGCAGCATCTTCAGGCGCCGGAACATCGGAAAGAGCTCGCAGATCGCCTCCAGCGCGTGACTCGTGATGTGCAGGCCGCCGCGCTGGGTGTAGGAGGTATAGGCATCGGTGCCGGCGCCGATGACGAGCTCGCCCTTGTCCGACTGGCTGATGTAGGCGTGAATGGTGTTGGACATCACCACGCACGGGAAGCAGGGCTTGATCGGCTCGGACACGAGCGCCTGCAAAGGATAGCTCTCGAGCGGCAGGTCGACACCCGCAAGCTTCATGACGACGCTGGTGTTGCCGGCCGCGGCGACCCCGATGCGGGGGGCGTGGATGGTGCCGCGGGTGGTCTCGACCCCGGCGACATGGCCGCCGGTATCCTTCAGGATCCCGGTCACTTCGCAGTTCTCGAGGATGTCGACTCCGAGAGCATCCGCTGCGCGTGCGTAGCCCCAGGCCACGGCATCGTGGCGCGCAGTACCGCCCCGGCGCTGCAGCGCCGCGCCCAGCACCGGATAGCGGATGTCGCCAATGTTCAGCGGCGGGCAGAAGGCCCTGGCTTCCTCGGGCGTGAGCCAGGCGTTGTCGACTCCGGCGGCGCGGTTGGCGTAGACGTGGCGCTTGAATACCTGCATGTCGTGCACGGTGTGCGCGAGCATCATGACCCCGCGCGGGGAGAACATGACGTTGTAGTTGAGTGCGTGGCTTAAGTCCGACCACATCTCGAGCGCGTGGTTGTAGAGCGCCGCGCTTTCATCGAAGAGGTAATTGGAGCGGATGATGGTGGTGTTGCGGCCGGTATTGCCGCCGCCGATCCAGCCTTTCTCCAGCACCGCGACGTTGCTGAGGCCGTGCTCGCTGGCCAGATAGAAGGCCGCGCCGAGGCCATGGCCGCCGCCGCCAATGATGATGGCGTCGTAGCTCTTCTTGGGCTCGGGGCTGCGCCACTGCGGCTGCCAGCTCTTCTGGCCGGTGAGACCCCGCAGGATCAGCGACAGGGCAGAGAAGGGTTGCATCCCGTACTTCTTCGCAGGTACGCGCGACTGGGGGCGCATCATGCGCCCGCCGTGCCGGCGCGGGTTAGGATTCGCACGGCGACCGACTTGAATAATTACGACACGACGGCTCTCACTTGCGGCTCGCGCACGGCGGCGGCGAGGGTCATCAGGTTGTCATGTGCGGTGCGGGCAGGGACTCGTGCCCGCGCACGGTTGCTGCCTCCCCGTTGGCTACTTGATGGCGGGGATGCGCTGCATTCTGACTTCGTTGTACTTGTGCAGCTCGCGCACCTCGTTGACGGCGCCGGAAGTGTCCCGCACGAAGATCATCAGATGGATGCTCCCCTGCTGGTAATAGACAAGCGGCGCGAGCGGAATCAGGCGTGTGGCGGTCTTTGGATTGTTGCCGCCGTACAAGACGCCGTCGCGCATGAAGACGTGATAGCGCGACGCCGCCTTGTCGCTGTACGCATAATCGCCGAGCAGCGGCGGCCACGAGGCCGGATCGGGCTGGAGGGGCTCAAGGTCGCGTGGCACCACGGTGGTATGCATCGCGATCACCTTCCAGGAGTCGCCCGCGCGCTGCCAGGCATCCGTCTCCACGTACGTGGTCCTGAGCGTCTGCCCGAATATCTGCTCCCACTCGTCGAGCCAGTAATGCACGACGGCCGCGTCCCCGATCTGCCGTACCGTGAGGTCGCGTACCTTGATCTCGCCGCTGAAGCCGGCCGGCAGGGGAGTAAGGTCCTTGAGCATCCGGGCCTTGTCGAAGACGGCTCCGTCTTCGTTGGTGACGATGCAGTCGCCATCGAGAGCGCGGTCCCAGACCGCGCTGTCGCCGCTCGTCACCGCATCCATCAACGCTTGGGTGGCGGCCTGAAACCACGCGCTGGCGTCGCTGGCCGCCGGTGCCGGAGGGCACACCAGCAGTAAGGCCAGTGCGAGCGCGTTACCCGGTGCTGCGAAGAGTCGTCGTGCGGCCATAACCTCGCCTTCTGCAGGTGCTCATGGGGGCTTCACGTGGCAACCGCGGCAGCTTGCCACGCGCTGACGGCGCGCGCTTGAACGGACTTGCAAGGCTCAGGGGCTTGGGATTTAGCGGCTCAACGTCGCGCGCTGAAGGCTTCGTGGTACGAGACGGTTCCGTACGGCCGGGACGAATCGAGCGCCAGCGCCTGAAAATACTCAGGGGGAACACCCGGGAGAACAAGGTTCGAATCGTGTCGGAAGCCAAAGCGGCCGTAATATTCGGGCGCGCCGAGCAATACACAGCCAGCCGCACCGCGCTCGCGAAGGATACGCAGCGCTTCATGCATCAGGCGGGCGCCCACGCCACGACGCTGATGCTCAGGCACCACTGAGACGGGGCCGAGCCCGAACCAGCCGCAGGTACCGTCCGCTATGGATACCGGCGATACAGCCGCGTGGCCTATCACGGTGCCTTGAGCATCCGCGACGAGTGAGAGCGCAAGGCTCCCGGCCTTACGCAAGGCGCTGACGATGAACTGTTCGGTGTGACTCGTGTGTGGTGCGTTCAGAAACGCGCGAGTCGTCACGGCCTCGATGGCCGGAACATCTGCCGCGCTCTCAGCCCGGATGGTGACGTTCATTGGGACTGCCCGGCTGCCCTGCCTCGTGACCGGATCTCGCGCGCCAGGCATTCGGCGCGCGGCCGGTGAAAGTGCGGATACTGCGGCTCAGGTGCGCCAGGTCTGAAAGCCCTGAACCGAAGGCAATCTCCGTCAGCGGGCGGCTCGAGCCGACAACCTCGCGCCACGCGAGCCGCGTACGCGACTCAAGCCGGAATCGCTTGGGCGAGACTCCGAACTCGCGGCCGAAAGCGCGCGACACGGCATCCGGACGCAGACCGCGCTGTTCGGCCCAGTCCTGCAGCAGGAAGCCGGAATCGCGGGCGAGTGCTGCCGCGAGGTCGTCTACCCAGTCGCGATCACGCGCCCCATCCGCAGACATCTGCTCATGCAGACGGGCAGCCGCCAACTCGGGGTCGGTCTCGGCCAGCCGTGCGAGCGCATCCGGGTCGCGCACCTGAAACTGTCCCTCCAGCGCGTCGTGCCTCCACGGCAGGCGCAGGATCTGCAGCGAGCGGCGGCCGCCCCCCCGATCCAGGTGGCAGTCGAAAGCCCCGTGAAGGAGTACCCCTCCGGGGCCGGCGCTCATCCGCCCGGCAAAACTGACCTCGGTGACGGAACCGGCGAGCACGACGGTCGCGTAGCCCTTGCTGTGATGATGGCGTGGCATTGAAAGGTGCCCGGACAGAGTCTCCACGCCCGCAATCACGGTCCGGAACTCGTAGCGAGCAGCTGCCGGGTGGGACGCCTCGCCACCGGCCCAGGGCGGCCGCCGGAGTTTCCTCAGCGCCAAGCTTGCTGCCTCAATTCCAACCTCCGCCGCCTCCGCACTCGGAGCGTCTGGCCAAGTCTATAGCGCGCTGCGCGCATCATCGGCTAGCCTGCGCCACGCGCAATACGACGTGGCGTTTGCGGCGTGCGACGAAGCCCGGGCGGATGGCGACCCGACGCGCGCAGCCGGCGCGCCTGCGGCTGCGGTACCACGGGTTCCGCTAGACGGGGAGCGCCGCACCCTTGATCGCGGTGCGCGGATTCACGTGCTCGACGAACTCGGCCACGTAGCCATTCGCGGGGCGTTCGACGATGTCGCGCCCGGTGCCGGTCTGCACGATGCGACCGCCTTCCATGATCGTGACCTGGTCGCCGAGCTTCAGGGCCTCATCGAGGTCATGGCTGACGAAGAGGATGGTCTTGCGCACGCGCTCCTGCAGGGCGAGCAGCTCGTCCTGGAGTTTGCGGCGGATGAGCGGGTCGAGCGCCGAGAATGGCTCGTCCATGAGGAGTATGTCGGCGTCGGTCGCGAAGGCGCGCGCCAGGCCGACGCGCTGCTGCATGCCGCCGGACAGTTCGCTCGTATAGCGGTCAGCCCACTGCGAGAGTCCGACGAGCTCGAGCTGGCGGTCGATGATTTCGCGGCGCTGCGCGGGCGGGTCACCGCGCAGCTCGAGCCCGAAGCCGACGTTGTCCCGCACCGTCCGCCACGGCAGGAGTCCGAACTGCTGGAACACCATGGCGATGCGCTGGCGGCGGATGCGCCGCAGCGTCGCCGGGTCGCAGTTCACGCCGATGTCGACGGTGGATTCCCCGTCGGCCACCAGCACCTGCCCGCGCGTTACGGCGTTGAGGCCGTTCGCCGCGCGCAGCAGCGTCGATTTGCCCGAGCCCGAGAGGCCCATGAGCACCGAAATCTCACCATGTGCCACCGCAAGGGAGGCACCGGCCACGCCAAGCACCACGCCGGTGCTCGCGGCGATCGCCGCGCGCGTGCCGCGCGCGTCCAGCAGAGCGAGCGCCTGCTGGATTGCCCTGGCGCCGGCGCGGCGGCGGGCCCGCGGCGCGAACAGGATGTCGACCGCGCGAAACTCAAGCGCGCTCGTCATGGCGGCCCGCCCTTGTCGGCGGGGCGGCTGATGCGATCGAGCACGATGGCGAGCAGCACGATCACGAAGCCGGCCTCGAACCCCGTCCCGACCTGCACGGTATTCAGAGCGCGTACCACCGGCACTCCCAGTCCCCCGGCGCCGACCAGGGCTGCGATCACGACCATGGAGAGGCTCAGCATGATGCACTGGGTGATACCGGCCAGGATCGTGGGAGCGGCACTGGGCAGCTCGACCTTCCACAGCAGCTGCCCGCGGGTGGCTCCGAAGGCTTCGCCGGCCTCCAGCAGTGACTTGGGCACCGAGCTGATGCCGAGCTGCGTCAGGCGGATCGGGGCGGGCAGGGCGAAGATGACGGTGGAGATCAGTCCCGGCACTACGCCCAGACCGAACAGCACCAGCGTCGGGATCAGGTATACGAAAGTCGGCAGCGTCTGCATCAGGTCGAGCACCGGTCGCAGCGTCGCGAATAGGCGCGGGCGGTGCGCCGCGGCGATGCCGAGGGGCACGCCGATGAGCGTCGAGACCACCGCCGCGACGATCACGAGCGCGAGTGTCTCGAGCGTGGGTTCCCAGTAGCCCTGGTTCATGATGAAGAGCAGGGCGGCGATCACGAAAGCGACGAGCGCCCAGGAGCGCCTCAGGAACCAGCTGAGCACGGCAGCCCCGAGCACCAGCAGCGGCGAGGGAATGCTGCGCAGTAGGGCGGTGAGGCCGTTGACGCTGCCGCGGATCACGGTGGAGACGCCGTTGAAGAATGCGCTGAAGTGCGTCTTCACGTACTCGATGCTGACTGCCACAGTGTCCCCGACCGGGATCTTGTGGTCGGCAAGCCAGCGCTCGAGACTGAAGCGGGCTATGAGCCTGTTGCTGCCGAACACGGCCGCCAGCGCCGGGTGGCCGTCGAAAGTCGTGACACCCTGGAGCCAGGCGGCCACGACCCCGGGGTTTGCCTTGAGGAAGCTGGCTGCCGCAACTTCCACTGGCTGGTGGCGGTTCAGCATGTCATCCATGACGCGGCTCTCCTGCTGCGTCGTGAAGACCAGATTCCGCAGCAGCCGTCCCATGTTCGGGCACTCGCGGCTGTAGCCGGAGCGGGTATTGGTATACACCGTGGCTTCCCCGTAGTTGGGGCCGAATACGCTGTCGCCGCCTTCCAGGTACCTGAGCTCAAAGCGCATGTTCATTGGATGCGGATCCCAGGCCAGGAACACGATCGGCTGGTGAGCGCGAATCGCGCGCTCCACTTCAGCCAGCATCCCCTGCTCACTGGACTCGATCAGCCGGAAGCCGCCGAGGCCGAAGAGGTTCCTGGTGATCATCTGCAGCACCAGGCGATTGCCGTCGTTTCCCGGCTCGATGCCGTAGATCGAGGCGCTCAGCGGCGCGGCGAAGTGTTCGATGTCCGCAAAAGTCCTGAGGCCCGCCTGGTAGGCGTAGGCGGGTACCGCGAGGGAGTACTTGGCACCCTTGAGGTTGGCGCGGACGACCTCGACCGATCCATCCTGGATGTAGCTCTTGCGGTCACTCTCCTGAGCCGGCATCCAGTTGCCGAGGAAGACGTCGAGGTCGTTATTTTTCAACGAGGCGTAGGCGACCGGCACCGACAGCACCGTGATCGTCGGCTGGTAGCCGATGCGCTTCAGCAGCGCGCTGAACACCGCGGTGGTGGCGGTCACGTCGGTCCAGCCGATGTCCGGAAGTCTCACGACCTGACACTGCGGCGGATCACCCGTGGGGGCGGGCGGCCCGGCAGCGGCTGCCCCGAGCGCGCGCAGGAGCGTGAGGATCACAAAGACCGCGGCGCGCCCGCGCCCCATGCCTGGCTCGGTTGGTTCCGCCCGTCTGAGCGAGCGCGACTCCACTGACGCCATCGTCGCTCCGCTGTGGGTAAAAGTAGCTCACGGACTTGACCCGCGAGGCCCCCGCCCGTCATCATTCTCGCTATGACTTGAATAGCCGTTTAACAGACGCGCTGTCAAGTCCGTGAAACATCGCTAAGTCCCTGACGGGACTGGAAGTATCGTCTCCCGGATCACAAGATCTCGAGGCATTGAATGCCCGCCCGGCGAACGTGTTCGGAGCATTGCATTGAACAGGCAATCAACCACTTCCAGGGAAGCCGCAACGCGCCCCGCAACGACCGTCCGGGACGAGGGCGAAGAGGCCCGCCGCATTCAGCTGGTCGAAGTCACGATCGATAGTCTCGCCGAAGTCGGCTACGTCGGTACAACCCTCGCGGAGATTGCGCGCCGCGCCGGGGTGTCCCCGGGACTGGTCGCACACTACTTCGGCGACAAGGACGGGCTGCTGGAGGCAGCCTTCCGGCGCCTCGCCCGCACGATCGCGGTCCGCATGCACTCGGTGCTCGCGCTCGCGCACACGCCGCGGGAGCGGGTGCAGGCGGTCATCGATACCAACCTCGCGCCGGAGGAATTCGATAAGCGCACCGGCACTGCGTGGCTGGCCTTCTGGGGCCAGGTGCTGCACGTCAGGGGCCTGAAGCGCGTCCAGACCGCTTACCAGAAGCGCATGTTGTCCAACCTGCGCAGTGACTTGCGTCAGATCATTCCCGGGGATGAAGCGCGCAGCCTTGCCGCGATGATCGCGGCGATGATCGATGGGGTGTGGTTGCGGGCGGCGCTGTCGGAATGGCAGGAGGCCGACAGTGGCAGCGCGCGCGCCCTCCTCACTGCGTTTGTCGAAGGGCGGCTGAAGGAGCTGACGCCGCCCGGCGGACGGCCGCTGCGCGCGCCGCGCACCGCATCCTCCTTCCGTGTGCTCAATCCCGCCACGGGTGCGCTGCTTGCCGAGATTCCGGTCGATGGCGCGCTCCAGGTCGAAGCGGCGGTCGTACGCGCACAGGCGGCACAGAAGAAATGGGCGGCGCTCACGGGCGCTGAGCGTGGGCGCATCCTGCAGCGCGCCGCACGCATGCTGCGCGAGCGTAACGAGGAGCTCGCGCACCTTGAGACCCTTAATACCGGCAAGCCGATCCAGGAGACGCGCGCGGTGGACGTGCTCTCGGGTGCCGAGTGCCTGGAGTACTACGCCGGGATCGCGGCCGGGATTGCCGGGGAGCACCTGAACCTGGGTCCGCAGGCGTTTGGCTACACGCGGCGCGAGCCCCTGGGAGTGGTCGCCGGCATCGGCGCCTGGAACTATCCCTTGCAGATCGCCTGCTGGAAGTCCGCCCCAGCGCTCGCCTGCGGCAATGCCATGATCTTCAAGCCCGCCGAGCTCACCCCGCTCACCGCGATCAAGCTCGAGGAAATCTACGCCGCCGCCGGCGTACCGCCCGGGGTCTTCCAGGTGGTACAGGGCCTGGCGGATACCGGGCGCCTCCTGACCCGCCATCCGCAGATCCGCAAGGTCTCCCTCACCGGAGAGGTGGGAACGGGCAAGGCGGTCATGGCCGATGCGGCGGCTACCCTCAAGCAGGTGACGCTGGAGCTCGGCGGCAAGTCACCCCTGATCGTCTTCGGCGACGCCAAGCTCGAGAACGCCGTAGCGGGGGCGCTGCTGGGTAATTTCTACTCCGCCGGTGAGGTGTGCTCCAACGGCACACGCGTGTTCGTGCACAGGAGCCTCAGGGCTGCGTTTATCGAGCGTCTGCGCCAGCGCTCCGAGGCGATGAAAATCGGCGATCCGCTGGATCCGGCCACCCAGGTAGGAGCTCTGATCTCCGCGGAGCACATGGACAAGGTGCTCGGCTTCATCGCCCGCGGCCGTGCCCAGGGCGCGCGTCTGGTGACCGGCGGCAGCCGGGTGACGAGTGGCGAGCTGGCGCGCGGCTTCTTCGTAGCGCCCACGGTGTTCGATGGCTGCCGCGATGACATGGATATCGTGCGCCAGGAGATCTTCGGGCCGGTGATGTCCGTGCTCGAGTTCGAGGACGAGGATGAGGTCGTGGCGCGCGCCAATGCCACCGAGTTCGGCCTGTCGGCGGCCGTGTTTACCAACGATCTGGCGCGCGCGCATCGCGTGATTGCGAATCTTGAGGCCGGTACCTGCTGGATCAATCACTACAACATCACTCCCGTCGAGCTGCCCTTCGGAGGCGTGAAGATGTCCGGACTCGGCCGCGAGAACGGCCGCGCCGCGATCGAGCACTACACGCAACTGAAGAGCGTGTACGTGGCGCTCGGGGACATCGAGGCCCCGTACTAGGCGCCCGGATGTCGGAAAAACACGAGACTTTCGATTACGTCATCGTCGGTGCGGGCTCTGCCGGCTGCGTGCTGGCCGACCGCCTGACAGAGGACGGCAAGAGCAGCGTGCTGCTGCTCGAGTACGGCGGCTCGGATCGCTCGCTGTGGATCCAGATGCCCACGGCGCTGTCGATCCCCATGAACATGGAGCGCTACGACTGGCGCTACTACACCGAGCCTGAGCCGAATCTGAACAATCGCCGCCTGCACACCCCGCGCGGCAAGGTGCTCGGCGGCTCTTCCTCCATCAACGGGCTGGTGTACGTGCGCGGCAACGCGCTCGACTACGAGGGCTGGGAGGCGCGCGGCGCGAGCGGCTGGAGCTACCGCGATGTGCTGCCGTACTTCAAGCGTGCCGAGGGGCGCGCCGCTGGCGGCGACGATTACCGCGGCGGGCAGGGGAAACTTGCGACGCAGCGCGGGCTGCTCACCAATCCGCTGCACGCCGCGTGGCTCGCCGCCGGGCGCGAGGCCGGCTACCCTGCGACCGAGGATATGAACGGCTTCCAGCAGGAAGGCTTTGGTTACATGGACATGACGGTCGGCGGCGGCCGGCGCTGCAGCGCCGCCAACGCCTACCTGCGTCCCGCCATGCGGCGCTCAAACCTGCAGGTACGCACGCACGCGCTCGCCACGCGCCTGCTGTTCGAGGGGCGGCGCGCCGTAGGCGTGCGTTACCGCCGCGGCGACACGCGGCAGCAGGTCATCGCGCGGCGCGAGGTGATCTTGTGCGCCGGCCCTATCAACTCCCCGCAGCTCCTGAAGCTCTCCGGTGTCGGGCCGGCGGAGGAGCTCGCCGAGCTCGGGATCAACGTCGTGAAGGACGTGCCGGGGGTGGGTGAGAATCTGCAGGATCACCTGGAGTTCTACTTCCAGGTCGCCTCGCGCGAGCCGGTCACGCTCTACTCCCAGATGTCGCTGTGGCGGCGGGCGCTGATCGGCGCCCGCTGGCTGCTGACGCACGGGGGTATTGGCAGCAGCAATCATTTCGAGACCGGCGGCTTCATCCGCAGCCGTGCCGGTGTGCCCTACCCGGACATCCAGTTCCACTTCCTGCCGCTGGCGGTGAGCTACGACGGCTCATCGCTCGCGCGCGAGCACGGCTTCCAGGCGCACGTCGGCCCCATGCGCTCGCGCAGCCACGGCTACGTGCGCCTGCGGACCGCGGAACCCATGGATAAGCCGAAGATCTGCTTCAACTACATGTCGCGCGAAGAGGACTGGGTGGAGATGCGCGCCTGCGTACGCCTGACGCGCGAAATCTTCGCGCAGCACGCCTTCGACCGTTACCGGGGCCGCGAGATCCAGCCGGGCACGGACGTCACCACCGACGCACAGATCGATGAATTCATCCGCGCACGGGTAGAGAGCGCCTACCACCCCTCCTGCACCTGCCGGATGGGCGCGGTGTCCGACCCCATGGCGGTGGTGGATCCGCAGGCGCGCATCATCGGACTCGAGGGGCTGCGCGTGGTGGACTCCTCCATCATGCCCGCGATCACTACCGGCAACCTCAACGCACCGACCATCATGCTGGCGGAAAAAGCCGCCGACCACATCCGCGGCGCGAGCCCCCTGCCGCAGGCGCAGATGCCGTACTACACAGCGCCGGCATGGCAGAGCGCGCAGCGCTGAGGGCGCGCGCCGCGCTTCAGTCCCGGTAGCGGGTCAGCGCATCCCCGAGCGCCGCCCGCAGCGGCCCGAGCCAGGGTTCGTAGTGACGCCACTGGTCGAGTCCCTCCCGATAGATCGGCTGGCGTACCTGCTCGGAGCTCGCGGTGCGGACACTACGCTCGGTCTTGTGAAAGTCGAGGCAGGCGGGCTCAAAATCCAGTTCGCAGTATTCCAGCAGCCGGCGCACGTTACCCTCAAGATCATCCACCAGGTCTTCGTGCTGGATGCGCAGCACCTGCGCGGGCAGTACGGCGTCCCAATGCCGCATGAGCTCAAGGTAAGTGCGGTAGTAGCGCGCGATGTCCTCGATGCTGTAGGCGAATTCCTGGCCGTGGGCGAAGAGTTGCTTGAGATTGCCGAAGCAGCAGGCCATCGGCTCACGCCGCGCATCGATGATCTTGGCGTTCGGCAGGATCAGCTGCAGCAGTCCGATATGGCGGAAGTTGTTCGGCATCTTGTCGATGAAGCGGGCCTTGCCGGTGCGGTAGGCGCGCGTATCGTCCAGGTACTTCGCGCCGAGGCGTTGCAGCTGCTGCGCGCTCAGCTGCGCGAGCACCGCAGGATAGCGCGGCTCGGCGGGGTTCCAGTCGCGCCCCTGCAGGTCGACCACGATACGGGGAATGTCGGCGAGTTCCTGCGTGCCCTCGACGGCGGAGTGCGAGGCGAGGATCTGCTCGATCAGGGTCGATCCCGAACGCGGCAGTCCGACGATGAAGATCGGGTCGTTATCCGGCGCGCCACTGCCGCGGTTGCGTGCAAAGAGCTCGCGCGTACACACCTCGATCTGCAGCCGCGTGTTCTGCTCCAGTACCTCCGGGCGGTAGCGGCTGGCGGCTCGCTTCAGCGCGTTACCGCGTTCGTAGTAGGTGAATGACTCGGCGTACTCTTCCAGATCCTCGAGCGCCTTGCCGAGTGCAAAGCACAGATGATAGCGGTCGGGGACCGCCACCGCAGGCGCGGTCTCCGCCGTGCGCATGGCATCGAGTTCGGTGTCCTCGAAGCGGTAGGTCTTGAGATTGGCAAGGCTCCAGTAGGCGTCTCCGTAACCTACGCGTGCCTGGGCGGCCTCGCGGTACGCCTGGATGGCCTCCTCGCGCCGCCCGAGCGTCTTGAGTGAATGCGCGATCGAGAGGTGCAGGTCCGCGGGCTGCAGCGCCCCCGCAAATAAGCCGCGATACAGCTCGATGGCGCGCTCGTGCTGGCCGAGTCCCACGCAGGTCGTGGCATAGAGCGTGCGGTAGTTGCGATCGGTGGCATCCGCGGCGAGCAGGCGGCTGACCTGCTCCTGGGCGGCCTGATGCAGGTGGCGCCCGCTCAGGACCTGCGCATAGTCAAAGCGCGCCGCCCGGTAATCAGGGGCGATCTCGAGGACTCCCTCGAGCAGCAGCTGCGCATCATCGAGCACGTCACGCTGCATGCCGATGCGCGCCAGGAGCCGCATGGCCTCGATGTGATGGCCGTTCTTGATGAGGAAGGCCCGGATGAGCTCCTCGGCGGCGGCCAGCTCACCATCGGAGAACAGGGCGGTGGCGGTGATCACCTCGGCGGGCAGGGATTTGAGCGTCGCCACGTGCGCGGCAGCCGCGGCGGCGTTGGTCGTATCACCGGTCATCCCGTAGAGGCGCTCGAGCATGCTCCAGCTCGCCGGCAGCGCCGGATTGATGTTGACTGCGCGCAGGAACGCCTCGATGGCCTGTGGCGCCTGCCGCAGTGCCACGTGACAATTGCCGCGCTCCTGATAGAGGCGGCTGAAGCGTGGTTGCAGTTGCTCCAGCGCCGCGAGCGTGGCAAGAGCCGCCGCGATTGCACCTGAATGTCGCTGGGCGAGCGCGCGCAGGTACAGGACGTCGCGGTTCTCCGGGACGGTCTGCAGCAGCCCGTCCGTGGCGGTGAGCGCCTCAGCAAAGCGACGCACCTGCACCAGCTCGCGCACGCGCCGCACTTCGAGTTCAACTGCCGAGGGTTCGCTCATGGGACAGCCGGCCCTTAGCGCATCCAGGGCCGCAACACCCGGCGGATGGGATCCGTGGGCGTTGCGGTCACGGCCGGATCGAGCAGACGGCGTCGTTGCAGGTGCTGGATGGCCGCCTGCACCGTCGACTTGGAGAGCCCGGTGTGACTTGCGATGGTCTGCAGGCTGACCGGGATGGCATCGCGCTTGAGTCTCGCCGCCTGCCGCAAGAGATACAGATAGACGATGAAAGCGGCGGGCTTGCGGTCGTGCCCGACCAGGTCCGGCATCAGGGCGTCGACGACGTAAGCTTCGAGTGCCAGGCGCTGCATATCGATAATTACTATACCGATTATCGGTACCCTGAGCCAGGCAGCGGCCCTACAATGCGCGAAATGGCCCACGGAGCTCTGCGATGATCACCCAGCTGAAGTTCGTCGGCATCCCCACGCGCGATCAGGCGCGGGCGCTGAAGTTCTACACCGAGCAGTTGCACTTCGAGATCGCCACCGATCAGAGTTTCAATGAAGAGCAGCGCTGGATCGAGCTGCGCATCGCCCACTCGCCCACGCGGGTGGTGCTCTTCACCCCTGAGGGTCACGAGGACCGTATCGGCACGTTCTTTAACGGCTCATTCCAGTGTGATGATGTGGAGGCCACCTACCGGCAGTTGCGGGCACGGGGGGTTGAGTTCGCGAAGCCGCCCGAAAAGCAGCCCTGGGGCACGTTCGCGATCTTCAAGGACCCCGATGGCAACCAGTTCGTGCTGTCCTCGGGGTAAGCGAGGCGGCCCCCGCAGCGCCCGCGCTGAGCTTGGAGCCCAGCACGGGCCTGCCAAGGGCGTCAGAACTTGTAGCCGATCTCCGCGCCCAGCACGCGCGGCCGCAGCGGCGTTTGCGCCACGATGAACTGATCGGTGCTCACAAACGTGCTCGCGTTCGAGTTGCCGACGTTCTGGCCGAAGACGTTGAAGTACCAGGCATCTTTGGCAACCCCGACGGACGCGTCGTAGGTCGTGTACGCCGGGTTCTCGAACCGCAGGCGGCCGGTGCTGATCGTCCCCTCCCCGATGATGGGATTGGAACCAGCCTGGGTGTAGGAGTGGTCGCTGTGCGTCGCGGCCACCTGCACGTAGGGACTGTAGCCGTTGATGCTCCACTCGTAGCGCGCCCGCAGGCTGAACTGCATCGGCGGCGAATTGGCGGAGGGCGAATTGATGGGACCGAACGGGTTTACAACCGCAGCGCAGCCGGTGCCGAAGGAATTGCAGGCGGCGGTGATCGGCTTACCGAAACCGGGGCTCAGCGGATTGTTGTTCAGCAGCGCCGGCGAATTGGTCTGACGGCTCTGGTTCCAGGAAGCGGCGCCCTGGACCGTGAACTCGTTGGTGACGCGCGCCACCAGCGAAGTCTCAAGGCCCTTGATGAGGAAGTCCTGGCCGTTGGTGTTGAAGAAGATGTTACCGACGACCGTCGGCTGGAAGAACGCCACCTGCACGTTGTCCCAATCCTCGCGGTAAATCGCGCCGTTCCACTGCAGGCGGTGGTTGAAGAATTCCGTCTTCCAGCCGATCTCGTTGTTGGTGAGCTTGTCGGACGAGTAGGACTTCGGAATGAAGTACTGGGGCGAGGAGGGATCGGTGGGCGCGACCCCTGGGGTGAAGGCGTGCGGTGAGCTGCCGTTCTGGTTGAAGCCGCCGGGCCGGAACCCCTGTGAGAAGGTGTAGTACGCCATGGTGTCCGGGGTCACGTGCCAGGTGAGGTTGGCGCGGCTCTTGAAGCCGGATTCGGTGTCCTCGAGGTTAGCCGCGTTCAGGTTATAGCTGTAGTAATAAGGGCTGTTGGTCGGGGTCTGGGTTACGTGGCAACCCCCGGGCGGAGTGCCGCCCTCAAAGCAGCCGAAGCTCGAGAGCACGCTGCCGGCGGAGTAGTTATCGAAGCGGAAGTGGCGCGTGCCGGCGGTCAGCGTCAGTACCTTCGGGATGATGTCGAAGTCCATGGAGGCGAAGAAGGCGGTCTGCTTCGTCTTGCGCTGGGTATCCTGATAGAAGGACGTGTTGTCCCCCTGGATGCCGGGGTTGACGACGCTCGAGCCGGGGATGGTGCCGACATTGGCAAAGCAGCCGGTGTTCCCCGGGGTGTCCTGCGCGCCGTCCGAGGTGCAGGTCGGGACGCTCTTGTACTGCCAGCCCGTCTGGTCGTAGAGCGTGTTGCTTTCCCAGAAGGCGCCGGCGATCGCGCGCAGCCGCCACTCATCGGGGGTGCTCAGGCGAAACTCGTGCTGCTGGTGCACGTTGCGCTCATCCGAGTGCCAGGTGGCGCTCGGGGAGTAGCACTTGGAGGTCAGATTCGGGTGATAGGCACTCGGCCCGTAGCACTGGTAGTAGTCCGCGTACACGCCGCGGGAGTAATTGGTGTAGTCGCCGACCTGCTCGACGTTGCGCACCAGGTAGCCGCCGGTGTAAACGGCCTTCAGTACGCCGAGCTTGCCGTTGAGGGTCCAGGCGGTGCTCTCGAAGCGGTCCTTGTCGTAGGAGGGATTGAAGAGCGTGACCTGCAGCGGCTGCAGCGGCGTGCCGTCGGAGGAGTTGGGCTGCTGGTAGAAGACCCCTTCTGCGTCCATGTCCTGGTAGCTCTGCGTGAGGAGCGCGTTCCAGTCGTCGTTGAACTTGTAGAGCGCCTCCACGCGGATGCCGCTGTAGGTCACCGGGTTGATGGCGTTGGCGACGTAATTGGCGTTGTTGATGGTCGGGCTGCCCGGGGGTACGCAGTAACCGGTGTTCGACGGCAGGCCGTTAGGACACTGTCCCGCGCCGTTGACCGGGTAGTTGCCGTAATGAATGCCGATATCGTTGTTGTTACGCGTGAAGGTGGCCGGCACGTTGTCGATGTAGCCGCCACGGCGGTCGTTGTAGATGACCGCGCGCACCGCCATGGTGTCGGCGATCAGGGGCACGTTCAGCACGCCGGTGAGGTTGGAGTTCGGGTCGCCGTGGGCCGTCGTACCGTAGCCGGCCTTGACGTTCACCTCGGTCACGTCGAGCTTTGGCTCGTTGGTGATGTAGCGGATGACGCCCGCCTCGGCGCCGGCACCGTACAGGGTGCCTTGCGGACCTTCCAGCACCTCGATGCGGTTCAAGTCGGCCGCGTAGATATCGAGGTTGCGGTTCGGGAGCTGGCCGGACTGGTTGTCGAGGTAGATGGCAACGTTGGGGTTGAGGCCGGTGGAGCCGCTGCCCTGGCTCGGCTGTGAGCCCGCGCTCAGGCCGCGCATGAAGACTTCGTTCTGGCCGGGACCGTTGCTGGCGCTCGTGACGTTCGGCAGGTACTTGAGGTAGTCATCGAGCGTCGTGATATTCAGCTGCTGCAGGGTCTCGCCGGTGAATGCCTGCATCGAGATCGGCACGTCCTGCATGCTCTCGTTGCGCCGCTGCGCGGTGACGGTGATCTCGACGAGTCCTTCGGAGGTGGTGTCTGCGCTGGTCACCGTGGTGTCAGCCGCCTGCACGACTGTGGAGGCTCCGCAGGAGACTCCCCCGAGGATGGCCGCTACCGCACACGAGATCTTCGAATTCATTGCTGCTCCCCTTGAAGAAACCTTATTGTCCGCGCCGGGCCGCCCGCCCGGCACTTCTGAAAATCAGCCTTGCGCGCCGTCCTGTGCGCAGCGAGCGCGCCGCAGATGCCGGCCGGGCACCGCGCGCGAAGTCTCCCGACTCACTCGAAAACCCGCGCCCGCGCAGCATCCCCGTGCGGCACGCGATGCGGCTGCAGCCGGCGCGTCGAGGGCGAGAGGCCATAGGCGTCCTTGAACTGGCGCGAGAAGTGCGCGCAGTCGGCGAAGCCGGCCTCGTTCGCGATGTCGGTCACCGAGCGGTCGGTGTTCTCGATCAACCAGTTGGCGTAGCGCATGCGCAGCTGCCGGTAAAGAGATGCAGGCCCCATGCCGACGTGCTGGCGACACAGCCGCTCGAGCTGGCGGGCCGACAGTCCGAGCTCCGCTGCGACGGCGGCGACTGCGATCGGGCGGGCCAGGTTCTGCTCCATGAGGAGCAGGGCCCTTCGCACACGCGGCTCGGCGACCGTCTCGGACAGGGGCGGATGGGGTTGCGCGTCGCTGCCGGAGCGCTGCCGGTCAAACAGCAGTACCTGGCTAGCCTTCTGCGCGACCGCGCGGCCCAGATGCTGCTCGATCAGATAAGTGGCGAGTGCGGCTGCGCCGGCGCCGCCGGCGCAGGTGATGCGCGGGCCGTCAGCGAGGAACAGCCGGTCGGCGACGACTTCCTGGTTGGGGAAGGCCTCGAGGAAGTCCTGGTAGTGATACCAGCTGACGCACGAACGGCGCCCCTTCATGAGACCGGTGCGGCAGAGGATGAAACTACCCGTGCAGATCCCGATCAGCGGCGCGGCCGTGGCGCCGACCTCGCGCAGGTAGCGCGCCGTGGGCTCATCGATCTGGGGACCTGCGTGCAGGATGCCCCCGACCACGACCACATAGTCGAGCTGCTCGGGGGGCAGCAGCGGGCTCGTCGGCTGGATGAGTACGCCGCAACTGGCCGATACCGGTTCCGGACGGGCCGACATGACCGACCACTGCACGTTCAGCGGGCGGCTACGGTCGCCTTCGTCGGCTGCGAGGCGCAAGTGATCGATGAAGACCGCGAAAGCGGACAGCGTGAACTGATGGGCGAGGACGACGCCAACCCGCAGCGGCGGGCGTGCGCTGCGCTCGGCTGCAGCTGTTCTTAGGGCTGGACCTGAGTGAGGCATTGAACGCGCACTCAATTATTGTACTGATCCCCTCGCTCCCTATATTCCATTAACACCCTCAGGGACGCAAGACACAATTGCACAGCCGTATAAGTGCAGTAATAACAATCGAATATGCCGTGATTGCGGGTATGGCCTGGCGGGACCGTGCGATTGAACGCTCATTCAGAGATTCGCGGGGGCAACACGGCCGGCGCCGATGGCGGACGCAGGCGCCCCGCACCCGGCGGCGTGCGGGCAGCCGCGGAGCGGACTAAAAGAAGCTCAGCGAAGGACCGCGAGGCGCGCGAGATTGCTCTGCACGGTGGGATCGTGGCAGCCGCTGCGGGCGTACCAGCGCCGCGCGGCGCCGATCAGGGCAAGGCCGGTCTCGGCCGACTGCGCCTCCTGCGGATCGAGGGTGTCGTCAGGCCTTTGCCGGTAACCGCGCGGCGGCGTACGCACGTGGCGGCGCAGCTGCAGGCGCCGCAGCGCCAGTGCCGGCACCGCGGCCGGTGCGCCCGGCTCTGTAGCCGGCGCTTTCACGGCGGGCTGGGCATCGCTGCCGGCATTCACAGCGTCCGGGCCGGGCAGCCACCGGGCGCACCACGTACCGACGTCCGCGCCCGAGCAGCGCAACCCGGGGTCGCTCAGCGCCACTGCAATGCGCGGCAGGTCACAGGCCTCGCGTAGGGCTGCGTCCCAGCGCTGCTCGTCCAGCAGTTGCTCGATGTCGGTCAGATAGCTGGCGAGCATCCGGGAGCTCGAGGGCGCCGTGGCGGTCCCAAGTGCGCTCTGCGAGGGCTGCATAATGCTTTCCTTCCCGGAAGAGTCAGGCAGCCTGTTCGGTGGGCGCAGGCGAACCGCTGTCCGGGGCGGGAGCCGCCACGTCCTCGGTTGACGCTGCCCCGGCTTGCGGTGCACGGGAAGCCACGCGCGCTACGGTACGAGCTGGCCTGGGGCGCCGCGCGGGCGGCGCCGAGGGTGCCTTCCCGGCAGACTGGGGCGCTGCGCGCAGCTGGGGCGCCCGGCGTGTCGGTGGCGCTCTGTTCGCGACCACTTTTTTCTTTGCCGCTACTCGCCTGACCACGCGGCGGCGGACCTGCGGCGCTGCGCGGCTTCTCGGCCTGCGAGATACGCTGCGCACAGCCTTCTTTACCGCTTTTTTCGCGGCCTTCTTTTTCGCCACGACCTTGCGCACCGGCGCCTTTGCGGCCGCGGGCTTGCGGGCTTTCTTGCGCGGACTCTCGGCTTTGTGCTTGCGCCGCGCCCGCTTGAAAGCCTTGCGGGTGAGGGCCGCATGCTTGCGCGCCCGCCGCGCCTCGCGCTTGGCTTCTTTCAGCCGCTTGCGCGCGCGCTTGAGTTCCTCTTTGGCGATGCGCACGCGCTGCTTGGCGACGTCCGCCTGCAGCCGCGCACGCTCGGAAGGCTCTGCGGGGGCGTTTTGTTCGCTGCCTGTCTTTTTCATCTGCGGCTCTGCGAAGCGAAAAGAGCGTCAGTCTCACACAAGCGATTCGGCGTTACCACCCCTGCGAGTTATCCACAGAATTTGTGCATAACTATGTGGACAGAATCGGCGCGGGGACGCAAAGCCCGAGCCCCAGCAAGAACTTGCGTTACGGTGAGCGCCTTTTCGCCACGTACCCGCGATGCGGGCGGCACGTGCCTCAGGGTGGGCCGCCGAACATCGTGGCAGTGACACGGTTGCGCCCGCCGTTCTTGCTGCGGTAGAGCGCGGCGTCGGCGATCTTCAGCACGCGCTGGGCGAGCTGGCGCTCGCCGGCCGGCACGCGGTCCAGACCGCACAGTCCGAAGCTCGCCGTGACCTCGACGTTTTTGCGGTCGTACGTGAAGGGCGTGCTCGCGACGGCCACACGCAGCTTGCGCGCCACCTCGAGCGCATGCTCGTAGGTAGTCTCCGGGAGCACCACCGCGAACTCCTCGCCGCCGATGCGTGCTACCCAGTCGATACCCCGCCGCAGACTGTGCTGCAGCCGTGAACCGAACTGGCGCAGCACCTGATCGCCCCCGGCGTGGCCGAGCGTGTCATTGAGGTTTTTGAAGAAGTCGATATCGCATAGCACCAGCGACAGGCCGCGGCCGTAGCGCGCGGCGCGCTCCATTTCGCGCGGAAAGTGCTTGCTGAAGAAGCGCCGGCTGGCGACGCGCGTCAGGTCATCGGTGGCAGAGAGCTTGCGGTTCTCGGCGAGCGTGATGCGCAGCACCGCCTCCAGTTCTGCCACCCGGCGTGCGGCGGCGATGCGCGCATCCAGTTCGCGCTCCGAGGCGCGCCGGCCGACGCAGTCATCGGCGCCGGCCACGAGTCCCGCCTCGCGCTCCACGCTGTCGTCCAGATCCGCGATGTACAGGATGATCGGCGTGCGTTCGCCGCGGCGGGCGCGCAGGCGGCGCACCATGTCCAGAGAATCGGTGATTACCACCGGGCGAAATTCGGCGACGAAGCGTCGCAGCGCCTCGTTCTCATCGGCCACCGACACGAAATCCAGCATGTCGCCCAGGATGCGCCGCTCGATCTGCTGTCGCAGCACCGGCTCGATGATGGCGAGGAGGGCCTTCGGAGGCGGCACCACGCGCAGCATCACGGCGATGCTCGCCGTGGTCTCCTCAGTGGTGGAGGGCGGCCGCTCCGCGCGGCGCTCGAGAATGCGCTGGATGACTGTTGTTTGCCCGCCCGACGCCACCGACCCCTCCCGACAGCGCAGCTGTTCGCAGGGCCCAGAGTACCCCACCCAAGAGCGCAAATGGGGTCCGGCGGCCCAGGAGCGTGACTTGTAACAATCTCTGGGAGTCGGACCGCGTGCGGAGGGTGAGGCTAGTATCATTGCGCGCCTATGGAAGCGCCTGCCATCACACGCTACCCACGGCCATTTTTTGCGCCGCTGTGGATGAGCCTCCTCGCTGCGGCGATCGTGATCGCCGCGCTGGGATTCGCCGCCTATCGCAGCGCCGGCACCACGGTCATCATGCTGATGCGGTCCGCGGAGAAAGATCCGGGCACCATTGCCGATCCCCCGCTGTCGTCTGAAGGCGAGGAGCGCGCCCAGCGCCTCGCTCACGTGTTCGGTGATGGGGGTGCGGGGGCTGGCCTAGATGCGATCTACGTCAGTGAAGATCGCCGCGCTCAGCAGACCGCGGCGCCCCTTGCGCAGCGACTGCACCGGGTGCCGGTGATCTTCGGCGCCGCGGCAGTCAGGGCGACCGCCGCACGGCTGCTGCACGACCATACCGGGGAGGCTGTGCTGGTGATCGCAGGCGGCGGGAGCTTTGCGCAGATGCTGCGGGCTCTGGGTGGGGAAGAACTGCCAGCCGTCCAGGACGATCCGGACGTCGTCTATGTCGTCAGCCTGCCGCGCTTTGGACGCGCCCGCCTGGTGCGCCTGAGGCTCTAGGCCGCTTAGCCTGCGGTCGGAGTCTCGCGCCGCGTGCCGCCGGCGCTGAGCGCCGCCGCGCGGCGGATGAACTCGGTGTGCTCTCCGATGCGAAAGTCGGCCAGCACGGCGGCACGGATGTAGCGTGCCTGATCAATCAGATAAGTCGCGCGTCGCACCCCAAAGCCGAGCGGGCCGAGCACGTCGTACATGCGGATGACGGACTTGTCGGTGTCTGCCAGCAGCGTGAACGGCAGGTGGTACTTCTCCCGGAACTTGCGGTGCGTCTCGGGTGACTGGGGGCTCACGCCGGCGACATCCAGCCCGGACTCCAGGAGCTCCGAGTGCAGGTCACGGATGTTGCAGGCTTCGCGGGTACATCCGGGCGTGAAATCGGCCGGATAGAAATAAAGGATGAGCGGTCCGTGGCGCAGCAGCGTGCTGAGCGAGACACTCTGGTCGTTTTGATCCGGCAGCGTGAATTCCGGCGCGCGGCCCCCGATGGGCAGCATGGCGTCATCTCCGTTCTGCAGCGTTATGGAAGCCCCCGGCGCGATAATAGCCGTATCCCGCAGGGGTGGTTAAAACTTCATTGGACCGCCCGGACCGCGATGCTAGAATCGCGCGCCTTGCAAAATGGGGCGGTAGCTCAGCTGGGAGAGCGTCGCGTTCGCAATGCGAAGGTCGAGGGTTCGATCCCCTTCCGCTCCACCATTAAATCAACGACTTACATCGTTGCTTGTGACGTGCGCGATGGAGGATATGCCGCGGCTGCCTGCGGTTCTGGATTAGCGCGCGATCCCTGCCCCGCGCCGTGATGGCGCTCTCTTTCGGTCCCTGACCCGAGCGACTCGCGACTTCTCACGAGGCCGCGCTCAGGCAGAGATTTCGGGCCCCTCGTGACCGTCGCGCTCTGATGGCCGCTTCACGACGGGCGTTAAGATTGGGGCATCGGCGTTTGCCGCGGGCCATGCGCACACGAACGCGATAGGAAAGCGGTGGCTCACAGCATCAAACAACCCGCTTCGCAGCCAGCCAGTAGGCCGCCTGCAACACCTCGCGGGTCAATGAGGCGAATGTTGGGCGGATCCGAGTGACGTCAGACGTCCGGCACCGGGCGCATCGGCGGCGACCCTTGCCGTCGATAGTCCGTATCGGCACCGCCGGATGGGCCAATCCGAGCGACCAGAGAGGGCATCGACAGCCAGGCGTATCGCATCTGGAGCATTACTCGAGCCGCTTTAACGGCGTTGAGATCAACTCGTCGTTCTATCGACAGCATGAGCGAAGAACCTACGAGCGGTGGGCCGCTGCCACCGGGCGCGACTTTCGGTTCAGCGTCAAGATCCCGAGGTCTATCTCCCATGACCGCGCACTGCGTGGCTGCAAACGGGAGATTGAGTCCTTTCTCGCGACGGTGAGCGGCCTGGGCGCGAAGCTGGCGGTGTTGTTGCTGCAACTCCCGCCACGCGCCGAGTGGGACTCTGCGATTTCCGCTAAGTTTTTTCGCCTGCTGCGGGAGCGCACCGACGTAGCGGTCGTCTGTGAGCCGCGTCACCCGAGCTGGGCCGGTGCCGAGGTCGAGCGGCTGTTCCAGGACTTCAGGATCGTGTTGGCGTCGGCCGATCCTGCGCGTCTGCCACGGGGCCGGGAGCTTCCGGCGGGCATCCGGTACCACCGTCTTCACGGCTCGCCTCGAGTTTACTGGTCCAGCTATACGGCCGAGTATCTGCGAGCGCTCGCGGATCGGATCACCGCCGAATGCGCGAACCTCTCGGAAGTCTGGTGCATTTTTGACAATACCGCGGCTGGTGCAGCTTGGAGCAATGCTGAAGTACTCAGTGCCCGGCTGCGCGGTTCCTGAAGCTTCGCTCACGCAGAAGATGGCCGAGGCGGCCACGGGGCGGCTAGACTTGCGGGCCCAAGCGCCCCCGTAGCTCAGTGGATAGAGCGACCGCCTCCTAAGCGGTAGGTCGTCGGTTCAACTCCGGCCGGGGGCGCCAACTCACAGTACCACCTCGTCTCAGCGGGTATCGTTCTGGCTCATAAAAGACTATAAAAATAGACGCTTATCGCCAATTTTCTCGCTCAGCCGGTATCAGGCGGCACCTGCGGAAATTCGCCGAAAGTGGGTACCATAGTGGGTACCAAATCGACGCGTGGGTACCAAAATGGCCGGGCGCGAATTTCTATCAGATATTTTGATTAAGAGGGCAAAGATCGCCGATCGCCCGTACAAGCTTACCGACGGAGGCGGTCTGTATCTTTTGGTGCATCCGCGCGGGTCCAAGTACTGGCGCTTTCGATACAAGGCGTCCGGGCGCGAATCGACGGTGGCTCTCGGTACGTACCCGGCGACTTCTCTCAAGGCGGCACGACAGCGACGCATCGAAATGCAAGGTGTCCTCGAGGCCGGTGGTGTCCCGGCTCTTGTTAAAAAGAGGCGCCGCGAGGCGCAATCAAATACGTTCGAGGGTGTGGCGCGCGAATGGCTCGCAAAGCAACCCTTTTCGACCAAGACGCTCGCGAAGGCGCGTTGGACCTTTGAAGATCTGCTCTTTCCCTATATCGGCAATCGCCCCGTCTCTGAATTGTCCGCGCCAGAGTTGCTGGCCGTGGTCCGTCGATTAGAGCGACGCGGAAAAAACGAGACTGCGCATCGCTCCAAGCAAAGAGTGGGACAGGTAATTCGCTACGCAATCGCCACGGGTCGTGCTGTCCGCGATCCGACGCAAGATCTTCGGGGCGCCCTCGCGCCGGTGAGGGTGCGCAACAGACCTGCTATTACCAACCCGAGGGAGGTCGGCGAGTTACTCCGAGCCATCGAGGGTTATCGCGGTCACGTATCCGTCGAAATGGCTTTCAAACTTGCGCCGTACGTTTTTGTGCGGCCGGGAGAATTGCGGGCGGCCGAGTGGCGCGAGATTGATCTGGAACAGGCGCAATGGAGAATCGCAGCGAGTCGCATGAAGATGCGTCGGGAGCATCTGGTGCCCCTATCTACACAGGCCGTCGCGCTGCTTCGGGAAATTCACCTCGAAACCGGGGCGCAACGCTATGTGTTCCCTTCACCCCGCTCCTCGACCCGGCCTCTGAGCGACAACGCGATCACATCCGCGCTGCGACGCATCGGGTATACGGGAGACCAGATGACCTGGCATGGGTTTCGTGCGATGGCTTCCACGCTTTTGAATGAACAGGGATTTGCCCCGGACATCATCGAATTGCAATTGGCGCATGTTGAGCAAAACGACGTGCGAGCGGCTTACAACCGCGCACTACGCCTACAGGAGCGCCGTCAAATGATGCAAAAGTGGGCAGACTATCTGGACGGCCTCAGAGATCGCGGCAATGTCGTGCCCTTTCGAGTTAAAGCGTGGTAGCGGCGGCTCATGTGTCATTAGAGGGCTTTCAACTTAAGCTTAGACGGGGCTTGACCGAGCACTCCTGCCGCAGGGGCTACAAGCTGCGGAAGCAGCCATGTCGCGTTTTTGCGAGTGTGCGATCGATAGCTCTTCCAGACCTCTGCCGCCTCGGCATCAGTCTTTGTTAGAGCGAGTTCCCGCAGTATCGATATCTTGCCAGCCTCTTCGATGGCCAATGCCGCTAGAGATGCGGCCGTCGGGAACCGCCCATCGACGATTAGTCTCTCCGCGTCCTCCGATAGGCGCCGAGCGTTTGCCGCCGCGGCGTTCATACCGTCAGCGACCTGTGCTGCCGAAAGCCTCCCGCGATAGGCATCTAGTTTCTTCTTCATGAGCTTTCACTTTAAGCCTCAGTGCTCGAGGAAGCGTAATCCGCCAAGTTTGCCTATATATTTTCTGAAGGATATATCTATACCCCCCCAAGCCAAGTTAGAGGGCAGTGCGTAGGCCACAGCCATGCCGGTCAGCGGACCAACGGCGATTAATTCATAAACGATCCGAAGCGCGTTGATTGAGGCACCTACTGGATAAACCGCGGCCTGCATTAGTACCAACCAGGATTAGGGGGAAGAGGAAGGAAGCGGCAAACACTGCTCGCGGCGGCGCGCTGCGTTTAATCATCCACCCGATCCATAAAGACAGGCACGTCATGGCGGCGAGACCAAAATAGCTGTCCAGGGTCACGTTTCCAATGCTATGAGTCTGGGCGGTGGGCCATAGCGAAATAAGAGCCTGCTGCAGCAGCGCGCCGACGCCTATTCCGCCGGCCGGAGCGAAGACGCTGAGTGCCGCTGCTTTCATATGAACTGTTTCAGCCCTCTAACGGTGAGCTTGGGGGTATAGATATATCTGGCAGAAAATAACACTCCCGACTACGCACTGACACCGGAGTTCGCCGAGCACCCGGATTGAGCAAAACCCGCCAAGCTCGATCTTCGGCTGTAGAATACGTGCCCATGTGGGCCGAGCATGCCCCCGCGGTAGTCCTGGCACGTAGTAGGGGCGGAATTCATCAACATGTCGGCAGACGAATACCTAAACGGACTGCTGCGGCGTGAATTCGTCGACACCGGACCCGCATCGCACGCACGCGGTATGCAAGTCGTTCTCGAACCCATGCTGAGACAATGGGGTGGTCGTGCAATTGAGCAAATTTCGCCTAGCGGGTCATTTGCCAAAGGAACCGCTATTCGTTCTGGCACGGACATCGATCTATTCGTGTCCTTGTCGTCAACAACGACGGACACCCTTCAACAGATTTACGAGAAGCTTTACGAGCACGTGAGATTGAGTGGCTACGTGCCCAAGCAGCAGGATGTTTCGATAGGACTACGCGTTGGTGGATATGACGTTGACCTTGTTCCGGGGAAACGCCAAAGCTATCTGGGCCAGGATCACAGCCTCTGGCGCCGACGTGCTAAGACTTGGACAAAGACCAACGTCGACACGCACATCCGGTTCGTTTCCACGAGCGGCTATATAAATGAAATCAAAGTACTCAAACTGTGGCGAAATCAGCGACAGCTAGACTTCCCTTCTTTCTACCTTGAGCTTTCCGCTATTCGGGCGCTGCAAGAGAATCCTGGCGGCAGTTTGTCAAACAACGTATGGAACTGTTTTGCGTACCTTCGCGACAAGTTCACTAACGCTAGGATTGTGGATCCAGCAAATACAAATAACATCATCTCCGACGACCTGACAGTCGCGGCGCGACAGCTCATTGCGGGTGCCGCCGCAACGGCGCGGAATGCTAAGAACTGGTCGGAGATCGTTCAGTGACAAATTGGTCGCTCTCCGACGTTCTCATGTCAATGCACTATGAGGTGGAAGGAGAGCTTGCCAAGGCTCGGACCGTTCTGAAGCATCCCGGGACAAAAGGCGATGCGAGCCAGGCTGTTTGGGTTGATTTGTTCAACAGATATCTTCCGCGCCGGTATGTATGTGCGAGCGTGCATGTCGCGGACTCTGCCGGACACTTCAGCGATCAAATTGACGTCGCCATCTACGACAGACAGTACTCTCCGTTCATACTGAGCTTTAAAGGTCAGCAAATCGTTCCCGCGGAGAGCGTATATGCCGTGTTCGAGGCAAAGCAGACGGTTAACAGTACGCTAATCAAATACGCAAAAAGGAAAGCAGGTTCAGTGCGGCGCTTGACGCGCACTAGCCTTCCGATTCCGACGGCAAACGGCATGGCTGCCCCCAAAAAGCTCGAACCAATACTGGCGGGCGTACTCGCGCTGGATAGCGACTGGCGACCGGCTCTCGGCAATCCCTTTAGGAAGTCATTAGGCGCAATCGCCTCCGCTAGCAGCTTGGATATGGGATGCGTTGCGGCTCACGGCTGGTTCGGTCGGCTCGACGATGACTACACGATTTATGCTGGCCCCCACTCGGTTTCTCGCTTCATCTTCGAGTTGATTGCACGACTTCAGTCGGTCGCCACGGTTCCCATGATTGACGTACGGTCCTATGCACGTTGGCTGGATAAGTAGCCTCTGCAGCGGTTTTTACGGGACTCTCTCAACACAGACAGGTCACGGCCGCTACCGATTCTTTGGGAGGCGCCAATGAGCGGTGATGATTTGAAAGCGCGTGTGGAGCAGTGGCTGGGAGAGCAAGGTTATCCATTGGAATTCGCATGTGCGGCAGCCTTTCGTGCCGGTGGATTCGAAGTACTCCAAGGCCATTACGTCTCAAAGTCGGACGGAACGCGGAGGGAGGTGGATGTTCTGGCGCAAGCGACAGTCCCGCTAAAACGTGGGTTTGTGCGCGTCTCTTTTGTCGTCGAATGCAAGTGGTCAGGCGACAAACCGTGGGTAGCGTTCGTAGCTGGCCGAGGCCTGGCTAAGTCGGCTTGCATAGCGCAAACGATGGCGTCCCAATCGGGTCGGACTGCGCTTTGGATGAGCCGTGGCAGCGAGGAACTTGAGGGACTGAGTGTGTTCGACACCCCAGCGCCTGCTGGATTCTCTGGACGCCAAGCTTTTTCGGCGAATAGGGACGTTTTCTACGAGGCATTGCAGGCAGTGACGGGAGCGGCCTCCTCACTGGTAGAGAGTTATGACGCTCCAGCCCGAGACGCCACCCAACATCTGGCGCAGGCGGTGATCGCGTTTCCGGTAATTGTTGTGAAGACGTCACTCTTTCAAGCTTCGTTCGATGCAGAAAAGGGCACTATGGCGGTAAGCGAGCGCCCTCACGTTCGGCTCCACTGGAAGGGATCCGACAGCTGGCCGGCCCCACATGCAACCGTCGATATCGTTGCCGCGGACCACCTGCCGGAGTTCATCCGGCAGCGCGCGGCCGACGTCGACGTTCTACTTCGACTCGTTCGACAGTCTTTGGAGAATCTACGCGAGTGCGTTAAGAAGCGAAGCCTTAAGGAACTTCGCGTGACAACAGGCCCAGCCGGATTCGTGGGCGGACCTCAGCTTATACGCGAGCTTCGACAATTGTTCGGCGAGGACAGGAAGCCGTGATTGAGCGAAGGCGCGATGATTTTCCGGAATCGGTGAAGCGTGCCATTGCTCAGCGCGTGGGATTCCTGTGTAGCAATCCCGGTTGTCGTGCTCCTGACCTGCCCGGCGATTTTCGTACCACGTGATCTTTGGGAAGATGGCGGCCTGGTGAAGCGAGGCAGCCATGAAGAAGACCCGATTCAACGAGGGACAGATGGTCAAGATCCTGCGGGAGGCCGATACGGCGCCCGTGGTAGACGTGGCCAAGAAGCACGGGATCAGCGACCAGACGATCTATCTGTGGCGTAAGAAGTTCGGACAGCTTGAGGCAGCTGACGTGAAGCGGCTGCGGCAACTGGAGTTGGAGAACGGCAAGCTCAAGAAGCTCGTGGCCGAGCGGGACCTGGAGATCGAGCTGATGAAGGAGGTTGCTGCAAAAAAATGGTAGGCGCGCCCGTGAGGCGCCGGCAAGTGGCTTACCTCTGCGGAGGTGGTCTGTCGGTTCGGAGAGCGTGCGCGCTGATGTCGGTGGCAAGGTCAACGCTGCGGTACGAGTCGCGGCTGGTGAAGCGGGATGCTCCGGTCGTGGCGGTGATGCGCGAGCTCGCCGCTCAGTACCCGCGCTATGGGTATCGACGCATCCAGGTGTTCTTGGGGCGACGAGGACATGTGATGAGCGCGGATCGGACGCATCAGCTATGGCGGCTGCATGGGCTGCAAGTACCGAGAAAGAGGCCGCGCCAACGCGTGGCGGCTCATCGGCCGCGGCCTCTGGCTCCCTCAGGTGCGAACCAAGTCTGGGCATATGACTTCCTGTTCGATGCCTGTGCCAATGGCCAGCAGCTGAAGTGCCTGACGGTGATCGACGAGTTCACCAGGGAATGTTTGGCGATAGACGTGGCCGGCAGTATCCGATCGGCTCGTGTGATCGAAGTACTCGCGAAGCTGGTCAGCGTTCACGGAGCACCGCGGTACGTGCGTTCAGACAATGGCCCTGAGTTCATCTCCCGAGCGATCCTGCGGTGGGTCACCGAAGCCAACATCGACACCGCGCACATCGATCCAGGCAAGCCCTGGCAGAACGGCTCGAACGAGAGCTTCAACGGCAAGTTCCGAGACGAGTGTCTTAGCATGCAGTGGTTCAAGAACCGAATCGATGCGAAGATCCTGATCGAAGAGTTCCGGCGGCAGTTCAACGAGGTTCGACCACACTCGAGCCTAGGACAGCTGACACCGGTCGAGTTCAAGAAGCAGCTATTAACAACCGACCCCAACCCGGCCATCTCCAAAGATGTTTAGGGCCGAAGAAAGCCGGCAGGTCAGTCTCACCGGCGCCCGCTTTCCTGCAGAGCAGCTTAAAACCTATCAGGAAGTACTCGCGCAATATCATTTAAGTTGCGAAGGCAAGTTCGCAAACGGAGACTTTCGAGACCGTGGTCGCACCAAGCGACGCCACGTGTGCGCGACTGGGTTTGTGCTGATTGGTAAAGAGGCCAATCGAGTCGGTGAGAGCGGTGAGGCCGATCCGACAGTTGTAGTTGTCGAAGTATTTAAACGCCATACATAGGTCGTCTCGGCTTCGATGGTCTAAACTGGTAAGAGTCGGAGCCCCTACATGAAACATGTCGTAATGTTTAGTGGTGGAGTCGGCTCCTGGGCAGCTGCAAAGCGAGTTGCGCTGCGTGCTGGAACCCGCGATCTCACCCTCCTGTTTTCGGACACACTCGTCGAGGACCCTGACCTCTACCGCTTCCTCAACGAGGCGGCTGAGAACGTCGGAGGCACGCTGGTTCAGATATCCGAGGGACGCACTCCTTGGGACGTCTATCGAGACGAGCGCTTTCTCGGAAACTCGCGTGTAGATCCCTGCAGCAAGCTTCTAAAGAGGCGTCCAGCTGAACGCTGGCTAAGAGAGAACACTGATCCTGTTGATACAGTGGTGTATCTCGGCATTGACTGGACAGAATCTCATCGATTCGAGCGCACCCGCCAACGTCGGGCACGCGATGGCTGGCGATATGAGGCGCCGCTTTGCGAGCCGCCCTTTCTGAGTAGATTGGATCTGTTCCGATGGCTAACGCGCGAAGGAATAGAGACGCCTCATTTATATCGCTTAGGATTTTCACACAATAACTGCGGCGGATTCTGCTGCAAGGCGGGTCAAGGGCATTTCGCACACCTGCTGAAAGTTCTTCCGAAGGCTTTCGCCGAGCACGAGGCTAAGGAGGAATCGCTGCGCCAGTTCCTCGGGCGGGACATCTCGATACTCGTGGATCGCAGAGGTAAAGGAGGGCGGCACCCACTCACTCTCCGGCAGCTCCGACAACGCGTCGAAGCCGGCGAGTTCGTCGATCGGTATGATGTTGGCGGTTGCGGTTGCTTTACTGAGTCGGATGACACCCGTCGGGAGTAGCGCATTGGAACCACTAGAACATGGCGGAACTCCGCGCAGGCCATCCCGCAAGGCAGCTGGTGAGGATCTCGTTAGAGCGCGTCAGTATGGCGATCAGCTAAAGACCTTTATGGCGGCCAGTAACACGGGCGCCATCGGCATTCTGCTAGCGACTGCCGGTTCTCTGGCGGGCAAGGATGTCAGTCCAAACTGGATAACTATCCCTGTGGTTATCTTTGCGGCCAACTTAGTGATTTTCGCTGGCAGTCTCCTAATGGGAGAGCACAGATCAATCCTTCGACGCCGGGACAAGGATGCACAGTCGAAGCTGCCCTTTTGGAAAATGGGCATCACTTGGAATTGCCTGATTCTGGGGATATTTGTCGCCGGCGTCATAGCATCAGTGATAGCGCTGCGTGGAATCTGCATTCCAAGGGCAGCCGCTAGTGCAGTCCCAACTGTGACCGCCGAGCCGAAAGATGCCTGCGACCGTGCTTACTGGGACTGGAACAACTCGGCGGCACTAATGCGCTGCAAGATTGCGGCAGAAGCCGGAGGCGCCGATTCCGAGTTTGGCTACGGGCTAGTTCTTTGGAGTGGACCTCCCGGCAGCGTGAACCGGAGTGCCTCACTCGACTGGTTCCGGGAGAGCGCTCGACAGGGGCACTGGCTAGCGCAGACATTTTTAGGGGGAGTGCTCCAGCATCCCGAGCTGGACGCTAGCCTTCGCAACAGGCCCGAAGCGTACGCCTGGTTAGTCACCGCGCGTGCAACTAAGTCTGCGGCGGAGTTACGGACAAAGATGTCGAAAGATGAGATCTCGGAAGGAGATCGTCTCGCGGCGGAGTTCAGCACTAAATACCCCGTGAAAATACCCAATCAGGACAAACGGTGATCAATAGGACGCTTGTCTCTGAGCGTCGTCTGCTTGGTCGAGCTGGTTGGCGCGGCGGTTGCACATGAAATTCGCGCTGGTGAACCAACAGCGTCAGGAAGCACAGCCAGAGCTTCTCGGCCAGTGCCCTAGCTGCGGTCATCCAATGGTGGCCAAGTGTGGAGAGGTCAAGATCTGGCACTGGGCACATCAGGGAAAACGCTCTTGCGATCCTTGGTGGGAAAACGAAACAGAGTGGCATCGCAAATGGAAGGCGCAATTTCCGGATGCGTGGCAGGAAGTCGTTCATCGCGCCAACGACGGCACCAAGCACATTGCAGATGTGAAGACAGATCGGGGTTGGGTAATTGAGTTTCAGCACTCATACCTTAAGCCCGAAGAACGCCGCTCTCGAGAGGACTTCTATCCAAAGTTGATTTGGGTCGTGGACGGAATGAGGCGAAAGAAAGATAGCGCGCAGCTTCTCCAGACGTGGGACGAAAGTGTGCAAGTTGCACAGAATTTACCGTTGCGGCGAGTCTTGTCAGCGAACGGCGCATTGTTAAGGGATTGGGCGGGCGGTAGTACACCCGTATTCTTTGATTTTGCCGAGCAGCCGGTGCTGTGGTGGCTCTTCGCCAAGAACACCGATAGCCCGGTATATATCGCACCGTACCAGCGTACGGCATTCATCGACTGTCACAGCAGGAACGACACGGAAAAGTCGCGACAGTTTGGCGAGCTCGTGAACAATATTCCCAAACTGATAGAGGACTACGAATCACATCTTCGTACTCAGGCACCAAGGCCGGACCCGCTCCAAATCATGTCCCGCCGAGGCCGTGGAGTTGACCCGTTTCCGTGGACAGTTTTCCGTCTTAGACCCGTGATCTCGTCTCCGTCATCGATCTTACCCCCGAAGGGCGGTCTGCCGCCGCAGGCGGCAGATGTTCTTCTGTCATCCGGACTG
>Ga0302326_10003245_pt1 | contig 38473 bp, 35 predicted proteins | sample Palsa_T0_3_FD_202264 | JGI IMG/M metagenome (GOLD analysis project Ga0302326, IMG submission 202264) | Peat permafrost microbial communities from Stordalen Mire near Abisko, Sweden - Palsa_T0_3 | ecosystem: Environmental > Terrestrial > Soil > Palsa > Peat permafrost | place: Sweden: Abisko... | reverse complement strand
CTTGCGACCGGCCGCTGTCAGCGGCGAGGAGCGCCATGCGGGAATACGTTCGGCGGTCCGAAATGGCCCGAGTCGTGAGCACGCTCGTCGTTACCGGCGCGGGTCGCGGGATCGGGGCCGCGGTCGCGCAGCTGGCCGCGGCGCGCGGCTTCGCCGTCGCGGTCAACTATGCGCGCGACCGCGATGGCGCAGAGCGCGTCGCGGCGGAGATCGGTGCTCGTGGCGGCCGGGCAGTTGCGCTGCAGGCCGACGTCGCCGTCGAAGCCGACGTCGTGCGCTTGTTCGAACGAGCCGAGGCGGAACTCGGGCCGCTGGGCGGCCTCGTCAACAACGCCGGGATCACGGGCGGCGGGACGCGGGTCGAAGATTTGCCGGCTCGGGTGATCGAGGCGACCCTCGCCGTCAACGTGACCGGGGCGTTCCTGTGTGCGCGGGAGGCGGTCCGGCGACTGGCCCGCTCGCGCGGCGGCTCGGGCGGCGCGATCGTGAACGTCGGGTCGCTCGCCGCGCGCATCGGCGGCGGCGGCGAGTGGGTCCACTACGCGGCCAGCAAAGCCGCCGTCGAAACGATGACCCGCGGCCTCGCGATCGAGGTGGCGGCGCAGGGAATTCGCGTCAATGCCGTGTCGCCCGGCCTGATCGAAACCGGGATTCACGCCACCAGCAGCGACCCGCAGCGCTTGGCCAAGCTGACGCCGGGGGTTCCGCTCCGCCGCGCGGGCCGGCCGGACGAGGTTGCCGAGGCGATCCTATGGCTGCTGTCGCCGGCCGCCTCCTACGTGACCGGGGCCGTCTTGGAGGTCGGTGGCGGACGGTAGTCCTGCCCAGGGCCGTAGCTGCGGGTCGAGCCGATCGATCTGCATCGTGCGGAACCAGATCTTCGCGAGCTGTTCGATTAGCGTCTCGACGCTGGGGCGGGGCCGCCCGAGCACCCACTCGATCGTCAGCGCATCGGCCGCGCCGGCGATCGCAAGCGAGAGCAGGCGCCCGTCGAGGTCCTCGTCGCCGTCCGGCGCGACCAGCCGCGCTGACGAATCCAAGGCGAGGTTCGCGAACGTGTCGCGCACGCGTTTGCGGTGCAGGTCGAGTTCGGTGCTCACCCCGACGATCTCGAGCGCAAAGATGCGCGCGCGGCGGCGGTCTTTTGTGATCTGCCGGAAGTAGGCCGTGCAGGCTTGGCGTACGGTCTCGGTCCAGGTTCGGCCCGGCACGTACAACTCGGACCGGATCGCTGCCAGCACCTCGTCCGCGATCTCGTCGAAAACCGCCCGCAACAGGGCTTCTTGGGTTCCGAACTCCTCGTAGAAGTGGCGCGCGGTCACGCCTGCGCTGCTGCACAGCTGCGGGATCGTCGTGCGCCGGAACCCGAGCGTTCCGTAGTACTCGAGCCCAGCTTCGAGCAGCCGTGCGCGTCGCCCAGCCCGGCGCTCGGTGGCGGACAGGCCGGCGTAGCGACGGCTATCGCCTTCGATAGCGCGCAGAGATCGGCGCGTCACGCCCAAGTGAGCCTCATGTTCTCAGCCTAAGCGCCGGGGGAGGGAAGTTGCACGGCCAAGCGATAAACGTTTTTGTAAGATTGTATCATTTGTCGCGCCCCGGCACGCCTCCCCGCGACAGGGTGCACGGCCCAACGAGGCACACAATCGATCTCTAAGGAGCGTGCATTGGCCGGTAATTTTGGCGCTCGCGTCGGCACGAGTCTGACGCGCAAGCAGATGTTGGCGGGCATGGGGTCGGCCGCAGCGATGGCGGCGATCCGTCCGGACGCCGCCTACGCGGCGAGCCTCGCGCAAATTTCGAAGCTGCTGGGCGTCGACCCCAAATATGCGGGCAAGGGCCTCTCCATCGACGTCGGCTGCAGTTACCCGGTGACCGGGCCGGCCGCGATCTTCGGCTCGCACGTCACCGACTTTCCGAAGCTGGCCTTCACCCACATCGAACAGATGGGCGGCGCGAAGTTCAACCTGATTCTCAAAGACAACAAATCGGGCGACCCGCAAGCGGGCGTGCAGAGCGTGCGCGAACTCGGCTACGCCCACGTGCCGATGATGCTGACCTCAGAGGTCGCCGACCTCGGCGCGGAGCTGACCGGCATCAAGCAGCAGAAAATCTTCAGCCTCGACGGCAGCGGCGGCACGTCGCTGTTCGGACAGGCTCGCAAGTATTTCTGGGGCACGATCGCGATCACGCCCAACGATGCGATTCCGGGCGTGGTCAAGTTCATGCAGCACACCTGGCCGAACGCCAAGCGGCTCGCGTTCTGCGGCTGGGATCTCGGCGGCCTGAGCGATATGGTCGAGAGTGACGCCCAGAAGTATTTCCAGGGGACCCTACTCCAGCTGTCGGCGAACGAGCGCAGCAAGATGGGCGCGACCGACTACTCGGCCAACATCCAGAAAATCAAGGAGAGCAATCCCGACATCGTCTGGGCGATCGTCTACGCCGAAGACGTCGGCTACTTCATGAAGCAGTATGCGACGTCGGGGATCGGCAAGCCCGTGATCGCCTTCACCCATACGCTGGCCGCGCAGCAGATCGCCGGCCCGGCCTACGATGGGCTCTACTTCTCATTCGACTATTTCGACGCGACGCGGCCGTCGAACCCATGGGCGCAGTTCTTCGTCGACGAATACGCCAAGAACGTCGACGCGCACGTTCCGCCGGATTACTACGGCGCGAACGCTTACGAGGACGCCTTCACGCTCTGGCAGACCGTCATGCGCGTGCTCAAGAAGCGCGGCAACCCCAAGGACGCCGATCAGCTCGAGGCGGCACTGCGCTCGAACCCGGTGTATCCGAGCGTCTATGGCGGCGACGCCACGACCCTCGGCACGATCGCTTTCGACACCGACACGCACTCGGTGAAGCAGCGTCCGATGATGGTCGCCCAATTCAAAGACGGCAAGGTCGATCAGCTGGCTCACTTCGACATCGGCGGCAGCGACTTCAAGATGCTGGTCTAAGGACCGATGCTCAACCCCAACCTCGACAACTTTCTCCAGCTGCTCGTCAACGGGATTTTCAACGGGACGGCTTACGCGCTGATCGGGGTAGGGTTCAACATCATCTTGAGCGTCAGCGGCCGATTTCACATCGCGTATGCCATGACGTACACGCTCGCCGCCTACGTCGCGGCCTGGGTGGGCTTTTCGTATCACTTTCCGTTCTGGCTCGCGCTCTTGGCCGGGGCGCTGGCCGCCGCCATCGCCGGGGTGATCATGGAGCGGCTGATCTACCTGCCGCTGTCGCTGCGTGCGCTCTCGGCCGGCTCCGATCCGCTGCTCGTCATGTTCGTAGCGTCGCTTGGCTTGACGGTCATTCTGCGCAACGGGATCGCGCTCTCGACGCTGTCGTCGTCAAGCGTCAACATCGTGGGCTTCGACAACCAGGGCAAGAACATCGGTCCGGTCACGATCACGACCTTGAACGTCACGATGTTCGTCACCGCCTGGGTACTGCTCGGTTTGCTCGCGCTCGTGCTCAACTACACGAACCTCGGCCGGATGGTGCGCGCGGTGCGCGCCAATTGGGAAATGAGCTTGTGCGTCGGGATCGATCCCTCGCTCGTGTTCGTGGCGGTCTTCGCCATCGGCTCGTTCCTGAGCGGTGTAGCCGGCGTCTTCCAGGCCACGCTTACGTCCGCCACGCCCGATCTCGGTCTACCGCCGTTCTTCTACGCGCTGGTCGTTGCGTTCGTCGCAGGCTTGACGGCGGGACCGCTTCGAATCGCTTTGGTCGGCGTGGCTCTGGGCATTTTGGAAGCGCTCAGCACGATGGTCCTGCCGACGCAGTTCACGCCGCTGGTCGTGTTCGCGATCCTTTTCTTCTACGTGGCGCTGAGGCCGGTGAACTTGCGGGATCTGCGGCGCAAACTGGCCGCCAAGCCGCACGCCTCGGCAGGCTAGGGCCGATGGAGAATCTTCAACTCACCCTCAGTTATCTCGACCAAGTCCTGATCTTCATCTGCTTTGCGGTTTCGCTCAACTTGCTGCAGGGCTATGCGGGACAGGTTTCGGTCGCTCATGCGGCCTTCGGCGCAGTCGGTGGTTACGCGCTGGCTTATCTGGTGCTGAACGCGCACGTGGGTGCCTTGGAGGCCATGCTCGCCGGCACGCTGGGCGCGGCGCTCGTCGGCGCGGCGGTCGCGTTTCCCGCGCTGCGGCTGACGACCGAATGGCTCATTCTCTTGACCCTCGCGGTGCAGACGATCATCGTGTCGCTGGTGACCACGGTCTCGGCGCTCGGCGGCACATACGGCCTGCAAAACATCTCGGGCTTGACGATCTTCGGGCACGAACTCGACCAGCCGTCGGATATGTTCCCGCTGTTCCTGGTGCTGACGGTCCTGGTCTACGCGGTCTGCTGGCGGATCGGCGAATCGCCCTACGGCCGCGTGCTGCGCGGCATCCGCGAAGACGAAATCGCCTGCCGGTCGCTGGGCAAGAACGTCTTTCTGTTCAAGACCGTCGTCTTCGGGGTCACGGCGGGCATGGCCGGACTCGCGGGCGCGATGCAGGTCATCAACATCTCGGTCGCCTCTCCGCCGCTTTTCGCGTTCGACCAATCCTCGACGATGGTCGCGATGGTCGTCGTCGGCGGTGCGGGCAATCTGCTGGGCTCGATCGTGGGCGTGGCGGTGCTCGTGCTGCTCGGCCCGCTCTTCGAGCACGTTCTCAACTTCGGCGCCGACGCGGCCGCCTTGTGGCGTCTGATCGCTTTCGGCGTCGTCCTCATCGTCGTGCTATTGGTGCGCCCGGCGGGTCTGTTGCCCGACAGAGTCACCCGTAACCTCGGCAAGAAACTGCAGAAGATGGCGACCGAGCCGGCCGACGGCAGCGATTTCGTGCCCCATCCGGATCTCGAAGAAATGCACGTCATCGAAGAGCACCTCGGCGCCGCCGGCAAGATCGAAGTGCGGTCGGCGGGCGGCGGGCGCGGCGACGTCGTGCTGAAGGTCAGCGGTCTCTCGAAACGCTTCGGCGGGATCGTCGCGACCGAGAGCCTCGACATGGAACTGCGTCGCGGCACGATCACCGCGCTCGTCGGGCCGAACGGTGCCGGCAAGACGACGGTCTTCAACCTGCTGACCGGCGCGATTCGGCCCGATGCGGGCGAGGTCTACCTGGGCGGTGTGGACATCGTCGGCCTCACGCCCGACAAAGTCGCCAAGCGCGGTATGGCGCGTTCGTTTCAGGCCGTGCGAATCTTCCCGCGGCTGTCGGTACTCGAGAACGTTGCCCTCGGCGTGCAGCACCAGCCGGGCGAGCTGCTGGTCAACCTGTTCGGCAACATCCCGCGCACGACGAAGTTCGAGCGCGAAGTGCGCGAGCGTTCGCGCGAATGGCTCACCTTCGTCGGCATGGCCGGCTTCGCCGATCAGCCCGCCGGCGGCCTCGCATTCGGGCAGCAGAAGCTCGTTGCGCTCGCACGCGTGCTCGCGACCGAAGCCGAGGTGCTGTTGCTCGACGAGCCCGCCTCGGGCATCGACTTCCAGTGGGTCAACGTCATGCTCGGTCTGATCGAGCAAATCCGCGAGCAGGGCCGCACGGTCTGCATCGTCGAGCACAACCTGCACGTCGTCGAGCGGCTGGCCGACCACACCTATTTCATGGAACTCGGCCGCATCACCGCGCAGGGCAGCTTCGCGGAACTAACGACGGACAAACGCCTCGCGGAGGCCTACTTTGGAGCTGCATGACCGTCCGAGGCTGGTATCCGTCGAACGGCTCAAAGCCGGTTACGGCCGCAAACAGGTCGTGTTCGACCTCGACCTGCACGTCGGCGAAGGCGAGATCGTTTCGATCGTCGGCGCCAACGGCGCCGGCAAGACGACGACCCTGAGGACGATCTACGGAATGCTGCCGGCACTCGGCGGCACGATTACCTATCGCGGAGAGAACACGACCAAGGCGTTCGCGACGCAGAACGCGGCGCGCGGCATGTCGCTGATCCCGTCGGAACGCTTCGTCTTCGGCGACTTGACGGTCAAGGACAACCTGCTGCTGGGTGCGCTGCACGAGAAGTCGGCGGCCGAGCGCGATGCGCGCTGGAAACGCGTCCACGAACTGTTTCCGATTCTGGCCGAGCGCTCGCAGCAGAAGGCCGGCACGATGTCGGGCGGCCAGCAGCGCATGGTCAGCCTGGGACTCGCGCTGATGTCGGGGCCGAAGTTGCTGATGCTCGACGAACCGTCGCTGGGGCTCGCGCCCGCGGTCGTGATCGAAATCTTCGGCGCCATCCGCAAGCTGGCCGAGGAGCAGGGCCTTTCCGTGCTGATCCTCGAGCAGAACATCGGCCAAGCGTTGCGCGTTGCCGACCGCTTCTACGTCATGCGGTCGGGCCGCATCATCCTCGAGGAAACCAACGCCCAGATGCGCGCTCGCAAGGACTACTGGGACCTGTTCTAAGGCGCCGGCGCTCTTATGCGCCGAGGTCGAAGGTGCTGTACGGGACCACCGGGTTCACGGTGATCTGCCACTGCGATTCCTCGATCGCATCATCGCCGTGGTAGCCCTTGGTCGCGACGATTAGGTGCGAGGCCTTGGAGATGAAGAAGTGCTCCTTCGTCACCCAAAATTGGTCGCCCGGATTCAAAGTCCAGGTTACGTCGTCGGTGGCTTGGCCGTCGATCGTGGGACCCGGCGCTTCGCTCAGCGTGCCGTTGTGGGTCGCGTAGCCGACGATGTAATCGGGCATGGTGTCGCCACAGCCGATCCCCACCAGGTCGACCACGCGCCGGTTGTGCCGCGGCAGCACCACGATGATCGCCGAGTGCTCGTCGCCGGTGTGGGCCTGGATCTTCGTGCCGCCGCGCCAGAGCACGACGCTGCCCTTGCCGTCACCGTCGACGATTTCGCAGAGCGCGTAGTTGGGCTTACGCGACGTGATCTTAAGGGTCTTGTCGAACTTGTACTGGTCGCGCTGCTGGACCGAATGAATGACCACGATAAACGTGTTCGCGCTCTCGACGATCTGCGCGTAGGCGTTCCATTCCGGGCCGACTGCCGCTGCCGCCACCAAAGCATCCGAGGGCGGCGTGGTCGGGACTTCGGTCGGCTCAGGCGTGCCGGACAGCATGACCGGTGCCGGGCTGGCCGCCTGCGCGATCGCCGCGGGAGCACTGGCGGTGCCGGCCGGAGCGGCGAGTGCCGGGACGCAGAGCCCGACGCCGACGATTGCCAGGCCGGCGAACAGAGCTTCTCGGGTCAATTTCATGGAGCGACTTCCTTCACCGGTTTATCGCCCTACGGACGAAGCACCGAATGCGACAATCGGGAAAATCCAATAGTCGGAATAATGCTAGCGACGCCGGAACAGGTTGTCAACAAACGCTCCGCGCGCCCTGCTACAGGCAAAGACGGTCGCGCTCAGAGCAGCCGCGCGACGGCGTCGTTCCAAAAGCTCCAGTCGTGGCCGAAGACGCCGGGCCAAAGTTCCGCCTGGTGCGGAATGCCTTTAGCCGACAGGACGGCATCGAACCGGCGGTGATCGCCCGCCAGCGAATCGTACTCGCCGGTCGCGATGACCCACTCGACCCGAGCCAGCTGCGCGAGCAGCTCGCCGCCGGCGTTGGCGATGAAGTCGGCGGGTGAGTTGTAGTAATCGGTGTCGTCCCAGTAGCCGTCGATGAAGCGGTGGACGTCGTAGACGCCCGAAAAGCTGACGCTCTTGGTGACCAGCTGCGGATGGCGGCCCGCGAAGTTCGCGGCGTGATAGCCGCCGAAACTGCAGCCGAAGAGCCCGAGATCCGGGCGCTGCGCGCGCGAGCGCACGAACGGGAGCACTTCGTCGCGCAGGTAGGCGTCGTAGTGCAGGTGGCGTTCGCCGCGCGCGGCCGGCGGCACGCTCTCGTTGTACCAGCTCTCGGCGTCGATCGAATCGACGCAGAACAGCTGCAGTTCGCCACGCTCGACTTTCGCTGCGAGCGCTGCGACCAGGCCCATGTCCTCGTATTGAAAAAAGCGCCCCTTCGAGGTTGGAAACAGCACGACCGGAAACCCGCTCCAACCGAAGTGCAGGATTTCCATGTCGTGCCCGAGCGCGGGGCTGAACCACTTCTCGTAGCTGCGTTGCATCGTCGCCGTTCTTTCATAGGGCCTGCCCGGCTTCCCGCGAACTTTTGTCGCCTCCGACGTGCTATCGCCCATACTTTTGTCGCCCGAGGATCCGAAGGTTGATGATGTCGCAAACCGTGAACAAAATCGGGCTCCTGTTCGGGATGGAGGACAGTTTCCCGTGGGCTCTCATCGACGCGATCAACGCGCGCGGCGGCGGAGAGATCGGCGCGGAGCCCGTCGCCATTTCGGCGCTACGCGACACGCAGAGGTTCGATTACGCCTTGATCTTGGACCGCATCAGCCACGAAGTGCCGTTCTATCGAACCTTCCTGAAGGTCGCAGCGGCGCGCGGCGTTGCGATCGTCAACAACCCGTTCTGGTGGTCGGCCGACGACAAGTACTTCGGCAACATCGTGGCCGAATCGGTCGGCGTCGCGACGCCGCGCACGATGCTCCTGCCGCACAAGCACCGGCCGCCGAACACCGAAGCTGCGTCCTACCGCAACCTGCGCTTCGTCGACTGGAACGGCGTCTTCGAATACCTGGGATTTCCGATTTTCCTGAAGCCGGCCTACGGCGGCGGCTGGAAGGACGTTTACCGGGTCAACGATCCGGGCGAGTTTTTCGGCGCCTACGATTCGTCGCGCGACCTCGTGATGATGGCGCAAGAAGCGATCGACTTCGACTCGTACTTCCGCATTTACACGATCGGGCGCGAACGCGTCCACGTGATGCGCTACGATCCGGGCGCGGCCTTCGAGCATCGCTACGTTCGCGACGCGCCGCCGATCGAGCCGGTCCTGCTCGAGCGCCTGCGCCGCGACGCGCTGGCGCTCAGCGCGGCGCTCGGCTACGACATGAACACGGTCGAGCTGGCGGTGCGCGGCGGCACGCCCTACGCGATCGATTTCACCAACCCTGCGCCGGACGCCGACGTGCACTCGATCGGTCAAGACAACTTTGGCTGGATCGTCCACAACATGGCCGAGGTGCTGGTCGAGCGGGTGCGCTGGCCGCGACCATTCGAACTCACCGGCACGTGGCCGCGAAGCATCGCGGACCGCGACAGGAGCTAGCGCCGATGGGGATGCGTCCGAGCTTCACCCTGGGCATCGAAGAAGAGTTTCAGGTCATCGATCCCCAGACGTTCGAACTCAAGTCGCACATTCAGGAGATGTTCGCGCAGGGCCAACTGCTGCTCAAGGAAGAGATGAAGCGCGAGTTGCACGACCCGGTGATCGAGGTCGGTACGCCGATCTGCGCGGACATCAAACAGGCGCGCTACGAAATAACGCGCTTGCGATCCGAGGTGATCAAGTTGGCGCGCGCCAACGGGCTGCGCATCGCGGCCGCGGGGACGCACCCGTTCACCCACTGGTCTGAGGTTCCGATCACGCCCGGCGCGCACTACGATCGCCTGGTGCAGGACTTGCAGATGGTCGCGCGTGCGAACTTGATCTTCGGCTTGCACGTGCACGTGGCGGTCGAAGACGACGACGCCCGGGTCGCGATCCATGGCGGCGTGCGCTACTTTCTGCCGCACATCTTCGCGCTGTCCGTCAATTCGCCGTTTTGGCTAGGCGTCAACACGGGTTGGAAGAGCTACCGCGCCAAGGTCTTCGAACGCTTCCCGCGCACCGGCATTCCGGACGATTTTGCCAACTGGGTCGAGTATCAGGATTTCCTCAACACGATGATCGCGACCGGTTGCATCGCCGACGGCAAGAAGATCTGGTGGGACGCGCGCATCCATCCGTTCTTCCCGACGATCGAGTATCGCGTCTGCGACATCCCGATGCGGGTGGACGAAACGATCTGTTTGGCCGCGATCTTTCAAGCGGTCACCTACAAGCTCTGGAAGCTGTACGATCACAATCTGAGCTGGCGCAGGTACCGCCGCTCGTTGATCCTGGAAAACAAATGGCGGGCCGCACGCTTCGGCCTCGACGAGAAGTTGATCGACCTGGGTAAGAAAATTGAGGTTCCGACTTCGGAACTGATCGTCGAGCTGCTGGAATTCATCGATGACGTGGTGGCGGAACTCGGCGTAACCGAAGAGGTGTCCTACGTCCATGAGATCTTCCGCCGGCGCACCGGCGCCGACCGCCAGCTGGCCGAGTACGAGCGTACCGGCAGCCTGCAGGCGGTCGTCGCCTACATCATCGAGGAAACGGAGACGGGAATTCCGCTTGGCTAACCCAGACCACGCCGCGCACGTCGAAGCGTTTCGGGTCGAATCGGCGCGGGACGTTCCGCCCCCGAGTCCCGGGGCGATCGACGTCGCGCTGTTGGACATGAATTGCGGCTACGCGAATGTCGGTCACGACGCGATCGTCGCGGTCGTCCTGGACTGCGCGGGCGAACTCGCAGCCGACCTCGAGCGCAGCGGTCGCCGGGTGCGCGTCTTCTCGTATGCGGTACGCGACAAGCACATGCTGCCCGAGCACGGTGCGGGGCGCCACGCGCTCTACATCGGCACGGGCGGCCCGGGTCACCTCGACCCGCGGCGCAACGAGCGCGTGCGCGGAGCCGAAGAGATCTACGAGGACCCGGCCTGGGAAGAGCCGCTCTGGCGGCTGTTCGATGAGATCTACGCCGACCCGCAGGCCGCGCTCTACGGCGTCTGCCATACGTTCGGGTTACTGTGCCGCTGGTCGGGCTTGGCCGAGCCGGCGCTGCGCGGGCCACAGAAGGGCGGAGCGATGAGCGGCGTCGGCACGAACGTGCTCACGCCCGAAGCGCTCGCCCACCCCTGGTTCGCGCGCCTGGCCCCGCTCGCCGCGAACGGCGGCGTGCCGGTGCTGGATTCGCGCCATTACGATCTGCTGCCGAGCGGTCACTCGCGCGCCGGTGCGACCGCGATTGCCTTCGAATCGTCGCCCTCGAGCGAAGGACCGGGCGAGGCCCTCACGATGCTCGAGATCGCGCGCGATTCGGACGGCATGCCGCGGATGTTCGCGGTCAACAGCCACCCCGAGATCGGCGCGCCCGAGCGCGTCGAAGAACTCCTGCAGCGGCTGCTCGCGGGCGGCTCCATCGATCGCGAGACGTTCGAGCAGCGCTCCGCGATCCTGCCGGTGCTGCGCGACGACCGGCGCGAGGCGCGGCTGCGCGTCGGGCGGGCGGTGTTCGTCGACCTCGTCCAAGAGCGCCTGGCCCGGCTCGCGCGCGCGTAGTGCGCTGACGGCGTGGATCCGCGCTTTCGCTCGCGCTACAACGCCGCTTACGACGACGCGCGCTTCGAGCGCTACGCGCGACGGCTCGCGGCGTCCCTGGGGTCGAACGTCGGCTTCCGGCTGGCTGAAACGCCGGTGTTTTTCGATGCCAAACTGGTTCGGCGCTGCGAACGTGCCGCGCGCGAGATCGTCGCGCAACTCGCGGAGCCCGCTCGGCTCGAGCGGATGCGCGATTCGGTTCCGGCGCGCTTTCGCGGACCCGATCCGGGCGCGCTGCCGCAGTTCGCGGTGGTCGATTTCGCGATCGCGCGCGATCGGGACGGCACGCTCGTGCCGCGGCTGGTCGAACTCCAGGGATTTCCCTCGCTGTACGCATTTGAAGCGCTGCAGCGCGACGCCTGGGCGGCCGAACTCGCGGCTCCGTTTGCCGGGATTGCATGGTCCGCTTGGTACGGCGGCCTCTCGCGCGAGGCATACCTCGACTTGTTGCGCCGGACGATCCTCGGCTCGACCGAACCGGAAGCCGTCGTACTGCTCGACGTCCGGCCCGAGCAACAGAAAACGGCTTGCGACTTCCACGCGACGCGCAGGCTGTTCGGCGTCGACGCCGTCGATCCGCACGAACTCTTCGTCCGCGGCCAGCGGCTGTTTCGGCGCGACCCCAGCGGTCGCGAACTGCGCGTCGAGCGAATCTACAACCGGCTCGTGGGCGACGATCTCGAGCGCCCCGACGTCGGCCTGCCGTTCGATTTGCGCGACGAACTCGACCTCGTTTGGGCGCCCCACCCGCATTGGTTCTGGATTTGGTCGAAGGCCTCGCTGCCGCACCTCGATCATCCGGCGGTGCCGCGGACGCGCCTGCTTTCAGAACCGGAAGCGCTGCCGGAACGGCTGGCCGAGGACCACGTGCTCAAGCCGCTGTTTTCGTTCGCCGGCAGCGGCGTCAACGTGCATCCGACGCCCCAAGATTGCGCGGCGGTTCCGCCGCACGAGCGCGACCGCTGGTGCCTGCAAGAGAAGATCGAGTATGCGGGCGCGCTCGAGGCCCCGGGCGGCGGCCGGGTCAAGGTCGAGGTACGGGTAATGCTCTTGCGGCCGGATGCAGCCGCCGAACTCGTTGCGGCCACGAACTTATGCCGGCTCTCGCGCGGCGACATGCACGGCGTCGACCACAACAAGAACATGACTTGGGTCGGCTCGTCGGTCGGACTGTGGGAAGATCCTACAGGGTGAGTTGCAGCGTGCCCGCGCAGTGCAGTCCGTTGCACTCGGCCGGCACGTAGCGCAGCTCCATCAAGCGCCGCTCGAGGTCGGCGCGAAGATCCTGCGGCAGGCCGGCGGGGAGGGTCACGCTGACGGCATGGCCGGTCTCGTCGACGTCGACGCTGGCGCGCGCCACGTCGTGGTAGCGCGTCTTCAGATCGGCGAGGGCCGTCTCGTCGGCGACGATCGGCCGTTCGAAATTCTGGCCCCAGCCGCCGGCGGGTACGTCGATGCCGTGCGCCGAGCCGGTATCGGCGAGCGCCGGCGCGGCCGTCGGCGAGGGCGCGGGGCTCGGGCTTGCCGCCGGCAGCTCCAGCGGTGCACTCGCCACACCCGCCTTGGCGCCGGCATTCGGCGAGCCGGGGGCCGGCGGCGCCATTGCCACAACGTGGTGGGCAAGCCGGGCGGCCAGCGTGCGCGCGACCCGCTCGAAGATTGCGCGGACGGCGGGCCGTCGCGGGACGGCCGCCAGCGGCTTCGTCGCGAGGCGCTGGTTTTCGAGCCGCGGCACGACGATCGGCGCGGTCGCCAGCTGAACCTTCGGGGCCTTGCTGCGAGCCGCGAGCCTCACAACCCGTGGCGGCGGACGGTGTTCGATGTGCAGGTACGAGATCGTGACGTGCTCGGGAACCGCGAGATCGTCGCTTGCGACGTCCTCGCCCACGAACGACGCCGGGACGGCAACGAGCAGCAGTGGGAGCAGCGTCAAATGCAGCCCGGTCGAGATACCGAGCGAGCGCTTGAGAAAAGGACGATCCGGCTGGTTAGAGAGCATCGAACGCGCTCCGCGCTACGGGAGTACGTGCTACGTCGGCGGCGGGCGGCGGACCTGTAGCGGCCCGTCACGAACTGCGCCCCATGGGTCAAGCTACCGATATCGTCCTCTATCAAGCCGAGTGGTGCCCGTATTGCGCGCGCGTGCGTTCGAAGCTCACCGATCTGCTGCTGGACTACAAGAACGTCAACGTGCCGCGCTCCCACGCCGCTCGCGACGAGGTCAAGGCCGTCTCCGGCCAGACCAGCATCCCCGTGATGGTGGACGGCGACGTGACCCTCGACGACGACGACGATATCATCCCCTACCTCGAAAAGAAGTACGGCACAAAACAAAAAGCCGCCGGCTAACGGCGCAGCTCCGGCTTCAAGAGAGACTGGTCGTCCTTAGACGCCGAAGTTAGCGCGCGAGCGCGAACGCCACCGCGGCGCCGGTCAGGGTTGCGGCGAGGTTGACGGCGTCGTTGCCGAGCCAGGCGCAGCCGCGTACGAGCGTCGTGTTGGCGCCGCAGGTGTGCGGCTCGCGTTCGGTTGCGCGCTTGCAGTTGGGGCAAAAGCGCAGCGCCTGAACCGAAGCACCGAGAATCGAATCGACCAACATGCCAGCGATGCCGGCGCAAGCGACGGGGACGAGCGCGTGCGGACCAAGCAGATGCGCCACCAGTGCGATCGCGAGCGCGCCCGCGATGCCGGCCAACGTCCCGATCGAAGTCACGCCGCCGGACAGGCCGGCGCTCATCGGGCGCAGCGTCAGGATCGAGCGCGGCGGTTGTTTCGCGAGCGTCCCGATTTCGGTGGCCCACGTGTCGGCGGTCGCGGCCGCGAAGGCCCCTGCGAAGGCGAAGGCATAGCGCGCGTCGAGTGCCAGCGCCAAGAGTGCGCAGGCCGCCGCGATCCCGCCGTTGGCGAAGACCTGAGCGCCGTCGCGCGGACCGTCCTTGCCGACGTCGAGCACGGCCGCAGATTTGCGCGCGCTTCGGATGCGCGAGAGCCCGGCCGACGTGATGAAGAACGTCAGCAGCACGGCCGCGCCGGGTCCCGCCAGCGCCCCGTACGTCGCCGTGCCCACCAGCACCGCGCCGACTGCCCCGCCGGCCGTAAGCGCTCTCGCGCGATAAGCTGCGAACGCAATCGCCGCCGACAGGACGGCGCCGACGTCGAAGTTCGTGAGCGGCGCGAGCGTCAGTTGCGTCACGATGCGCGGCGCATCGCTAGGGTGCGACGGCGAGCGTCAGCGCGTCAAGCAGACCGTCGACCGTGTATTCGGCGGCGACGACGTCGGGGACGAACCCCTCCTCGCGCGCGGCGGCGGCGGTGACGGGGCCGATGCAGGCCACGAGTTTCGTGCGCGCGAGCCGGGCCGCATCCGGCACGTTCGCGACGAAGCCGCGCACGGTGCTGGCGCTGGTGAAGGTCCAGACGTCGGTCGCGGCCGCGGCCTCTGCGATCGCCCGATCGCGGACCAGTCTGGTCGCGTAGGCGGCGACGCATTCGACCGTGCGACCGGCGGCGCGAAGACCTTCGGGAAGGGTGTCGCGCATCGCTTGGGCGCCGAAGAGTAGGACGCGGTCGCCTGGCCGCGTGCGTTCCACGAGCCCGGCGGCGACTTCTTCGCCGACGTGCTCTTCCGGAACGAAATCGCTTCGGATCCCGAACCCCAGCAATCGTTCGGCGGTTTTCGGACCGATCGCTACAATCCGCGCAGCGCCGAAGCGGCGCGCGTCGGCGCCCTCCTCGGCAAGCAAGTCGAAGCATTTCTCGACGCCGTTTTGGCTGCTGAAGACGACCCAGTCGTAGCTGCCGAGCGAACGGGTGGCCGCGCGGGCCGGCGCGGGATCGTCGGGCGGCCCGATCTCGATCGTCGGCACGATGACGGGCTCGGCGCCGATTTCCCACAAGCGCTCGGCGAACTCACCGGCGGCGCCTTGGGCGCGCGTCACGAGCACGCGTTTGCCGAACAGCGGCCCCGTGTCGAACCAGCGCAGCGCGTTGCGTTCGTTCACGACGTTGCCGATCACGACGATCGCGGGCGCGCTGAACTGCACGCGCCGCACCTCGGCCACGATCCCCTCGAGGGTCGAGACCAGCGTTTGCTGCTGCGGCTTGGTGCCTTCGCGGACGATCGCGACCGGCAGGTCCGGCGGCATCCCGTTCGCGCGCAAGCTCGCAACGATGCCCTCGAGGTTACCCATCGCCATCAGAAAAACCAGGGTCTGCGAGGGGTTCGCGAGCTTCGCGAAGTCGAGTGACGAAGCGGTCTTGGCCGGATCCTCGTGACCGGTCGCGATCGTGAACGAGGTGTTGTGGTCGCGGTGCGTGATCGGGATGCCCGCGTAGGCCGGCGCTGCGGTCGCGGACGTGATGCCGGGAACGATCTCGAACGGCACGCCCGCCGCATGCAGCGCCGCCGCCTCTTCGCCGCCGCGCGCGAACACGAACACGTCGCCGCCCTTGAGGCGCACGACGCGCTTTCCTTCGCGGCCCAACCGCACGATCAGGCTCGTGATCTCATCTTGCGAGAGCGTGTGCGCGCCGGCTTGCTTGCCCACATAAATCTTCTCGCAGCCGGCCGGTGCGAGCGACACGATCGCGGGCGAAGCGAGGTAGTCGTAGACCAGCACCTCGCAGCCGGCGATCGCGCGCGCTCCTTTGAGCGTCAGGAGTCCAGGATCACCCGGCCCCGCTCCGACGAGCCAAACCCGGCCGCCCCGAGCCGCTACTCCGATGCGTCGGCCGCCAGTTCTTCGCCGCGTGCGCGCAAATCGAAGAGTTCGTCGAGCAGCGAGGCCAGCGTTAAGGCTTCGTCGCGATCGGTCGTGGCGCGGTCGCGCAGCTTCGTGACGACATTGTGCAGCAGCCGCGAGACGATCGTGAGCGAAGCGCCCGTAATCAGCATTCGTTCGCGTTCGCTCAGTTCCGGGCAGCGCGCGAAGAGCCGTTCGATTTCCGCGCCGCGAATCGCGTCCGCCTTCTGCACGAGCGAGCTGACGACCGGGATCGCGACCCGCGACTGATACCAGCGGGCGAAGCGCTCGGCGTGTTCGGAGATTACCTCTTCGACCAGCGGCACGGCCGCGCGGCGGCGCTCGAGCGTGGTGTCGACGAATTCTTTGAGCCGATCGATGTCGGCCAGTTCGACGTTGGGAATGCGGGCGGCGTCGGGATCGACGTCGCGCGGAACCGCGATGTCGACGATGAACAGCGGCCGCTCCGGCCGCGCCAGCATCGCTTCGGCGACGTTGCCGGGACCGAGGATGAAGTGGGTTGCGCCGGTCGAGGTCACCACGATGTCGGCGCGCGCGAGCGCGGCGGTCAGCCCCGGCATCTCGACCGCGGCCCCTGAACCGAGCGCGCCGATCGCGTCGCGCACCCTGGCTTGCGAACGGTTGGCGATCAGCAGCTCGCAGCCTTCGCTGCGCAGTCGCTTGGCCGCGAGCGAGCCCATCTTGCCCGCGCCGACGACCAACACTGTTTTGCCTTCGAGTGTGCCGACATGGCTCTTCGCCAGGTCAATCGCGGCCGTCGCCACGCTGATCGAATCGCCGCCGATGTGGGTGCGCGTGCGCGCTTCCTTACCAGCCTTGAGCGCCTCACGGAAGAGCGCGTGCAGCGTCTTGCCGATCGAGCGTGCTTTTTGGGCTTGGACGTAGGCGTCTTTGACCTGGCCCAGGATCTCGGCCTCTCCGATCAGCATCGAATCGAGGCCGGTCGCGACCCGGAACAGGTGGTCCGTCGCTTGCGAGCCGAGCAGCGTGTACATGTACGAAGACATGTCGTGCTGCACGTCGCCGTGCCGGAAGTTCTTCAAGAACGACTTCAGCTGCTCGACGCCCGCCTCGTAATCTTCGAGTTCGGCGTAGATCTCGAGCCGGCCGCAGGTCGAAAGCATGACCGCTTCGCGCACCATTTGGTAGTCGCGCAGCGCGACCAGCGTTTCGGCCATGCGGGAGGTGGGGAAGACGTGCCGTTCTCGCACTTCGACCGGCGCCGTGTTGTGCGAGAGCCCCAGGCAGACTAGCGGCACGGGCGCACCGGCGCGGCGGACTGCGGGCGGACGGAACGCGGCGAACGCATCGTAACTATTTTCGTACCACGGCGAGGGGGCTGCATGCTAGTGCAATAGTTGGACGCTCGAGCCGGCCTGACCCCGGTGCCGCGCTCAGGCCCGCTCAATGGCCCCGAGCGCCGCCTCGGCCGCGTCGATCGTGGCGTCGATCGCCGCGTCGTCGTGGGCCAGGCTCACGAACGTTGCCTCGAACTGCGAGGGCGCGAAGTAGACCCCGCGGTCCAGCAGCGCATGGAAGAAGGCGGCGTAGAAGGCGGCGTCCGAGGCCTTGGCGCCGCTCAGGTCGACCACCGGGCGGCTGGTAAAAAAGAAGCCCAGCATCGCACCGCGCTGGTTGCTCTGGTGGGGTACCCCGTGACGCACGAACAGGTCGTCCAGGCCCTCCGCTAAGCGTGCCCCCGCCGCATCGAGGCGGGCGTAGACGCCCGGTTCGCCCAGCGCCCGCAGGGTCGCGATGCCCGCGGCCATCGCGATGGGGTTTCCCGATAGCGTGCCGGCCTGAAAGACGTCGCCGTCGGGAGTGAAGTGGTCCATGATGGCGGCGGGGCCCGCCACCGCGCCAACCGGCAAACCGCCGCCCACGATCTTGCCGAGCGTCGTCACGTCGGGCAAGATCCGCTCGCGCTCTTGGGCGCCGCCCGGCCCGACCCGAAAGCCCGTCATCACCTCGTCGAAGATCAAGAGTGCGCCGTGGGCGCGCGTCAGCTCGCGCAAGCCCGCCAGAAATCCCGGCTGCGGGAGCACGAACCCCATGTTGCCGGCGTACGGCTCGACGATCAGGGCCGCGATCGCGGAACCGTGCGCATCGAAGGCCGCGCGCACGCCGTCCAGGTCGTTATATGCGACCACGATCGTGTCCGCTACCGTGCCGCGCGTGACGCCCGCCGAATCGGGCTTGCCGATCGTGAGCGCGCTCGAACCGGCCGAGACGAGCAAAGCGTCGGTACCGCCGTGATAGCAGCCGGCGAACTTTACGATTTTCTCGCGGCCGGTGACGCCGCGCGCGAGCCGCAGCGCACACATCGTTGCTTCGGTTCCGCTGGAACAGAAGCGAACTTTTTCGGCTGAGGGGACCATCGCGACGATCATTTCGGCGAGTTCGCTTTCGAGATCGGTCGGCGCGCCGAAGGAGGTGCCGCGTTCGGCCGTGCTGCGAACTGCTTCGACCACGGCCGGATGCGCGTGGCCCAGGATCAGCGGGCCCCACGACATGACGTAGTCGATGTAGCTGTTACCGTCGACGTCGGTCAGCCTGCAGCCGGCTGCCGAGCGAATGAACACCGGCGTTCCGCCGACGCCTTTGAACGCGCGCACCGTCGAGTTCACACCGCCCGGAATCACGCGCTTCGCGCGCTCGAAGGCGGCGATGCTGCCCGGACGCGCCGCGCTGCCAGGGTGCCTCGTTCGCTCTTTTCCGGTCAGCATGCCGCCGAATATACGACGCGCCGGAAGGATGAGCCCGCCGCGAGGCGTAGGCCGCGTCATGCGGACCTGGCTTCGGGCCGATTTGCTGATCGCCGTTTGCGCATTGCTGATCAGCTCGCTCACCTGCGTCGCGACGTTCTTTCAAACGCGCGTGGTCGCCAACCAGTTGAGCGCGTCGGTCTGGCCCTACCTTTCGTACACGACCACGTTCGATCCCAATGGGATCACGATGACGATCGACAACGACGGCTTGGGACCGGCGGTGATCCGCTCGGCGTCGCTCGAGGTCGACGGCCGCGAGATGGCGTCGTGGGAAGCTGCGGCTAAGAGCCTTGGAAAAATTCCGGGCATCAAGGGCATCGGCGGATCGTTCACATCGCTCGGCCCCGGGTCGGTGATTCGCGAAGGTGCGAGCCATCAGCTGTTCCACCTCCAATTCACGACCACACCAAGAGCCGACCGGGCCGCAGCGCTGACCCAGCTGCGCGACTCCTTCGGGGAGCGGGCGGCCGTGACGGTTTGCTATTGTTCGACACTCGAAAACTGCTGGCTACTGTCGACCGGTCGCGACCAGCAGCCGGTCGAGGTCGGCCATTGCAGCGAAGCCAAGGAGATCGGCGCCTAGCCCGAGCCGGCCGTCACAAGCGGCGCCGGAAGTCGGCGTAGTCGGCGGGCGTGTTGAGGTTCGCGAAGGGGTGTTCGGCTGGGTCGAACTCGATGTAGCGCACGCGCAGACGCGGCAGCACGTCTTGTAGCGCGCGGCGAGCCTGGGCGAAGGCCGCGCGGCCCTCGCGTAGCAGCGCGTCGCGCTCGTACAGCGCCGCGAGCGGCTCGATCCGGCGCCGGTCTCCGCTGCCGTGCGCGGGCACGACGGCCTCGTCGCCGTCGCGGCGTTCGCGCTGCAAGCGCTCGATCAGGGCCAGGTCGACGAACGGCGCGTCGCCCGCGACCACGAACACGCGCCGCGTGCTCAGCTCGGGCAAGGCTGAGAGCAGGCCGCCCAGCGGTCCGCTGTTGGGCGTGGTGTCGGCAACGAAACGCGCGCCGAGCCGAGCGGCGAGCGCGGCCTCGAAATCGCCGTTTGCCGAAACCACCAATTCCGATGCGGCCGCTGCCACGTTGCGCACAACCCGCTCGAGCAACGGAATACCACCTGCGTCGGCGCGCAGTTTGCCGGGGAAGCGGGTTGCGGCGCCGCCTGCGAGGACGAGAACGCCGAGGGCGTCAGGCTCCGCGTCGATGGCGCTCGGCGTACGACTTCGCGAAATAGGTGATGATGATGTCGGCGCCCGCGCGGGCGAAGCCGGTCAGCATCTCGTCCACGATGCGGTCTTCGTCGATCCAGCCGTTCCGCGCGGCGGCCTTCACCATCGCGTATTCTCCGCTGACGTTGTAGCAGGCGACCGGAACGTCTGAAACCTCCGCGACCGCACGGATCAGGTCCATGTAGGCGAGCGCCGGCTTCACGATCAAGATATCGGCGCCTTCGTCAAGGTCGAGCAGCGCTTCGCGCACCGCCTCGCGGGCGTTGGGCGGATCCATTTGATACGAGCGCCGGTCTCCGAACTGCGGCGTCGAATCGGCGGCGTCGCGAAATGGCCCGTAGAAGCCCGATGCGAACTTGACCGCGTACGACATGATCGGCAAGCCCGTATAGCCCGATGCATCGAGCGCGGCGCGCAAATATCCGACGCGGCCGTCCATCATGTCGGAGGGCGCGATCACGTCGACCCCTGCTTCCGCATACGAAAGAGCGGTCCGGGCGAGCAGCTCGAGGGTCGCGTCGTTGTCGACGTCGCCGCGCTCGTCGAGGATGCCGCAATGACCGTGGTCGGTGTATTCGCAGTTGCAGAGATCGGCGATGACGACCATCGCGGGTACGTCGCGCTTGAGCGCACGGATCGTGCGCTGCACGATGCCCGCCGGGTCGTGGGCCGAACTCGCGACCGCATCCTTGCGATCGGGAATGCCGAACAGCAAGACGGCGCGAACGCCGAGCGCCGCGAGCGCCCGGCACTCTTCGACCGCCTCCGCGGTGCGCCAGCGCCGCACGCCGGGCATGCTTGCGATCTCGGTTGCGGGCTGACCGTCGTCGGCAACGAACAGCGGTTGCACGAGGCTGCCGATCCGGACCTCCCGCTCGCGCACCAGTTCGCGCAGTGCCGGGCTCGCGCGCAGGCGGCGCGGTCGCTTGCCGAGGTCGACGGCCGTGCGCGGCCGCAGCAGATCGTCGATCATTCCTGGCCGTCCTTCATCATCACGTAGTGGGTCACGCTCTGTACGAACGCCCCGACCGTCGCTTCCGTTGCGACGACGTCGGGCGGGAAGCCGGCATCGCGGGCCGCGGCCGATGAGGCGTCGCCCATTGCCGCAACGATCGGCCGCAGCGGCCGTTCGCGCAGTGCCGCGAGGTAGCGGTCGACGGCTCGCACTGAGCCGCTCGAGGGAAAGAGCAACGCGTCGGGCGTGCGGCCGCCGAGCGCGAGCAGTGCGTCGTCGCTGTCGGAGGCCTCGATCACTTCGGCGCCGACGCCGCGCAATGCCGGCGCGATTTGGCTCGGCCGTTCCTGCGTGCGCGGCAACAGGAACAGCTGCCCGCGCAGCGGTCCGCCGAGGCCGAGCAGTTCGGCGCCGCCTTCGGCCAGCAGGCGGCGCGCCAATCGCTCGCCGAGCGCGACGGCTTCGTTCAGGCCCCCTCCCGGCAGCGACTCGCTGCCGCTGGCGACTTGCGAGCCGTCGGCGGAAGCGATCGCGGCGGTCAGCGTCAGGGTTGTGTCGCGCAACCGGGCGTGCGCTCCGACCGGGGCTTGGCAGCCGCCGCGCAACGTCCGTAGAAACGCGCGTTCGGCTGCGATTTCGAGTTCGCTCGTGGGGTCGGAGAAGACGGACCGGATCCGTTCGCCCAGCAGCGTCGCGTCGGCCCGCACTTCGATCGCAAGCGCTCCTTGGCCAACGGCCGGCAGCAGGAACTCCGGTTCGAAAGGGACGGTGTGCGTCGCGCGCAGGCCGAGACGCAAGAGGCCCGCCATCGCGAGCACGATCGCATCGTACTCGCCGCTGCGCAACTTGTGCAAGCGCGTGTCGACGTTACCGCGGATCACCTCGAAGCGCAGGTCGGGCCGTAGCGCGCCGAGCAATGCGCGACGGCGCGGGCTCGACGTGCCGATGAGGGCTCCGGCCGGCAGCGCGTCGAGCGTCGCGTAGCGTTCGGAGCAGTACGCATCGCGCGCATCGGCGCGCACGCCGACCGCTGCCAGCAGCATGTCGCCGGGCAGGCGGCTGGGCAGATCCTTGCACGAATGGACGGCGTAGTCCGCGCGCCGCTCGCGCAACGCCCGTTCCAATTCTTTCACGAAGACGCCGTCGCTGCCGAGGGCGGCGAGCGAGCGGTCGAGATCGCGGTCGCCTTTGGTCGAGATCTGCAGGACGGTCGAAACGAGCCCGTGTTGAGCGAGCGTCGCCATCACGTGGCGCGTCTGCCACATCGCGAGCGCGCTCGCTCGCGTCGCGCAGACGAGGTGCGGGAACGAAATCGGTTGCGCTGCTGCCGCGGGGCGCTCGAGTTCGGCGTACGCGGCCTCGACTTCGTTTTCGACGGCGCTCGGGTTCATCGCCGCGAGCGCGTCGAGATCGCGCTCGGCAAGCTCTCCCAAAACGCGAGCGCGCTGCGCGACCGGCACGACGGCTTTGGCATAGTCGCGGGCGCGGCCGAGCGATAGGGCCGCTTTGCCGTAGCGTTCGTCGAAGCGTTCGCTCAATTCACGCTGCAGGCGGCGCGCGAACGAGGGCGAGACGCCGCCCGTGTCGATCGCGAACGTCAGCGAACCGACGCGATGTGCGAGCGCCGACGCGAAGTCGCTGCGGGCGGCGCCGGTCGCGTCGTCGACGAGCACGCGGCGCTCGCGCGCGGCGGCGACGACGGCGGCGTTCACGCCGGGATCGTCCGTGGTTGCGAAGGCCAGCACCGCTCCCTCGAGATCGGCGTCCTCGAAAGGCCGCAGCGTCAGCTGCAGGCTACCGGCCAGCGCGGCTTGCCGGAGTTCCTCGTCCACGCGCGGCGCGACGACCGTCACGCGCGCGCCGGCTTCGAGCAGGCCTCGGACTTTGCGGACGGCGACGGAGCCGCCGCCCACGACCACGGCGCAGCGTCCGCGCAGATCGAGAGCGATCGGATACACGCGGGAAGCCTTCGGCACCGGCAGAGCAAGACTTTTTCCGCCCCTCCTCCAACCGTCTGCGAGGTGGATTGCGTTCCCTGGCGCGTGGCGCTGATCGGCGCTTTGGTCGCGGCGCTAGGGACCCTGCCGGGCCTAGGCGCCGGGACGCTCTGGGACAACAGCGAGACGACCTACGGCGAAGTCGCGCGCGAGATTTTGATCGGCCACGACTGGATCGTGATGCACCTCGACGGCGATCCGTGGTTCGTGCAGCCACCGCTCTACTTCTGGATCGCAGCCTCGTTCGCGCAGCTGTTGGGCGTCACGGAGTTTGCCGTCCGGCTGCCCTCGGCGCTGGCTACGATCGCGACCTCGGCCGTACTCGGCTATGCGGTTGCGCGCGTTGCGAACCCGCGCGCCGGGTTGTTCGCAAGCGTCGTGTTGTCGTCCGCACTGATGCAAGCCGTCGTCGGACGCCTTGCGATCATGGATGCGTTGCTCGACTGCGGGGTCGCGATCGCGATTCTCGGTTGCTTCGGGGCGCTAGCGACGGGCTCGCGGCGGGCCTGGTACGCCGCTTGGGTCGCGCTGGGGTTGGCAACGCTTGCGAAGGGGCCGGTCGCGCCGGTCGCGGTGCTGCTCGTGATCGGACCTTGGATGCTGTGGGAATGGAGGTCGCAGCGCCGCCTGGCCGCGCCCGGCGCACTCGATTGGTTCGGCGGCATCGCGTCGTTCGCCGCGATCGTGCTGCCCTGGACCATCGCGCTGGCGCACGCCGCCGGCTTCGCCGCGCTCGGGGAACTCTTCGGCCACTACACGTTCGGCCGCTATGTGGGCACGATCGAAAACCAAGGCGGTCCGATCTGGTACTACGTTCCGGTCCTGGTGCTCGGTTTTTTCCCGTGGTTTGCCTTCTTGATTCCGGCCTCGCTCGAAGCCGGCCGCGCGGCCGAAGCCGACGCTGAGGGCAGCTTGTGGCGGCTGGCGCTGGCGTGGACGATCGTTCCGTTTGCGTTCTTCAGCTTGGCGAATACGAAGCTCCCAAACTATATCGCACTCGAACTGCCGGGGCCGGCGATCCTCGTCGCGCTGTGGTTCGACGGCGTCGCGGAGCGCGACGATCGCCGCGCGGCGCTCGCCTGGAGCGCGCTCGTGCCGATCACGATCGGGCTGCTCGCGTTCGGCGTTGCGATCTTCTCGAGCACGAACCGGCTGAGCGCAGATCTCGCGCCGCTGCGCCTCGATCTGGCGCTGCTGGGGCTCGTGATGTTCGTGGGGTCCGCCGTGTGCTTCGGCTTGCTACTGGCGCGCGCAAGTGCTTGGCTCGCACCGTTTGCGCTCGGCGCCGCGAGTCTCGGCGCGCTGTCGATCGGCGCGCTGGTCGTGGAGCCCGCGGTCGAACGCTTCAAGCCGATCCCGCAACTCGCAGCCATCATCGAGCGCGAGCGCCGCCCCGGTGACGTCGTGGGAATTCAAAGCGTGTCGGGCGGGCAGGCATTGACGTTCTACACGCAGCCCGTCGTCGCGCACCTCGACGGCCCGTTCGAACAACCGCCCGGTGCGGCGAGCGATCCGCGGCGTCTAGTCTGCTCGGCCGCGCGCGCGTTCGTCGTCAGCAAGACGGTCTGGGCCAAACCCTATCCGACCTACGGTCGCACGCGCAGAGTTCTCGCCGTCTCGAACCAGGACGTGCTGTACTTGTTTGACGGGCCGCCCTGCAACGGTTCGGATTAGAGCGCGCTGAAAGCTGGCTTAGACCGGCCTTAGAAATCGTTCTCGGCGCGTGCCCTTTTGCGCGAAGCTGCGTTATCATCCCGTCGCACTCACCGCACTACTTTCTTACGGAGCATTACATGAACCCCATCATCTCGAAGTCGATCCTGGGGGCCGGCGCGATCGCAGCCTTCGCCCTCGCAACGTTCCCGCTCGCGGCATCGGCCGGCGAAGTCCACAACCGCGTCGGCAACCAACAGGCGCGTATCAACCAAGGCGTGCGCGGCGGCCAGTTGACGCAAGGCGAATACGACCGCGACGAAAACCACCTCGACCGGATCAACGCGCAGCGCCGCGCGGATCTGCGCGCCAACGGCGGTTCGCTGACCGGTGCCGAGAAGGGCCAGCTCAACCGCGAACTCAACCGCAACTCGGACCGCATCTACTTCACCAAGCACAACCTGAACCACCAGCCGGGCGCCCCGACGATCTAACTCCCCGTTTCAGAAAAGGACGAACGGGCCGCGGCAACACCGCGGCCCGTTCGTTATTTCGTTACTTTCGCTACGTCGGCTGCGGTGACGGGCGAACCCTTGTTACCCCACGCGCTGCGGATGTACGTGATCACGGCCGCGATGTCGCCGTTGCTGAGCGTGCCCTTCCAGGGAGGCATTTGTGCGGCGTACGATTTGCCCTCGACTTGCGCTCCACTGAGGCCGTACAGCAGCGTGTGAATCACGGGCGTCGGCGGGCCGGTAACGTACGGGTTGCCGGCCAGCGGCGGGAAACCGCCTGGCACGCCGGCCCCGCCGGCTTGATGACAGCTGGCGCAGTTTTGGGCGTAGATCTGCGCGCCTTTGGCGGTCGCCCCGCCGGCAGCCACCGTCGACGTATTGCCGGCCGAGGTGCCGCCGCCGAGGGCGTTCTGGGTGCCGGCGGCGGCGGCGCTCGCACCGCCTTCTCCGGCCTCGGCTTGTTCCTGCTGAATCGCCAACTGGCTGAAGAGTGAGAGGCCGATCGCAAACAGGACGGAGAGCGCCGTGAGCCCGAGCACCCAGGGACGGCGGCTCAATTGGCGGCTCGGATTGCGGTCGAGGAACGGCAACAGGATCAGCAGCGTCACGAAAGCGCCCGGGATGACGACGGTTGCGAGCAAGTTCGCGATCGGCGTGACGCTCGGCGGCGTTTGCCCTGCGAGGCGCAGCAGGCCATACAGCGCGAGGAAGTACCAGGCCGGGTAGGCGATGAATTTTTGCGTCGGATCGGCCTTTTGATCGAGCGGTGCGGGCGAGAAGATCGCAAGCATCACGATGATCGCAAACACCGCGAACGAGGCGGCCGCGTCCATGAACATCTGGTTCGGCCAGAAGCGGCCTTGCGGCAGCTTCTTGAGATCCTGGTCGACCGGGGGACCCGCGCTGCCGTTGTGGCGGAAGAACATCAGGTGCGCGACGGCCAGCAATACCAGCGCCGCCGGCATTAACCAGACGTGCAGGCCGAAGAAACGGTTGATCGTCAGCGTGCCCATGCCCGGACCGCCGCTCAAGAACTGCTGCGTCGCGTCGCCGATGACCGGAACGGACGACGCGATATTGATCGCGACCTGCGACGCGAAGTAGGCATCCATGTCCCAGGGCAAGAGGTAACCCGTCAGGCCCAGGACGAGCGTCACGACGAGCATGATGATGCCCGTGACCCACTGCAGTTCGCGCGGCGCTTTATACGCGCCCCACAGCAGCACTTGCAACAGGTGCATGAACAGCAGGGCGATCATTGCGGTCGCGCCCCAGAAGTGCAGGCTGATCACGAACGAGCCGAACGGCACGCTGTGATAGATGTAGTTGGTCGATTCCCACGCCGACGCCGTCGACGGCGCGTAGTAGAACGTCAAGAAGATGCCGGTGACGATTTGCAGGATCATCGCAAACAGCGTGGCGCTGCCGAACACGTACCAATAGCCCGCGCCGCCGGGAACGTCTTCGGTGAGGAAGTCGGTCGTCAAGCTGACGAGGCCGGTCCGCTGCTCGATCCAATTGAGGACGTTCACGTGTACTCGCTCCGCTTAGCTGTAGGCGACGATGACGCGATCGGGCTCGCCCGACTTGTATTGAATCCAGGTGACCTGGGCCGTCCCGCTCTTCTCGCGGAACGGCAGCGGGTCGAGCCCGCGCGGCGCGGGTCCGGCGAGCTTCTCGCCTTGCACGCCGAACTGCGAACCGTGGCAGGGACAGATGAAGCGGTTTTGGGCGGCTTCCCAATTGTAGCGGCAGCCGAGGTGCGGACAGATCGAGCTGAACATGACGAAACTCATCACGACCGCGTCGTACTTGATCGCCCCGGCGGGGTTCGCATAGAGGTCCGGCCGCTTGGCCTTGAAGGTCGCCTCTTGTTGCGGCGTCAGTTTCACGCCCCACACGAACTGCGTGTCGGTCGCGGGCGGGAAGTAGCCGTCCGCGTATTTGAATTCGAAGGTGATCTTGACGGGCGTGCCCGGCTTGGCGGCCAACTGCTTGATGTCGTCCGCGGGCAAATCCGCCCACACGCCGCCGGCCGATTTGTCCGGCGAGATCAGCGATTCGGGAATCAGCGATACGACCAGCGGCACCGTCAGCACGAGGCCGATCACGCCGCCGATCGCCACGGTCGCGTTTGCGAGGAAGGTCCGCCGCGATTGCTCTTCCGGCGTGCCGGGATCCTGGTAAGCCTGCGCAACGTGTTCTGACACTCGTGCCTTTCCTTCGCGCCCGGGGGGCGCCCGCGTGGTTCCACGCGGCTTCGGGGACCTGGGATACGCCGCAGCGCACCGCCTCGGAACGTAACAAAGCGGCGTTGTTGTGGCAAGCACTTTTGGTGTGCATCCGGCGGGCCTTGGGCCTGGCCGGGTGTGGTACGATATTTCGATGGCCTACGCCATCCTCGTCGTCTCGGCGCTGCTGTTCGAACTGGCCCTCAATATACCGGTCGGGACGATGCCGCTTGCCCTAACGGCGGAGGGCGCCCCGCGCGCGGCCGTGGCGATCGCGATGGGGAGCGGAATGTTCGCGGCGCTGCTCGTGAGCGTGCCTGCCGGGGCACTCGTCGACCGCTTCGGCCGGCTGCTGCTGATCCGGCTCTCGGCCTGGGCCGGCGTGGCGTCGCTGCTCGGCATGTTCTTCGCACACGGGGCGCTCGCTTGCGGGCTGCTGCTCGGCCTGCGCAGCGCCGCGATCGTGGCCTACATGACCGCCGAGTTCGCCTACGCTGCCGAACTCGCCGGAAAGGACCGGGCGGTCTCCGGCGTCGCCACCCTGGGGATGATCGGGAACCTCACCTTTGCCAGCTCCCCGGCCATCGGCGTGTTCCTCTGGCAGCACGGCGTCGGGCGCGACCAATATGCCTTCGCGACGGGGCTGGCGGCGCTGGGAGCCCTGTGCCTGGTGGCCCTGCCGGCCCGCTACGACGTGCGCCGGCGGGGTGCGAAGCGGGCGCCGATCCTGATGCACCCGCGCTGGCTGCCGGCCACGGCCTTCATCTTAGCCACGACGTTGCAGGGCGGCGTCAACGGGGCGCTGGCCGTACTCACGTTCACCGAGCGCGGCATCGTCAACGGGGCGGCCATCTTCACGGCCTCGGCGCTGACGGCGTTCCTGCTGCGCTACCCCGCCGGCCGGCTCGTCGACGTGTTTGGCCCGCGGGCGATCGCCGTGCCGACGGCCGTCGCCCAAGTCGTGGGCTGCCTGCTGGCCGCGAGCGCCCACACGCTCTGGGCGGTGGTCGTGGCCGGGGTCTGTTTGGGAGCGGCGTGGGGCGCGGTCGTGCCGGTGGCGCTGGGGCTGCTGTTCGAGCACAGCTCGAGCCGGACGCGCGGCGCGGCGATGGGTGCCTACAACCTCGCCTTCAACAGCGGCGCAGCCTGCGGGGCGCTGCTTGCGACCGCGTGTTCGCTTGGCGGCGAAGGCTATGCGCTCGCGATCAGCTTGTGCGCGTTCGCTCCGCTCGTCGTTCTGCCATACGTGCTGCGTTCGGCGGCCGGGGCGCGGCTGAGGCTGCCCGCTCCGGCGGGCTGACGATCACGGCGCGGCCAGCTCGGGTACGTTTTCGATCGGCGAGACATCGAGCGCGATGCTAGCCGCCGGCTGCGATTGCGGCCGCCCCCGAAAGAAGAATGCGAGCGCGTACAGCAGGCCGACCAGCGCGAGCAAGTCTTGGTAGCCCACGATCAGCGACGAATACTCGAGGACGCCGCCGACCATCGCGCCCAGCAGGTTCGCGCCGAATGCGATCGTCGACGACCCGACGGCGCGGAACCGCTCGGCGAACACCAGGTTCGCGAGCAGGATCGGCATGAACGCGAGCGCCACCGCGACGCCGAAACGCGGCACGGCATCGAGCGATAACAAGCTGTCGGGCTGGACGAGCCAGGCCAGCGCCAAGCTTGCGAACAGGCCGGCGTAGAGCACCGCCGGGTTGCGGAACCGGACGCGGCGCGAGAGTTCGATCGCCGCGAAGACCGAGAGCAGGATGCCGAAAAATACGAGCGCGTTCACGAGCCACGTCGTGCCGAAGAGCAGCGCGAACTGGACGACGTTTTTGGTCTCGAGGAGCAAAAAGGCCGCGCCCATGAAGAACAGATCCAGGTAGCTACGCATCTGCCCGAGCGGTCCGGTCGCTGCCCGAATGACCAGGAACGACGCGATCAGGATCGTCACGATCGCGACCAAGTACAACTGTGGGATCGAGCGCGTGTGCAGGTACAGGAAGGGGTGATCGTCGTTGACCGGTGCGGGCACCGCGCGCCCGGCAGCGCTCCAGGTCGTCGCGCAGGTGGCATCCGCTGCGTCGAGGCCCACGACGAGAAGTGAAAACGCGCCGTTGTTGCCGCTGGTGGAATCGACGCACGGCGGGTGACCGTAGGTGACTTCGAGAGTTCGGGCGAGCCGGTCGAGCAGCCAGCTCTCGCGGTAGTAGTTGTACATCGCGAACGCACCGCCCGGACTCAGGTGCGCGCGCGCCGCGTGCATCGCCTCGAGCGTGAACAGGTAGCTCTCCAGCCGCAGCGAGGATTGCCCCGAGACCAGCGCCAGCGAGTCCGGCAGCGCGAACAGGATCAGGTCGTAGCGGTTGCGAGTGCGCTCGAGGAAGGCCCGCCCGTCATCGATGTGAGCGGTCACGCGCGGGTCTTGGTAGGGATGATCCGGGTTCAGCTGGCGCCCGATTTGGTAGATGCGTGGGTCGATCTCGACGGCATCGACGTGTTTCGCCCCGGCTGCGAGCGCGATCGCTACGTCGCTGCCGTTGCCGGCGCCCACGATCAGCACGTTGCGCAGCGGGTTGGCGTGAGCGCGCAGGTAGGGCACGAAGTACAACGGCTCGGTCTTCCGGCGTAGGGTCATCGTCTCGATCAGCTGATGCGGGATGCCGTTGACGTCCAAGTCGTACACGCCGGGGCGCACGCTGAACACGGACACCTTATAGTAAGGAGACCAGCTGTCGCCGGGGGCGATGGACTCCCGGCCGAGCACGAGGACCGTGCCGGCCAGAGCCACGATCACCAGCGGCCGAAACGGCGGGCGCAACAACGTTAGGAACGCGGCCGCCACGACGGTGCCCCATACGACGGGCGGTGCTTCGAGAAACGACAACAGCGTGAACCCGGCGATTCCGGCCAAACTGCCGAGGATGTCCAGGCGATAGGCTTCCAGTGGTTCGAACTCGGCGAACGTGCGCGCGACCGCTTGTGCGATCGACGCCATGACGACGGCCACCGCGAGGAAAATAAACGGCAGCATCACCCAAATGGGCAGACCGCTGGGCGTGCACCCGAAGTAGATGATCTGGCTTCCGCCGCAGGCGACGGTCACCGGAGCGATGCGGATGAACACGACCAGAAACGCCAAGATGACGGGTGCCCACGCGAACAGATCGAGCCGGGATTTCGCACGCAGAAAGCCGACCCCGATGCCGAGGAAGCTCCCCAGCAGCACGAAGTTCGTGAAGTACGAAAGGTAGACGACGTTCGAGCCGATCCAGCGGATCAGGGCCAGCTCCACGAACAGCATCAGGAAGCTCAACAGGAACAGCCGGGCCCGGGGGTTCGCGCTCGCCAGCATATTGTGCCTTATCGGCCGCCCCCGGCACGGGCTGAATGGATCCGTCGCACCGCGAGCTTAGGCGAGCCGGCCTCCGCGACGATACACCCTACGTGGAAGCCGATGCGCAGCGACTGCGCTATCTCGACGGTTTGCGGGCGCTGGCCGTGCTCGCGGTCGTCGTGTTCCATGCCGTCGATCATGCGCTCTGGGCGGCGCCGTCGTTCATCCTGCCGATGCGCGCGGATCCGACCTGGTGGTTTGCAAATCTCGTCGCAAAGGGCGGCCACGGGGTCGACCTGTTCTTCGTGCTGTCCGGCTTCTGTCTATCGTACCCGGTGCTGGCCCGGCTGCGCCGCAACGGCGAAACCAGCTTCGACCTCGGCGGCTTCTTCGCCAAGCGGGTCGTTCGGATCGTCCCGCCGTTCTATTTGGCGCTGGTTCTGATGGTCGTCGCCATCGCGGTCTTCCACCGGCTCGGCGTCGCCTTGCCCAGTTCGCTCGAGACGCAGGGCGGCCCGCTCGATTTCATCAAGGCGCTGCTGTTCCTCGATCACGGCACCTACCTGACGAACGTGTCGTTTTGGTCGCTGTTCGTCGAGTTTCGCTGGTATTTGTTCTTCCCGCTCGTGCTCGCGCTCTACGTGCGGTCGCCGCGGGCCTTCGTAACGCTTGGGATCGCCTGCGTCGTAGCCTATAACTTTACGACCTTGCGCGCGATCGACATCGCGGTGCTGCCCGCCTTCATGCTGGGCATCGTTGCCGCTGATTGGCACCTCGTCGATCACCCGTTGGCGAAGTATGCACTGATCCTGTGCGCCATCTCGTTCGATCTCGCGCTGATGCTCGAACCGTATGCCGCGATACCGTCGCGCTACGGCGGTGCCGACGAAATCGGGTTCTGGCGGCAGACGAACGTGGGCTGGCAGCTCGCGTCCTTCTTCCTGGTCGTTTCCGTCGGCAGATTCTCGGGCTTGCGGCGCATCTTCGAGTTCGCGCCGCTGCGAGCGACCGGGGTCGCAGCGTACGGCATCTATCTCGTTCATCAGCCGATCGTCAATCTCTGGACCGACGTGATCGCGCCGAAAGCCGGCGCGGTGGAGAGCTTCTGCGGTTCGGTTGCCCTCGGTCTCGCGGGCGGCTTCATCTTTTGGTTCTTTGCCGAGCGCCCGTTCGTCACCGACCCGTTACGGCGGGCCCTGGTCGAGGCTCTGCGGCGACCGGTCGGCCGGGTTCTGGGCTACTGCGGGGTCGAGCCGCGTCTGGGGCTCGCGGCCTGGCCGGCGCAGCACGTTTCGGCTCCCTCGATCTCTAGCGAACTCGCGCCGCCGATCCCGGTCACGACGAGCAGCTGACGCTGATCTCGCGCGCCCAATCCGGCGGCGGGGCAGCGTAGGTCTCGCGTTCGGGCTGCTCGTCGAAGGGCCGCCGCAGCACGCCGGCCAGGCGCTCGAGTTCGGAGTAGTCGCGTTGCTCCGCAGCCGCGATCGCCTGCTGCGCGAGATAGTTGCGCAGCACGTATTTTGGGTTGGCCGCGCGCATCGCGGCATGGCGCGTGGCGTCGTCGCGCGGTTCGCTTTCTAGGCGGGTGCGGTAGGCGCGTTGCCAGTCGTACCATTCGGAGCGGTTTTCGAACAGTTCCGCGACCCGATCGTCGTACGGGCTGCTCGTGCGCCCGAGCGACGATAGCGCGCGGAAGAAGATCGTATGATCGACGCGGCCCGCGGTCAACGCGTCGAAGCACGAGCTGTAGAGGTTGACGTCCTCATCGCGTGCGCCGGACAAGCCGAACTTCGCGCGCAACAGCTCGAGGTACTCGGTTCGGAAGGCGGGCTGATATGCCGCGAGTGCCGAGTTGGCATCGTCGGACGAAATGAGCGAGGAGAGGGCCTCGGCCAGCGCCTTGCAATTCCAGAGCCCGATCGTGGGCTGGCGCGCGAACGCATAGCGGCCGCCGGCATCGGTATGGTTGCAGATGAACGCCGGATCGAAGACGTCCAGAAAGCCGAAGGGTCCGTAGTCGAGCGTCAAGCCCAAAATCGACATGTTGTCGGTGTTCATCACGCCGTGCGCGAAGCCGACGGCCTGCCAGTGCGCCATCAAGCGGGCGGTGCGTTCGACGATCGTTCGAAAGAACGATGCGTAGCGGTCGCCGGCGTGGGCGATCGCGAGCAGCTCGGGATAGAAGGCTTCGATCGCGTAGTCGGCGAGGATCTTCACGGCGTCGAACTCGCCGCGGTAATGGAACAGCTCGAAGGTACCGAAACGCAGGTGCGAGGGCGCGATGCGGGTCAGCACGGCCGAGGTCTCGGGTACCTCGCGAAAGACGGGCGCGTCGCTGCCCGCGATCGCGAGCGCGCGCGTGGTCGGGATGCCGAGCGCGGCCATCGCTTCGCTGCACAGGTATTCGCGGATCGTCGAACGCAGGACCGCGCGGCCGTCGCCGAAGCGTGAAAAAGCGGTCGGGCCGCCGCCTTTGATTTGCCATTCGAAGCGTTGGCCGCCGGGCGTGCGCACCTCGCCGAGCGTAATTGCGCGGCCGTCACCGAGTTGTGGGACGAACGTGCCGAATTGGTGGCCGGCGTAGATCGCGGCGAACGATTGCACCGCGCCGAAGCGGGCGTTGCCGGCGGCCAAGCGCAGGAACTCCGGGCGGCTGCCCTGCTCGGGGTCGAGACCGATCAGGGCCGCGACGTCGGGGTTGAAAGCGACCGGATAGGGCGCGGGCAACGGCGTCGGGTCTCGCAGCTCGACGAACCGCTCGCCGAGCGACGCGTAGCCGGGCGACAGGTCGAGCGTCTGGAGCGACGCGGCGCGGCTGGCGTAAGCGGCTTCCATCTCTCCGATCTTAGACGCGCTCCGGCCGCGCTTCGTTGCACGGTCTGTTCAGGCTCTGCGCTCGTGTGTTAGGCTGCCGGTATGCCGCTGGTCAGTGGAAAGGGCCCGGACTGGAGCCGGCCGCTCGTCCTCGGGGCCGAGCAGCGACTGAGCGGTCTCAACCTCGTGCGTGGTTTCTTTGCGTCCCTCTTCCGGCCGCGCCGGCGTGCCGCGCCCGCAGCGGTCCCGCCGCGCGGACCCGAGGCCGAGGGCTCGGCCGGCGCGGGCGCGGAATAGAGCGGGCGCTTAGGCCGACCGGGCGCGCTTGGAACGAATGTTGCGCGGGACCAGCGCCTCGCCGCTAGCCGCCTCGTCGCCGAGCCCTAGGCTCGAGCGAACGATGTACGACGGACGGTGGCGCGTCTCGGTGTAGATCATGCCGATGTATTCGCTGACGACGCCTAAGAACAAGAACAGTAGCCCAAAGAGCATCAGGACCAGCGACGTAATCGTGCCGAAACCGTCGAACGGAACGCCCCAGAACAAGGCGCGGATCACGAAACCGAGCAGCATCAGGAACGAGAGCCCGGCCGAGGCGAGCCCGATGAACGGGATCACTTTGAGCGGCATGAACGAGTACGAGAGAATTGCGCGCAGGGCGAAATCGAAGATCGGCCAGACGCGATACTTGGAACTGCCCGCGTGGCGCGGCGCGCGCTCGAATTCGACACCGCACGAGCGGAAACCGATGAAGCCCCACATCGCGCGCATCATGCGGTTGCGCTCGCCGAGCGCGTTGAACGCTTCGTAAGCCTTGCGATCGACGAGCCGGAAATCGCTCGCGTTTCGAGGTACCGGCGTTTCGCTCAAGTAGTTGATGATCCGGTAGAACGCATTGGCCGCCGTGCGCCGGAACAAGCTTTCGTCGGGACGGCGCGTGACGACGCCGTAGACGTTCTCGAAACCGTCCTCCCATTTGGCGACGAAGTGCGGGATCAGTTCGGGCGGATCTTGGAGATCCGACGCCATGACGACCGCCGCGTCTCCCCGCGCGTAGGTGAGCCCAGCCGTCAGTGCTCCGTCCATGCCCCAGTTGCGGGACAGTTGCAAGACCTTCCAGCGCGGGTCGCGGCGCCGAATCGCTGCGAGCTTCTCCGGCGTGTCGTCGGCCGAGCCGTTCTCGACCGCGATCACCTCGAAATCGTAGCCCTCCGAAAGCTCGTCAAAGACGAGCCCCAGGCGCCGCTGCAGCTCGTCGACGTTCTCGCCCTCGTTGTAGCAGGGGGTCACGATGGAAATGAGCCGTTTCATGGCTGTCCCTAGTTATCGGTCCCCTGCGGCGGGGTCTTAGACGCGGCTGCTGCGGCCTCAACGGGTCGCGGCTGGGCCGGCAGCGGTGCTGAATTCGACCCCAAGCAGCCGATACTACCTTCCAGACACCTTTAGCGACGATTGGAGGCCAGATGCCGGGGCAGACCGCGGTCAGGATTGGCGATCGGAAAATTGGAGCGGGCGAGCCCTGCTACGTGATTGCCGAAATCGGCATCAATCACAACGGCGATCTGGAACTCGCGAAGCGTCTGATCAGCGTCGCGGTCGCGGCCGGTTGCGATGCCGTAAAATTTCAAAAGCGCACCGTCGACGTCGTCTACAGTGCCGAAGAGCTGGCTCGTCCCCGCGAAAGCCCGTTCGGGACGACGAACGGAGAGCTGAAACGAGCCCTCGAGTTTCGCTTTGCGGAGTATCTCGAGATCGACCGCTACTGCCGCACGGTGGGCATCGCCTGGTTCGCGTCGTGCTGGGACGAGGCGTCGGTCGATTTCATCGACCAGTTCACGGTACCGTGTTATAAAATCGCCTCGGCCTCGCTCACGGACGACGATCTTCTGCGCTACACGCGAGCCAAGGGCAAGCCGGTCATCCTTTCGACCGGGATGAGCACGATCGAAGAGGTCGATCATGCCGTCGAGGTCTTAGGCAGCCAGGACCTCATCATCATGCACTCGTGCAGCACGTATCCGGCGTCGTACGAGGAACTCAACTTGCGGGCGGTCCCGACGATGCACGCGCGCTACGGCGTTCCCATCGGGTACTCCGGCCACGAGACGGGGATCCCCTCGAGCGTCGCCGCGGTCGTGCTCGGGGCGACCTGCGTGGAGCGGCACATTTCACTGGACCGCGCGATGTGGGGCACCGATCAAGCCGCGTCGCTGGAACCGAACGGCATCTCGCGTCTGGTGCGCGACATTCGCTTGGTGGAGCGTTCGATGGGCGACGGCCACAAACGCGTGTACCCGAGCGAAGTACCGATCATGAAGAAACTGCGTCGCGTCGGAGCCGCCGTCTGAGCGATGATCGCAATTCGGGCCGTCGCCCTCGACGTGGACGGCGTGCTCACGGACGGCGGGTTCTGGTGGGGCCCAAACGGCGAAGAGTTCAAGCGCTTCTCGTTCGCCGACGTCATGGGTGTATCTCTCGCGCGCAAAGCCGGCTTGATCGTCGCGCTCATCTCCGGCGAAGATAGTCCGCTCGTCGACCGCTACGCGGCCAAGCTCGGAATCGAAGACGTAACGAAAAATTGTAAGGACAAAGCCGGCGCGCTGCGGCGCGTGGCACAACGCCACGGCCTCTCGAACGACGAGATCGCCTTTATGGGGGACGACGTGAACGACCTTGACGCGATGGAGGTCGCGGGTCTGGCTGCGGCTCCCGCCAACGCTCGGCCGGCCGTACTCAGTCGAGCGGCTTTCGTCGCGACGAACAGCGGCGGGAACGGAGCCGTGCGCGAGCTCATCGACGCCATTCTGGCCGCGAAATCCGCGGCCAAAGCGTAGCGGAAGCAGATGCAGAAACTCTCCGACTACGTCATCGACTTCCTGGCGCGGCACGGTATCGAGCACGTGTTTCTCGTGCCCGGCGGCGGGGCGATGCACCTCAACGATTCGCTCGCGAATTGCCCGACGATCGAATTTGTCTGCAACCTTCACGAGCAGGCGAGTTCGATCGCAGCCGAAGCCTACGCCAAAGGCCGCAACGGTTTGGGAGCGGTGCTGGTCACGACCGGTCCCGGCAGCACGAACGCGGTCACCGGTCTGGCAGGCGCCTGGCTCGACTCGACGCCGTGCATCTTCATTTCAGGCCAAGTGAAGCGCACCGATCGCATGTTCGCGTCCGACGGTACGCCGCTCGGGGTCCGGCAAGTCGGCGTGCAGGAGGTCGACATCGTTTCGATCGTCGCCTCGCTCACGAAGTACGCGGTGACCGTCGTCGACCCGCTGGCCATCCGCTACCACCTCGAGAAGGCGTTGCACCTGGCCACATCCGGCCGTCCGGGCCCCGTCTGGATCGACATTCCGCTGGACGTGCAAGCGTTTCCGATCGATCCGGAGAGCTTGACCGGCTTCGTCCCGCCGCCGCCCGACGGCGCGAACCGAGACGATCTGCGGGCCGTCGTCCGCGACGTGATAACAGCCTTGAACCGCGCCGAACGGCCGCTGCTCCTGGCCGGCAACGGTCTTCGTCTCGCGCACGCCGAGCCTGAATTCCGCGAATTACTCGAACTGCTCGACGTGCCGGTCGAGACGACATGGCTCGCCATCGATCTCGTCGAGGCCGACCATCCGCTGTTCGTGGGACGGCCGGGCGCGGTCGCGCCGCGCGGCGCCAATTTTGCGATCGCGAACTGCGATTTTCTACTCTCGCTCGGAGCCCGGCTGGACCGCGTCGTGACCGGTTTCGCCCCCGAGCGCTTTGCCGAGCACGCACACAAGGTCATGGTCGATATCGACCCGGCGGAACTGCGCAAGATGGGCGATTCGGTCCAGCAGCTCGTTTGCAGTGACGCTGGGGCATTCGTGCGCGAACTGTTGGCCCAACGTGGCAGCCTCGTTCGCCGGCCGCGCGACCGTTGGAAGCAGCGCTGCGCGGACTGGAAGCGGCGCTATCCGGTCGTGCTGCCCGCACACTGTGTGCCGGCCGGTCCGGTCAGCACCTACAACCTCGCCAAGGTGTTGAGCGAGGAGCTGTCGCCCGGCGACTTCATCGTTTCGGGCAGCTCCGGCAGCGGTATCGAACTGTTCTTGCTGGCCTTCGACGTCAAGGCGAAGCAGCGCATCTTTCATACCACGGCGCTCGGTGCGATGGGCTTCGGCATCGCCGCGTCGATCGGCGCTTCACTTGCGGGCGGACGCAAACGCACGGTCTGCGTCGACGGCGACGGCGGCTTTCTGTTCAACGTCCAAGAGCTGGAAACCGTCGCGCGGCTCGGGCTGCCGATCACGTTCTTCGTGTTGAACAACGACGGGTACGCCTCGATCCGCGCCTCGCAGACGAACTATTTCGGCGCACCGAAAATCGGTTGCGACGCGGGGACGGGTCAGACGCTGCCCGACATCTGTCGCGTGGCCGCTGCGTTCGGCGTGGCGACGGACCGGATCGCGGATCAGTCGGACCTGCGTTCGGAGCTGCGTCGCGTGCTGGCCCGGCCGGGCCCGCTCGTCTGCGACGTCATGATGGTTCGCGATGAAGTCCGGGCGCCACGCCTGTCGTCGGTGCAACTGCCCGACGGCTCCTTCGTCTCGGCGCCGTTGGAAGATCTCTGGCCGTTCCTCGACCGCGAGGAGTTTGCCGCGAACATGTCCGAGGCGACCGCCGATGTCTGAGCGGGACGAATTCACGTCGCGAGTGGGCATCATGCAGGGCCGTCTGGTGCCGCCGGAGCCGGGCCGCTTCCAGTCGTTTCCGCGCACCAGGTGGCGCGACGAATTCCCGCTGGCCGCGGCCGCGAACCTCGAGGCGATCGAGTGGATCTACGACGAGTTCGGCGCCGGACAGAATCCGATCGCGAGCGACGCAGGCATCGCCGAGCTGGGCACGCTCTCCGGCCGCTATGGCGTCGCGGTCGTTTCGCTGTGCGCCGACTATTTCATGGATCGGCCGATCGTCCGCGTTACGGAAG
>Ga0302326_10003244_pt1 | contig 38488 bp, 32 predicted proteins | sample Palsa_T0_3_FD_202264 | JGI IMG/M metagenome (GOLD analysis project Ga0302326, IMG submission 202264) | Peat permafrost microbial communities from Stordalen Mire near Abisko, Sweden - Palsa_T0_3 | ecosystem: Environmental > Terrestrial > Soil > Palsa > Peat permafrost | place: Sweden: Abisko... | reverse complement strand
TGAACCTGCTTGATGCGATGCGGTTGGCGGGGGTCAGACGACTCGTGTTTTCTTCGACCTGTGCCGTCTACGGACAACCGGACGAGGTCCCGATCTCCGAGACGGCGCCGCCACGCCCGGCGAACGCTTACGGAGCCTCGAAACTGGCCGTCGACGGGATGATCGGGGATTTCTGCCTTGCCCACGGCCTCGGCGCGATCAGCCTGCGCTATTTCAACGTCGCCGGCGCAAGTGGCGGCCACGGCGAGGACCATGATCCCGAGACCCATCTGATCCCGAACGTGCTGCGCACCGCTCTGGGATTGAACCAGCACGTCGACGTGTACGGAACCGATTACCCGACTCCTGACGGCACGGCGATTCGCGATTACATCCACGTCGAGGACCTGTCGACGGCGCATCTGCAGGCGCTCGAGGGCACCCGCGAGGGCGAGCACCAGATCTTCAACCTTGGCAACGGCAACGGCTTCTCAGTGCGGGAGGTGATCGACGCTGCGCGGCTCGTCACCGGCGCGCCGATCCCGACCCGCGAGGCGCCCCGGCGCGCCGGTGATCCGCCCATGTTGGTCGCGGCCAGCGAGCGCATCCGATCCGAGCTCGGCTGGCAGGCTGGCAAGCCGGGGCTGGCCGAGATGGTCGGTGACGCCTGGGCGTTCGCCCAGGCCCGGCCGCACGGCTACTCAGAGTAGGTCGCCAATCGCCGCCAACGCGGCCGCGAGCACCTGCTCGGGCGGTTGCGCGGCATCGACCGACCGAACGCGCTCGGGCTCCGCGGCCGCCAGCTCCTCGTAGGCCGAGGCGATCCGCGTGAAGAACTCATCGGCCTCGCGCTCGAGTCGATCGAGCGGATCTGCCCGCGACGCCGACCGCGCTCGCCCCAGCGACGGATCGATCGTCAGCATCAGGGTCCGATCGGGACGCAGGCCTCCCGTCGCGAACTCGTTGATCGCTCTGACCGGCTCGATCCCGAGCTCGCGTCCCCCGCCCTGGTAGGCGAGCGAGGAGTCGACGAAGCGGTCCAGGAGGACCCAGACGCCATCGTCGAGCAACGGTTCCAGCGCCTCGTCGACGAGCTGCGCGCGCGCAGCGGCGTACAGCAGCGCCTCGGCACGCGCGCCGATGCGCAAGCCCGGATCCTTAGCCAGCTCGCGCACGCGTTCGGCGGCCTGCACGCCTCCGGGTTCGCGCAACCGGCGCACGTTGATCCCCCGCTCGCTCAGGGCGGCTTGCAGCGACGCCGCCAGCGTCGTCTTGCCGGCACCGTCGAGGCCCTCGATTGTGATCAACCGTCCGCGAGGCATGATGCGCGGGTTCGACGTTAGCGGTGGCTAGGATCGGGGCGCGTGCTCGCAGAGCTAGACCGTCATCCACATGTACGTGCTGTGCTGGCGCCGGCATTGGCTGCCGGAGGTCAGCCGTCGCACGCGTACCTGTTCCACGGCCCGGGCGGAGCCGGCAAGCGAGCGACCGCCCGCGCGCTCGCCGCCGAGCTGCTGGCGGAGGGATCCCCGGACCCCGACGGCGCCCGGGCGCGCGTCCTCTCGGGCGCCCACCCCGACCTGACCTGGGTTGCGCCCAGCGGCGCCCACGAGCTTCTGGTCAGCGACATCGCGGGGCCCGTGATCGCGGCGGCGAGCCGGACTCCGTTTGAGTCGCGACGCCGCGTGTTCGTGATCGAGCGCGTCGACGAACTCGGCGATGAGGCGGCCAATCGCATGCTGAAGACGCTGGAGGAGCCGGCTTCGTTCGTGCACCTGATCCTCCTCACCGACAAGCTGGCCCAGGTGCTGCCCACGATTCGCTCTCGTTGCCAGGTGGTCCGCTTCGAGGCGCCAACGGTCGACGAGGTCACGGCCGGGCTCGAAGCGGACGGCGTCGAACCGGCTACCGCGCTCGCATCAGCCCGGCTCGCGCTCGGCGATGCGCAGCGCGCGCGAGAGCTGGTCAGCCAAGACGGGGTGGCGTTGCGCGCCGCCGCCGAGCGGCTCGCCCGGGCGGCACTCGCCGGCGAGGTCTCCCGCGCGCGGCCCTGGTCGGAGCTGCTCGTGGCGGTCCGCGCCCGGGGCGAGGCGGTGGCGGCGCAGATGGAGGCTGGGGCAATGGCTGAGCTCGAGCTCTCGCCTCGCAAGGAGCGCAAGCGGATCGAGGGTGAGTGGTCCGAGCGGGGCCGGCGCACGCGGCGCCGCGTGGAAACCGCAGCGCTCGAACTCGCCCTCCAGCTGGTCGCGCTGTGGTTCACCGACCTCATTTGCCTGGCCTCAGGCGCGGAAGACCTCGCCCGCAACAGCGATCGACTGGCTGAGCTCAGAATCGATGCCGGCGCGCCACCGCATCGACTGCGAGAGGCAATCGAACTGGTGGAGGAGACCCGGATGCGCTTTCAGCTCAACGTGTCAGAAGAGCTGGCCTGCGAGGCGCTCGCATACCGTTTGGAGCACGCGCTCGCATCGTGAGTCCCGACGGTCGCGTCTTCCTGCGAGCGCCGATGCGCTCGGACCGGGACGAGTTCCTGGAGCTGATGCGGGTCAGCCGCGCGTTCCACAGTCCCTGGGCCACGGCTCCAACCGACGAGGAGCGGTTCTCCGCCTATCTCGCTGACGCACGTCGCCCCGACTTCGAGGCGATGCTCGCCTGCCGCCAACAAGACGGAGCCATCATGGGCTTCTTCAACCTCTCGCAGATCGTTCGTCGGGGACTCCAGAGCGGATATCTGGGCTACGCAGTCGGCAAACCGTTCGCCGGTCAGGGCTACATGCGCGAGGGCCTCGAGCTCGTCCTGCGCCACGCGTTCGTCACTGTGCGCCTGCACCGCATCGAGGCCAACATCCAGCCCGGCAACCAGGCATCGATCGCGCTCGCCCGCGGGGCCGGGTTTCGGCGCGAGGGCTTCTCTCCGCGCTACCTGAAGATCGGCGGACGCTGGCGCGACCATGAGCGGTGGGCGATCCTCGCCGAGGAGTGGCGCGCCCGGACCGACGGCACGCGCACACTCAAGAGCGCCACATAAACCGCCGCTAGACTGCCCAAGCCCCAAACCGCCGACGTAGCTCAGCTGGTAGAGCACTTCACTCGTAATGAAGGGGTCCCCGGTTCGAGTCCGGGCGTCGGCTCTATCGGATTTGCAGGCATTTCCTGAGATCAACGGCCTACCCTCCCGGAACCGCATGGAACACCTGCGGAACACGGCTCGGGGACACAACGGTTTGCCGAGCTGTCCCGGACCGCGATGGAACACATCCGGAACACCGTTCTGAGTCGGGTGTTGGGTCCCGCTCAGTCGGACGCTGCGCTCGGCCGGGATCGGACACGCCTGATCTGCTCCTCGGCATCCATGCGGTCGGCCGGGTCAAAGTCCTCCCACACCCGCGCGTAGTCCCGCAGCAACGTCGCCGCGCTGTGGCCGAGCTGCCTGGCAACGTACTGGGGCGGCTGGCCTTCGTAGATGAGCAGCGTCGCGAAGCTGGATCGCAAATCGCGGGGGCGGACCCTCTTCGGGCCGTCGTCTTTGCCGGCTGGGAGGCCAGCCGCGCCGGCGGCTGAGCGGAAGGTCCGATCGCGCCAGTTGTCCCAGTCGTAGTCCGCCCACGGCTCTCCGCGGCGGTTCGGAATCACCGGAGCGCCGTCGGGCGGATCTCCGCACGCGGACCTCCACGTCGCGAGGTCGCCGGCGAGGGCGTCGAGCAGGCGGGTTGCCCGCTCGACCGGCACCCCTCGCTTGGTGGCCCGGAAGAGGATCGTATGCTCGCGGATCGCTGACCACTTGAGCGGCAGCCCATCGGATTCCGGCCGAGGGCCGGCGTACGCGAGCAGGCTGACGAGCGTCGCGGATCGAAGATCGCCGTGGCCCAGACACCAGCCGCGTATCGCCTCGACCTGCTCGACGCTGATGAGGATCGGCTCGCGCTCGCGACGCTGAGAGGGCTTGTCGATCTGCTTCACAGGGTTGCTCGGCAGGTTGTAGTCGCGCACCGCCCGCTTCATCACGCCTTGCAGGACGGCCAGCGTCCGGACGATCGTGGCTCGTCCCGTGCCCGCCCGCTCGAGGTCGGCGGCGAAGCGCTCGATGACGCTGGGCCGCAGCTGCGTCAGCGGAAGGTGGCCGAGGCGCGGAACGATCCGGAGCTCAAGGTCGATCGAGTGGCCCTCCTGGGTCGAGAGCGCGAGCCGGCGCTCGACGTAGTTCGGCCACCACTCGGCATATACGTACTGGCGCAGGGTCATCTCGTCGGCGAGGAGGGCTGGATCGCCCGTCTGCTTGAGGCGCCGAACACGCCGATCGAAGTCGAGCGCGTCGTTCTCGTGATCGAACGTGCGCGACCGATTGGCCGTCCCGCGGCCGGCTTCGCGCCAGCGCACGCGGTAGATGGTGCGGCCGTCGCGCGCGCGTTCAGAATGTACGCTCACGCCGCGGACTGATTCCGTCGCCTCGCCCTTACCCGGGCGCGGAGGGTGCCGTCGGCAACCCGGGAGCGCTGGGAGCCGGTAAGCGCCACCGACGGCGGCACTTGGCGAGCCAGCCGCTCGGGCGCCGGCGCAGGGCTGACGCGGGTCGAGTCGAGCCACGCCCGCAGATCGAGCTCGTCGATGCGCAGCCGCCCTCCAGGCTTGTACGCGACGAGGTCGCCGCGTCGGATTGCGCGGTAGATCGCCCACTGCGTCAGCTTGACCTGGGTGGCGGCCTCCTGCACCGTCAGCATGCTACGCGCCAATCAGGCGATGTCCGGCGGGCGGGCCGGGCGGTGCGTCGAGTCGCGTGGCAGTGCGCGGGCGGCGGTACGTGCATGTTCAGCTTCTGGATGGACGACGTGTTTTACCGGGTAGCTGACGGCTCGGGGCGTCATGGTTGAGGTATCGGATTCGGGCGTAGAAATCCCGCAACGGCTCCTTGTCGGAGAGGGATCCACCTCAGATGCGAATATCGCGGCGTGACGCAGTACCTATTGAGCAGAGTTCAAGTCTCGGTTGAAACGAGCTTCGCCCGACGACGACGCGGGTGACACCGGCGAGGACCAAGGTCGGGAGGCAGATCCCCGCTCGCCGGGCTCGCTCACCGACGCGCTCGAGGAGGCGATCGCCGCGGCACGCGACGGGCAACGCGAGCAGCTCGACGCGGACGTCGATCTCGGGCAAGTGCTGCGAGATGCGGCCACGGGAGGCCGAGACCGGTCGAAGCACGGGCGGGGCCGCGGCACCGGGCTCCCGACCGGGCGGATGCCTGACCGCGGCGTCGATCGCCCGCCGTACCCCGACGAGGTGCAGCATGCCCGCCGCTACGCCAACAGGCTGCGCCGGGCGATGACACTCGGCACCAGGGAGATCGACAAGCGCACCCCGGGCGGCCGATTCGACGGACGGGCCTACACGCGCGGCCGAGCCGAGCACGCCGCCGGAAGACCGGTCAGCACCCACCCATGGCGGATCATCCGCCAGGCCACCGCCCCGATCCAGGAGCCGCACGTCGGGCTGATCATCGACACCTCCGGATCGATGGGCGCGTACGAGTACGCGCTTGGGCCGATCGCCTGGATCATCACCGATGGCCTCCGGCAGATCGGCGGCCGCTGCGCGACAGCCCTGTTCGGCAACAGCGCCGAGCTGCTGTCCGACGGCACCCGGCCACTGGCGCTCGTACCGGGGATCCGGACCGGCGGTGGGACCGCGTTTGCTGGTGATGCGATCGAGCTCGTCTCAGACCAGCTCGAGATGACCAACCTCCGCCGACCGCGGTTCGTATACGTCCTCTCCGACGGAGGCTGGTCGGACACCCGGGCAGGAGTAGAGCGAATCCGCTGGCTCGCCGAGCTCGGCGTCCCGACCGTGCACCTATCGATCGGGATCGCGCCGCTGTCGGTCGATTGCGACCGGATCACCGTGATCACCGACCCCGCGCAGGCGCTCGACCACATCGCCGGCGACACCGTCGCCGCGCTTAGCGCTAGGCATCGGCGCCCGCACGGGCGCTGACCAACCGCTCACGCGAAAGGAAGCAACAACATGCAGACATCCAACCCTGCCCTGCTGCCCGATCCCGCCCTGTTCGACGTGACCACCGTCGCCAAGGCCCCGGTCGAGGGCAGCATCGAGCGTGTCGAGCTCGGCGCGCTCGAGCTCGCTCCGAACGCACGGCGCGAGATCTCCCGCGAGGGAATCGAGCGACTCGCCGGGATGCTGATGCGCACCGGCCAGCTCGTGCCATGCATCGGCCACCGACCCGGCCCGGCGCAACACAGGACCGTGATCTACGACGGACAACGCCGGCTGCTCGCGGCCCGGGCAAGCGACGAGCTCGCGGGCACTGAGGGCTATGACGGACTCGCGCCGGTGCAGAGCCTGATCGTGCTGCTGCTCGACCACGAGCCGAGCGCGGACGAGATTCGGCGGATACAGGCTCAGGCCAACCAGCGGGAATCCCTGTCACTCGTCGACCAGCAGGAACAGCTGCGTGACTGCTGGGAAGCCCGCACAGGACTCCCGGAGCCCGACCGGATCGCCGCCGTGTGCGCCGACCTCGGGATCTCGGCCAAGCGCGCGCGCAACCTCCGCCGCCAGCTCGCGCTCCCCGATCCGATCCGGACCCGCGTCGCCGAGCGCCCAGCCGGCGAGCAGATCTCGGTGACGATGGCCAACCGCCTCGCCGACATGCACGAGATCGCCCCGCAACTCACCGAGGCCATCGCGAAGCGGATCACCAGCACCGACCTGCACGACAAGGCCCTGGGGGACATGGGCGCGTTCGTGCACCGCACCGTCATCGAGGACGAGCACACCTACGCCGTCCGGATCGACGATGGCGCGCTGCTCGACGCCGCCGAACAGATCGAGCACGCCCGCGCCCACCTCAGCGCCGAGGGCCGGCGACAGATCGCCGAAATCCTCGGCTGCGATCTGGGGCGCGTCGACGCCGAGCTCGACAGCTTCAGCGCCCGCGCCAGGGCGAGGGCGCTGAAGCTCCACATCATCGGGGACGTCCGTGACCGCGCCCGCAACGGCCGCTACGCGTACGTGCACGAGCGCGGACGCGACTTCGCCGCCGGGATCTGGGTCGTCGACCCCGCGTTCATGCTCGACCTCGCCCACGAGCAGCTCGGCAAGGACCAGAGCACACCCGCGCGCGAGGAGGCGTACTTCGCCGGCGCCCGCCTCGACGACGACGAGCTCCGGGCCGCGGCCGCCGACGAGGAGACCCGCCGTGCCCAGGCACGCGCCCGGCAGGCCGACGCGACCAGGTCAAACCTCGGGCTCGGGCACGACATCCGCGCCGGGCTGATCGACCCCACGCAGGCGCAGCTCGACGCGCTCCGGCAGATCATCTGCCGGCTGCTCGCGCGCGACCACGGTGAGCTGATCGCCTACGGAGCCGGGTGGACCGACCCCGAGCGCCAGCGGCCGGTCGGCGACACCGGCCGTCACGAGCCGCGCCAACTCGACGCGATCACCGATGCCGAGCTCGAGCGCGCGCTCGCCGATCCCGACCCGCTGCGCGGGATCGCCCAGCTCACCGCCCGCTGGGCCGCCGCGTTCGTGCTGGACCCCGCCGGCGTCACCCGCACCAAGGCGCTCGGCACAGAGCGGATGGAGCGCAAGCAGCGCGAGGCACTCCCCGGGGGAGAGGGCGCGCTTCGCGGCGCTGTGTGGGAGTTCATTCGCCCGATCCTCTCCCCGGCGCTGATCGCGCTCAACCGCGACGCATTCATCCTCGACGAGAGCGCCGAGACGACCGTCGACCTGCAGGGTCATCGCGCCTCGTCGGACCTCGACGGGCTCGCACTCGGCGACGGGCCGGAGACCGAGGTCGAGTAGGGCAGAGGTGCGCTGATGCGGTCCTCCCACCCAGCCGGGTGGGAGGACCCGGCAACCTGGATCGGCGCGACTTTCTTTTTGCCCGCGGGGTCGATCCAGCACCTTCGATAGAGGCAGTCGGGGGGCGCGCCAAGTCCGGCACGCAGGTCTCGACATGGTGGCGCTGTTCGCGGTTGGCTGCGTCGCGTGCTTCGAGAGCGCTCTCGGCGCCGTTGGCAGGCGCGAACGCGCCGAGGTCCGGGGGCGTGCGATTGACAGCCGGTCGACCAACGCTTTACGAATGAGAACCGGCGGCTTCATGCCCGCCATCGAACTTCAGGTGACGCTGCCGCGGGTGACGGATTCTGAGACCGCCGCGCGAGATGCCACGAGCGCCTGACCGGATCGGGAATGGGACGGGCGGGGCGGCTCGAAGCCCCTCTTGCATTTAGGAGTCTGGGATCCGGCACACACCTGAGCGACGGGCGGACCGTGCTGCGTCGACTTGGAGGTGGTTCCGAGCACGAGGTGATGCTAGTTAAGGATCGGCGGTACGGGGTCTGCGTCGCCAAACTCGCGAGGCCGAGCCTAGTGCGCGATGGGCTGTCGTGCACGGTCTTGGCTCGCGAGGCGAACGCGATGCTATCCGTGTCCCATGGGACGGTCGTGGCGTGCCTGGACGTCGATCTGGTCGGGCCGTTTCCCCATCTCCTGCTCGAGTACGTGCCTGGCTTCACCCTGCGCGAGACGCTCCGGGCGAGCGGGCCGCTGGGACCGCGCGCAACGCTCACGCTCGGCGTCGGGATGGCGCAGGCCCTGGCGGCGGTTGCGAGCGCGGGCTGGATGCATCTCGACGTGAAACCCGAAAACCTGATCGTGTCGCCGGCGCGTCTGATCGATTTCAGCGTCAGCTGCCGGATCAACGATCGGGAGGCGCGGTCGTTGGGGGTCGGGACGCCGGCCTACATGGCTCCCGAACAACTCGGCTCGGACGCCGCGACGATGGAGATCGGCCCGGCTGCTGATGTGTACGCGCTCGGGACGACGCTCATCGAAGCGCTGACCAATCAGCCGGCGCAGCCCGGTGTGCCCGATCACATCTCGCCCGCTCTCCGTGGCGCGCTGCTCGCGACTCGGTCGCGTGTGCGCGCGTGGCGACCATCCGCCGCCGAGCTTGCAGGCGTATTCGAGCACGAACTGTCCTTGGTCGCTGGTGGCCATCTCGCCGCCGGCGATGGCTTGCCCAGCGAATGGCCCGGATCCGGCAATGGTTGGTGCTGACGAGCATCCGCCTCTGTCGTGGGTGCTGCGGCTGGGAGCTAGCGGGCGGCCGTCGGACCCCGGAGCCCGATCGGTGGGTTCAGGCACGCGAGGCCGCCGCGACCGGCGCTGGGATCGGGTTGTGTAGATGATGCGCCGCACGCCGCGCGATGCCCGGCAAGCCGCGCTCGAGTATGAGCTGGCGATGAGGCGACTGCGCGTCAGCATCGCATGGCTGACCGTCGTGCTCCTCGCAAGCCTCCTCAGGACGGTCATTGACGGGATGACCCTGGCCCTCGGGGTGGCGGACCTCGTCGCGGCGGCGTTGCTGCTCAGCGCCATCCGGCTCAGGCGAACGGCCCGAAGGCTCGAAGCCAAGAACCGGGGTGCCCACGCGGCGTTCTCGGACGGCCGGTCGGCCAGGGGCTCCGAGCCACCCGGGGTGTCACGGAGCGACCGCCCGTCTCCCGGTCGAAGCTGAATCTCAGGGTCGTCGCGCCCGGCGAGCCCCGCTTGCCTGCGCAGCCGGGGTCGTTCCGTGGGGCCTGGACGGGTCCGCGATGCCTGACACAAGGCCGCCAACCCGGGCGGTCGCGGCCGAGCGGCCTCTGAGACGGGAGCACGAATGACGAAAGCCAAGTGGCAGTAGCAGACGGTTTTCTGGTCGCCGGCGAGGCGCACTTCCCTCGGTACCCAAAGCTTGGGCGGCGACGTCCCGAATGAGCTGACACGTTTGTGTGATGACCGGCCGACCGCTGGCGCGCAGACTGGGTTTCATGTTCTGCCTCGTCACAGCACCAGGTAGGAGGCGCCTTGTCGGCGCCGAAAGGCCGCGCTCCACGACGGCGTCAACCTTGAGGTCGCGGTGATGACCGCTAACGAAGGCATCCGGGATCCCGGCGCAGTCGGTACCCCGATCGAAGGGTCGGTGGCGCTCGTGACCGGCGGATCCCGTGGTTTTGGCCGGGCGATGGTCGAGGAACTACTCGCGAGCGGCGCTCGAAAGGTCTATGCCACCGGGCGCTCGGAACAGCCGAAGCTCGAGGAGCGAATCGTTCCGCTCGTCCTCGATGTCACCGACGACGACTCGGTCGCGACCATTGCCCGGCAGGCCATCGACATCTCGATCCTCGTCAACAACGCAGGCATCGCACTCGGGACTCCCGTCCTCGACGCCCCCCTTGACGACATCCGTGCAGAGCTCGAGACGAACCTGTTCGGGATCCTTCGGGTGACCCGGGCATTCGCGCCGATTCTCGCGAGTCACTCGCCGAGCGCGATCGTCAACGTGCTCTCGGCGCTCTCGTGGATTGCGGCCGGGCGGGGTTACGAGATCTCCAAGGCGGCGGCTTGGTCGGCGACGAACTCGATCAGGCTGCGGCTGCTGGAGCAGGGAACGACGGTCACAGCGCTGCACGTCGCGCTGATGGACACCGATTTGACCGCAGGCGTCGACAGACCCAAGGAGGATCCGCGAGTGATCGCCAGGCAGACGGTCGATGCAATCACCTCCGGCCAGCTGGAAGTCCTGGCCGACGAACGGTCGCGGACGATCAAGGCACATCTCAGCGGTGATCTCACGGAGCTGTATCCGCAGCTCGCGCGGTGACGGTGTGGAACCGGTCGAGTCGCAGGTAAGGGCGTGCATCACTCCGTTTCCCAGCAGAGAGCGACTGGACGGGCGCGCGACCGGGGCATTGGCCTCAACAGGCCGGTCAGCCGGATGAGCCCCTGGTGGCTGGCCCGAGCTGGTGTCTCATACGGGAGCTCCATCCGTGAAACTGCGCCGGGTCGATCGCAGCGCTTCGCCCTTGCGAGCGAGCATCTGATGTTGCGCAACCTGGCCACGGCGGCGCCGCGCCTGCGCAGGCAACGTGTCTCCAAAGTCGCGTACGAGCGGGTAGTCGACAAGATGGTTGCCGCGTACCTCGATTGGCGCGAGACGTCGACTGACGCGCGATGGGCCTACAGGTGGTGCGACGCGACCAGCGGCGTGTCTGAGCCAGCGGCCGGTGCAGACGTTGACTGAGCAGGACCGCGAGCAATCTGCATCGACGCCGCGTGTCCCGAACGTGCGGGCATCGCAGCTGTTGAAGGTCCCGAGGCTCTGGGCGACCGTGGTGGTCATCGCGTCGATCGTGGTTGTCGTCATGAGCGCTCTGTACATAGGGTCGGTTGTCAACCCCACCGGACACCTCGACGGCCTCCCGGTGTCAATCGTCAACGAGGACACGGGCGTCACAGTCTCATCTCGCGAGCTCGACTTCGGCGAGCGTGTGCAGTCCGGGCTCGCCGACTCACGTGTGTCGAGGTTCCTCTCGCTCCAACCGGAAACGCTCGCGGGTGCCGAGACCGCCATGGACACCGGCAAGCTGTACGCCGCGATCGTGATCCCGCCCCAGTTCACCGGATCACTGCTCGCGCTCAGCGCCCCGCGGGCCGCGAGCGCCATGCCGGCCGGCCAGCCGACGATCCGACTGCTAACGAACAACCGCGCGGGCACCGAGGGGGTCGCGTTGGCGACCGCGGTCGTTCAGCCGGCGATCGCGTCGGTCTCTCGCCAAATCGGCAGACAGCTCTTGGCAAGCGCCTCGCGCACCAGTGCAGCCGCGAGGCTGTTGCTCGCGGCACCCGTTGCGTTCTCGACCGTTGCCTATCACCCGCTGCCGTCGCATTCCGCGCTCGGGCTGAGCGCGTTCTTCACGGCGCTGCTGACGATGCTGTGCGGGTTTCTCGGCGCGATTATCGTCAACAGCGCGATCGACACTGCCCTCGGGTACGCAGCGGTGGATAGTGGCCCGCGCTACGGCCATCGGCAACCGGTGCTGATCAGCAGAACGCAAACGCTGCTCTGCAAGTGGGCCATCGCCTTCGTGCTCACGGGGATCCTGTGCGGACTGATGCTCGTCGTCGCGGCCGGCCTGCTCGCGATGAACGCACCCGACCCTGGGGAGCTATGGCTGTTCAGCTGGCTTGCGGCAGCCAGCGTCGCCACGGGAACGCTCGCGCTCATTGCGATCCTCGGTACGCCAGGCCAGCTCATCGCGATGCTGCTGTTCGTCTACCTGGGGCTCGCGTCCGCCGGGGGCACGTTCCCGCTACAGGCGCTGCCTGGGGTGCTCAGGCTGGTCAACCAAGTTGAGCCGTTGCGTCAGATCTTGTCTGGAACGCGTTCCATTCTCTACTTCGGGGCCAAGGGCAACGCCGGGCTGACTGGAGGCGTCGTCGCGGCAGCCAGCGGCCTGATCTTCTGGCTAGTCATCGGGACTGCCGTGGTCAGGTGGTATGACCGAAGAGGCCTCCATCGGATCGCTCCGGCGACGCTCGCCTACATCCAACAGGTGGCACATCCCGGCGCGAGGCAGGACGACATTTCGCCTGAGCGCGTCGCGGAGTCGCACGGTTCACCCGTCGACAGGCCCGAGCGGCCCGAGGCAACAGATGGGGGTAACGGGCTATGACGCCTCGCGCGCACTGCCCCTAAGCCGGCATAGACATCGCATCAACGTCCGATGACCCCCACAACAACCGCCCCGTTGAACATAGGGGCCTTGGTCGGGCACCGCGCGGAGCGGCGCCCGGAAGCTGAGTCGGGCGGCGGACCGTGAAGGGAGCGTTGCTGCGTGGCGCTCGTCGCCGAGGCCGAGGGGGATACGGAGAAGCTGAGTGTCGGCGCCACTGGCAGGGCCATGAACGCAACGCACTCGGAACTCCTCGGGCGCACCGTCGGCCGACTCTCCCGCTGTTCCCCAACAACACGGCCGCGTTCAACTGAGCACTCCAGTCGGCGCCACCTCGAACGCCGCAGGCGAACGCGACCATGTTCGGGCTCAGGCGCTGAGCAACTCCGGCGCGCTGGATCGTGACCAGCAGCCGGCGGTGGTGGATCAGTGGAGCAGCTCACTGAGCCCGTCGCCAGTGTGGCTGCCAAGCCGGCGTCAACGGGATTGCACCTGGGTGTGGCTGACCGGGGCACCGGACGGAGGGTGGGCCTTGTGGCATGCTCATGCCAACGCCCAACTCGTCGCAGCGGGTTGCTCCGAAGTGGCAAAGCTGACCGGCGCGGGAGGATGAACAGAAGTGGCTTGCCAAGCCTGCGACCGTCGGCCCGAGCACCGTATTGCGTCATGCCCCTCGCGGTGGGGTCCGTTTCTCGGGTGCAGGCGGCGGACTGTTTCGGTAGGCATTCTCGAGTGCTGCCCGAAGCTCATGTCGCGCTTTGACGCCGAGCTTGGGGAAGATGCGGTAGAGGTGCGAGCTGACCGTGCGATGCGACAGGTAGAGCCGCTGCCCAATTTCTCGGTTCGACAGCCCGCTGGCGGCCATCTCGGCGATCTGCCGTTCCTGGGGCGTCATCTCATCACGTGCGCCAGACCGCCGACGTGCGCTCGTATCGCCGGTCGCCCGAAGCTCCTGATCTGCCCGCCTTGCCCATTGGCTCGCCCCGAGCGCCTGGAATTGGTCACGTGCCTGACGCAGCTGCGGCCGCGATTCGGCGACGCGCCTCTGCCGACGGAGCCATGCACCGAATGCCAGATGAAGTCGGGCTTGGTCGAATGGCCGGGATGGACAGGAATCGAGCGCCTCACGGTAGAGCGGCTCACAGTGCTCGTCGTCGGCGAGCACGGCGCGCGCGTGGCGCAGCGCGACGTGGATGCTAGGTGATTGAGTTCGCTGACAGACCGCCTCGATGCCCGGCATCAAAGCGAGGACGCTGTCGCGCCTGCCGCTGTGCACAGCCGCGTCGGCGAGATCCCCGATCAGCCAGAACCGTTTCGTTGAATGATACGCAGGGTCACTCGGATCGATGACGCACCGAAGACTTTCAAATGCATCGGTGTAGCGGCCGGCGCCGAGCGCGGCCAGACATCGGGCGGACCGCAGGTCAAAGAGGGCGGATGCGGCCAGACCGGGAGCCGCCTGACGCTCGCCTCTCTCGGCGAGGGCTTCTGCCACCTGGTCGTCTCCTCGCAGAGCTGCGAGCATTGCCTCGGCCGCCGTTGAGCGGGCCGCCCACGATGGCTGCCGAGTCTGATCCGCCATCAGCTCGGCTTCCTCCGCGTCCCGCGCTGCCTGAATCCAGTCGCCGAGACGGATGCCGCTCCAAGCGCGCATGTTGAGCGCTTGGGCGAGCAAGGCTAGGCGCCCTTGTGAGCGAAGCCCGTCGACAGCTCGCTCAAGAAACTGGGCGCTCAGCTCGACGTATCCGATCGCGGTGGCGGCCATGCCGCGCAGGTGTGCCCAGGCGGGGTCCGCGTCGTCGGCTTCGTCCAGCAGTGCCAGCCGGTCGGCGACGAGCCCGGCGTGCTTGAGTGGCGAGGCCCAGGCGATACTCGCAAGGAGGCGCGGGTCGTCCTGATCCACCTCGACCCGCAGAGCGACGGCGACCAGTCGCTCGCAGATGTTCTCATCGAGGCTACCCCACCACGCGCGCGTTCCGCCCGCAGCCAGAAGGTAGAGCGCGAGGTCCGTGTCGCCCCGCTCGACGGCGCTCTCGGCGGCGTCCGCCACAGCGAGCGTTTCTTTCGGGAGGCCCGGGACTCCGTCCCCGAGGTTCTCGCTGATGAACATGATGCGTGTGCGCGCCTGTGCGTTCAGTTCGGAGATTTCGTCCGCGGCAAGTAAGCGCGCGACGACATCGCGCCGGCCGAGCTCAAAGGCTAATTCGGCTGCTCGCAGCAGTCGGGTACCCCGTTGGTCGAGACTGCTACTGAGCGACGCCGCCCCCTCCAAGCTAGTCACGGCGTCTGCGAAGTTGCCTTGTGTCTGTGCACGGACGGCGATCGCGTCGAGCTCATCGGCGACGGCATCGTCGGTGCCGACTATTGAGGCCGCGCGATGCCACACCCGGCGGCGGGGATGAGCGGTCAGCGTGTCTGCCAGCGCCGCGTGAGCGGCGTGGCGCCGTGAGATGGTCGCAGCTTGGCGAATCGCTGAACGCATGAGCGAATGACGAAACCGCAGAGTGTTGTCGTCCGTCTCGATCAGCCGGCCCTGCACCGCCGGCGCAACGTCCTCCAAGGTGACGGGGCGTCCCGCCAGCAGCGACGCGGCCTCCAGAGCTTCCACCAGCCCATCGCTGTCGTTGAGTGCCGCGATCAGGAGCAGATTGCGGGTAGCGTCTGGTAAGTCGGATGCCCGCGCGGCGAAAGCCTGCTCCAAGCGCGTGGTGAGCGGCAGCCAAGCAGGAAGAAATGATCCAACGTTGATCCTGTCGGCTGCGATTGGCAGCTCCACCAGTGCAAGCGGATTGCCCGAGGCCTCGCTCAGCAACCGCTGACGCAGCGCCGGGAGCAGGTCAGGGGCCTGGGCGTCGAGCAACGCCGCCGCCGATTGAGGATCGAGTGGCCTCAGCTCGAGATCGGCTGCTACACCGTCATGCAGTGGGCTGTCGAACCCCTCCGCAATCGCCCCGAGCAGTACGACGCGATTGCTCTCCAGACGCCTGGCGACGAAAGCCAGTACATCCGCTGTGCACCGATCCAGCCGCTGTGCGTCCTCGACGATGATCAGCAGTGGTCTCAGCCCGGCGGCTTCGCTCAGCAGATCTAGGACGGCTCGGGCGATCGCGTAGAGCTGCGGCGCGGCGACTTCGGTACCGAACGCGGCGAGCAGGACCTCGCGCTGGGAAGACTCGAGAGCATCGAGTTCGGTTCGCAGGGGCCGCAGCAACTGGTCCAGGTTCGCGAAGGGAAGGTCGACCTCGGCGTCGGTGCCCGTGGTCGCGAGCACCCTCATCCCTCGGTGCACGGCGAGGCGTCGTGCCTCCGCCAGTAGCGCTGTCTTGCCGATTCCGGGCTCGCCGCGCAGCATCGCCGCGGCTCCGTTCTGCTCTACTCCGTCAATCAGCTCGCGGAGCCGAGCCAGCTCTTCCTCGCGACCAAACAAGGTGCGAGCGGGCGTCCCCAACGACGATCCGTTCGTTGCGCTTGGGGCTGCCGGAAGGTCAGTCAAAGTCTTCGTTGCGATGTTGGTGCTGAGGCGCTCCCGGTCATTGCGCAGCGGGCGGTCCAAGCTACGGGAGACGGCCTCAAGCTTAACGATCACGACGATCGGCGCGTCGGCGGAGGGAGCGCTTCATGCTGAGCGACGCGAGGCTCGGGCGGCGTTACCGATCAGCTCTGCCACGAGGGTCGGCTGCGATCGTACAACTGAGTGCGATGCGTCGACCTCAACTGTCTTCGCCTGAGCGCGGCGTGCCATAAATCGTTGCGTCTCAGGATGGATGACGCGGTCGCCAGTGGTGACGAGATACCACGCGGGAAGCGTTTTCCAACCGGCTGCCAGAGCGGCCTCATCAAGCGCAGCGGCCGCCACCGGACGCTGAGAGACCGCGGCGACGGCTGCTTCGGCGGCCGGCATGTCCGCCGCGAAGATCGTGTGAAACGCATCGACCTTGAGGTAGAGATCGGCCGCGGGCTCATCGTTCTGATCGCGGAACTCTGCCGGCCGTAGAGCCTGGGCGAGCAGCGTGTCTGGGTAGAGCCTCGTCGCATCGAGAACGCTTTCGCCGATGTCGAGCGCGAACGCTGATATGTAAACCAGCCCGACCACGTTCGGGGCCAGCGCGCCCACCACTGTCGTCACGGCACCGCCGTATGAATGGCCGACGAGCAAGACCGGACCGTCGGACTGCTCGGCGACGCTCGCGATGTAGTCGGCATCGTGGGCGAGTCCGCGCAGTGGAACCGCCGGGGCGATCACGTCGATGTCGACTGTCTGCAGCTCACGGATGACTGCCGTCCAGCTCGACGCGTCAGTGAACGGACCGTGGACCAAGATCACCCTCGGTGTGCAGGCATGTTCGAACGGCGTGTGTGATTTCTTCACGGTGTCAACCGCCGGTGAGCGAAAGACCGCTCAGCGAGCAAAGCCCGGCGTTTCTCCCTCGCGTCATGGCTGGGCGCGCGGGGTGGATTAACCTGGCGAGGGTGTATGCGGAGCGGTCTGCTCACGTCGTCCGGTTGCTGGATGAGGGTCCCTCGGCGCCATCGGAAGGGTTAGCCCGAAACTACGGTCCCGGCGCCGAGGACGCTTCTGTTGGCGACTGCTATGTGCGGAGGACCATTTGGCCGGGGGTTGAGTCAGTGACTGCCCAGTATCGGCGCCACCGAGGGTGTTCGCTGCCCGGGGTTCGATCCTGCGCTCGAAACTCGGAGTCCACCGTGCTCGGCTCGTTGAGCTCATCGCACCAGAGGACGCGCTCATGGTGACTCCGAAGCGCGCGTTCCCCAGGTCTATTCGGATTCGGCGCGCTCAGTTGAGCAACCCTCCCGCTGCCGGTCCCGTCCTGTGATCGGGGCTGATGCGCTTGCTTGCTCGTGATCAGTCGTTGACCCAAGCGAAGGCTATGCGCCCCGTAGCATGACCGTCGAGCGACCCTAGCGGGCGATCATCACCGGAGCTTACCGTCACGGCGGTGCCCCGCAGCCCCCGCCACCGTTGGCCCGACGCCTTCCGGGTCAGACAGCGATGACCAACACGGTCACCAGCATCATGACGCGATCTCCGCGCCGGCGGCCGATGGTGGCCACTGTGCCAGAGGTCGCATCTTGGGCTCCGATGGTGCGCGGCCGAGACGCGGAGTTCGCGGTCCTCGGGGATCAGCTCAGCCGGGTCCGCTCCGGCGTTGGCGCAGTCGTGCTCGTCGAGGGAGAGCCCGGGATGGGCAAGACTCGCATGCTGGCGGAGGCGGCCCGGATGGCGGGACGACTCGCGTTCCGGGTCGGCGCTGGTGTAGCGGAGCCCGGCGCCGGGGTCGTCGAGCTCGCTCCGCTGATGAACGCGTTGTTCGATGGCCCGCACCCACTGCTCGATCGATCCGGGGTTCGCGAGCTTCACTCGCTACCCGAGCAGCGGTACTGGCTGTTTCAGGACCTGCAGGCGATGCTCGAACGCGCTGCGCTCGACGGGCCGGTCCTGATCTCGCTCGACGACCAGCAGTGGGCCGACGGCGGGACCGCGGCGGCGCTGCGAGCGCTGCCCGCGCGCCTCGCCGACCTGCCGATCGCATGGATTCTCGGCTTCTGCCCCGATCAGGGCTCCGCGCAGCTCCTCAGCGCGATCGACCATCTTGACCACAGCGGCGCTGAGCGGATCGTCCTCGACCCCATCGACGACGCCGCCGTGGCCCAGGTGGCGAAGGACGTCATGGACGCTGAGCCCGACGAGGTTCTTCTGGACCTCGTTAGGGGCGCGCGCGGCAGCCCATTTGTGCTCACGGAATTGCTGTCCGGACTCCGAGAGGAGGACCTCATCCGGGTCGTTGCCGGTCAGACTGAGCTCGTTGAGGCGCGCCCGCCCCGCCGTGTTAGCGTCACGATGAGAAAGCGCCTGCGCGGTCTCTCGGCGCCCGCTCGCGAGGCTGCCACGGTCGCCGCCTCGCTCGGCCGCCAGTTCTCCTTCGCGGACCTGGCCAACATGCTTGGCCGGCCTCCGGCGAGACTGCTCGCATCGGTGGAGGAGCTCATTGACGGTGGGATGCTGGTCGAGAGCGGCGACCGCCTCGCCTTCCGGCACGAAGTCACCCGCGACGCCGTACGTGAGAGCGTCCCCATGTCGGCGCGGCGGGCGCTTGACCGCCAAGCCGCTGACGTGCTGCTGGCTGCTGGCGCCGCGCCAGTTGAGGTAGCAGCGCAGATAGCGGCCAGCGCGGAGTCCGGCGACGAGCGGGCGATCTCGATACTCCTGCGCGCCGGCGAGGCGCTCGCGACCGCCGATCCCGATGGCGGTGCCGATCTCGGTCGGCGCGCGCTGGAGCTGGCGCCGCGCGACCACCCCCTGCGTGGTCCGCTGCTCGCGCAGACAGCCGTCCTGCTCCAGTTCGCGGGCCGCGACGATGAGGCACGCACGTTTGCCGACGCGCATCTGCGCGACGCGCTGTCACCCGAGCAGGAGGCCGAGGTGCTCCTCAGCATCGCGGGAATGTTCCGCGCCCCACCCGACGCGCGGATCGCCGCCGGCCGGCAGGCGCTCGGGCTGCCCGAGCTGCCGGTGCACCTGCGCGCCCATCACCTCGCGGCGCTCTTCCACAATCTGCTGGTCGGCGGCCGCACAGAGGAGGCGATGGCGGTCCACGCCGAGACAGCCGCGGCCGTGCGGGCGAGCGGAGATCCCAACTCGGCGTTCGCGTTCGCGCTCGCCGAGTCCGTGACCGCGTATGTCGGCGGGCGCTACCAGGACGCGCTGGAGATGGCCGAGCACGCGGCGCGTGCCGGCATCCACACGACCGACTGGGCGCGCGAGCGTCTCGCCCGGGAGTGGCGCTGTGAGACGCGCACCGTGCTGGACCGCGTGGACGACTCCCTGCGTCTAGCCGCCGACAGCATCGCGGCGGCTCAACGCGACCGAAACGGCTGGGCCATCCGTATCTTCGAGATCTGGCGCGGCCGGCAGCTGCACCAGCTGGGCCGGCTCGACGACGCCGGGGCGATCCTGGACGAACAGTTCAGCCCGGACACCGGCGATCGCTTCATCGGTGCTCTTGACGCCGCGGGCATCGTCGCTCTGGGGCGAGTCGCGCTACACCAGGGCAACGGACGCCTGCAGCACCGAACGACCGGACTCGCACGCGACCTCCTCGAGGACTCGACGCCAAACTTCCGCCGCCAGGCGGTATGGCTGCTCGCCTTGCAGGCCATGGCCGCCGGCGATCCCACGGCCGCGCACGCTTGGCTCTGCGCCCTGGGTAGAGATCAGCGCACGGGAATCCTGCCACTCTTCCCAATCGATGTGACCGACGAGCCCCAGCTCGTCCGCATCGCGCTCGCCGCTGGCGACGACGAACTGGCCCAGGCCACGGCGGCCCAGGCAGAGCGGCGCGCACAGCGCAACCCGCAGGTCGCGACGATCGTCGCGACCGCAGCCCACGCCCGCGGACTGCTCACGTCGAACATCGACGACCTCGCGCGCGCGGCGAACCTGTTCGCCACTGGGCCGCGACCGCTCGCGCGTGCCAGCGCACTCGAGGACCTAGGCATCGCACGCGCCAGCGCTGGCGCGGTCGACGGCGCGATCGAGGCGCTCGACGGCGCGCTGATCCTCTACGCAGAGGCCGGCGCCGGCTGGGACGCGGGCCGAGTGCGCAGCCGCCTCCGCGCCCACGGTGTCCGGCGACGCCTTGCGGCGCGTGAGCGCGCCGACAGCGGCTGGGCAGCGATCACCGACTGCGAGCTCGCCGTCGCGCGCTTCGTCTCGCAAGGTCTCACCAACCGCGAGGTCGCAGCGCGGCTGTTCGTGTCGCGGCACACAGTCTCGAGCCACCTGCGCAGCATCTTCGCCAAGCTCGACGTCAACTCGCGCCTCGCGCTCGCCCGCATCGCCGCCGAGCATGACACAGCTAGCACGTCATTAGAGGTCACCCGCCCTCCGAACCCACGCAGCTCCGTGCTCGGGAGTCTCGCGCGACCGACGGCATCCGCCCTTGAGCCGATGGTCAGGGGGCCGCTCCTTGTTGAGCTCCAACCGCCTTAGCTCGCACAGCCGAGCCCTGCTGTGTGTCGTTGCGGCCGAAGTACGTGCGCTGCGAGCTGCGGGTCGCGGGTTTGCCAGGGATGCGCTACTAAAGTCCGAGGGGGCTCTGTCGGTGGAGCTGGCTCCACGACGTCGGGACGGTTGCGCCGATTTTTCACGGGGCATTGTCGGGTCGGCTACGGCGCCCCCTCCGCAGCCGCAGCGGCCGACGACGCCAGGTGTGGCTTTCGGTTGGGCACGTCGATCGCTCGCCCAAGCGCGACAAGCAGTGCGCCTCTGATCGCTTCGGACAGCGTCGGGTGTGGAGCCATTCCGTCTGCGATGGTGCCTGCGGTTGCCTCTGCGTCGGTGGCGACCACACCCGCCTCGACCATGTCCGTGACATGGGGACCAATCATGATTAGGCCCAGGAGCTCGCCGGTACGCGTGTGGTGGATTGACTTAACCCATCCGGCTGTCTCGTTCTGCATGACCGCGCGCGCGTTTGCCCCCCATGGAAACTTTCCGACTGCGATATCGCTGCCGTAGGCCTCGCGTGCCTGCGCCTCCGTCAGGCCGACGCTTGCGATCTCCGGATCTGTGTAGATCGGGCGTGGGACCGCTGGGCGGCCAATCGTTGATACCTGGCCACAGGCGTTGGTTGCCGCGACCTCGCCTTCGCGGTACGCAGTGTGGGCCAGCTGCCAAAAGCCGGCGCAATCACCGACCGCGTATACGTGCGGCAGCGTGGTGCGCCGGTGTTCATCGGCGGTGATACCCGTGGTTCGGTCGAACTGCACGCCGATGTTTTCGAGCCCGAGATCCTGGACGACCGGGCGACGGCCCACGGCCACGAGCATCAGGTCCGCATCGATCGTCTCCCCATCGCCGAAATGGACGGTCAACTCCGCCCCGTTGTCCTCGACCCGCGTGCATCGCGTTTCGAGTTGCAGCTCGACCCCGCGGCGCCTGAACAATCTGGCGAGTTCTTTTGATGCTTCCGCGTCTTCCTGAGGAATCAGCGAGGGAAGCATCTCAATGATTGTTACCTCGCTCCCGAAGCGCTTGAAGATCGAGGCAAACTCGCAGCCGATGACGCCGCCTCCGAGGATCGCCAGGCGCGGCGGGACCGAGGATTGGGCGAGCAGGCCCTCGGAGTCCACACAACGCGCCGAGTCGAGGCCATCGATCGCTGGACGGATCGGAGTCGATCCGGTCGCAATGATCGCCGACCTGAACGTCACGCCAGCGCCACCGTCGACGCTGATCGTGTTCGCGTCCGCGAATGTTCCGGTGCCGTGAACCCACTCGACGCCGTTGGCCTTGAAAAGCGAGGCAATCCCCTGGGTCATCCGCTTGACCACAGTGGCCTTCCAGGCGTTCGCCTTCGCGAAGTCCAGTTGTGAGCCAGCCAGTTCAATGCCCAGCTTTTCAAACGTCTCGTCAGCCTGCTTCAACGCGAGCGCGGTCGTCGCCCACGCTTTTGTTGGGATGCAGCCGATTCGGAGGCACGTGCCGCCGAGCTCAGCCTCGCGCTCGACGCACGCAACCCGTGCGCCGAGTTGCGCGGCCCTGATCGCCGCCGTATAACCGCCTGGGCCGCCTCCGAGTACGACAATGTCGACGTCCATCACTGCCCGCTCGTGGCCGAGGCAGCCTGAGCCAACTGTGCGGCGAGCGTGATCTCGGGGATGCCGGCAAGTGCGCGCGAGACCGGACACGCGACTTTCGCCTGGCGCGCGTATTCCGCGAACCCGTCCTGATCGAGCCCGTCGACCTCGCCCTCGGTGTTGAGGTCGATCCGCGCCAGCATCGCATTCCCGTCCACGAACCGCAGCTGCACGTTCGCGGTTGTGCGGAGTCTCTTGGGCGTGTGGCCGGCGACGCCGAGGAGGTTTGAGAGCGCCATCGTGTAGCAGCCCGCGAGCCCGGCAGCGATGAGCTGCTCGGGGTTCGTCCCGGGGTCCTCGCCAAACCGAGACTGGGCGGAGAAGGGGCCTTCGAACACGCCGTTGCCGACGCTGATGCTTCCCGAGCCGGTACGCGCATCTCCGTGCCAGTCGGCGCTGGCGCTGCGGTCCGTCATGGTTCCTCCTTCGTCGTGTCATCGCCCCGCCGTCGCGGTCGCGAGCTGTCCCGGGCTCATCCGACTCTCGACCCGGCGCTCGCGTCACCTCGCACGAGGGACTCTTGCTTGACGTGAGTCTCGTCGTTCCCCGTGGGCCGCACATCGTCGTTTCGTGTGGTTTGTTTGAGCGATCGACCGCCGTCTGGCTCCTACCCTCAGACCCCGGGGCAGTGATGACCCTCGGCGCCGCGCGAGAGGGCAAAATCGCCCGCAGGGCCGTCCGGCCTGCGGGTGCGTACCACCGAGAGGCGGGTGTGGCCAGCCACACCCGCCTCTCCGCGGCAGCCCGCTTATCCGTGCGGCCGCGTAGCGCAAACCTTGTGGCCATGGCACCAAAACGCGCGAGATCGGCGGCTGTCGGTGAACGCCCAGATCAGCCTCTAGGGCCACCGTGTCGCTGGCCAGGCCGACGTATCAGCTGCCGTCATACCGGTTTGCGCGCAGCCAAGACGCACGCGCCCGGGCGTTCGCCCGTAAACGCGAACCCTACTGGCGCGGGCGCTGACATGAGAGCCGCGGACGGATCCCATCGAAGGCCGTTGCTCACGCTGTCAGCAAGCTACGGAACGGACGTCGTCGCGTCGGCGCTGGCGGACGTACTTGGGTTGCACGCCTAACGGTGATCCGGATTGCGGCATCTACAAACTGAGCGACAGCTGGAGGTAAACATGACTAGAAGCAATGGTCAGCAGGATGGTGCCCGAGCTCTGATGCGGACGCTGGTCGCGTCGGGGGTCACGACCCTGTTCACCAACCCAGGCACAACCGAGCTGCACATGGTGGAGGCAGCCGAGGCGACCCCAGGCCTGAGATCAGTCTTGGCCCTGTTCGAAGGAGTCGTCAGCGGGGCTGCGGACGGCTACGGCCGCATCGCCGGCCGGCCCGCCGCGACGCTCCTGCACCTTGGCCCCGGTCAGGGCAATGCCTGGGCTAATTTCCACAACGCGCGTCGCGCGCGCACGCCGATCGTCAGCCTGATCGGCGACCACGCGACTTACCACAAGCACTTCGACCCGCCGCTGGAGTCCGACATCCCCGCCGTCGCCGGCGCACTGGACAGCGCGGTCCGCACGCCGCTCATCGCCGAGCAGGTAAGTTCCTGCGCGGCAGCGGCTGTAGCCGACGCGGCGTCGGCGCCCGGACGCATCTCCACCGTGATCATGCCTGCAGACGTGTCATGGTCGCCGACCGAGATGCTCGCGGCACCGGTGGCGCCGTCACCCGCGGGCATCGTGCCGGCGGAGCGGATCGAGCGGATCGCCGCCCTGCTCGGCGAAGGCCCGAGGACGGCGCTGCTGCTCGGCGGGGCCGCTTGTCGCGAGGACGGCCTCCGGGCGGCGAGCCGGATCGCCACGGCCACCGGAATCCGCGTCTTCGTCGAGACATTCCCGGCCCGCCTCGAGCGTGGTGCCGGCCTGCCCGCCTTCCCGCGGCTCGGGTTCTATCCCCAGCAGACGGCGGCGCAGCTCGAAGGGGCCAGCCGCGTCCTGGTCGCCGGCTTCCATGAGCCGGTGGCACACTTCTTCGCCTATCTGAACCGGCCGAGCTCGCCGGTCCCCGCCGACGCCGAGACGATCGCGCTCGCCGACGTGCAGGAGGACGCCGTCCGCGCGCTCACCGACCTGGCCGCTATCGTCGCGCCGACTACGGCGCCGCAACTTGTCGCCGTGGCGCGTCCCGCGATGGCATCCGGGCCGCTCACCCTGCAGTCGTGGCCACAGGTGGTTGGGGCGCTCCTACCGGAGGACTCGATCCTCGTCGACGAGTCGATCAGCTCCGGCCTGGCGCTCCCAGCGGCGACGGCAGGCGCCCCCCGCCATGATCTGCTCAGCCTGACCGGAGGTGCGATGGGAATCGGGCTGCCGCTCGCGGCCGGCGCCGCGATCGCAGCGCCCGACCGGCCGGTCATCCTTCTCGACGGCGATGGATGCGCGATGTACACGATCTCCGCCCTCTGGACTCACGCCCGCGAGCACCTGAACATCACCACGATCATCCTCAAGAACGACACGTACGGAATCCTCCGTGAGGAATGGGAGCTGCTCAAGGAACCTGGCCAGAACGAGCTGCACGACAGCCCACTGATCAACCTAGGCGGAGCAAAGCTCGACTTCGTCGGACTGGCCCAAGCCATGGGCGTCCCCGCGGCGCGCGCCGACACCGCGGAGCAGCTCTCAGAGCATCTGACAGGAGCGCTGACCGAGCCCGGACCCCACCTGATCGAAGCTATCGTCCCTGCAATCATCTGAGGATCCCACGTCCGCAACGCGACCCTCCCGCGATCGGGTTGCATCGACGGAGATCGCGGAGGATTATCCGCACGCAACTCGTGCGAGCTCGACGCATCGCTCGTATACGTCGGCCGCATGCTCATCGTGCTCGAGCGCAGCCAAGTAGACGTGAAAGGTCAACTGGCGCTCAGACGCATCGGAGTCGCGCCAGAGCCGATAGGCCGCGTGGACGAACACGCATTCCTCCCGCCAGGCGATGTATGTGTCGATCAGGGCGTCTGCGGCGTAAGCGCTGTTTGCGCGCCACGGCGCGAGCTCATCTAGGCGCGGCAGGCGCATCGGTGGCCAGAATTCGGGTGGTGGCCCGAGCGTCCCGCAGATAGGCGACTGCAGCGTGGACTCGCCGGTGGTCGACTGCGCCCGCAGGGATGTCAAGCTTGCTGTAGATGTTGGCTGTGTGCTTTTCGACTCCACGTGCAGTCAGGAACAGCCGCTCGCCGATTCCCTGGTTGGACCGACCCTCCGCGATGAGTCGCAGCACCTCCACCTCTCGTGGCGTCAGTCGGTCGAGTGCAGAATCGCGCTTGTCCTTACGCAATAGGAGCGATACGACCGTGGGGTCCATCGCCGATCCGCCATCGCCGACGCGCCGGACTGACGCACGGAAGCCGTCGAGGTCGTGCACGCGCTGCGGGAGCAGATACCCGATCCCCTCGGTTCCCTCTGCGAGGAGGTCGGCGGCGAGCGTTCTCTCGACGTGCTCTGAAAGCACGAGCACTCCGGTCCGAGGCCATCTGACGCGTATTTCGCGGGCTGCCCGGAGCGGCTCGTCGCCCTGTTCTCCGGCCTCGTGGAAGTACAGGATTGCCACCTCAGGGTGATGGGCTCCGACCTTTCGAAGCAGATCGCTGGAATCCACAGCCTGCCCGACCACTTCGAACTCCTTTTCCTCAAGCAGCCGTTGGAGTCCCTCTCGGTGGAGCAGCGAATCAGAGGCGATCAGGAGACGCATTCGGGGGGCATCGTGTACGGCTGCCCGCCGTCCTGGTACTCGGCGTCGGGTCCGGCTGTGATCGAGTTGCGTGACGCTCACGATCCTCCTCCTGAAGCTGGGTGCACGTGACCTCTCGCAGGGCGCCTCAGGCTCGTCTTCGGCGTCAAGAACCTGCCACGACACCATGAGCGCGTCATCCCACGCATGTGCCATCCCGTACGGGTGATCCGGACGATCTGCCCGGAGTCAGCGCCAGAGCGATCAGCGAGTGGTCAAGAGCCCCATCCTGCGTTAGCTCCGGTGCGCCGTTCTGCGAGGGGGGGACGGCTTGGCCGGAACCTGGAAGCATTCGCACGTCTGGGGGGTGCGCGCTTGCATGTGGAGGCGCACACTTGCAGGCATGTTCAGCCCGTTCCATAGGGCAACTGCAACCTGGCCGGGAGCCGCACCCGCTGCGGGCAGCTCGGTGATGGCTCGGTGGCGTTCATCACCGGGGGCGCGGCTCGGTCACCGCCCATTCGCGCACGAGACGAGCGTCCCGGCTGTGTTCGCGGTCGGCGACGTCCGGCGCGCATCAACGAAGCGCGTCGCCGCCGCTGCGGGAGAGGGCTCGAGCGCGATCCTCTCCGTTTATCGGGCGCTCGCGCAAACCCACTAACGATCGTCACCAAGGAGGTCCCAATGACTAAGAGTGAGCTCTCCGCCGACGGCAGAGCCCATCGACTGTATGACGGCAACTGGATGCCGATGCTCGGCTTCGGAGTCTGGGAGCTCAGCAACGGAGCCGAATGCGAGAACTCGGTTCGCTGGGCGATCGAAGCCGGATACCGACACATCGACACCGCCCAGGCGTACCGCAACGAGGAGAGCGTCGGTCGGGCATTGCGCGATAGCGGAATCGTGCGCGACGAGGTGTTCGTCACGACCAAGTTCTATCCCGCCGCCGGCGCCGATCCCGCGGTCGAGCTGGAGAACAGCCTGCGTCGCCTCGGCCTCGACTACGTCGACCTCTACATCATCCACTGGCCCGCGGGCGGCCCGACCTGGGCATGGCCCGGAATGCAGCAAGCGCACGCAAGCGGGCGCACACGCTCGATCGGCATCTCGAACTTCTCCGTCGCAGAGCTGACGACGCTCCTCCGGTCCGCCGAGACCGCTCCTGCGGTCAACCAGGTCCAGTTCAGCCCCTACGAGCACCGTGCCCGCCTCCTCGACGCATGCCGCCAGGTGGATGTCGTGCTCGAGGCCTATAGCCCACTCGGACACGGGAGCCACCTTTCCAGCGAGCTCGTTGCCACCATCGCCGAGCGACACGGACGCACCCCCGCGCAGGTCTTGCTGCGCTGGGGCATTGAGCAACAGGTCCCGCTGCTCGCCACGTCCCGCAATCGCGATCACATCGCCGCGAACGCGAAGATCTTCGACTTCACGCTGACCGATCTGGATCACAAGGAACTCGCCGATCTTGACCGTACCGGGGGTACGGACCAGGCACAGGAGCGGAAATGGTGGTGACCGGATCATTCGCCGACCTCGAGCGAGGACCCCGACGACAGGTCTTTGGCTCGATACGCCCGCATCGGACCGCCCGCGCACAGCGAGCTCGTCTCGAGCTCCGGGCCGCCCGCGATGGCCGCCGGCTTCCTCGGATGATCGCAGCCCCTCACAGGAGCCGCAGGTCGCGGCCTTGGTAGCGCCGGGGCCGTCGCACCGCGAGATCGCCGAGCAGCTGCTCGTCTCGCCTGGGACGCTGAGCTCGCCCCTAGCGCACTTCCAGGCTCGGAATCACTGCGCGCGGCTGCCTGACTCGCGCGGCGCGCGCCGCGGCTAGCCAGACGGACGGCGGGCGAGTCGGCGCGACTGCGTCACGCCGCCACGAGGCGCCGCTCGCGAGATGGCTGTGCGAGCATGCCGACGAACGCTGTCAGTCGGGGGTCCGACCGCGAGTCCGAGACCACGGCCGCCATCGCGCATCCCACGGCTGGCTCGTCCGTGAGGCGGCGGAAAGTCACGCCAGGCGTGCGCGTCCGCAGCGTCACGGACTCGGGGACAAGCGCGCATCCGGCTCCGCATGCGACCTCCATTAGCAGCGACTCGGCCGAAACAGCTTCAACCTCGACCAACGATCCCGGAAGACCAGCCGACTGCAAGCCCGTGATGAGCGCGTCGTAGAACGCTGGATTGCGACGACGAGGCAGCGTCAACAGCGTCCGCTGCGCCAGCAGCTCAAGCGGCGATGCATCGTCGCGATCGAGGTTGGATGGGACGGCGGCCACCGCCCGCTGAAATCCCACCCGCACGACGCGTAGACCGGACACCGAAGCCGGGAGTGACACGACTGCGACATCGAGCAGGTCTTCGCGGAGGTCGTCCAACAGCCCCCTGGGCTCCCCGGTTTTGGGGACGACTCGCGTCCGCGGGAAGTCGTGCGCCGTCCGCCGAAGCGCAACCGGAAGACGTTCGGGTACCGCGTCGTGGAGATAGCCGACCCGGAGGCTGGCTCGCGGGTCGTCGCGGAACCGTCGGACTCCGCTAGCCGCGGCAGCGGCCTGATCGAGCACCCGCTGGGCATCGCGCAGGAACGCCGTTCCGGCATCGGTCAACGAGACCTGGCGCGCGTTGCGGCGGATCAGCTGCACGCCCAAGTCGGTTTCGAGCTGGCGCAGCTGACCGCTCACCGAGGGCTGGGTCAGGTGCAGACGAGCCGCGGCACGCCCGAAATGCAGCTCCTCGGCGAGCGTGACGAAGACCCGGAGATGGCGAAGTTCCACGATGCTCCTAGCGTTTGACGCTCTGAGGTCTTGTCCGGCCGTTCATGAGCGCCAGTCTCCCACCGCGCCGTCTTTGCGTAATCACTCGGTCGAGTCATCTGTAACGCAACCCGCGGCCTCGCCGTAGTTGCGCGTCGAACTTCTCTCCCGCCGATCACCAACTGCGGCACGCGTTGCGGATCTGATCGGAGATCGGGGTCAAGCTCGGCGCGCCGGACCCGGATCGCATCCGCCCATTGGGGTGGCGTGCTCTCGCAGGAGCGTCACTGTCGACGCTGCGCTGCAGGCGTGAGGTGACCCAGGCGCAGATCGTCCAAATGCTCGTGGCCAGTCCCGGCGGTCAGGTGGCGCGCGCGGTCGGCGACGCCTCGGGCTGCTCGAGGCGTTGCTGTCGTGCGAAGACCTGCTGCTTGGTGATCGCGCGCTGGCGACGGTTGCGCCCGAGGAATGCAGTGGTCCAGTTCGCCACCACGCCGATGCGATTCGTGAACCCCACGAGGAACGCAAGGTGCACGACGAGCCATATGACCCAGGCCGGGAGACCGGCCGCGTGCAACCGGCCCCGGTAGACGAGCGCCCGGAACCGGGCGATTGTCGCGGTGCCGAGGTCTCGATAGCGAAACGGTCGCGCCGCGTCCGCACTGTTGATCCGGCGAACGATCGTCCTCGCCGCGTGGCGGCCTGATTGCATCGCCACCTCGGCGACGCCGGGAAGCCCGTCGAGGAGCATCATGTCGCCGACCACGAACACTTCCGGGAAGCCGGGGAGCGAGCAATCGGGCTCGACGGGTACCCGACCGGCGCGGTCGAGCTTGGCATCGCTCTGCTCGGCGAGGATCGCGCCGAGCGCAGACGCCTGGACTCCGGCGGCCCAGATCTTCGTCCTCGCCTGGATCCGGCCGCTAGTGCTGTCTGGGTTCTCGAGGTCGAGCCCCTCTGGGTCGACTCCGGTTACGCGCGTCCCGAGCCGCATCTCCACGCCGAGTCGCTCGAGGTCCCGACGCGCTCGGCGCTGTAGCGGTTTTGGAAATGGCGGCAGCACGGTGTCGACCGCATCGATCAGGATGATGCGGGAGGTCTCCGGGTTGAAGCTGCGGTAGTTGCGCTTGAGCGCGCGCCTCGTCAGCTCAGCGATCTGGCCGGCGAGCTCCACCCCCGTCGGGCCTGCGCCGATCACCGCGAACGTGAGCCACTCGTCTCGGCGCTCGAACTCGCTGTCGAGCTCGGCCATCTCAAACGCACCGAAGATCCGCCCTCGGAGCTCGAGCGCGTCGTCGATCGTCTTCATTCCTGGGGCGTGGACCGCGAACTCGTCGTGGCCGAAGTAGGACTGGCCGGCTCCGGCAGCCACGATCAGACTGTCGTAGGGGATCCGCGAGCGGCGGCCGAGCGTGTCAACCCAAACCTCCCGCTCCCGCAACGCGATGTGCTGGACATCGCCGAGTATCACCCGCGTGTTCTTGAACCGTCGGATCACGTCACGGATCGGCGGCGCGATGTCGCCCTCAGAGAGAACGCCGGTGGCCACCTGGTAAAGCAGCGGCTGGAAGAGGTGATGGTTGGTGCGGTCCACGACTGTGACATCCACCTGCGCGCGACGCAGCGCGCGGGCCGCGAACAACCCGCCGAACCCCGCCCCGATGATGACCACGCGATGTTTCTCCTCACTCATCGGTCAGACGCTCTCCGTCGCCGCGGCGATTGACACTTCTGCCTCCGCGACGCACCCGGGCGCACGGCTGTCGCCCCGATGCTCATCGGCCCCCCCACTTGGGGGCACGCTTCTCGGCGAACGCCGTCGCGCCCTCGCGCGCGTCCTCGCTCTTTGTGACGTGCTCGATCAGCTCGTCCTGGCGCCGGAAGGCGTCATCATCGTCCAACACCTGGGTTTCGCGCAAGACGTCCTTGACCGCGGCGAGCGCGAGCGGCGCGTTCTGAGCGACGCGGCGCGCGAGGCCATTGCCGGCACTGAGGGCCTGTCCGGGCTCCGTTAGCTCATTGACAAGGCCGTACTTCTCGGCTTGGTCGGCGGGCAGCGGGTCGCCTGTGAGCAGCATCCTCACGGCGATGTGATACGGCAGGTGGCGCGGGAGTCTCACGAGTCCACCCTCGCTCGCGACGAGGCCTCGCGTCACCTCCGGAAAGCCGAATCTGGCGTCCTTGGCCGCGACGATCAGGTCGCACGCGAGGGCAAGTTCGAATCCGCCCCCCACGGCCCATCCTTCGACAGCGGCCACGAGCGGCTTCTTCACGCGCGCACGTGTGAGCCCTCCGAAACCGCGGCCGGGGAGAATCGGAAACTCCCCGCGAGCGAACGCTTTCAGGTCCATGCCGGCCGAAAACGTTCCGCCGGCCCCCGTCAGCACGCCGGCGGACAGTTCCGGGTCGGCATCGAGCATCTCCAGTGCGGCGCCGAGCTGTTCGGCGACGTCGTGGTTCACGGCGTTGCGTTGCTCCGGACGGTTGATCGTCATCGTCAAGACCCCGTCGGAGCGTGCACACAGGACCGTCGTCGTTGTCTGCGCCTCGGTCGTCATGACACGGGCTGGTGGTCGGAGCTGGACACAATCGCGCCGCTGGCGAGCAGCGCGTCGATCTCGTCCGCGTCGAAGCCGAGCTCGGCGAGAACGGCGGTGTTGTGCTCGCCGTGGCCCGGGGCGCGCTTCGCAGCGACCTTAGTGCTCCCTCCGACCGACAGCGGGCTGCTCACGGTGAGCTCGAACCCCGCGTCTTCGATCGGCACGACGATATCGTTGGCGCGGAGCTGGACGTCTGCCGCAGCCTCCTCTGGAGTCTGAACGAGCCCATAGGTGATGTGGGCGGCGTCGAGCACCTCCTTCCAGTGCGCGAGCGGCATGGAACGGAACGTGGCATCGAGGATCGCCGTCAGTTCGGAGGAGACTGCAGCGAGGTTGTGCACGTCCACGAAGCGCGGATCGTCGAGCAGCTCTGCATGACCGACGGCCTTCGCGAGTGCGTGCCAGTACGGCGGCGAAGCGACAAGCATGAACCACAGGTCGTCGGCGGATTGGTAGGGGTTGATCAGGGGGTTGGGTGGAGCGGTGCGGTCGTGCAGCCCGAAGAACTCGCCGCCGGCGAGGGCGCCCGCGACCAGGGTCGCCGTCGCCCACGTCCCCGCTGCGACCAGCGATGTCGTGACGTGGGTCCCTTCTCCGGTGCGCTCGCGCCGGTAGAGGCCGGTCACGATTGCCGCGTACACGCACATCGCCGCCGAGTAGTCGCCGCTGCCCTGGACGGGCAGCGTCGGCGGTGCTCCGGCGTCTCGCGTCGACGCGAGAAGGCCGCTGCGCGCCCAGTAGGCGGTGATGTCGAAGCCAGGAAGCGATGCGTCCGGGCCGTTGTCCCCGAAGCCGGTGATGTCGGCGTAGATGATTCGCGGGTTCCAAGCGGCGACCTCGTCGTAGCCGAGGTGAAGCTTCTCTCTGGTGCCGTGGGGATAGTTGGTGATCAGCACATCAGCCCATTCGACGAGTCGTTCGAGCACCTCGGTACCACGCTGTGACTTCAGGTCGACGGCCATGCCGCGCTTGTTGCGGTTGGTCATGTGCCAGGCGTAGTTGGCCTCGGCACGCGGATTCGGTGGTGTTCTGCCGAGGTAACGCTGTAGATCGCCGAGGCCGGGCGGCTCGACCTTGATCACGTCCGCTCCCAGGTCGCCCAGGACGGTTGCCGCGGCCGGCCCAGCGATATAGCTCGCGACGTCGACGACCTTGAGACCAGCAAAGACAGGTTCGGTGTTCATGGATATCACCTCACACGAAGGCGCTCAGGCCTGTGACTGCGCGCCCGACGACCATCGTGTTGATCTCCCGCGTGCCCTCATAGGAGTAAAGAGCTTCCGAGTCGGCGACGAAACGTCCGATGTTGTAGTCGAGGACGATGCCGTTGCCGCCGAGCAGCTCGCGGGCCCAGTGGACCACCTCACGCATCCGGACGGTGCAGTACGCCTTGGCCAGCGCCGACTGCTCGTCGCGGAAGACCCCGGCGTCCTGGAGCTGGGCGAGGCGAACCATCATCCCGAGTGAGGCGGTCGCGTTGCCGAGCATCTTCACGAGCAGGTCCTGCATCAGCTGGAACTTTCCGATCGGGCGTCCGAACTGCTCGCGCTCCTTCGCGTACGCGAGGGCGATCTCGTAGGACGCGAGCATCACGCCGACTGACTCCCAGGCGACACCGGCCCGGGTCTGCCGGAGGATCGTCGAGGTGGCCTTGAAGTTCGTCGCGTTCTCGAGGCGGTTGGCGTCGGGTACGCGGCAGTCCTCGAGCACGATGTCGGCGTTCTGGACGATCCGCAGCGCGATCTTGTTCTCGATCTTGGTCGCCGTAAAGCCGGGCGTGCCCTTTTCAACGACGAACCCGAGGACGTGATTGGTCTCGGTGTCGCGCGCCCACACGATGATGAGGTCGGCGAACGTCGCGTTGCCGATCCAGCGCTTTGTGCCGTTGAGCACCCATTCGTCCCCGTCGCGGCGCGCGGTCGTCTCCAGGCCGCCGGCCACGTCGGAGCCGCCGTGCGGCTCGGTCAGCGCGAATGCACCGATCTTCTCCATGCGGCTCATCGCGGGCAGCCAGCGTCGACGCTGCTCATCTGACCCGAGCCCGTTGATCGTCCCCGCCCCCAAGCCGGTGTGCACGCCGAAGAACGTCGCCAGCGACGCGTCCGCGTGCGCGAGCTCCATCGCCGTGAACCCGGACATGAGGTTGCTTGGCTTCTGCTCCGGTGAGTCGGGATCGAACCATGCGCTGAGCCCTAGCTGCGCAAAGCCGTCGATCAGCTCAAATGGAAACTCCGCGCGAGCCCAGTAGTCATCCACGATCGGCGCGGCCTCGGTGCGCATGAACTCGCGGAGCCGCCCGAGCGCTTCCGCCTCCGCCGGCGAGAGCAGCTCGCCGTAGGAGTAGAAGTCGCCCGGTAGCGGACCTGGTTCCAGGAACGGGCCTGTGATGGGCGGCAGGGCGATTGAGCTGGTGGTCATCGGATGCTCTCTTTCTGGACGTGGTTCGGGAGCTCGTCGAGCGCGCGCATCAGGGCGATCTCTTTAGCGTCACGCTCAGCAGCGAGTTCCTCGACGGTGCCGCCGAAGTTGGCGGCCTGTTCGCTCAGTAGCGCGACGGTCGCGTCGTCGAAGGTCGGCGAGCCGAGGCCGGACCAGCTCGCCTCGAGCTGCTTGCCGAGGTGCACGAGGAAGTCCGGGAGGCCACCTGGTCCACCGCCGAGGTGGAAGGTCTGGAACGGCCCCGCGACCGCCCACCGCATGCCGATCGAGGAGGTGACGATGTCGTCGAGCTCCTGCTCGGTGACGACCCCGATGGCAACGAGATGGACGGCCTCGCGAAACAGCGCCGACTGCAGGCGGTTGGCGACGAAGCCGCCTATCTCCTTGTTGAGCACCTGCGGTTGCTTGCCCATCGCCTGGTAGAAGTCGACGGCTTGCCGGACGACCTCGGGGGAGGTGCGCTCGCCGGGCACGATCTCCACCAGCGGAACGAGGTGGGGCGGGTTGAACGGGTGGCCGATCAGCAGGCGCTCGGGTTGGCGCATTCCGGCAGCGATCGTTGTTGCGGGTATCCCTGAGCTGGAGCTTGCGAACAGGGCGTCGCGGGGGGCGGCGTCCTCGATCTGGGCCCACAGCTGCTGCTTGAGGTCGGCTCGTTCCGGTCCGTTCTCCTGCACGACATCCGCATCCGCCACAGCCAGCGCTAGGTCTGGCTCGAAGCGCAGGGCGTCGGTCCTGTCCGTCAGATCGCTCGTGGGGAGTCCGAGCGCGGAAAGTGTCGGGGCCACCTCGGCCAGGCCGGCCCGCACGAGCGGTTCGATGCCAGGCTCCGGGTCGGTGATGGTGACGTGCAGCCCATGCGCCAGGAAAAGTGCGGCCCAAGAGATCCCGATGACGCCACCGCCGACGACGGTGGCGTTGTTGTAGTCCGTGTCCATTGTTCAGTGCTCCAGATAGTCGTGGACCTGCTCGACAGGCCCGAGAGTGAGGTCGGTGAGGACGTGGGTTGCTGCGACGACTTCGAGCACCGGAAGGTCGGCGAGCGGCGCCAACGCGTGCGCGAACAGCTGCAAGCGTCCCGGCGCGGACCAGGCGCCTTTGACCGTTATGTCGCTGACCGTCGTGCTGACCAGAGCGCACTCGCGGATCTCGCCGTGGTCGCTGCGAACGATCTTGACTTGGTACGTCGGCAGACAGATTTCGGCACTGGCGTCGTCAGCGTCGCGCGCGCTGTGCTTGTAACCCATCGTCGCTGTGGCGACTCGCAAGGAGCCGTAGTCAAGCGTTGCGACCAGTGTGTCTGCGTCGATGAACAGATGCGGCGAGCCGGCCTTCTTCGGGTAGCCGCCGAGCTCCCGACCGCTGACGATCGCGGGCACGTTGTCGACATACAAGCCGACGTTGTAGTCGACCAGCTCGCGGTCGTGCTCGACGATCGCGATCTGGCCGGACTCGTGGTAAGAGCCGAGCCCGGTGCTGTCTGGCATGCGGATAACTTCGAATCGCACCACCGGGTCGCGAACGACCAGTGGCTGCGGGACGACCGCACGCAACGCATCAGCGTCGGTGCGGTAGGTGATGCGCATGTATTCCCGATCGACGAAGTGATATGGCGGCCGGGGATATGCCGGCGCGTTCAGTGGAGTTGTCAGCCGCTGCAGCGGATCGACCTGCGCCTGGTCCTTCGATTGCTCAGTTGGGGTTGCGAGTTCCATGCACACAGGTTCGTGCCGCTGGGCGGTCGATACGAGCGTGCAAGCGCGAGAACCGGGGTGTGGCCAGCCACACTTGCGAAGGCCGTTTGAAGGTCAACCGGCACCGGTGATCGCGTCGGCCTGGCCGCGGTCGGTGCGGGCTGGGACGGAGCGCTCGGCACCGGCGATGCACTCCGCCGATGCCAGGGTTGGGTGCCTGAGCGCTCGAGCTTGCGAGCAACCGCGGTGGCGTCCGATTCAGCGTGCTCGTCCGCCGATGCAGCTCATCTACGTCGCCGGACGAAGTCCTGCGAACCTGGACCGAAATCCTTAGATCGCCGCGTCCGCTCGCACCTCCGGTGCCTCACTCAGCGCAGCAGTGGCCGGCAGCTGAGTCGTGGAAGAGGCGCGGCCACGGTTAGCTCCAATCTCTCGCGGAGCGGTTTGCCCCGGTCGGAGGCCACGCCTAGATCCTGCTCTCGCGCACCGGCAGATCGTGCCAACCACGACCGTCACGGCTCTGGTCTTCGCGCTTACGCCTGCGCGTTTTCGAGGACGAGCGCGACTCCCTGGCCCGAGCCTGCGCACACTCCGAGCACGCCGTAGCGAGCGCCTCGTTCACGCAGTTCGGTGGCCAGCGTGAGCACGTACCGAGTGCCCGACGCACCGAAGGGATGTCCGATCGCGACGGCGCCGCCGTTGGGGTTGAGCTTCTCGTCTGGGACCTTGAACCCGTCGAGTTGGTTGGGCAGCTCGCGCAGGACCGCCAGAGCCACCGAGGCGTATGCCTCGTGAACCTCCCACACGTCGATCTGTGCCGGTGTCAGCCCGGCGCGCTGGATCGCCTTCGGGATCGCCCACGCCGGGGCGATCCCCATGATCTGCGGATCGAGCGCATACGTCGCCGATGCCACCACACGCGCGAGCGGCTCCACGCCGAGCTCATTCGCTCCCTCGCGGCTAGCCAAGACGATCGCGCTGGCTCCGTCGTTGAGTGGCGAGGAGTTCCCGGCCGTCATGATCGCCGTGTTGGGCTGTGGCGGGAGCGCAGCCAACTTTTCGGCGGTCGTGTCGTCACGGATCGACTCGTCGTGCTCGAAACTCCAGGCTGGCTGCTTGCGACTCCCACGGATCTCCACGGGGTGGATCTCGAGCGCGAGCCGTCCCGAATCGCGGGCAGCGGCCGCGTGCATCTGGGAGCGCAGCGCGAACGCGTCGATCTCCTCGCGCGACAGCGAGTACCGGTCGGCCACGTTCTGCGCCGTCCGCATCATGTCGATGTAGGCGTCCCGCGCGAGTAGGCGCGGATTCGGCGGGCCGCCGGCGCCCGACCACATGGTGTCGAGCATGAACACCGGCCCGCGCGGCATGAACGGCGCCTCGCCCTTCATGAATGCCCAGCCTGAGCGCGACATCGACTCGACGCCGCCGGCGAGGCCGATTTCCAACTCGCCGGCACGGATCGCGTGGGCGATCTGGATCGTGCACGTCACCGATGAGGCGCAGAAGCGGTTGACCGTCGCGGCCGGGACGCTGTCGGGGAAGCCGGCCGCCAGTGCGCCCCAGCGCGCGATGTCGCCCATCCCCTCATGCGCCACGTTCACGCAGCCAGCGGCGATGTCCTCGATTCGATCGGCCGGAACGCCGACGCGCTCGCAGGCCCACAGCATCGTCTGTCCCAGCAGATCATCGGTGCGGATGTGCGACAGCGCGCCGGCGTAGCGGCCAACGGGCGTGCGCACGCCGCCGAGAACAAAGGCGTTACTCATGTCGGGCTCCTGCTGATCGATCGTTGGGGATGGTCGTGTCGAAGGTGTCCGCAGCGCTCGCGGGTCGCGTCAGGGCGATCGATCTGGTGGCGTGGCCGACCAGCTCAACGGACCGGTTGCGCGCATGCGCTTCGGCGAATGCGATGCTCCGGCCCACGCGGAGAGTATGACCGTGGAGGATGATCGTGCCGTCGCTTGCTGCGAGCGGTCTGATGAAACTGACCTTGATCTCGATCGTCCCGAAGCCGGTGCCCGGAGGAAGCATCGTGTGAACGGCCGCACCGGCGGCGGTGTCGAGCATGGTGCGCAGCAGCCCTCCGTGCACCATGCCGACCGGGTTGTAGGACGCCTCGTCCGGCCAGACCCCGAAGATGGGCTCGCCGTCAGCGACCGACAGCAGCTCGTCGCCGAGCAAGCTGATGATCGGCGAGGGCGGCAGCTCGCCGTTGATGATCGCCTGGAGCAAGTCGCGGCCCGGCAGCCTCATGCTGCCGTCCCGAGGATTGCCGGGTCATACCAGGCGACCACGCGCGTCCGCGGGACACCCCAGCTGGCGACAGCCGTCATGTCGCCGACACGAGCCAGGAGACTTGAGCGGCAACAATCCCCGTCAGCCGCCCAGCGAAGGCTTCATATGCCTGCCGATTGTTGGGTCGAGCGTGAGGCTGGTTCATCCGTCCTGGTTTTACGTTCCCATGCTGGTTCGGCAATCAGAGTCGATGATCCTTCGATCACGACCTCGCGGAGGGACCTCGCGCGTGTGGGAGGCGCGCCTGCGTTGTCGCCGTCACGTAGATATCGCGTGTTCGCGCGATGTCGCATCGCAGCCTCAACGGCAGCCTCAACTAGATGGGCAACGGCGGCGGACGCGGAGATCAATGACGGTTGGGTTCGCGGTCCTCACCTGTGTCGCGATCGCCGCGGCCGGGCGCCGGCCCCTTCCGAGTCAGAAGCGTGATGCCGTGCGCGAGCGGACCAGTTGTCGACGAGTCGTCGGCGCTCGGGTGGCCGCGCACGTTACGGGCGAAGTACCGATCGTGAGCAGCGAGGGTCGCGCCGGGGGACAGAGGCCGAACCTGGCCGCCAATCGCCGGGGAGGCGAGCTGCAGTCCGAAGCGTCATCCATTCCCAAGCTAGCCAGAGGAGAGAAGATGTCGGACTCCAACGAAGTTGTAGTGGTCGCGTCGATGAAGGTCCGGCCTGACAGCCGTGACCAGGTGCGAGCAGCGTTGATGCGACAAGTCGTCCGCGTCCACGCTGAGGAGCCCGGGGCTCAGCTGTTCGCTGCACACGAAACCCCGGACGGATTTGTGCTCATCGAGAAGTGGGACACCGCCGCCTCGCTTAAAGCGCATGCGGCCGGAGGAGCGATAGCCGAGTATCGGAGCGTGCT